>WNGL01010642.1_pt1 | contig 10593 bp, 12 predicted proteins | sample 5400591 | NCBI WGS metagenome assembly WNGL01 (sample SAMN13153377, study PRJNA577476) | soil metagenome | isolation source: 80 cm soil or saprolite under Garry oak tree replicate 1 | place: USA:California | collected 2016-06-15
TCGAGCGACTTCTCGCGCAGGTTGTGCGCCTTTTCGGTGTTGAGCGCGAGGATCTGCCAGGCGATTTCGCGCTTGGGCACGACGAGCGCCGTGATCGCCCTTGCGCCCAGCCTGCGCATCGCCTCCAGCCGGTGCCGGCCGTTCGGGGTCCAGAAGCCCTCCTTCGGCGCGGTGACCGCGATCACCGGGTCGAGAAACATCCCCGTGCGGTCGAGGACGTCGGCGAGCTTGCGGTGATGCGTCTGCGAAAGGTCGCGCTGGAAGGGCGTCGGCTCGATGCGCTCGATCGGAAGAACCGCGAGGAGGAGCGCGTTCTTCCCGAGCGGATCGCTGTAGGCGCCGACCACGAGGCCGCCTTCGCGCTCGATCCTGGCGCGCACCTCTTCGGCGTCGCCGGGCAGTGAATCGAGCCGGCACTCGGCGGGCGAGAGGCCGCGCGTGCCCGGTTTGGCCTTCCGCGGCGTGCGCTTCGCGGGGGCGCGCTTGAGTCCGGATCTGCGCTTGGGTTTTGCCGTCGCCATGGGGCTAGGATGAGCGCATCGGCGCGGGGCCCGGCGCGACGCGTTTTCTCTTCTCGAAGAATTCGAAGACTCCGTTGCCTGCGATCATCGCGGCGAGAAAGGCGAGGCCCTTCGCCGAACCGGCGCCGGCCAGAACCAGCGCGGGTCCCGGGCAGATGCCCGCCAGTCCCCAGCCCACACCGAACACGAGGCTGCCGAGGATGAGCCGCGCGTCGATGCGGCGCGGGCTCGGGAGGAGCAGCGGCGCGCCGAGCAGCGTCCTCGTGCGTTTCTTCATGAAAGCATAGGCGGCCGCGCCCACCGCGACGGCGCCGGCCATGACGAGCGCGAGCGAAGGATCCCAGGCGCCGGCGAGATCGAGAAAGGCGAGCACCTTCGCCGGATTCGCCATCCCGGCGACGAGGAGTCCCAGTCCGAAGACGAAGCCCGCTGCGAAGGAAGCGGCCGTATACATGGAGGACCTCACGGCGCGATCAGGTGGCGCGCGACGAAAACGGTCGCGAATCCTGCAGCCATGAACGCGACGGTCGCCGCGATCGAGCGCGGCGACGCGCGCGAAACGCCGCACACGCCGTGGCCGCTGGTGCATCCTCCGCCGTAGCGGGTGCCGACGCCCACCAGCAGCCCCGCCGCCACCAGCGCCGGGAAACTCGCGTCGACGCGGATCTCAGGGAGCGCGGCGAGGAGACCCCAGGCGAGCGGCGCGGCGACCAGGCCCGCGACAAAGGCGACACGCCAGGAGACATCGCCGGCCTGGGGGCGCGCGAGGCCGCCGAGGATGCCGCTGACGCCCGCGATGCGGCCGTTCAGCACGACGAAGAGCGCCACGGCGGCGCCGATGATCGCGCCGCCGATCAACGCCGATGCGGGAGTGAATGCGTTCCAGGCGATCGACATGGGTGGATGTCGAGCATAATACAATCGGAAGCAATATGAGACTTGTCCGGATTCTCCTCTCGGCGGTCCTTTCAGGATGCGGTCCGGCCGTGCTCGCGCAAGCGACCGCCGACTATCCCCATCGCGCGATCCGCATCATCGTTCCGCTCGCGGCGGGCGGCAACGTCGATATCGTCGCGCGCACGCTCGCGGATCAGGTTTCGAAAAGCCTGGGCCAGACCGTCCTCGTCGAGAACCGGCCCGGGGCGTCGAGCCTCGTGGGCACGCAGTTCGTCGCGAGGTCGCCGGCGGACGGCTATACGGTGCTCGCAGTGGCGAACACCTTCGCCACGGTGCCCTTGATCGTGGCGAGTCCCGGCTACGATCCGCTCAAGGATTTCACCGGCATCACGCTCACCTGCCTCGTTCCCCAGGTGCTCGTCGTCAATCCCGCCCTCCCCGCGCGGTCGGTGAAGGAGCTCGTCGCGCTCGCAAAATCGCAGCCGGGCAAGATCTCCTACGCGAGCTCGGGGAACGGCTCGACCGGCCACATGGCGGCCGAGCTCTTCAACCGCCAGGCGGGGGTGACGATGCTGCACGTCCCCTACAAGGGCAATTCACAGGCGCTCGTCGATGTGATCAGCGGCCAGGTTGCGATGATGTTCGATCAAGTGAGCACGTCCACCCCGCAAATCAAGGCGGGCAAGGTGCGGGCGATCGCAGTCACGAGCCTCGCGCGCTCGCCGCTTCTTCCCGAGGTCCCGACCGTGGACGAGTCGGGCGTGCCGGGCTACGAGGACATCACCTTCAACGGGATGGTCGCGCCGGCGGGAACGCCGCGCGACATTCTTCTGCGCCTCAACCGCGCGGTCGCCGAGGCGGTGCGCGCTCCGGAACTGTACAAGCGTTTCATCGAGCGGGGCGTCGAGCTCAAAGCGAGCGCCTCTCCCGAGGAGTTCACCGAGCACATCAGGGCGGAGTTCGAGAATAAGGGCCGGCTCGCGCGCGAGGCCGGCATCAAACCCGAGTAGCGAGATGATTGCGGCGGGGCGGGTGCTGGCGGCGCTCTTGTCCCTCCCATGGCTCCTGCCGCTCGCGCCGGTCCGGTAACCATCGACGGTCCCTGAACCAGGAGAGTGCCGCTTCTTCGTTGGGAAAGCTCCGAACGTTGACCCCGCGGCGTCGCGCAACCAACTCGATGTATTGCTGGGAGAGTCTGAGCTCGTCGGAATCTCCCGTCAGGGCAATTCTGCATTTCAATGTTTCGCCGAACCCTCTGAAGTAATCGGGGAGTTCGTACTGCTCGACTTTGAAAAGGGGCCTTGAAGTATGAACCGCTATGAGGATCTGCGAGCACGCGTGCTTGCGCGCCTCGGCCGCAATGGCGGCAAGAGCGTCTCGCGCTTCCTCGGCCGTCTGCCGGTTGAACAGATCAGCCTTGAGATAACTCGGCCCGACGGTGATCTCACATAGCATTTCAGTGCACCGCAAGATGTCGTGTCGTCGGGATCGGCTCCCCTTCCGCTCCCCGTTTCGGCGGTCTCACCGACCTAGGCCACGCCTTCCCCATCGGTACCGGGTACCTACCGTTTGCTCCCGGTAGCCGGCTATACGGGAAATAGTTGCCCATGGATAGCTTGGCCTACAACCGCTATAAAACATCGTGTCACAAGATAGTCCGCATGGACCATGACGCACCGGAACGAGGGTACGCCGGCCGCGCGGGCGCAGCGGGATGCGACTCAAAAAGCGATACTGACCCCGGCGAGAACACCGCCGCCACCGACCTTCACGTCAGCCCCGCCTTTCCCGGTCGTGGAGGCGAGATACTTGTATTGCACGAGCAGGCCGACATGTTCGAACCGGAATTCCATGCCCGCGAGGCCCTGAAAAGCCGCACCCCCCGCACTCCCTTTCAAGTCACCGCTGTAGGCGGCGTCGGCGTAGCCCACGCCGACGCCGACGAAAGGATGGAACCAGTCCGCCACGCGGAAGTAGTACTTTCCGTTTGCCATCAGCGCGAGCACTTGCTGTTTGGCACTGACTCCGGTCGCGACCAGATCGTTCTTGTAGTAGAAGATCTCGCCGCCCACTGCGAAGCCCGCCTTGTTGCGCAACTCCGCCTCGACGCCGAGCGCCGGCTTTGACGTAGTGTCGAAGGTGCTCGCGACGCCGGCGACCGTCTGGCTGGCGTTCGCCAATTTGAACCCACCCCCGTTTGCAATGAGCGCAAAATTCCAGTCGCCGCCCGGCTCGGCGGACGGGGCAGTCGCCTGAGGACTCGGCTGCACGCGCGGCGCGGCGGCAACCGGGGCCGCCGGTACGGCGGCGATCGCCGGCGCGGCGCCGACGAGGCGACTCTGCGCGAGCGAGCGGCGACCGTCGACTTCGCTCACCAGACGCACTTCCATTCGCACCGGCCTCACGCTGGAGACGGCCTCGACCCGCACGAAATAGCTCCGGTTGGCCGCTGCCTCGAGCGTGAACACGGCCAGCGCCTGCTCGCCGATGCGCAGGAAAGTCCTTCCGGGATTGACGGTCGCGACGGCGAAGGTGCCGTTCGCCAGGTCGCCGATGCGCACCACGTTCACGAGCACCGGCACCTGCGCGGCTACCGGCTGACGATCGCTGCGAAAAACGAACACCAGCGCCTTGCCGGGCGGCGGGGTCGCCCGCGAGGCGCCCTGGGCGTGCACGGGCGGGGCAGCACCGAACAGCGCGGCAAGCAGAAAGACGCCGCTCACCGAAAGGCATGCGCGCAGCTCATTCATGGGTGGATCTTCGTGCTGTTCTTCTTCGCTCTCCTCAGCGGACCGCGGAGGATTTCCCGCCGGCCATTGTAGCGTCCAATGGATAAAAAAACGATAATTCTTTTGTCGCGATTCCGGCGCGAAGGCGGAGCGAAGATCGCCGTGAAGAAACGCTGTTTGTGTTGGACGATCGCCGCGTGGGGCTGCCTCGCCCTGCCGCTCGCGGCGCAGGCTCAAGCCTATCCGTCGCGACCGATCCGTTCCATCATGACCGTGGCCGGAGGCGCGGACATCGTGGCGCGGCTGGTCGCGCAGGGCTTGACCGGCGCGTTGGGCCAGCCGGTCGTGGTCGAGACCCAGAGCGGCGCAGGCGGCACGATCGGCGCAGAGGCGGTCGCGCGCGCCGCGCCCGACGGCTACACCATCATGCTCACGTCGGCGAGCGCTCTGGTGATGAACCGGTTTCTCTCCAAGAGCGCGCGCCTCGATCCCTTCAAGGATTTCACGCCGATCACCAAGGCCTTCGAGACGGTGGCCCTCGTGGTGACCAGCCCCGCGCTTCCGGTCGGGTCGATGCGCGATCTCGTCGAATACGCGAAACGTCATCCCGGAAAACTCTCCTACGGCACTTCGGGGATCGGCACCACGCATCATCTTTCCGGCGAATCGATTCGCCTCCTCACCGGCATCGACTGGGTGCACGTGCCCTACAAAGGCGGGCCGCCCGTGATCACCGACCTCATCGGCGGCGAGATCCAGGTGGGGTTCAGCATTCTCGCCACCGCGGCGCCGTTCCTCGCCTCGGGGAAGATCAGGGCCCTCGCGGTGAACGGCGCGAAGCGCTATCACGTTATCTCGAACGTGCCGACGGTGGCCGAGCAATTGCCGGGCTACGAAGCCCCCTCGACCTGGGGCGGATACTTCGGGCCGGCCGGCATGCCGCGGACCATCGTTGCTCGCCTGCACGACGAAATCGTGCGGATACTGAACTCGCCCGAGGTGCGCGCGAAAGCGGCGGACATCGGCTTCCCGGTGGCGACGAGCACGCCCGAAGAACTCAGCGCGACCGTCCGGCGCGACCTCGAATACACGGCGGCGATCGTCAAGGCGGTCGGGATCGGGCCGGAATAGCCATGGCGGGAAAGCTGAAGCTCTCGATGATGATCGGCAGCTACGAGATCGTGCGCGCGCTCAAGGAAGGCGCGGTGAAGCCCAGGGGCATCGAGCTCCTCGTCGCGGACTATCCCGGCACGCGCGACATCCACGACAAGGTGGCTGCTGGCTCCGCCTGCGACATCAACGAGTTCAACGGCGGCGCCTACGTCGTGCAGAAGCACAACGGGCGCGACGACTTCACCGCGCTCCCGGTTTTTCTGCACCGGCGGTTCCGCCACGGCTTCATCACCATCAACCGGTCGAAGGGGATCGAGAGGCCGACCGACCTCATCGGCCGGCGCGTCGCGTGCCGCACGCTGGGCGCGGCTGCGAATTACTGGATGCGCGGGCACCTCGAGGAAGATTACAAAGTGCCGCACCGGGCCATCACCTGGGTGATCGAAAGCGACGACGACGCGTCCCTGCGGGCGCCCGCGGACCTGAGAATCGAGCGAGCGCCCCGCGGCAAGAAGGTCGAGGCGATGCTGCTCGCGGGCGAGGTGGACGCGATGATCGCGCCCAACGTGACGCGCATGATCGGCGAAGGCGACCCGCGCGTCGCGCGGCTTTTTCCGAACTACCGGGAGATCGAGGCGGACTACCACCGGCGCACCGGGATTTTTCCCATCATGCACGTGACGACCATTCCGTCGAGGATCGTCGCGCGGCATCCCTGGGTGGTGGAGAGCCTGGTGCTCGCGTTCGAAGAGGCGAAGCAGCTCGCCTATCGGCGCCTCGCCAATCCGCGCAACGTGCCGCTCGCCTGGTTCCGCACCTACTGGGAGGAGGAACGCGCCCGGCTCGGGCCCGATCCCTGGGAATACGGGCTGTCCGAGCTGAACCAGAGAAACTACGGCACGCTGGTCGGATGGGTCCATGGGCAGGTGCTGAGCGGGCCGCGCCCGAGGCTCGAGGATCTCTTTCCCAGGGAGGCCTTCCAGCTCGGGCTGCCCCTGCCGCGCATCCACGAAATCGACTACCAGTTCTGAGACGAACTCATGTCATCGCACGAAGACCTTCCCGATTTCAAGTCGCCGCCCGGGGGCTGCGACGCTCACTTCCACGTGTTCGGCCCGGCCGGACGCTATCCCTACGACCAATCCGACCTGCGCTATGCGCCGCCGCTGGCGCCCGTCGAGGATTTCCTCGCGCTCTCGAAAATGCTCGGCCTGGAGCGCTTCGTCTTCGTGCAGCCCTCGGCGTACGGGCGCGACAACCGCTGCATGCTGGAGGCGATGCGCGAAGTCGGGACGCAGAAATGCCGCGGCATCGCCGACATCGACGAGAACGCGCCGGATGCGGAGCTCGAACGGCTGAACGCTGCGGGCGTGCGCGGGGTGCGCATCAACGTGTCACCGGTGAAGCCGCACGAGGCGGGATTCGCGGCGAAGCTCCTGCCGCGAATCGGGCGCCTCGCCGGGCGCTGCGCCGAGATCGGCTGGCAGCTCGATTTTCTGACTCCGAGCTGGTTGACGAGCGAGCTGATGCCCACGCTCGGGAAATTGAGCCTCGATTTCACCATCGCGCACTTCGGCATGTTCCCGGCGAAGGACGGCGTGGAACAGCCTGGTTTCCAGGCTTTGCTCGGACTTCTGCGCAGCGGCGAGCGGTATTGCTGGGTCAAGCTCACCGGCGTGTATCGCATGTCGGCCGCGGCCGGATTCGCCGATGTCGCGCCGATGGCGCGCGCCTTGATCGAGACTGCGCCCGATCGGCTCATCTGGGGGAGCGACTACCCGCACCTTTCCTTCGCGGAAGAAGTCGGTTCGATCGAGCTGTGGAACCTGCTGGGAAAATGGGCGCCGGACCAAGCGACCCGGCGCCGCATCCTGGTCGACAACCCGCAGGCCCTGTTCAAGTTCCGGGCGCCTTGACCCTCGAAGCGGCTTGCGCCTACACTCAGCACAACATCGGAGGAGCCACCATGTCGACGACTCGCCTTTGCAGCAGCCTTGGATGTCTGGGGATCGTGCTGGCGCTCGCGGCTTTGCCCGCATCGGCGGGCGAGGTGCGCGTCTATGCGACCAACAGCGCCGGCGACAGCGTTCACGTCATCGACCCGGCGACCAACAAGGTCGTGCAGGTGATCGAGGGCATCGAGACGCCGCACGGGGTCGACTTCGCTCCCGACGGCACGCGCGTCTATGTCAGCAACGAGGCCGACAGCACGCTGGACGTCGTCGACCGCAAGACCGGCAGGATCGTCAAGAAGGTGCCCTTGAGCGGCCACCCCAACAACATCGCGGTCACCCGGGACGGCGCGCGGGTCGTCATCTGCATAGCGGAAGACAACGGCGGGCTCGACATCGTGGACACCCGGTCCCTCGCGCTCGCCAAGACCGTCCCGCTCAAGGGGCGCATGCACAACGTCTACGTGACGGCCGACGGAAAATATGCCGTCGCGGGCTCGGTGCGGCACAAGTTCCTCTCCGTGCTCGACCTCAAGACCGAGCAGGTGGCCTGGGACCTCAAGCTGGACAAGGGCGTGCGGCCGATGACCTTCGAATCCGCCCCAGACGGCTCGACCCGCCGGATCTTCGTCCAGCTGTCGGACCTGAGCGGGTTCGCGGTGGTGGATTTTGCGCAGCGCAAGGAAGTGGCGCGGGTCCGGTTTCCCGACCAGCCCACCGGTTACGGGATGGCCGAGGGACGCAGCGAAACGCCCTCCCACGGCATGGCCGTCGCTCCGGACAACAAGTCGCTCTGGGTCACCAGCGTGTTCGCCAACGCCGTCTTCGTCTACTCGCTTCCGGAGCTGAAGCTGCTGGGACACGTCGCGCTGCCCGACCTCAAGCTTCCCGGGCGCGCTGCGATCGGTGCGCTGCCCAACTGGGCGGCTTTCACGCCCGACGGCAGGCTTCTCTACGTCACCAACTCCGCGATCAGATCGGTGTCCGCGATCGACACGAAGGCGATGAAGGTGGTCGCGAATATCCCGGTCGGCGAAGTGCCGAAGCGCATCAACACGCTGGCGCTGCGCTAATAGGAGGGCCTGAATCGTGCGCGCGGCACTTCTGGCGATGATCGTGGCGGTCGCGGCTACCCTGCAGGCGGCTTCGGCATCCGCGCAGCCTCTCGATTACGGGTTTTTCAAGGCGCGCGTCGAGCCGATCTTCCTGAAGAAGAAGCCGGGGCACACCCGCTGCTATGTCTGCCACGCGGAGAGCAACAACGCCTTCCGCTTGGAGAAGCTCCCGCCGGGAGCCAAGTTCTGGACCGAGGAACAGTCCCGCCGCAACTTCGAAACGGTCTCCAGACTGGTGGTTCCCGGCAACCTTGCCGCGAGCCGCCTTCTGATCATGCCGCTCGCGCCCGAGGCAGGCGGCAACTCCTTCCACAACGGCGGCAGGCAATTCGAGTCCAAGGACGACCCGGACTGGAAAACGCTGGCCCAGTGGGCGAACGGGCAGGAGCCGGGCAAGAGCAGGTAATTCCCGCGGCATTCCGAGAAGGCAGAACGGCAGCGCCGGCAACGCGATGCCTCGCGCCTCTTCACGGCGTGACGCATTTCACGCAGCCCCGGACGCGCCATTTTCATCCCGGACCCGATCTCGTATCATCCGCCCATGGATTTCTCACACCTTTCCGAACCGCTCATGGCTTCGATGGTCGGCGCCCTCGCCACGGTGGCGGCCGCGCTCGTTCAGCTGCGCATTTCCTGGCGCAAGGAAATGAAGGAGCGCGAGCGCGGCCAGCCGATCACGAAGAAGACCCGGCGCGGGCCCGTGATCGTCGTCTTCGCTCTGCTGGTCGCCGCAGCGGTGGGCGGGTTTGCGCTTTCGCAGTACTTCGTGTCGCTGCGCGAAGGCGACCGGGATTCTCTGCGCGCCGATCTCCAGGCCAAGCTCTCCGAGATCAACGCGACCGCGACGCGGCTGGAACACGCCCGCACGAACGAGCGCAGGCAGATAGAAACCGAGGTTCAGCGCGCGGATGCTTCGCGCCTCGGCGAGGAAGGCGCGGCGGCGAGCGTCGTGGTCGGTCCCTGCTCGCAAATAGTCCCCGGCACACGGCTGGAATGCACCGAGCAGAGCGCGCTTCGGATCACGATCTGCGCAAGAGTGCCGGCTTCGGCGACCGTCAAGGAAGTGCAGCTTTACATCGGCGCCGAGAAGCCCAAGCAGCCTTGGCAGGACAACCGGGTGCAGCCGGGCGAGGAAGCTGGGCAGTCGCGCTTCGCGGAGAAATTCACGGAGCGACCCGACGGCGACGCCAAGCAGGTCTGCCAGCGGTTCGCAAACTGGAGCGGCGAAAAATCGCGCATCGCGCGAATTCTCGTCAAATACGCACTTTGAGCGGAGCTTGACCGAACGCCGAGCGGAGTCACTTCTCGGCCACGCCCATGCCGCCCGTCACGCAAACCCTCCTGATCGCCAACGTCGCCGTGTTTCTGCTGCAGTCCGCGAGCGGCGGGCTGCTGGAGGAATGGTTCGCGCTGTGGCCGCCCGGATACGGATTCTGGATCTGGCAGCTCGTCACCTACGGTTTCCTGCACGGCGGGATCGGGCACATCTTCTTCAACATGCTCGGGCTGTACATGTTCGGGAGCGACATCGAGCGGCTCTTCGGTTCGCGCTACTTCCTTTTTTACTATTTTGCCTGCCTCGTCGCGGCTGCGCTCACCCAGCTGGTGTTCACTGCGATCGCAGGCGGCCCGCCCGTCCCGACGCTGGGCGCCTCGGGCGCGCTCTACGGACTGCTGCTCGCCTTCGGGATGTATTTCCCGCGGCGCATGGTCATGCTGATCTTCCCGCCGATCCCGATGCAGGCGCGCTTCTTCGTGATCCTTTTCGGCGCGCTCGAGCTCGTGTTCGGGGTGACCGGCACCGCGGCGGGCGTGGCGCACTTCGCGCACCTGGGCGGCATGCTCGGGGGCTGGCTCGCCATCCAGTACCGCCGCCGGGGATTTCCGTTCGCGCGTCGGCGCTGAGGGCGGCCGTCGTCGGGCCCCTCATCTGAAGATCGACGCAGGAAAGACCAGAAAGATTCCGGAGAGCAGCAACAGAATCAGGACGATCTTGCGAAAGCTCGCCTCGTCGAGCCGTCCGTAGAGCTTCATTCCGACCCAGGTGCCGGCCAGCAGCATCGGCAGGCCGAGCAGAAACAGCTTCACCGTATCGGCAGTGACCGCGCCGCTCGCACCCAGCCAGACCGCGGTCATGGCACTCGTCGTGATGATGACCGGCTGGAAGACCGCGCGCTGCACGTCCTTCGGCCAGCCGCGCAATTGGCACCAGATGACCACGACGATCCCGACGAGGCCGGTCAGTCCGCCGAGCAGCCCGTTGAGA
>WNGL01036128.1_pt1 | contig 10593 bp, 11 predicted proteins | sample 5400591 | NCBI WGS metagenome assembly WNGL01 (sample SAMN13153377, study PRJNA577476) | soil metagenome | isolation source: 80 cm soil or saprolite under Garry oak tree replicate 1 | place: USA:California | collected 2016-06-15
TCCTGCTCGCCGCGGAGGGCCTGGATGATGTCGGTGACGCGCTTGCGGATGGTCTGCGGGTCGATCCCGTGGGCCTGGTTGTAGTCGAGCTGGGCGTGGCGGCGGCGGTTGGTCTCGTCGAGGGCGTGGCGCATCGACGGGGTCACCTGGTCGGCGTACATGATCACCTGGCCGTCGACGTTGCGGGCGGCGCGGCCGATGGTCTGCACCAGCGAGGTCCCCGAGCGCAGGAAGCCCTCCTTGTCGGCATCCAGGATCGCCACCAGGGTCACCTCGGGCAGGTCGAGGCCCTCGCGCAGCAGGTTAATGCCCACCAGGGTGTCGAACTCCCCCAGGCGCAGGTCGCGAAGGATCTCGATGCGCTGCACCGTGTCGATCTCGGAGTGCAGGTAGCGGACCCGCAGGCCCATCTCCAGCAGGTAGTCGGTCAGGTCCTCGGCCATCTTTTTGGTGAGGGTGGTCACCAGGGTGCGCTGCTCGCGGTCGACGCGGAGCTTGATCTCGTGGATGAGGTCGTCGATCTGGCCCTTGGTAGGCCGCACCAGCACCTCGGGGTCGACCAGGCCGGTCGGGCGGATGATCTGATCGACCCTCTGACTCGATTCGCGCAGCTCGTAGGGGCCGGGGGTGGCGGAGACGAAGAGCCGCTGGCCGATCCGCTCCAGGAACTCGTCGAAGCGCAGCGGCCGGTTGTCCATCGCCGACGGCAGCCGGAAACCGTGCTCGACCAGGGTCGCCTTGCGGCTGCGGTCGCCCTCGTACATGCCGCCGATCTGCGGCACGGTCACGTGCGACTCGTCCACGAATAGCAGGAAGTCGTCGGGGAAGAAGTCGAGGAGGGTGTGCGGGGCGGTGCCCGGGGCGCGGCCGTCGATGTGGCGGGAGTAGTTCTCGATGCCGTTGCAGACCCCGACCTCGCGCAGCATCTCCAGGTCGTAGTTGGTGCGCATGCGCAGGCGCTGCGCCTCCAGCAGCTTGCCCTCGCGCTCGAACTGGGCGAGCCGGTCGGCCAGTTCGACCTGGATCCCGGCGATGGCGCGCTGCATCTTCTCGCTCCCGGCGACGTAGTGGGAGGCCGGGAAGACGTAGAGGTCGCGCCGCTCGCCGAAGATCTCGCCGGTGAGCGGGTCCATCACCATGATGCGTTCGACCTGGTCGCCGAAGAACTCGACGCGGACGCCCCGCTCCTCGTAGGCGGGGTGGATCTCCAGGGTGTCGCCACGGACGCGGAACTTGCCGCGTGTGAAATTCAGGTCGTTGCGGTCATAGTGGATGTCGACCAGCTTGCGCAGCACCCCGTCGCGGTCGTACTCGTGGCCGGCCTCCAGGTACAGCATCTGGCCCTCGTACTCCTCGGGGGAGCCGAGGCCGTAGATGGCGGAGACCGAGGCGACGATGATCACGTCGCGCCGGGTCAGCAGCGCGGCGGTGGCCGAGTGGCGCAGCCGGTCGATCTCCTCGTTCATCGAGGAGTCCTTCTCGATGTAGGTGTCGGTCTGCGGGACGTAGGCCTCAGGCTGGTAGTAGTCGTAATAGGAGACGAAATATTCGACCGCGTTGTCGGGGAACAGCTCCTTGAACTCGTTGGTGAGCTGCGCGGCCAGGGTCTTGTTGGGCGCCATGACCAGGGACGGGCGGCCCATCCGCTCCATCACTCCGGCCATCGTGCGGGTCTTGCCCGAACCGGTGACCCCCAGCAGGGTCAGCGCCTGCTCGCCGCCGTCCAGGCCGTCGACCAGCTTGTTGATGGCATCGGGCTGGTCGCCGGCGGCCGGCAGGTCGCTGGTGAGCTTGAATGGGAGCTTTTTGGACGGGGGCATCACGGACTCCAGGCGCTGCTTGTGCTGCTACTCAGGATGCTCCCAGTGTAGGCGGGGGCTGCGACAGGCCGCCCGAGGCCGCGGCGCCCAGGTAGAGGCGGGCCACCTCGGGATCGTCGAGCAGCTGGGCACCGGACCCGGTGTGGCGGACCACGCCGGCCTCCATCACCACTCCGTGGTCGGCCACGGCAAGCCCCGAACGGGCGTTCTGCTCCACCAGCAGGACGGTGCGGCCCGCCTGCGGCATCGCCGCGATGCTGTCGAAGACCTGGTGGCTGGCCTGCGGGCCGAGTCCGATCGAGGGCTCGTCCAGGAGCACCAGCACCGGGTCGAGCATCAGCGCGCGGGCCAGCTCGACGATGCGCTGCTCTCCGCCGGACAGCGACCCGGCACGGGCACCTCGCCGCTGGCCGACCAGCGGGTACAGCTCGGCGACCTCGCCGAGGCGCCGCCTGATGACGCCCTGGTCCTTGACGATGTAGGCGCCCATCAGCAGGTTCTCCCACACCGTCATGGCCGGGAACAGGCTGCGGTCCTGCGGCAGGTGCACCACGCCGTGGCCGAGCACGGCCCGCGGCGACAACCCGCCGATCGGCTGGCCGTCGAGGGTGATGGTGCCCTGGCGGGGACGCAGCAGCCCGCTGACAGTCCGCAGCACGGTCGACTTGCCGGCGCCGTTGGGCCCGATCACGCAGGTCACCGCGCCCTTGGGGACGTCGAGGTCGACCTCGCGCAGCACCATCGCCTCGCCGTAGCCGGCCACCACCCCGCGCAGTTCCAGCAGCGCCACGGCCGTCACGTCAGCCTCCCAGGTAGGCGTCGAGGACGCGCCGGTCGGACTGGATGACGGGCGGCGGACCGCTGGCGATGACGCTGCCGCGGTCGAGCACGATCACCGGGTCGCACAGCCGCATGACCACGCCCATGTCGTGCTCGACCACCAGGAAGGTGACACCGCCGGCGTTGCGCTCGCGGATGTGGCGCTCGATGGCCGGGATCAGAGCGGGGCTGATCCCGGCGGTCGGCTCGTCGAGCAGGACCAGGCGCGGGTTGCCGATCAGCACGGTGGCCAGCTCGACCAGCTTGCGCTGCCCGTAGGACAGCTCGGCGGCGAGGTGCCCGGCGACCCTGGTGAGGCCGAAGTCGGCCAGCAGCGCCTCGGCGCGGTCCCGGTCGGTACTGCGGAGGCGGCGGCGCAGCAGCCCGCTCCAAGGCTGCTGGATCCCCACCACGAGGTTGTCGAGCACGCTCAGGTGCGGGAAGACTCGCGCCTGCTGGAAGGTCCGCGCCAGGCCCTGCCGGCAAAGCCGAGCCGGATGCGGGCGGGCCACCCGCTCCCCGAGGAACGTGACCCCGCCCTGGTCGGCGGGCAGGTAGCCGGTAACCAGGTTGAACAGGGTGGTCTTGCCGGAGCCGTTGGGCCCGATCAGCGCGGTCACGGTCCCGTCGGCGACAGCGAAGGAGCAGCCGTCGACCGCGGTGACCCCGCCGAACCGCTTGGTCAGGCCCTCGACCTGGAGCAGCCCGTCCCCACTGCCCGGCATCTCAGCCACCTCCCCGGACGGGCACCCGGGGGGCCGGCTCCGGCTCATCCTGGAGCTGCGCCCGGCGGGTCCGGCGGCGGGTGAACCAGGCGGCGAGCGACGGTGCGATCCCGCGTGGGAGCAGGACGATGACCACCAGGAACACCGCCGCGTAGCCGATTAGGTAGAGGTTGTTCTGGCCGAAGCGGTAGGCGAGGTATTGCTGCGCCGGGATAACCACTGCCGCGCCGAGCACGGGGCCCCACAGGGTCCCCCGGCCGCCCAGATACACCATCAGCACCGTGCCGATGGAGATCAGCGGATCGATCGCGAACTGTGGGTAGATGAAGGAGATGTAGTAGGCCCAGACCCCGCCGCACATCGCGGTCAGGCCGACGCTGGCCGCGAACGCAGTGAGCTTCGCGCCGGTGGTGCGGACGCCGAACCCGCGGGCGCGGTCCTCGTCGTCGCGGATGGCGAACAGGGCGAGGCCGAGCTTGGCGCCGCGCACGTACCAGCTCACCAGCATGGCCAGGGCGAGCAGGGCGAGCATCGCCAGATAGAAGGGCCGCTCGAAGCTGCCCACCAGAAAACCAGCGCGACGCCGATGCCGATCGCGGGCAGCAGCAGGAACGGGACCAGGTCGTGGAAGCTGGAGGGCGCCGCCCCGGGGGTGCTGAGCCCGAGCTTGTCCAGGGTGATCCCGAGGGCGTAGGCGCCGATCCCGAAGAAGGCGGCGTGGCCGAGGGAGACGTAGCCGGCGTAGCCGCCGATCAGGTTCCACGCCACCGCCAGCGCCGCGTACATCAGCGTGAAGATCGCCAGGTTCAGGATCCAGTGCTCGGGCAGCACCAGCGGCAGCAGCACCAGAGCGCCGAACACCAGCGCGGCGCGTGCGACTCCCAGCGGCTGAAGCCGCCTCACGGCTGCCTCACGCCCAGCCTTGCCCGCATCCGCACGCCCGCCCTCAAAGCTCGCCTCGTGTGACCGTCCCGAACAGGCCCTGGGGCCGCACCAGCAGGACCCCGATGAGGACCGCGAAGAACGCGAACGCCGACCACACCGGCGACAGCGTGGCCGCGACCACCGCCTCGGCCACGCCCATGAGCAGGGCCGCGACCACCGCGCCGCCGAGGCTGCCGAGCCCGCCGAGCACCACAATCGACAGCAGCCGCGAGATCAGGTCGTAGTGGCTGCCCGGATTGAAGGGAAACACGATCCCGTAGACCGCCCCTGCGGCGGCACCGGTGCTGGCGCCCAGCCCGAACCCGACGGCGGCGACGCGCTCGACCTCCACCCCGAGCAGCCGCGCCGAAGTCGGGTTCTGCACCGTGGCGCGCAGCGCCCGGCCGAAGCGGGTGCGCTCCAGCGCCAGCCACAGCAGCGCCAGCACCCCGGCCGACAGGACGAAGGCGAGCACCCGCACCAGCGGGACCTGGTAGCCAAGCAGGTGCAGGGTGCGGTTGGCGTAGCTGGGGTTGATGGAGCGGTAGTTGGTCTTGAAGGTGAGGGTGAGCACCCCCTCGATGCCGATCGCGACCGCGAAGGTCACCAGCAGCGACAACTCCCGCTCGTCGCTGCGCAGCCGCCGCAGGAAGACCATCTGCACCGCCACACCGACCAGGAACAGCAGCGGGGTGACCAGCAGGATGGACAGGAAGGGGTCGGCATGCAGGTGGCTGAACAGCGCGTAGCTGCCGTAGGCGCCGAGAATCACCAGCGCCCCCTGCGCCACGTTCACCACGCGCATGACCCCGAAGGCCAGCGTGAGGCCGCTGGCCATCAGCGCGTACACCGCTCCCGCCGACAGGCCGAGGATGACGGCCTGGACCACCGTGCGCACCGACCCCTCCCTTCAGCTCCGCTGCCAGTTCAGGTCCGCTGCCTGTTTACCCGCCCCACGGCGGCTTCACCGCCACCGGCTGCTTCGACGCCCTGCCCGCCGGATAGACCGGGTAAAGCGTTCCTCCGATCCACTGCAGCAGCACGTCGCTGCCGTTGGGCGCGCCGTTGGCGTCCCACTGCAGGTCGCCCTGGATGGTCGACCAGGTGCCGCTGTGCAGGGTGGTGATGATCTTCTGGTTGTCGATCGCGCCGATCTTGGTCACCGCCTGCTCCAGCACCTGGCCAACGGCGTAGGCGTCGGCGGTGTTGCCGTCGATCTCATTCGGGCTGCCGCCTGGGTACGCCTTCTGGTAGGCGGCGATGAACTCGGCGTTGCCATTGGTCTTGGCGTCCGGCGACCAGGTACTGCTGGAGAAAACCCCACCGGTGTTGGCCTTGCCGACCTTGTCGGGGAACTCCGTGGGGGCGTTGGCGCCGTTGGACATGAACAGCATCTTGGGGCTGAAGCCGAGCTGGACCATCGCCTTGATCTGCGAGTAGGCGTCCTCGGACTGGGTCCCGGCGACGACCACGTCAGGCTTGGCCGCGGCGACCTTCTGCACGATCGGCGTCAGGTCGGTGGTCTCGGCCGGGTAGATGTGGTCGTAGACGGTCCTGATGCCGGCTTTCTCGAACATCGCCCGGACAGTTTCCGCGACCGGGGACGCGAAGGGGTCGTCCAGCGACGGGTAGGCGGCGGTCTTGGGCCGCTGTGCGGCCGGCAGCGACAGGACGTAGTTGGCGAACACCTCGCCCTGTGCGATCGCCGGAGCGGGCTGCACGAAGAACAGGTTCGGCAGCTTGGCCGCGAACACCTTGGGGCCGCCGCCCTCGGGCTCCAGGAAGGCGTACCCGTAGCGCTTGGCGACCTGGGCCGAGGGGAGCGTCAGCAGGCTCGAGAACGGCCCGAACGTCAGGTCGACTTTGTCGCGGGTGATCAGGTTCTGGTAGTTGGTGACCGCCTGGTTAGGGCTGGAGGCGTCGTCCACGGTCACGATCTCGACCTTGCGGCCGAGCAGCCCGCCCTTGGCGTTTACCTGATCGGCCCACAGCTTGTAGCCCCGTAGGACCAGTTGGGCCGGGTCGGAGAAGTCTCCCGAACGCGAGATGGAGGCCCCGATCCGGATCGGCTTGCTGTTCTGGGTCTGGTTGCCGCCCGAGGAACTCGACTTCCCCGACGAGCAGGCGGCGAGCAGCAGCGCGGCAACGGCGAGCGCCGCGGCGAACCTGAATCGTCCCTGTGGCTTGCCCATTGCTTCCTCCTACGGGAGCACGGCAAACGTTTGCATGGGCCTGACTCTCCACTCCCGCTGCCACCGTTGTCAACGGGGCAGATGGGGGTATTCATGGAATCGTTCACGCAATCGCGACGCGGATGTGCGCCGCTTCGGAGCATCGAGAAGGTAAAGTGGGCGACCATGTCGTGGGTGCCGGCCGATCTGGGGAGACGGTTTGGAAAGCTTCGTGATCAAGGGGGGGCAGCCCCTCGGCGGCTCGATCCGCCCCGCTGGGAACAAAAACGCCGCGCTGCCGATCATCTCGGCGTCGCTGCTGTGCGACGGACCGGTCGTGCTCCACAACGTCCCGCGCATCCGTGACGTGGCCACTCTGCTGCAACTGGTGGCCTCGACCGGTGCCGAGGTCAGCGACGTCGGCCCGAACTCGATCCGGATCGACCCGGGGGGGGTGCGCCGCACCAGCCTCGACCCGATGCTGAGCAGCCTGATCCGCGCCTCGGTGCTGCTGGCCGCGCCGCTGCTGGTCCGCACTGGCCGCTGCGTGCTGCCGTCCCCCGGCGGAGACGTGATCGGGCGCCGCCGCCTCGACACCCACCTGCTCGCCTTCCGCGCGCTCGGTGCCAAGGCCAGCTTCGACCACCGTGTCCTTGAGCTGGAGGCCGAGCGCCTCCGTGGCCACCCGATGTTCCTGGACGAGGCGTCGGTGACCGCCACCGAGAACGCGATCAGCGCGGCGGTGCTCGCCGAGGGCCAGACCGTCATCGGCAACGCCGCCTGCGAGCCGCATGTCCAGGACCTCTGCCGCTTCCTGAACACGCTCGGGGCACAGATCAGCGGCTGCGGCTCGAACCTGCTCACCATCGACGGCGTCGAGCGGCTCAGTGGCGGCGAGTACACCATCGGCCCGGACTACATCGAGGTCGCCAGCCTCATTGGCCTTGCGGCGATCACCGGCGGCGAGCTGCTGGTCGAGGGCGTCATCGCCGACGACCTGCGCCCGGTCGCTGTCGGCTTCCACCGGCTCGGGGTGCGCTGGCTCTATGAGGGGAGCAATCTCCGCGTGCCGCGCGACCAGGAGCTGACCGTCCAGGACGACCTCGGCGCGGCCATCCCGAAACTCGACGACGGCCCCTGGCCGGCGTTCCCAGCCGACCTGACCTCGATCGCGGTGGCGATCGCCACCCAGGCCCGCGGCACCGTGCTGATCTTCGAGAAGATGTATGAGAACCGCCTGTTCTTCGTGGACAAGCTGGTCAGCATGGGCGCCCGGATCATCCTCTGCGACCCGCACCGCGCGGTGGTCACCGGCCCCGCGCGCCTGTTCGGCGAGCGCCTGGAGTCCCCCGACATCCGCGCCGGCATGGCGCTGCTGCTGGCCGCCCTGGTCGCCGACGGCGAGTCGGTGATCGGCAACATCGGCCAGATCGACCGCGGCTACGAACGCATCGACGAGCGGCTGCGTCAGCTCGGTGCCAGCATCGAACGGGTCGCGTAGGGCCGCAATCACGCCAGGTCGTAGTAGCCGATGTCGATGCCCTTGAGGGTGGCCAGGATCGCCTCGACGACCTCAGGGGCGGTCGGGGGCGGGTCCTCGGTCAGCAGGATCTGGAAGTAGAGGCTGCGCAGGAAGTTGGCCACGTTGGCGCGCGCGGCAGCCTCCACCTCGTCCGAGAACGAGCCCCGCCAGGAGTCCTTGCCTGGCGGGGCGAGGAAGCGCTCCAGCCAGGCACGCAGGAACACCCAGCCCACCAGGTCCCGCCGCAGCACGTTGAGGACCGCGTAGGCGAGGCGCTCGTCCTCATGGTGCACGAATGGGGGCGCGCCACCGGTGAGCAGCTTGCTGGCGATCCCGTCGAGGATCCGCTCCAGCGCGCCAGCGCCGAGATGCGGGTGGCGTGCCAGCATCATCAGCAGATCGGCGCTGTGGCCGATGGCGTTCGCCCAGCCAGGGCCCTGCACATAGGCACGCAGGTCGCGCTCGCGCTCAAGGTAGTCGAGGGCGGCGCCCAGGTAGCTTTCGACCTCGAATGACTCCAGGAACGGGTTGGCGTTGTCGTAGGCGACGATCTCCATCAGCACCAGCACCGAGTAGCTGCGCAGGAACACCGAATCGGTGCAGTTCTCGCCCAGGCCCACCAGCAGGTTCGCGGTCATCTGCACGCCCATGGTGCGCAGCTGGTCGGGTTTGTACTGGTCGCGGTCGATCCACCCGGCGAGGATCCGGTAGGCGAACTCGTCGCGCAACTCGAAGTCGGCCGAGCTGAGCCACGACAGCAGCTCGGGGGTGAGCTCCCCCACCCATTCGCCCTGCGGGAGGGCGTTCTCGTCGTTGGCGATCACCCGCCAGAAGCTGCGATCCATACCGCCTACTCCTCCTGGTCGAGCAGGTCCACCAGCTCGTCGAGCGACGAGATCCGGGGCCAGGGCACCGGCTCGGGCCGGCGGTCGAACCGGTCGATCAGCACCGGCGCCATGCCGACCGCCTCGGCCGCCCTGGCGTCGATCTCCGGCTGGTCGCCCACGTGGACGGCGGTGGGTGGAAGATCTCCGGGTCCGGTTTGGCGACCCCTAGCACCCCGGAGATCGCCACCGCGGCGAACAGGTGGTCCACTCCTTGGAGGGTGAGCACATCCTGGAGCCACGGCTCGAAGTTGGAGATCACCCCGAGCTTGAGGCCGCGCGCTGCCAGTGCCTCCAGGGCGGGGCGGCTGTCGTCGAACAGCTTGTAGGTGGCGGGGTCGGCGAAGACGTCGTAGGCGGCCTCGGCGATCGCCCTGGAGTCGCCGTCGAAGGGGAGGTGGCGCAGGACCTCCACATAGAACCCCTTCCAGAACTCCCGCTGGGTGGCCGGGTCGGTCCAGTCGACCGGCCACAGCGCCTCCCGGATCGCCGTGACCCAGGCCGCCTCGATCGCGGCTAGCTCGAAGCTCACGCCCTGCTCCATGGCGACGGTCTGGAAGCGGGCGTGAAAGCTCGGCCACGGCGCCAGCAGCGTGTCACCAGCGTCGAAGAACACGCAGGTAACCGGCTGCGGCAGCGTTCGAGCAGGACGAGCGGTCATAGGCGCAGGCTATCAGCCCGACGGATTCAGCGTGAGTGCGGCTGCTCGGCCAGGCGTCGCTGCAGCTCCTGCCAAATCTCGTCGACCCGTTTGCCGAGATCCTCCAGGGAGCCGTCGTTCTCGATCACGATGTCGGCCTTGGCGAGCTTCTGCTCTGGTGGGAGCTGCGCGGCGATCCGCGCCTTGGCGTGGGCGGCCTCCATGCCCTTGCCGGCGAGCCGCTGGACCTGGACCTCGCGGGGCGAGTGGGTGACCAGCAGGACGTCGACCCGCTGGGCGAGCCCGGTCTCGATCAGTAGGGCGGCGTCCAGCACCACGATCGCGTCGCGGTCCTGCGCTGCCTCCAGCCGGTCGGCGATGCGCTCGAAGATGGCAGGGTGGGTGATCTCGTTCAGCAGCGCCAGCTTGGCCGGGTCGGCGAAGACAATGTCGGCCAGCGCCTGCCGGTCGATGGAGCCGTCAGCGAACAGCACACCGGGCCCGAAATGCTCTCGGATCTTGCACCACGCGGGCATGCCAGGCATGACGACCTGGCGGGCGATGTGATCCGCGTCGATGATCTCGGCGCCGCGTTCGGCCAGCATGGCGGAGACCGTGGTCTTGCCGGAGGCGATCCCTCCGGTCAGTCCGACCAGCAGCACCCCGCCCCCACCCCCAGTCGCTCGGTGCCCTCCGGTGTGGCTGTGCGGCGGCTATTCGGTGGTGTTCTTGCGCTTCAGGTCCTTGACGATGTCCTCAAGGGTATCGTCGCCCTGGCCCTCGCCCTGGCCGGCGTCCGCCTGCTCGGCTCCGGCGGCCTCGGACTCTGCAGCCGCCGCGCCTTCAGCCGCGCCTTCAGCGGTGGTGGCTTCGCCCTCGGCCCCTTCGGCACCCTCGCCGCCCTCGGCGTAGGTGGCGTCGTAGAAGCCGGCCTCCTGGAACGCCTCGGCCATCGCGGTCCCGGGCACCACGCCGATGAGGTTGCCCTCCTCGTCGTAGTAGCCGTGGTACTCGCCCTCGGCGTAGGTGGCGTTGGGGTCGTACCCCTCGTAGCCCTCGTAGCCGGCGGCACCCTCCAGGGACAGCTC
>WNGL01066541.1_pt1 | contig 10593 bp, 9 predicted proteins | sample 5400591 | NCBI WGS metagenome assembly WNGL01 (sample SAMN13153377, study PRJNA577476) | soil metagenome | isolation source: 80 cm soil or saprolite under Garry oak tree replicate 1 | place: USA:California | collected 2016-06-15
ACGATTTGCCATCGCGCCCGGCGGCACTCTGAATCCGAATTCCATCACTCCGGGGAAAACCAACGGCACGCCGTCAACTTCTCCAGCCACTGGTCAGGAGAACTCGCGATCCGCCAATGCAGCAACTGAAGTTGCTTCAAACGCTGGTACCGGCGCAGGACACAGTGCTGCAGCCGGAGGCGGCGCCGGAAATGCGAGAGAAGCTTCAGGCGGCGGCTCAGCGGGTACGGGTACAGGCTCAGGCAACACTGCTGGCTCGGGGGCTGGCGGCTCGGGCGGTGTTGGTAAAGGTCGCGGCACTGCAGGCAAGGGCTCGGGTAGCAACCCGGGTCGTGGGGCCGGCACTGGCGTAGGCGCAGGCAGCGGACAAGGAACTGGCTCGTTTCCGGGGATCACGATTCAGGGCGGCGCAAATGCTTCCGATTCCAACGACTCATCTCCCGCTTACAGCATTGAGCCCCAAACTCCATATGGCATGACGGTAGTTTCTACAGCAAGCAGCGGCGGCGGACTGGAAGACTTTGGCGTGTTCGATAACGAGCGCGTCTTCACGGTTTACATTGCCATGAAGCGGACCCCCGAAGATGCGGATCCCACATGGACGTTGCAGTATGCGCTGCTCCAAGCCGCGGCGGGTGCGGGCGGAGATCCTCAAATTGCGGCGCCCTCGGCAGTCATGCGCGAGTGGCCAGAGATTCCCGCTGACCTGGAAAAGAAATACGCCCAGCGCCAGGTCGTGATCTACGCCGTGGTGGATAAAGAAGGCAAAGTCAGCCGCGTCTCCGTGAAGCAGACGCCGGACGCGCGCGTAAGCGATCCGATTGTGCTGGCGGTTAACAAATGGGTCTTCCGCCCCGCTCAACTTAATGGCCAACCGGTGGCGGTAAAGATCCTCCTCGGTATTCCCCTATAGCCCCTTGTTTTCTCCACCTTCGGAGGTAACTCTTGGATAAGTACAAGCGTAATTTGTCGTAACCACATGCGCGAGTGAGACTGGCATCAGCACAACACCATGACGCCAGATTTCTTCCACGATAGCCTCAAGTTTTATACTGCCGGACTTTGCGGGATGGTCGCGTTCGGCGCGCTTGCTGTTCTTGGGATGCTGCTTTGGTCAGAAAGCAATTCCGGCGCGCGGCCGCAAGGCTGTCGCGTAGCAAAGAAAGCCTCCGGGGCAGCCCGCTCTTAGCAGAATCGCCAGACCTTTGTAGCTAGCCAAACCTGGCGAATCCGACCACCACAATCGCTTCAACAGTCGTGGAAGCCATAGTGCCAAGGCTCAACTTCGCCCCTGATTTCCTCTGTGAAACTCTGTGCCCTCTGTGGTTCATGCTTTTGAAATTCACCCAAAGAGGCAGAGAGGTGCAGGGAGGAAACGCGGCACTCTACACCGATGTTCTCGCTCGGCTATACTGTTTGGTTTCCTTCCACTGCCGAGGAACCCTGTTGAAGATTCTGGTCTGCATCAAGCAAGTCCCGCAGAAGGACGCTCCGCTGAAGTTGAACCAGAGCGGAACCTGGATTCGCGAAGACGTCTCCTACGAAGTCAATGAGCCGGACGCTTTCGCGCTTGAAGAAGCGTTGCGCCAGAAGGAGAAGCACGGCGGAGAAGTTGTGGCGATCACCGCAGGCCCTTCGCGATCACAACAGGTTTTGCGCGAGGCGCTGGCCAAGGGCGCGGACCGGGCAATTCATTTAGAAGATCCGGGCTTTGTAGGCCTTGACGCCTTTAATACGGCGCGAGCATTCGCGGCTGCCATCAAAGACGAGCAGTTCGATCTGATCTTCACCGGATTGCAGTCCGATGACTATGGCTTTGCTCAGACTGGAGTGGTCCTCGCGGAACTGATGGGTTGGCCGCATGCAACCATCATCATGCAAATTGAGAAGACCGATGGCGGCATCAAAGTAAAGCGCGAGCTCGAAGCCGGATATTTTCAGTTTGTCGAGATGCCGCTGCCTGCTGTGCTGACCATCCAATCAGGTATCAACAAGCTGCGGTATGCCACGCTGATCGGCATCAAGCAAGCCAAGAACAAGCCGCTGCGCAAAGTGACTCTTGCGGAAGTTCAGGGGGCGATTGGCCCCAATTTACAGAAGATCGAACGCTTGTACGTGCCGCAAAAAACCAAGAAGACCGAGTATCTGGAAGGAAGTCCGTCCGAAATTGCAAAGAAGCTGGTGGATAAATTGCGCAACGAGATTCGAGTACTGTGAGTGGGCATTTAGCATTTGCACTAGCATTTAGCCAAGTCTGGCGCGGGGGCTGGGCGCAGATTCATTAGGCTAACTGCTAATTGCCAAGTGCGAATTTAGGAGGCTTATGTCAGGGAATCAATTGATTCGCGAAGAAGAAGTCAAACTTCTGCTGTGGACCGACCTCATTTTTCTTGCATTTGTTTATTCGGGGATCAAGGGTGGATCGCATCTCTATGTGTACTGGTTTTCCACGCAAGCCATTGTCGGCCTGACGCTGCTCGGCATTGGCCGCGCGAAACGTGGGAGCCTGACTCATTGATTGCCCGTGAAACCCAGACGCGGGCGTCTGGGCCGACTCCAAAATGTAGAGGCAGGTGCCCTCACCTGCCTTCCTGACAGCGACGGAAAAATGCCTGACACAATTCTGGTCATCGTTGAACAGCGCGAAGGAAAGCTCAATCGCGTCTCCTGGGAAACGCTTGTTGCCGGACAATCGCTTGCCTCGGACACAGGATGGACTTTGGAAGCCGCTGTAGTTGGAAATGGCGTCGGTTCAATCGCCAGCGAAATTGCTGGCAAGAAAGTCGCTAAGGTTTACAACCTCGAATCTTCCGCTCTGAATCCTTATACTCCGGATGCTTATTCTGCGGGCCTGAAACAGTTCCTCTCGTCCAATCGGCCGAAGTTGGTATTGATGCCCCACACCTACCAAGTGCGCGATTTTGTTCCCCAACTTGCAACTGCGATGGGCCGCACCGTGATCAGCGATTGCATCGGATATCGCAAGGACAGCGACGGTCAGAGGCTGCTATTTACCCGGCAGATGTTTCAGGGAAAGTTCGCGGCAGATGTCAGCTTCAGTTGTGATGCGCCCTGGTTCGTTACCTTCCAGAACGGAGCATTTCGTGGGGACAAAGTCGAGGCTGGAGCGAGCGCCGCGCCAGTCGAAACTGTGAACCTGGAAATTCTCGCGGGAACGGTACGCAATCGCCCGCAAGAAGTTTTCAAAGAAGCAAAGCAAGCCGTGGATCTGACGCAAGCTGAAATCATTGTTTCGGTCGGACGCGGGATTAAAGAACAAAAGAATATCGAACTTGCAAAGCAGCTCGCCGACGCACTGGGCGGCGAAATTGCCGCGTCGCGTCCCATCTGCGATTCGGGCTGGCTTCCCATGGACCGCCAGATTGGGTCTTCAGGACAGACGGTTGCGCCCAAGCTTTATCTCGCTCTCGGAATCAGCGGCGCGATTCAGCACATCGTCGGCATGAAGGGCGCGCGCTCGGTCGTTGCCATCAACAAAGATCATGAAGCGCCGATTTTCGAAATCGCGGACGTGGCGGTGGTGGGGAATTTGTTCGATGTGGTGCCACCCTTGATCGAAGAAGTGAAGAAGGCAAAAACAGGAAGCTGAGGCGGCCACGGATCAACACGGATTTTCACGGATCGAGGATGAAGACCATGATTTATCCGTGTGAATCCGCGTAAATCCGTGGCCCGGCTTTTTTATGCTGATATTCCGCAAATCGCTTGAAGGAATCGACCGTCCGCAAATGCCCGCTGACGTGGTCATCGTCGGGGGCGGCCCGTCGGGAATGGCATGCGCGCTGCGGCTTTCGCAACTGATCGACACGCACAATGAAAGCAATCCTGATTCACCGCTAAGCAAAGAAAATATCTATGTTCTCGAGAAAGCCCGCGAGATCGGCCAGCATTGCCTTTCTGGTGCATTGCTCGATCCGCGCTCGATGCGCGAGCTGTTGCCCGATTTTGAAAAAGAAGCGCCGCTGGATGTTGCGGTCTCGAAGGAGTCAGTCTATTTCTTAACCGAACGAGGCAAGCTGAAGTCCCCCATCACGCCGCCACCTCTGCGCGATCACGGTAACTACGTTATTTCGCTGAATCGTTTCGTGAAGTGGCTGGGAACCAAAGTTGAAGAGGCGGGAATCACCGTCTTCACCGGATTCGCGGGATCGGAGTTGCTGCTTGACGGCGAGCGCGTGAGCGGGGTGCTAGCCGACGACAAGGGAGTGGGCAAAAACAATCAGCCAAAGTCCAACTTCGAGCCAGGCTACGAACTTCAGGCCAAGGTCGTAATCCTCGCTGAGGGCACGCGCGGTTCGCTGACCAAACAACTCATCAACAAGTTTGATCTCGCGAAGGATCGCAACCCGCAGACCTATGGGCAGGGCGTGAAAGAGTTATGGGAAGTGCCCTCGGGACGCATTGCTCCCGGCGAAGTGATTTACACCATGGGCTGGCCGCTGACTTCGCGCGAATACGGCGGAGCATGGATTTATGGCAGCAAAGACAATATTGTTTCGCTTGGGTTCGTGACCGGGCTTGATTATCCCGATCCGCGTCTCGATCCCCAGCGTGTGTTGCAGGAGTTCAAACGGCATCCGTTCATCGCCAAGCTGCTTGAAGGCGGCAAAATGATTCGCTACGGCGCGAAGTCGTTGCCCTACGGCGGCTGGTGGGCGATTCCGTCGGTTGCGGGCAACGGCTGGATGATTCTCGGTGACTCCGCGGGTTTCTTGAATTCGCAGCGGCTGAAGGGGATTCACCTGGCAATCAAGAGTGGGATGCTCGCCGCCGAGACCGCTTTCGAGGCACTGAAGAAAGACGATTTCTCTGCCGCGATGCTCGGCACCTTTCAGCAGAAAGTTGAATCAAGCTGGATCAAAGAAGAACTCTGGAAGGTACGAAATTTTCATCAAGGCTTTGAGCACGGCTTCTGGCGCGGCATGTTCCATGCTGGCATCCAGCAGTTTACTGGCGGACGTGGGTTGTGGAATCGCTATCCGGGGACAGCAGGCTACACTCGCATGAAGAAACTGGTTGACTTGCCATCAGACGGAGGCGCCGAAGCGCATTTGCTTGGTCCGGCCAAGGGCGATGGCAAGCTGACGTTCGACAAGCTTACCGACCTTTATCATTCAGGCACGAAGCACGAAGAAGACCAACCCGCGCATCTGGTCATCCACGACACTGATATTTGCAATTCGCGCTGCATTCGCGAGTACGGCAGCCCTTGCCAGCATTTCTGCCCGGCCAATGTTTACGAGATGCTCGACGATCCCACGGCGCCGAATGGAAAACGCATCAGCCTGAATCCGTCGAATTGCGTGCACTGCAAGGCCTGCGACATTCAGGATCCGTATCAGATCATCACCTGGGTTCCGCCGGAAGGCGGAGGCGGCCCGAATTACGATGGGATGTGAGAAGAGCAGAAACTTCTTGGCCACGGATTTACGCGGATAGCGGCAAGAAAAAAGCATACAAAATACAAACGAAGAGGGGAGCGTATGTCTTTGAGGAAAGTGATCAGGTATGTCTTGGCCGTTCTATCTCTGTATATCGGTGCCTTCGCTCAACAGGTTACCCTGCCGTCCACCGGTCACTCCGGCCTGGATCAGTACCGTGCCTCACGCATCGCGGTCTATACCGACGACTACGGCCAGCTTGCGCGCTATCGCGATGCCAACACCGCGCTCAAACCTCCGGCGGCGGGCGAGAATCGGGTAGTTTTCTTCGGAGACTCAATCACCGACATCTGGAACATTGCGGATTCTTTCCCCGCCAAGCCTTACATCAACCGTGGCATCAGCGGGCAGACCACTTCGCAAATGCTGGTTCGCTTTCGCCAGGACGTCATCAATCTCCAACCGAAAGTTGTCGTGATTCTCGCCGGCACTAACGATATCGCCGGAAACACCGGCCCAATCTCGAACGAAGATATCGAGGCGAATTAGGGAGGATCTTGGCGCTAAATGCCTGGGTGAAAGATTACTGCGCCGCGAATGATCTCATCTACCTCGATTATTTCAGCGCCATGGTGGACGATAAAGGCCTGCTGAAGCGCGACCTTGCCGATGACGGCCTGCACCCGAACAAAGCTGGGTACGCGATTATGGCGCCATTGGCTGAGAAGGCCATTGCGAAGGCGTTGGGAGAAAGCGCTCAGCAGTCGGCACTCAGCATTCAGCGCTGAGCGTGATCGGGCCGAAACGATCACTTTTCGACTCCAACTGCATCTATAATTGAGTTGAGTTTCCGATCACCTCAACCTGCGGGATACCGTTGGCTGCGGTGGCGAGGGAGAGGACGCGGGCGAGGGTGCCGGCGCCGCACTCTCCCAAGGGTGTGGGTGGAAACGCCCGCGCCTCCCGCTTTCGAAAGGAAGCATTGGAAAGGAAACGACTGCCGGGACTGTCCCGCCTGCCGTGTCCTTTCTGCCGAAGATCAAGGAGCTAGAAGCTGCCGCTTACCGACAAATTCGGCCGCGCCATCACCGATCTGCGGATTTCTATTACCGACCGCTGCAACTACAAGTGTGTTTATTGCCGGACTGGCAATGAAGGCGCACTTTACGGTGAGCTGCCGTTTGCGGACTATCTGCGCATGGCGCGGGTGTTGGTGTCGATGGGAATCACGAAAATCCGCCTCACCGGCGGGGAGCCGTTACTGCGGCGGGGCGTGATTGATTTTGTGCGCGAGCTCGCGCAGCTCAATCCACCGGGGCTGAAGCCCAAATCATTCAAGGAACGTAACGGCACGGCTGAAGCCATGCCCTCCCGAGAGACGTCTGGCGGCCAGGATCTGCCTCAGATGGCCGAAGCTGTGCCCTTCCACGACGCTAACCGCGCGACTGGAACCTCCGGTGTCGGAAGTTCAGGGAACAGTTTCGCTGACGACGAACCCCTCGACATCGCCATGACCACCAACGGCCATCTGCTAGCCGACATGGCGCGGCCGCTCAAAGATGCCGGGTTGAATCGCATCACCGTCAGCATGGATGCAGTCGATTCCGACCGATTTACGCGCATCACCCGAGTGCCCGGCGGTTTCGATCATGTTCTTGCGGGAATGCGGGCTGCCCGCGATGCCGGACTGTGGCCGGTCAAAGTCAATTGTGTGCTGATGCGGGGCTTCAACGAAGATCAGATCATTCCGTTTGGCATGTTTGCGCGCGAAGAAGGAGTGACGGTACGCTTCATCGAGTTCATGCCGCTGGAAGAAGATCGCGTTTGGGCCCTTGAGACTGTGGTCACGCTGGACGAAATTCTGCGCCGCATGGCGGAGTATCGCCCACTCATCGAAATTCCGCACGCTCGCAGCGAGACCGCCCGGCGTTACCGTTTCGACGACGGCATCGGCGAAATCGGAATCATCGCGCCGGTGTCACATCCGTTCTGCGGGCACTGCAGCCGCATTCGCATTACGTCCGATGGCAAGATTCGCACCTGCCTCTTTTCGGTGTGGGACCATGATTTGCACGAGCTGATGCGACGCGGTGCGTCGGACGAAGACCTGGTCGAATTCATCTGTGGCGTGGTCGCAAGAAAAGAAGAGCGCCACCATATTGGCGAGGCGGACTTTGTGCCAGCGTCACGTACAATGGTTCATATCGGCGGATGAAATTGATGCGATTCGTACCTGATAACGACGATGCCCCCGAGTTTCTGGCTGAGGTTCAAGCTCTCACAGACGGCCTACTCCAGGCCTTTGCTCCACCAGCTATAGTTGTTATCAAGATAGATAACTATTTCGGCAAGAAATGGCTACACTTTTCCGGCAAAGCTCTCGGCGCGGTGGGAGTGTGGAAGAAACGTTTGAATGTTCCACCATTTGTGCCGAATCGAGTCGTCTCGCAGAGCGCCTTTACCGGTCGGACATACGACGAGGCGATCTCGACAAATCCGATCCACATACATACGGAGAGCACGAACGCGCTTCGGCGCTACGTGGCTGATGTTGCTCATGGGTCTGCTATCGTTTGGTACAGCGGACAGTCAAAGAAGTCTGGCCACGGTTCGATGATGGCACATTTCCCTACCGCTGACGGTTACTGGCCGCTGTACGTTCATTGGGTCAACCGGGGTTCATGGCGTGTCGTTGAATCCTTTGAGATCACCTACGAAGGCCGCAAGTTCACCGCCGCGCGCCTGTTGCCGGAGTTGCTCGCGGGGCAATCCTCGCAAGTGTGAAAGCCGCGGTCAGTTTCGCTGTAGTTGCGACACTCTGGGCATTTTTGACCCAGGTTGCCATCGCACAGTCGCAAAATTCTTATCTCGGCTTTGATCGCAACGATTATCCAGGAGACGCGAACCTCGGAGTCTTGCACCAGGCTTTTGCGTTCACCGGATATTGGCTGAACAATCCTCCTGGCGCCAAAACAAATACGTGGACGTGAAAACGCGCGAAGCTGGCTGCTGCCGGGTTCGGATTCCTCGTCCTCTACAACGGACGCCTGGACAAAGAATTGAAGCGCAACCCAACCGCGCTAGGTCAATCCGATGCGCGAGCGGCAGTAGTATCTGCCCAGCGTGAAGGCTTTGCAGCAGGCACCATAATTTTTCTGGATATTGAAGAAGGCGGGCGCATGCTGCCGGAGCAGAAGACTTATATCTATGCTTGGGTGGACACGGTGAGCGCAGCCGGCTTTCGCGCTGGCGTGTACTGCTCGGGCATTCCCGCCAAGGAAGGCAAGGCTACGGTGGTGACAGCGGACGACATTCAGCAAAACGCTGGAGATCGCCAAATTGCCTACTTTGTAACGAACGATGTCTGCCCGCCGTCTCCAGGCTGCGTGTTCCCTGCGAATACGGTAAACCCTGCAACAATCCATCGCTCAAATTGCACGTGGATGTGGAGGCCGCGACCAGTGCCGATCCGTCGCGGGGCAGGTGATTGGTTTGTGTGGCGCGGACATTCTTGTCCGCGAATACGGGCGACTCAGGCTTGCAAATTCCTTGCAGCACAGATGATTCACGGACAAGAATGTCCGCGCCACACAAACCTGCCACACAAACCTGCCACACAAACCTGCCACACAAACCTGCCACACAAACCTGCCACACCCTTGCGCTCTGCCCCGTAAACAGTGCACAATATCTCAGTTGTTCAGGGGCATTTGCAGCCGGAAAAGAAAGGTGACTTTCGGCTGTCACTGAGCATCGTATTGACAGTAGAAGTACGGTCGGCTTCAACATCCCCGCGGACTGGGCCCTGATTCGAAAAGATGATGGGCAGTGAGCCCGCTGGAGCCGCTGGAAGCTTTCAACATCCCCGTTTCGGAATGCGTTCCAGCCTAGGTGAACACCTACGCTGCAATGCGTGTTTCCGGAGCTGAAGGCGAGACACAACATGGCTACCGCAAGTGCTGTTTGCAGTCTGGAAAATTATCTCGTTCTCCCCGATCACACCATGGACGAGCGCATTGCCGCAGCCCGCGAAGCTTTGGGCCGCGATTGCGTGGTCCTCGGGCACCATTACCAACGCGATGAAGTCATCCGCTTCGCCGACCTCCGCGGTGACTCCTACAAACTCGCGAAAGAAGCAGCACGCGCTGGCGGGAAGTACATCGTCTTCTGCGGCGTGCATTTTATGGCGGAGAGCGCCGACATTCTTGCGCGCCCGGGCCAAGTCACCATCCTCCCCGATCTGAACGCGGGATGTTCCATGGCCGATATGGCGGAAATTACTCAGGTGGAAGATTGCTGGGAGAACCTGGTCCGCGCTGGCGTCACGAACGACGAAGGCGATGGCGTGACTCCGATTACATATATGAATTCCACCGCCGCGATCAAAGCCTTTTGCGGCGAGCGCGGAGGAGTAGTTTGCACATCGTCCAATGCATCGGGCGCATTCAAGTGGGGATTCGCCAAGACTCCTAAACTGCTCTTTCTCCCCGACCAGCACCTCGGACGCAATACCGGATACAAGCTCGGCATTCCGCTCAACGAAATGGTGGTATGGGATCCCTACATGCTGAATGGCGGCCTCGATCCCGAGCGTCTCAGAAAGGCGCGGGTGATCTTATGGAAAGGCCACTGCTCAGTGCATCAGCGATTTTTGCCGGAGCACGTGGATAGTGTCCGAGCTAAGTATCCTGGCATTCGCGTGATTGTTCATCCGGAGTGTCGATGGGAAGTTTGCCAGAAAGCAGACGGCATCGGCTCAACAGAAGGCCTGCTCAAGTTGATTCGACAAGCGCCTCCGGAGACGATGTTCGCGGTTGGGACAGAAATTCACTTGGTGAACCGCATGGGCAAGGAATTCGCGTCGGAAGGGAAGAAGGTCATCACACTTGATGACTCCGGCTGCCTGTGCACGACGATGTTCCGAATCTCGCCACAGCACTTGTGCTGGGCGCTGGAAAACCTGGTTGAAGGCAATGTCGTGAACCAGATCAAAGTTCGCGACGATGTGAAGCAATGGTCCAAAGTGGCGTTGGATCGGATGTTGGAAATTCAGTAAGAGCCGCACAACCCACCGCGCCCTGCCTTTCGCGAATCCTGTTGCCACAGCGCATTCTGCTGCTAGAATCCGGCCTGCGGCGTTTTTCTGTCAGAAAGGTCATCGAATGCGGGTTGCGTGTCTTGTCTGGATTTC
>WNGL01022318.1_pt1 | contig 10591 bp, 10 predicted proteins | sample 5400591 | NCBI WGS metagenome assembly WNGL01 (sample SAMN13153377, study PRJNA577476) | soil metagenome | isolation source: 80 cm soil or saprolite under Garry oak tree replicate 1 | place: USA:California | collected 2016-06-15
CTAGGGTATCGCGACCGGGTCTTCCGACGCAAACAGTATGAAGATGTACTACGCTGTAATCCTGGCGCACAACTGGTCGATATTCCGGTCTCAGCACATCTCGTGCAACTCGAGCGGCCCGATGCTGTCAATCGAGCCATCAACCGCTTTATTGAGAAACAACAGCCGGATGCTAAGACTATCAAAGGTGGCGGAGAGAAACGGCAAAGCCTCTTCCAGCGTATTGCCCGCAAGGTTTCGTTCGCTGCACAGCACAGCGACATGCCCTGGCTCAACCATTATGATAGCAATGTACCAGCCCTGGTCCCACAGCCGAAACAACTCGTCCATGAGATGCTCAGCACCAGTGCCGCCGCTTTTCCGCATCGTCCCGCCATCTTCTTCTTTGATCATCAGATACGCTACCGTGAGCTCGATAGCTTGAGTACGCGCTTTGCTCATGCCCTGCGCGGCCTGGGTATCAAGACGGGTGATCGTGTTGCGATTGTCCTGCCAAACATACCACAGTGTGTGATCGCCTTTTATGGTGCGCTCAAGGCTGGAGCGGTCATTGTTTTTGGCAATCCTCTTTTGCAAGAAGAGGAGCTTCAGCGCCAGCTTCGAGACACCGGAGTTCTAGTCTTGCTTACCCTGAAGTCCCTTCGAGATGTCGCCGAACGGGTGTGTGCCGGCACGAGTATCACGCAGGTGATCTATACCGATGTCCGTAAGTATCTCCCCACGCGCCAGCGTGAACTGCTGATACAACTCATCAAGGAGAATCCCCTGGCTGAAGCACTTTATGCCCCTTTATTAGCAAGAGACAAGGAAGCCAGAGAGGCTTCTCGTTCTCTTTTCAAGCGGCCACCATTTCGTGTATCCTCGTTTGGGGACTTGTTGCGCCGGCAGCCAACGACGCCACTTGAGAGCGGAACAACCTCGAATGACCTGGCACTCATCCAGTACACGTCAGGAATGACCGGTCTTCCCAAGGGAGTCATGCTCTCGCATGGAAATCTCGTGGTCAACGTGGTTCAGCTGTGCCATTTGATGACCGATGCCTCACGGGGACACGAGGTAATCCTCTCGATGTTCCCTCTCTCGCATATCTACGGCATTACTACCGGAATGAACGCGGCGATTGCCCTGGGCGGCTCACTTCTATTGGTACCGACAACGCATACAGATGTGGTCCTCGAAGCGATAAAGCGCTATCAGCCAAGTATGCTCATCGGCTATCCGGGTCTCCTTCTTGAGATGGCGAACTATCCCAACGTGCGCAGCTACGACGTCTCGGCCATTCGCATCTGTATCAGCATCTCAGCTCCATTGTCCGTTGAGGTGCACGAGGCGTTTGAGAAGCTGACACGCGGACACCTGAACGAGGCGTATGCCCTGACGGAAGCCTCTCCCCTGACGCACGCCAATCCCTACAAAAGCGAAAGGGGCGTTGGCAGTATCGGTCTTCCCTTACCCAGCACGAATGCACGGATTGTCGATTTGGAGACGGGTGAACCTCTCCCACCAGGAGGAGTGGGAGAACTGTTGATTCGTGGGCCACAGGTCATGCAGGGCTACTGGCAGATGCCAGAAGAGACGGCCCAGGGACTGTGCGACGGGTGGCTGCATACAGGCGATGTGGCGCAGATGGACGAGGATGGCTTCTTCACAATCATTGATCGCAAACAGAATCTGACCCTTTCTGGCACACACCAGATCTATCCGCGCGAGGTGGAAGAAGCCTTGTACGAACACCCCAAAGTCTTCGAGGTGGCCGTTGTGAGCATGCCGCAGCTAGCAGAAAAGGACACTGCTGGAGCTACCAGTACTCCGGCAGCTCCGTTCATTAAAGCCTTTGTTGTCGTCAAACGTGGTCAACGAGTTACTGCCGATGAGTTACTGGCCTATGCTCGTGAGCGCCTGGAGGACTACAAGGTGCCGCACCAGATCGAGTTTCGCACTGAGCTGCCGAAAAACGCAGTCGGAAAGGTCGTCAGGGGCCTGCTATTCAAGTGAACCAGCGTGGCTCCAGCTCCGTAAGTACTCTGGAAAAACTCCAGAGGTGATATCAACATGGATCAAGCCTCGGTCAAGCAAACTCAAGCATCACCTGGTCGATGTAACACCAACCCCAGTCTTCTCCGGGTTGAAACGACTGGATAATTGGGTGGTGAGTCGTGTGAAAGTGTTTGGTGGCATGCTTGTTCTTGGAAGAATCGCAGCAGCCAACATGCCCGCATTCGAGACAGAGGCGCAGGTGTACCCACGTATCTCCGGTTTTTAGACAATCCTCACACCCATTGGCACTGGGTGTGACTTGTCGTATCTGGTCAAGATGTGTACATTGTGTAGCCATAGGTCATTTCCCTTCCGATTGTTTACGATGACTTCTTGTCAATGGGTTGCTTCTTGCCTTCGATGAGCAAGAGCGTACTGAGTGAACTACAAACAATTCTTTTGTACCATGGGCAGGTGTAGCTTGAATCACGGCCTCATCACACGGCGGTTTCACAATATATGACATCTGTTCCTCTTTGACATGTATGCTCTGGCTTCGGTGGCTGTAAAAGTCTTAGAGATGAATGTGCCTTCGCTCATCTCCATCTGTTCTGTTTCTTCTTTGAGCGGACCATTAGTCCACCACACGCAGGACAATCTTGCCTCGTGTGTGCCCTCTCGCTCCTTGTTCGTACGCCTGGCTCGCTTGGGAAAGGGGCAGTATCGTCTCGATGATCGGTCGAACTTGTCCCGCATCAATCAATGCGCCAATCTGGATCAACTGCTGCCGGTTGGGTTCGACCACAAACCAGACTGGGCGCACGCCATGTGCCTTCGCCTCTTCAAAAGAGGGTCGTGGGCTGACAACGGAGACAAGCACCCCTCCTGGTTTCACCACCTGCCAGGATCGCTCCAAGGTGTCACCACCAACTGTATCGAAGACGAGATCAACATCATGAACCACCTCCTCGAAGCGCGTGGTGGTGTAGTCGATGATCTCGTTGGCTCCCAGGTCACGCAGGAAGTCGCGATTGCGTGCCGAGGCGGTCGCGATGACATGCGCCCCTGCCCAATGAGCAAGTTGGACGGCAAAGACTCCAACGCCCCCTGCCGCTCCGTGGATCAAGACGGCTTGTCCTGCAACGAGGCTCGCGTGATCAAAGAGAGCTTGCCAGGCCGTCAAAGCTGTCAGGGGAACGGCTGCCGCCTGCACATGGTCGAGGGTGCGTGGCTTGGGGGCCAGCTCGCTGGGCAAGGCAATGGCATATTCCGCCTCGGCACCGTCGCGATCAAAGGCCGTGAGGGCATAAACCTCTGATCCTCTCGTGAGAGTGCTGACACCAGGTCCCATCTCCTCCACCACTCCTGACAGGTCGTGTCCCGGGATCGGCAGAGCACGCACAGTCCCCGCTTTGCTTTGATAGGTCTCGCTCCATCTCAACTCGTTTGCAATGACCCCCGTCGCATAGACGCGAACCAACACTTCTCCTGGACCTGGATGTGGTTGTGGTGCGTCTTCATAGACGAGGTGATCTGGACCGCCACGGCCATGAATACGGATCGCTTTCATTTCGTTGTCTCCCTTCTGCACGTTTCGAGAGGTTAGTAATGATGCTACGAAGCGCTCAAATGAGCCCTTAGATACGTTCCCGAGCCCAGCTCTCCGTCCTCTCCTAGCCGATCTTCAGCTGTTGCGCGATGAAGGCGAGCGCGGTCTCGGCCACTTCACGCCACCCGTGGTCAATGGTCAGGGAATGCCCGCGGTTGGGCATCTCGTGGATCTCCGTCACGCCGGGATTCTTCTCCTGTTGCTTGTAAGAGAGCGATCGCCCACGGCACGGTCTGGTCATGCTCGCCCGAGATGATCAGCAGCGGTCCACGCTCGGGATTCTTCGTGTCGACCTGAGCTTCCGTCCACGGGTTGAGATTGGCGGTGGCCGCCTGGAAGATCGGCACACCAGAGCCGGGCACCGAGTACGTCTCGTACAGCGTGTGCGCTTCGCTCTCGTCGACGGCGTTAGCGAAGGCGAAGCGGAACTGCGCGTAGGTCAGCGGGACGGCGCGGGTGTAGTTGAGGGGATTGCCCAGCACCGCTGCCGACGACTTCAGCGCCGAGAGCGGCAGAGGGAGCACGCCGCGGAACGGCGCGGGATCGATGGCGACCGTCACGGCGGCCACGCCCTCCCCGGCCACCTTTTGCGCGATGAGGCCGCCGAAGGAATGGCCGAGGACGGCGGGCTTGCTCTTGAGCTGGCCGATGGCGTCGACGTAGTAATCCGTGACCTGCTTGATGCGCTTGTGGGCGAAGACCTCCGGGTCACCCTTGGCCTCCTCGACGGTGTCCGGGTCATCGGGCCAGCCCGGCGCGAGGGTGGTGTAGCCCTGCTCTTCGAACAGCGCGCGCCAGCGGTCCCAGCTTGATGAGAGGAGCCACAGGCCGTGGACGAACACGACCGGCTGCTTCCCTTCTGTGTTGGCGCGGTCAATCTCTTGCTGTTCATGGATCGTGAGAACTGTCATGTGACACTCCTTTAGGTGTGTTGGTTGGGTCAATCGATGAGATTGTCCCGTTCAATGCTTCTGCGAGAACTCCAGACGACCAGATTGGAACGCTTGAAAAGTCCTGGTCATCCGTCAGCACATCTGCTATCATAGAGGGATGAAGTCAGAGGAAGGGTCTGGAGTCACTGGTCATTCCCCTAGATCCGCCTCAAACAGCGTGGACCTGCGTGGAGCGCATCCAACAACCTAAGTATAACATGAATGCCCGGCGAAGTCAGGGCTCATTGTGTCCCATGGCACTTCCCATAGTGTCCCATATCACTCCTTTCATGTCCCGTGGTGCGCTCCTTTAGGGCACTCAGAAAGGCTCAATGCTTCCCTATTTCACTTACGGAATCACCATCTATGACCTTGCCTCTTACCCAAGGTCAAGCCGCAGTAGGCGACGACCATTTCGCAACGAGACCCTGGAAGCATTGAGCATCGTGGGCTGACGTGCGTCCTGGGAATCACGAAAGCGCACTATTTTGTGAGGTAAAATGAGATGGACAGTCCAAAGGACGCTGGAAGATTGCTGAATGAGCAGCACGCTGAGCACTCTTTCTGTAAGCAAAAGGAAGAGCGCCTTGCTCGAAAGGACAGAGACCGATGCCACAACACAACAACGAACAGTTCCCCATGGAGCTTTCCTCACAACTCGTCTCGATCATCACGACCGAACACTATAACTTACAAACAGGGCGTTCCATGGCCATTGCAGAAACCAATGGCCGGGCTTCGCTCTTTGTTGGGGCCGTCTCCAGCGGGTTAATTGCACTCACCTTTGTGGGACAGATTTCTCACCTGGGAATGGCCTTTTTTGTGTTCAGTCTGGTCGTGATTCCCACACTCGTGTTTATGGGGCTGATCACCTTTGTGCGCGTGCTGCAATCGGGCAGTGCAGATATTACGCTCGCTCGCGGTGTCAACCGTATTCGCCACCTCTATCTGGAGCATACCCCGCAGTTGCAACCCTACTTTATGCTTTCTGCTCATGACGATCGGGGAGAAACATTGAGCCAGGAAGCGATGTCTACCTCCTGGGTGCAGGTCTTCTTCAATACGGCTGGCATGATCGCCGTGATCAATAGTGTGCTGATCGGGAGCTTTGTGGGCCTGCTGCTTGCGGTGTTCAGCTTGCCTTTGTGGGTCTGCACAAGTGCGGGAGTCGTGACATTCCTGGTGAGTGTTGTTCTTCATCAACGGTATCAATGGGGTCAATGGATGCGCCTGGAACGAAATCTCCCCATCCTCTTTCCAAGCCAACGAGGAGAGTAGAAGACGAGAGAAGAGGCCCCCTCGTTTCTGTTCTTATTTTGCCTGCTCAAGTGGTGAACCTTCGCATGTTGAAAACCCACATGTTGTTCCTTCTTTGACCGTGCTCGTCCAACTGACGCATTAGCCCTGGAGCGCTTGCTCAATCAAGGCATCAACTACAGCGATGTTGCCGATCAATTCCTGTGGGATAGCGTAGCGGACCCTCAGGTAGTCGGAGCTGGTAGAACTGACCCAGACCTGATCATCCTCACCCTGCCAGACGAGCGTTTTGAGGGGCAGATCAAGCGCCAGGAGCGGAGCAGCAATCATCAGTGGCGTGCCTCCTTTCGGACTGCCAAAGATCAGCACATGGGCCTCTTGCATCGTGAGACCGACTCGTCTCGCTTCTCCACTGTGGTCGATATGGGCAAAGAGAATCAGGTTTCGGCTGCGGATTGTCTCCTGGAGGCGTGCCAGCGTCTCTTCCACAGAAAACGGACTGGGTCTGGTCACAATGCCCTCGACCGAGGGCGGCGTTCCAGGCTTCGTTGGCTCGTTCATCTTTCTCACCTCTCTCCTGTACCAAACACTAATGAGTGAGCTTTTATGCTCCGCCATCGGCTGTCACTTCTGCTACCAGAGCCTCCAGCTTTTGTTCGACAAGCTGTGCAACCTGGGTAATCTCCTCCTGTTGGTATTGTACGAGCAGCGAGGTGAAGCTGTCAAAGGCCACGAAGGTTCTGCCCTCTTCATCCTCGTACACGACCAACTTCAGTGGAGCATACAAGGCAGCTTCTGGCATGTACATGGTCATTTGAGTAGCAAACAGCGGATTGCCAATGGTATACTGGGTTGCTCGGCTGGTTTTTCCTACCAGGGAAAGTAAAGGGCTATGTTCGACCTTACTGAAGATCGTCAAACCACTTGCCCCGATACGCTCTTCAATCGTCTGCGTGACCAGCTCCCAAGATGCTGTGGCGGCAATCAATGGTCGTAGAATCTCTTCCCAGTTTTCAGCCGGACCCAGGCGAGCCTCAAACGCGTCAATGACCTTTTCATATGGCTGGTTCGATGCAACGACAACATGTTCGATGGTGATGTGCGTGGTATGCCTCATCGTTTTCTCTTCCTTTCCGGTGTATGCACGGCAGAGCTTTCCACGCCGGGTCCCTGAACGGTTCCTCCCCCAAAAAGCTGCCACGTTGCCACCGACGTGATCCCATGGCACAGCATCCTTCTCCTATTGGCGGTGATATCCCGCTGGTCACGCTCAGGTATCCAGGAAGAGCGTGGCATGCTTACCGAACAACGTGTGGTATTGGAACAGGAAACCGTGTCCGGAGTCTGGATAGATGATGAGCTGGGCGTTCTTCGGCAACCGCTGCGCCAGGACAATAGCGTTCACGGTCGGTATGATGAGGTCATTGCTACCGCTCGCGACGAAGACAGGTTGCGCAATTTCTCGCAAATGAGGGTATGCCGCGTCCTCGTTGCGATCCCACCTGGTCAAGGCTGTTCGTTGAGCTTGTACCCCGTTGCCAGTGAGATACGGATCGCGTTCGCCTTCTCGCGTTTGGAGCCGATCCCAGTAGGCCGCACCTGCCGCCTGGCTCGTTTCGGTCTGTTCAAAGAAGAGAGCTATCATTCCGTCCTTCGATGGTGGCGACGACGCAACAGCAAGAATGTCTTGATTGAGATCCTGGGTGCCCTCACCCTTTCCAGGACCAGTACCCGCCAAGATGAGGCGGCGAACCAGATTGGGACGGCTCAACGTCATGTGCTGAGCGATATAGCCACCCAACGAGAAGCCGAGCAGATCGACCTGCGTCAAATAGAGTACGTCGATGAAGACCATGGCGTGATGGGCCATATCGGCGACAGTGTCGGGTACTTCGCCAGTTGAGAGTCCAACCCCCGCATTATCGACGGTGATCACCGTGCGATCTTTGGCAAAGCCATTGAGGAGGGCCGGATCCCAATTGTCCATCGAGCCACGGAAGTGCTGGAGAAATACCAGTGGGGTTCCAGATGGTTTTCCGAAGCGTCGATAGGCAAAGCGCACATCACCGACGGTCACAAAGCTTGTTGGAGTTGTCTCGGAGCTGTCTGGCTGTTTCATATCATCTTGATTCGTCATCATTTTGTTCCTTCTTTGATTTGCTGAACTAACTGAAGTGTTCATCCTATCGTGCTTTCTTTGATCTGCTGATTGTCTCTCTCCTCGACTTTCCCGTTTGGAATCGCGAGGATTGGGAGGAAGGCGCGGCTTGTCCCGCTCCACGCAACGGGACAAGCATGCTTTCCGATCAGTCCTGGTGAAAAGGGTCACAACGCTGGATTGCTACGAGAGGAAATCCAACAACGCGCGGTTTACCTCCTCTGCGTGTGTCCAGGAAATACCATGCGAGCCTTCCTCCAGCACCACCAACCGGCTCCCCTTGATCGCCTCGTGCAGACGCTTGCCTGTTACAGGGAACGGGAGAATCCGGTCGGCATCACCCTGAATGATGAGCGTAGGCACATCAATGCGTGGCAGGTCCTTGCGGAAGTCGGTCAACCAGGTAGAGACGCACGCTACCGTCCCCACAGGGGAAGCGCCTGCCGCGACGTTCCAGTTATACCGTACCACTTCTTCGCTGACGCGCTTGCCCAACGTGACGTCGAGGTTGTAGAAGTTTGCAAGAAACTGAGTCTGGAAAGCAGGGCGATCTGCCACGATACCCTGTATAATTCCGTCGAAGATGCTCCCGTCTAAGCCCTCCGGGTTGTCATCCGTCTTCAACAGGAACGGAGGTATCGGCGATTCAAAGACCGCATGGCTCACACGATCTGTTCCAAAGGTCCCGAGATAGTGTGCTACTTCGCCGGTGCCCATCGAATGGCCAACCAGCGCGGCATCACGCAGGTCGAGCGTCGTCATGATCGTATTGAGATCCGCCACGAAGGTGTCGTAGTCGTAGCCCGAGGTCGGCTGGCTGGAATTGCCGAAGCCCCGGCGGTCGTAGGTGATGGTCCGATACCCGGCCTTGAGCAGGGCCGAGACCTGCTTCTCCCAGGCGGCTACACCGCGCGTTCTGCCGTCCAGGCGAAGGGCTGCCGCGGGGGTTGTCAGAATCTGTTTCGCCTGTGAGAGATAGGCACGACCTGCCGGGTCAAGATTATCCTTGTGCTGGTCGTGGCTCAGCAGGATAGCATCGACTGCCCCAAGCTCGGAGACGGTGAGCGCCGGATCGGTCTGTTTGCTCAGTTTGACGGGACCATCGACATATCGGCTTCCTGCCGGGTCAAAGGTAGGATCGGTCAGGAGGCGCAGTTGGCCGATCTCAATGAGGGCTGTCGGTCCGCCAATATGGGTAATGCGTATCTGGTCAAAAGGTGCTTGGCTCATGCTCTTTCTCTCCTCCTGTTGTTTACCACATTTTTATCAACATTATGAAGGTCTTACGGTCGGACCATGACTTTGATGGCCTGGCGTTGATCCATGGCCGCATAGCCCGCAGCCACCTCTGCCAGGCTGACCGTCCGATCCAAGACCGGTGAGGGATCAAGCCGACCAGCAAGCACCTCTGCAAGCAGCTCGGGAAGATAGGCGCGCGCCGGAGCTAGCCCTCCACGCAAGCCGATATTGGAAGCAAACATGCGTCCCAGCGGGATCTGTCCACTGCCATGTGGGGCTCCCACAAACCCAACCGTTCCACCTGGACGGGTCATATTCACCGCCATGTTGATCGCCTCCTCGGTTCCCACGCACTCCAGGACGGCATCTGCACCCCCTCCTGTCATCTCGATGACCTGGAGGACCCCCTGCTCTTCTCTACTCGTGACCACATCGGTTGCCCCAAACTGGCGAGCCAGCGTGAGGCGCTGCGCTTGATGTCCCAGGACGATGATCCGTTCGGCTCCCAGTCGAAGCGCTGCCAGTGTGGCACATAAGCCAACCGCGCCATCCCCGATCACCGCCACCGTTCCTCCTGGGCGCACCCCCGCGGAGACGGCGGCGTGGTGGCCCGCTGCCATGTTATCGGTCAGCGGAAGGAGGGCTTTGAGGAGGGCTTCATCTCCTTCCACGGCGGATGGAAGCGCCACCAGCGTTGCGTCTGCGAAGCGAGCGCGAATCGCCTCGGCCTGTCCACCCTCGTGCCCATAGCCCCAGAGACCTCCTTGCTGGCAAGCGCTATCCAGTCCTTTGCGACAGAATTCACAGGTGCCATCACAGAAGTCATAGGGCGCGATCACCCGGTCCCCGCGCTTGAGTGTTCGGACCTCTGAGCCAATATCCTCAACCATGCCCATCCATTCATGTCCGATTTGCCAGCCTGGTTGGTACGTTCCTTGACCTCGATACACCCACAGGTCGGTTCCACAAATACAGGCATGGGTAATCCGAACCACGGCGTCAGTTGGCTCAAGAATGGCCGCATCAGGAATCTGCTCAACCTGGATAGCAAAGGCTCCACGAAAAATTGCTGCTTGCATCGTCTATTCCTTCCTCTTTTGATCCTGACATCCAACAAGTGATATACACCATAGATCCGGTGGATGTGCTGCGAACTGTCGCATCTCTCTTCATTTCTAGTGGGTGGATCCGCTCAACTCATGGCCGCGAGCTGCGCAAGGGATGCTTTGGCGCAGCTCACGGCTGAAGACGCTGCTCAGGCGGTCACTGCTGCTTGTGCCGCCGTCTCGATGAGCTTCACCACGTCATCGGGGTGGGAGACCATCGCCACATGGTTCGTGGGGACTTCGACGGTAGTGGCACCCATGCGCTTGGCGAACCAACGCTCGGCATCGGGTGGGATCGTCTGATCACCATCTG
>WNGL01010649.1_pt1 | contig 10589 bp, 7 predicted proteins | sample 5400591 | NCBI WGS metagenome assembly WNGL01 (sample SAMN13153377, study PRJNA577476) | soil metagenome | isolation source: 80 cm soil or saprolite under Garry oak tree replicate 1 | place: USA:California | collected 2016-06-15
TGCCGCGGCTCGCCATTATGAAGCGCCTGGTGCAGCTCTATGAGCGCTATGTTCTGGAATGGGAGCCGGAGCGCGTTCGACTGACAGTGAGTCGCGGCCTATTCTGGAGACAAGAAACGGCGGATATATCCGCAACACCAGCAGAAGATTTGAAAGGAGACTGAAGTATGGACCAGAGCGTCCTCGACACCATTGACCCGCGTGTCCTGGGAAATGACCTTCAGAAGGCCCGCAGAAAGCGAGGGTTAACACAGGAAGAAGCGGCCAGGATCATTGAAGCGGCGCGCACGACGATTACGGCTATCGAGAAAGGCGAGCGGCGGATCAAGCCCGGAGAGCTGATCAAGCTGGCTCATGCCTACGGGCGCCAGGTGAGTGATTTCGTTCGCCAACATCCTATCATCGAACCGTTTGAGGTGCAATTCCGCGGGCCAGCGCTGCGTACGGAGGAAGACGACGAAAAAATCGCGCCCTATATCGACCAACTGGAGCAGCACTGCGGCGACTACCTCGAACTCGAAGAGCTGGTGGGCGCGCCGCTGGTCCGCAAGTACCCGCGCGAGTACCCCATTGTCGGGCTGCGGACAGAGCAATCGGCGGAAGCGGTTGCCATCGAAGAGCGTCATCGTCTCGGCCTTGGAGACGGACCCGTCCCGCTCCTGCGCGACATCCTCGAGCAGGAAGTTGGGCTGCGCATTTTTTACCTGGAGCTTCAGCCCTCGACATTCTCAGCCATGTACATCTATACCGACCAGCTGGGTGGATGCATCGCCGTGAACAGCCTCCATCCGGAGGTGCGCCGCCGCTGGTCGCTGGCGCACGACTACGGCCATTTTCTGGTACACCGCTACAAGCCGATTGCCTCGTTCGATGAGACCTACCAGCGTTTTCCAGAGAGCGAACGCTTTGCCGATGCCTTCGCGCGGTACTTTTTGATGCCGACGAGCAGCCTGGCGAGACGCTTTGAAGAACTTCGCCGCCTCAAGGAGAAGACAACGCTCACCGATATCGCAACCCTGGCCCACTACTATGGGGTTTCGACCGCGGCCCTGACGCTGCGTCTGGAAGATATGAAGCTGCTTCCCACCGGAACATGGGATAAGCTGAGTGAGCGCGGCCTAAAGGTGCGCGAGCTGCAACGTCAGCTCGGGCTCGGTGACATCCCGACACGAGCGGAGAAGTTCCCCCTGCGCTACCGCTACCTGGCCTATGACGCCTTCAGCCAGGGATTGATCGGGGAGGGCCAGTTCGCGCGCTTCCTTGACGTAGACCGCCTGGCGGCCCGGCGGGTCGCCGAGGAGTTGCGGGATCAGGTGGGCATGGATGAGAGTTCTTCTGTCGAAGGCGACTCCGCGCGATCCGCGGAGGGCTAGGAGGGAAATGTGGTTGATAGCGTTGCTTTCCCTGACGAGGGGGTGATCCTCAACGCCTGCTGTCTCGTCAATCTCTATGCTTCTCGATACTTCAGCAGCATACTTGAGGCCCTTCCCGTTCCCACGATGGTAGCAGCTGATATCTATGAGCACGAGGTGCTCAGAGTCTACAGCGAAGGGGTTGGGGGGGAGGGCCTTGGCCATGAGCCAATCGAGCTGCAGCCATTACTTCACACCGGTCTGCTCGTGGCAGTATCGCCTTCTTCTGAAACAGAAATGGCAAGCGTTATTGAACTTGCTGCCGCGTCGGGGGAGGACGCGGATGCCTTCACTGCTGCTTTGGCGCTCAGTCGTCACTGGGCCATTGGCGTAGACGACTCCAAAGCCGCTGCGTTTTTTCGGCGGAACGCCCCGCACCTCCAGTTGCTCTCGACGCCCCAGTTTGTGAGGTACTGGACCGAAAGGGCGGACCCCTCGCCAGAAACCGTTCGCGCCGCCCTGCGCAACATTCAGCGCTATGCGAAATATACTCTCCCTCCCCAGCATGCTCTGCATGCGTGGTGGCAGGGCTATCTCGACGGATAAAGCCTGGAGCCGTCTTGAAACGGTGCGGGCGGGTCCTCAAAGAAGTGGGGAGGGAACAGCTCACTGAGGCCTAGCTTCACCTGCAAGTACCCGATGCTCAGATAGGAGCAATCCCAGGCGAACACCATCATTCCTTTTCGGTTTTTTTCCTGATTGGAAAGGCTGAACGAGAACTGATCTTATAGTAGTAGCTCCATGACGAGATGGAAGAAGGGAGAACACATCAACTATTATGTCAAGTTACGCTCAATACTACAGTCGCATCATTCAAGCTCACCAAAGGGGGCTGAAGCTCGTGGTGGGTGGGACCGGGCTGGGGAAAACCAGGGGCGCTCGAGAGGTGATACAAGCTTCCCCGCCCACTGATCCGAAGTCCATCTATATCGCCAATCGCAAGCAACTCATCGAGGAGATGGCCGCACAGCTTGACCCTACTACTTTTGTTATTGTGCCGCGAGACCTGGAAGCGGTGCAGCTCACCTTGCGGAACCATCGCACCGCACTCTACGCGCTGCTCTCCGATCGCGCCTTCAAAATGTATGTCGACTCCCACAATGCCTATAATCCCTGGAAGGTGGACATTGCCGCCGCCCGCCAGGCGTGCAGGGATCTCGAGGAGTTTTCCAGCAGGGACCCCTATATCCAGAGGCGGCTGGAAGAGGTGATGGATGGCCAGGCGCGGCGGGTACTGGATGTCTTCAAAGCGGCCTTGCTGGCAGCCGGCGGCAAACGGGGGAATACCTCGGCCTACCAGGATCTGATCGATCACCCGGTGATCCAGTCGCTCTTCCCCTGCATCGCGTTCAAGCGGAAGCCACAGGTGCGGCTCATGCTCATCACCCTGCACAAGGCGTTCTACGGCTTCTTCGATGGGAAAAAGACGCTGAATCTGACGGGACTCCAGGACGAGGAGGGCGGCTACCGCATCTACCTCGACGAGTTCGACTTCCTGGAGAACGACCTGGTTAATTTGATTTGCCGATCGCGGGAGATCAGCGACCCCTTCCTGTTCGTCGAACTCTTCTACCGGACCATGGCCCGCTATAAACTCCCGCTCGAACAGTATCCGTTCTCGGTGAAGCCCATTCGCGACCGCATCGTCAAAATCACCGCGCTGATCGAGCAGTTTGAGGACCAGCATCTGCGCTTTCCTGAATTGAACCACTTTACGAGCCTGCTCCCCCGGGACGGAGGCTACAAAGGGAAAAAGGAGGTTCGCCGCACTCCCGCGATCTTTCGCACGCAACACACGATTAGCACAAACCCGCTCTACCTCTACCAGACAGAGCGTTCCTTCGAGCTGGTTGCCCGCCCTGACCCGGCGCGGGGGAAACCGTATTCCGCGCTGCGCTTCTTCGGCACCGTGAGTTACGCCTGCCAGCTGGCCCTCAGCCTCTTTAAGGACCTCGAAAAGGAGGATCCAGTCATCCATCGAGAGATGGTGCGCCAGTGCTTCCGCGGAACCGACTTCCCCGAACAGATGGCGCGTCTGTCCCACTATACCCGCATCGACGAGACGCCGCTAACCACGAGGGCGTCGCTGCTGGAAGGCGGCTACAGCCTCTACGACATCAAGGACCTCCAGCAGATCACCGATCGGGAAGAGGTGGAGGTGCGCCACTACGGCATGTCGCTGACGCCGGAGGCCATCCTCTACACCCTTGCCCAGCATAACCTCGTCTTCGGCCTCTCCGCGACCGTCGATATCGCGCGCCAGGTCCATAACTTTGACCTGGATTGGTTGGAGCAGAAGCAAGTCCTGATTAGAACAGACGATGAGGACAGGGCCATCGTGCAGCAACTCAACCAGGAGAAGGCCGACGCACGAAAGAACCATGTCCACCTGGATGTGTTGCATGGCCTGGACCCAGCGGACTCCTACCAGCAGCAGCTCGACCAGTTCCTGAAGTCGGTCTCCACCGAAGAAGACTTCGGTGGCGAAAAGGGCAGAGAGCATCTCGAGCAGCGCGTCCGCCTCTTCTTCGCGGTCCTCCTGTGGATCGCAAAGCGCATCGAGGAAAAGCCTGATGGCGACTATACCAGCCTCCTCTTTTTCACCTCATTCAAACAGATCAAGTACGTCTTCGACCGCTACCCGCTTCCTGACGACGGCCTCTTCGTCATTACCAAGCGCGAGGAGACCCACTGGTTCGAGGTGTATGATATCATGATGCGAGAGCACCACTTCACGGTCGTGTTCTACAACGCGCAGCTCTCAAAGGCGGTGCGTCACAGCAAGGAGGCCCAGCGGGCCTTCGACTCGCTCTTCTGGGAACCGCAGCCCGTCATCGTGGTGACGCAATACCTCACTGCCGGCAACGGGGTCAACCTCCAATACCTGCCGCCTAAAGACAGCGACGAGGAGGACCGCCGGGACTTCACCATCATTGGCCTGCTGGAAAGGCCGTACTACTACTTCAAACCCCTCGATGGCGACCAGACGGCGGAGGATCAGGCGGCAACCCTCAAGGAGAACATCTGGTACCTGGCGAAGCTGTTCTTCAGCAAGACCATCTCCGAACAGCAATTCCGCCAGTTGCTGGGTACGCTCAATCATCCAGACCCGTGGAACAATCTGTACCGCTCGCACGCCGACACCCGTATCGACGCGCTCTATAACGACATCTCCACCTTTATTCAGGCGCTGGGGCGCATCGAACGCACCTGGAAAGAGACGCCTGACCAGACCGTGCTGCTGAGTCCCGAGGTCGATCTCCGCTTTCAAATGTTCTGCTCGCCGGCCTTCGATGAAGTGCGGGAGGGACGTGAAGCCATCATCTCCGAGAACCTCCGCCAGGTGTTTGAGCAGGCGAGCGCGCGTCGCTCGCATATCGCGCGCCAGGTGCGTCGCGACAAAGACTCCCGTCTCTGGCCGCAAAACGAGCAGTGCCGGTCCGCGATCGGACAGCTCCTCGCGCGTATTGCTGGATTGCGCCAGGGAAAGGGCGACCAGGAGGCGCGAAAGCTCTGGGAGCACCTGCGCGTGGCCGCGCTCAAGCACGATTTCAAGGATGAGACGCTGCATCGCTTTGCCTGCGTGGCCGACTCGCCCTACTACCAAAAAGGGCTGCTGGTGTTGACTCCCCAGATGGACTGTCTCCCACCGGAACTCCGCCAGCACGACAGCTTCCCCTGGGACATGAATATACTGTACCGCACAATCCGGCTGAACCCGGTGATCTTTGACCACTTCAAGGGAGAGGGCTACGAACTCTCCTTCGATCACCCCAACAAAGAGTTCTTTACGCCCTACTGCTACCAGGCGATTCTCGCCGGCGCCATCGGCGAGGAAGCCATCAGGGCACTCTTGTTGCACGAGGGCATCTCCTTCGAGCCCATGCCCGACCCGACCCCCTCTTCGAGGTCGCAGATATGAAGCTTGCTGGGCGTCCGTGGTACGTCGACGGCAAACACTACAGCGACTGGACGATGGGGCGTTTTGCGCTTTCCCCTACCGACCCGGCCTGGCATCCCAAGTTGAATGACGAGCACTTTAAGCGGCGCGCCCAGGAAAAGCTGGAGGCGATCTCCAACCATCACGGTGAACCCGGCAAGCTGATCTACATCAACCTGACGAGCCACTACCAGAGGCCGCTCGACTACTATACCTGCGACTTCCGCCCTGCGGAGAGCTTCGCTGAGGCCTCGATTATCGTTGTCCAGGGGGCGCTCCAGCAAGATGCAGCCGCCCTGCCTCAACACGCCTTTGAAGTATTTTGCCGTGACCTCAAGCGTGCGTAGCACGTTGCGAAAGGAGTATTGCTTCTATGCCAACCGCTCAAACCGTTCAAACGACGACCCTGCTCGTCTCTCGCCCGGCTGACTTTCCTCTCTTGGATGCCAGCTTCACCCTCGTTCGCTATGTGTTCCCTCCCTTCCTACGCTCGAAAAGTGAGGACGAGCGCAACAAGACCAGCCGCGCCAACCTCTATGCCCAAGTTCATAACAGCCTGCGTAGTCAGCTGGACTATCCCTATAGGACATTCATGTATGACCGGATCGACGGGCCACCCAGATGGGTCGTCTATGTGCTCGCTCCACGCGGTGAAGTGCCGAAAACGCTCAGGCTGGGCTTCCAACCGGGCCCCCCTCTCGAGCCACAGCCGATCTCCTTCAGCGCCATAGAATTTCACGTCCTGCTCAAGTTGCTCCAGATCGACTACTTCCGCGGGGAGCAGCCAGGATACTTCATAGGGCAGGATAATTGCTACGTGTACGCCAAGCGCTCTAAGGAGTTGGACTGTGACATCTGCGTCGAGGTGCAGTTGCAGGGAGATACCCGAAACCGATCTCTTGATCCCGTCCAGGAGTTTAAGGTGATCGGCGGGGCGCATCCCTTTCGACGGCTGCTCGATGAACCGCAACGATGGTCCGGTACCTATTTTGGCAGAAGGTTCAGGAATGGCAAGGTCTATTACATCCATTTGAGAGTAGACAGGGCGCAGGAGTATATGCGAAGCGGTAAGGCCGTGTACACCATCAGTCCACTCACCGGGAGGCGCACAACACTCCCCTATCATAGTCTCCAGCGGGTCGAGGCAAGCCGGGGCAAGGTCCTCTACGATTTCATTCAGGGCTACACGCGTTACCTGGCGAACTGGGGCATCACCAGCCGCATCAAGGAGCGCACCTTCCATCCATTTACAAAGGTGCCGGAAAAACGCGCGGGACTCCCACTCCACCTGCTTGAGACAGTATACATCTACGATAACCGGCTGCAGCCGATACACCAGCCTACCCCAGCGCAGCACGTCGCCTTGCAGGACTACGTTGATCTCATCGCCAGACTCCTCACTAAGCTCCAACCTGGTCTCCGCTTTGCGCCGATCACCGATCTTGCGCAGGCGCACGGGTACCCCATCCTGGTACTCCAGGATCACGAAGAGGAAGACTTCAAGGAACAGGGGATCCTCTTTGGGGTGCGTGACCCCTATGAGGTGCTGTACGCGGCCTTCCCCCATCTTCCCAAGCAATCGCTGGGCGTCAACCCTCGTAATGCAGATGAGAAGAAAGGTCTCGTCCCGCACGACTATCTCAGCTATGGACTGCCGGGCCCAGGAGACAATGAGGAGGAATTTTGCCAGAAGCTGCAGATGGCGCTCTACCAGTTGTACTTGAAAGACGTGATCGCCAACGAGAGAAGCGTGCAGGAGCGGCTGCCGTTCTACCCGACCCCGTTTCTCTTCATCCGCAAACGCCGCGTGGGCGACCGGAGTCACGAACTGCTCCTTCACCTCGAAAAGGACACCCTGCGCTTCATCGATCTTCAATCCCCGGGCGGCAAGCACGCCCGCGACGAACTGCTTGCGCGCCTGGGCATTCACTGGGCCGAGATGGAGGAACACATGCTCGACAAGTATCACAAGTTGAAAGAGAACGGGACGGCTGGGGATCTGCCACGATACGATATTATAGTCGGACCCGAGACCTTCATCGAGCTGGAGGGACTCAACGAGCGTGTCCTCTACGACTACGAGGAGGTGCTCAAGCGCCGGGGAGAACTCGACAAACCGATCAGCATTGATGATCTCAAGCTCGCGCCACACTATGAGCGTATTCGACCGAAGTCACTGTCAGATGAGGAGGCACTGAAGCTCTTCCAACAACTGGAAGCCTACGACGCGCTCCTGGATGAGATCGGGCTGATCCAGCCGGCGATCTCCTACAACGACCTGATAGATGGCTGGATGCACCGGATCGCCCCCATCTTTGACATCCAGCCCGATGAGGAACAGCGCTACAGGACCGGACGCCTGCGGCGCCTCTACCAGAAACGCGACATGTTCCCCAGCGACAAGGCCAACGCGCTCTACCTCTACGAAGGGATCTGGTATGATGACACCGACCAGAGTTACCTGGTCGGTTCCACGCAGGGGATCAACAAAGCTCAGGCGCGTGCTCATCTGATCAGGCGCTTCGACATCTACCAGGGGAAAGAGCGCGTTGAAGTGACTCCGCTCCTCACCTCAATGAGCATCCAATTTATCCGCCTGAAGCAATTCACCGTTTATCCCTACCCCTTCCACCTGATCAGCCTCTACGCCGAGAGCGCCCTCCAGGCCCGCATCGAGTCGTTGGCTTCAGAAGAGGAGCACGAGGAATAGGAGGAGAAAGTCAACGGAGAAGGAGCAAAACATGCATTTGAAAGGTCGGGAAGCACATTCTGGAGCTGATCCGAAAAATTTCACAGAGTAAGGTGACTTTCAGGAGATCTAATGCGCAACTCGGTTTAGTTCCTTAGCGCGAGATCGGAAAATTACCAGCATCGCAGCACAGTAAGTTCTATGGTATCATATGACTGATCTGAAACATTTGTACTATGCAGTAATTTTGAGAGGTGACGATGGGAGATTAATCGTGAGCCAGCAAGAACTATTTGAAGGGGCACGCCTCCTCACACAAGAGGATGTGGAAAGGATAGAGGCAAGAAAACAGGCCGCAATTCTCGGAGCGCAAGGGACATCAGGCACACGCACAAGGCATCTGCGGCTCTGCATCGACTTTCACATCACCATGGTGGGGAAACCGCCGGACGATGATGGCCTGAATGAGCCAGACCCGGTCTACCATGCTCGACAAGCGCGGTTACTTGCCACGGTCAAGCGTGACGCAGCGGTGCTGAAACTGTGGATGTATCGCCTTATCGTGGACCAGATGCAACAAAAGGGTTGGTCATACTGGGACCAGCTGACAGGAGGCGATAGAGCCCTCCAGGTGATACTCGCACCGGCTCTGGCGGCACTATCGGAAGAGGATCAAGCCTATTTCGCCGAAGTCGCCAAAGGTGACTATTTTGATGACATGATTGATCTTTTTTCGGCAAGTTTCACTATCACGGAAGACGCACCGGTGATTAGTGACCAGGGAGATGAAACATGAGCGTCCCATCACCAACACAGATCACCGTCTTTCTGAACCCTGAGGATGAAGAGCATGCGCTCTACCTCATCGGTGAGTCCTTCACATCAACGACGTTCACGATCATCGATACGCAGGAGGAGCAAGTGACGTGGGGAAGCGTCTTCGTGCTCACCCATCAAGAAAAGCGCCTCACCCTGGCGCTCTCAGCGCCGGCAACAGTTGGGCAGATCGACGATATCGCCTATCTGGTCAAGATCGGGCTGATCCTGGGCTTCGTGGTCAGAGGGGAAATTGATCTGGGTGGGCGCGTGATCAATAATTTAGGGTGAACGCACAGATCACCAACTGCTCCCATCGGGTGCCAACTAGGAGAGCGATGGTCCGCTGTGTTATACTTCCCTCAGCGGACGATTCGTCGCAGCAAACGTCTCTTCTTCACCTCGCATGGATCCACGCAAAGTGAGGGAGAGCCAGAGCATCCTGGGATTTACAGCTGGTATGCCAGAACAGCTGTAGCCCCCGACCTGATCATCTGAAAAAGCATCATCACGTAGGCTTTTTTCTGGATGGGAGAGATGGTATACTTGTGCCATACCCACAGATCAGTTACCTTTGGAGAGTAGGTATGAGAGAAACACCAGAAGACATTACAGCACTCCAAGCCATTCTCGATCAGAGCATCGAAACTGCGGGCAGTTATCTGCGCAAGTCGTTTGTAATCCCAACGCACTCGCTTTCAGCGGTCCAGCTTATTGACTATTTGCAAGGGCACAAGACCGTCGCATTTGCTTCGGTGACGGCGCGGGGAGAGCCGCGAGTAGCCCCGAACGATTCCCTCTTCTATCGTGGCAAGTTCTACATTACGACGGTGGCCAACGCCGTCCGTACCAAACTGGTGCAGCACCGACCAGCAGTGAGTCTCACCTGTTTCGAGGGCACTCTCCTGGCGATTATCGTGCATGGGACGGCGACGGTCATTGCTCCTGATCATCCTGAGTTCGCGGCAGTGGATGAGGTGCATCGCGAGGTGCTGAAGAAGAGTATCCTCGATTTTGGTGAGGGCGTGTTTCTGCGCGTGGATGCCAAACGCATCTATTCGTTTGTGCGAGAGCCTGAAAAGGTTCTCAGCTGAAAAGACTCGCCGAGCAAATCGGCGAGTCTTTTCAGCTGTTCCCCATATGAGACGGTTTGCGGCTGAGCCAACACCCTTTGGAGCTGGGTGGTCCAGCAGGCAAAGCGCTCGGCGAGAACAGGAAGAGCTTCCACAAAGGTGTTACGAACACCGCTGGCAAGTGTGCTAAAGAAGCGATGCACCCGCACCACTAGCCGAACGGCATGTTCGCCCCAAGGCAAATCGGCGAGCGTGCGAAGGTCTCGGCTGTGGATACGTGAAGCAAGGTGACCACACTCGGGGCAATGTCCACTCGTTGGTTGTGAGTGTGCCAGCACCGTAATCACTCCCTGAACTATGGTAATCTGCTGGAGAGAAAAGCCTGGAAGATCGGGCAGAAGTAGGTCTGTCATTCGGTGGTAGATTCTGATCCTTGAGAAGCAAGAGCAAGTAATATCTTTCTTGCCCTATTCTCTCACTTTTTACAGATTGGACTTGAGTTTGGCGCTTTCGGGACGTAAGTTTGGCGCAAGAAGTACTACTAACGAGGGAATACTTGGTCTCGGATGAGCACCTATGTTACGCTCTCAAAAGAGGTGTTTCAGGGTGGTCAATTGACTCAAGGTTTCTGCACGAGAGGGAGGAAGTTCGCGTGTTTT
>WNGL01010650.1_pt1 | contig 10589 bp, 13 predicted proteins | sample 5400591 | NCBI WGS metagenome assembly WNGL01 (sample SAMN13153377, study PRJNA577476) | soil metagenome | isolation source: 80 cm soil or saprolite under Garry oak tree replicate 1 | place: USA:California | collected 2016-06-15
CACCGGTCGTGTCCACGACGTGCTCCACCTCGATGCGATCGACGAACTCCCCGGCGACCCCGCCGGAGCCGTCCCGGAAGAAGGCCACGCAGCCACGCTCGTCGAGGGTCACGCATACCGCCCCGACACCGCGGTCCAGACAGTGGCGCGCCAGGTCGCGCAGTTCTTCATCGCTCAGCCTGGGCGGGTCAGCCGTCACCTCCGCCGACTCACCGAGCCACGCCGAGCCCGCTTCGTCAAGGTTCATCTTCAGGATGTCGACGTACGGGAGCCATACGTCCCGGTCGGCCCACACCCTTGGATGGCGCTCGCCGCTGCGGGTCAGCGTCGTCGTAGCGCCGTGGGCATCCAGCACCACGGGTGCGCGGCTGTGCTCCTTGATGTGCCGCAGCGTCGGCTGCCCCACCTCGTAGTCCGTGATCGGGACACAGACGAACACGTCGGCATCGAGCACCTGGTCGACGTCGGCCGGCAGGATCGGGTTCATGAAGCTCGCCTGCCGCTCGACGCGACGATTCTGGTCGAGATAACGCAGCTCGACCACGTCCCCCTGGTCGGCCGGCGACGTTATACCGGAGGTGTCGATATTCGGGAAGGACCCCAGGATCTGCTTGACCGGACCCTCGTCCCGCCGGCGGACGTGTGAAATCGGGACGATCGTGTCGCCAATATCCAGCAGAGCCGAGAGGGCAACCGCCGTATACATGACGCACCCGTACTTGTGGAACCGTTCACCGGCATGGGTCACGATCTGGTCGCGCGGGATCGGGCCCAGCACCGCAACCTTGCGACTCGCCCGGCTTTTCATGTCATTCATCACGAACACCTCCGGCGCCTGTCGGCATCGCACCGCGCGATGTAAGGCCAGTTGCGCTGTGGGGCCTGCCGGCTGTGCTGCAAGGGCTTGTGGTCACCAGCGACCGCTCCTTTGATCCGACCGCCTCTGCGGGATCACCCACATTACGTCTCCAGCCAACCTCCGGCGGGCTCATGGCGCTAGGCGGTGTCTTGTAGATCATGGTGGGTCGCGGAGCCAGATCCTGATCGAGGCAACGTCCACGGTGCCCCAGTAGATGAGTTCACGCTTGTCATCGCGGGTGGCGAGGGCGCGGAACTGCTTGAGCTTGCTGAAGCAGCGCTCGACGGTGTTGCGCTGTTGGCAGTGCCCGGTGCCGAAGGTGGGAGGCCGGCCGCCGCGGCGGGCCCGCCCGTGGGTATCAAGGCCGTGCAGGACGAGCCTGGCCACGTTCTGGCCTGGTAAGCGTGGTCTGACCGCGCATATGCCTGGCGGGGTCGCGGCCGGCGCCAGGCGACATCTGCCGCCCGTCTCATCGGCCCGCGCGAACTCCGTTGCCGGGCTCGGTGCTCGCCCCGGCCAGCGGCCGCTGCCCGCCGAACAGGATCTGCGTGAATCCCTCCGCGGTGTCCTGGCGGCCCCAGTCGCGCTGCAGTTCACAACCCAGCTGGACCACGCTGGTCGCCTTGCCGCCGGCCAGGGCGATGCGGTCCAGCCCGGCCTGGTGCGCCTCGGGTGATGTCCCGCCGACGGCGTCGGTCACCGGGTAGGTCTCATACCCCTCGCGCATCGCATCCAGCGAGGGGAAGGTCAGGCAGGCCTCAGTCCACAGCGCGGCCATGATCAGCTTGCGGCGGCCGGCTGCCCGGACCGCCTGCTTGAACTCGGCGTCTTCCCAGGCGTTGATCGTGGTCCGGTCCAGGGCCGTGATCCCCGGCAGGACGTCCTGAAGCGGCCCGATGGTGGGCTGGTTCCGGCCGGTCCTGACGTTGACCGTCGACAGCACGACCGGCAGCCGGTACAACATGCCGAACCGGGCCAGGTGCACGACCCGGTCGACCAGCAGGTCCTGATCCATGGATTTGATGGACCTGACCTGGGTGGGCTGGTAGTCGATGATGATGAGCGCGCAGTTTTGCGGCGTGAGCAGATGGTCTGCGACCGGGTCGCGGACGGGCTCACTTGTCATGAGATGCCTCCTGGCCGGTGACTGGACAGGCAGCGGACTGCCTTTCTTCATCCGCCAGTCCATCCGGCCTGTGCCCGTTGGCACAAGCGGCGGTGGCTGTCGCGCCATCGGCCCGCGCTATAACCACCGCGTCCTCGGGCTGCCCGCGGCCAGGCATAGCCGTCGGTGATGGCTCGGTAACGCGCGCCTTGTGCCCAGCAGAACGAACGGTGGTGAACTGCCTGAGTGCGGCGGGCCTGGTGAGGAGCCGCGCTGCCTGATCCACGCGCCCAGCGAAAGCGTGGACCCGGCCGGCCACGGCCGCGGACAACGCGCTCGCCATGAACGTCACCGCGCCCGCTGGTGTCGGGGCGACCGCGAGGTACGGCATCCTCACCCTGACCGGCACCGCGAGTTACGGCAGCCAGCGCGCCGCCGCGGAGCGGGCTGTCGCCGGCCTCACCGGCATCCGCGGCATCAAAGACAATCACGGAAAATGTGCGGCCATCCTGCCCTTGGCAAGAATGATCGACATGGCGTTTGTGCAGGTAGACCGCACTGGACGAACCTAACGGCTCGCTGGACACAATCCGCCTATCGCGGGCCGATGGACCGCACCAGAGTGGATGATCTGTCCGCAGCCGCCCCGCTTGGTAGTCCCAGGTGCAAGCCGCACGGAATCGGCAGGGAGGATGTGGGTAGTGCTTCCGGCTCCGGCCCTGCTTCCGCGGTTTTGGCGTGGTACGGGCGTAGGGTCGGGGGCCTGGGTCCCGGCCTGACCTCCGAATCGGCTGACGCCGCTCGGGCTGTCCTGCGAGACGATCTGTCGGCCGGGCCCAGGTTTATGGCACCCGCCATTGGTGCCGACCTGATCTGCCTGGCCTGGGAAGAGGCCGGGGTTCACAGCTCCGGCGGCCAGCGGGCGCGTGCCATCCCTTCACCAGAGAAAAGAGATGGCATTGACCATCGTAGAGACACCCGCTATCACCGGCGGCGTGGACACCCACGCGGACGTGCACGTCGCTGCGGCGCTGGATCCGGTCGGCGGGCTGCCCGGCGTCGCGGAGTTCCCCGTCACCCCGGCCGGCTACGCCCGGCTGCTGAGCTGGCTGAGCGGGTTCGGGAGCGTCGCCCTGGTCGGCATCGAGGGCACCGGCAGCTACGGCGCCGGCCTGGCCCGCCACGTCGCCACCGCCGGCATCCGGGTCGTCGAGGTCGACCGCTCCGACCGCCAGGACCGGCGCCGGCAAGGCAAGTCCGACCCTCTCGACGCCGTCAGCGCCGCCCGGGCCGCGCAGTCCGGCCGGGCCCGCGGCGCGCCGAAAGGCCGGGACGGCTCCGTCGAGGCGATCCGCGCGTTGATGGCCGCCAAGCGCAGCGCCCGCGCCGAGCGGACCCAGACCATCAACCAGGCCAGGTCCCTGATCGTGACCGGGCCCGACGACCTGCGGACCCGGTTCGCCCGCCACACCGTAGTCGCCCTGGTGGCAGAGACCGCATCGCTGCGGCCCCGCCCCGGCAGCACCGTCGGCTACGCCACCCTCCGGGTCCTGCACTCCCGCGTGATCTCCCGGTAGGCCGACGCCACCGTCCGCCGCTGCCGCGTCAGGTAACGGGTCCGCAGGACATCCGCACCACCGCTTCCACCTCATCGGGAAGCCGCCCGCCGCCACGGCCGCCGCTGGAGGCGCCTGGCAGCAGGTCCGACGCGACGCCGCCGCCCGCTCGCCACCGGCCGACCAGGACGTAGACCTGCCTTCGCGACACGCCCAGCTGGGATGCACCTGCGCCCGTCCGCCGACTGGCCGGACCGGGCCCTCGTGGCCGTTGACCTGGCGCGGGTGGCGGCGGTCATCAACCGCATCGCCGCCGACGTGGACGAACTCGCCCGGGCCCGGCGGGTCCAGGACCTGGACACCGCCGCGGTGCTGCCCGACCGGCGGGCGGAACGCCGCCGGCGGCTGGCCGAGCCGGACCTGGAGTTCCAGGCCTTCTGCGCCCGCAGGGGATTGCCCGCCTCATCAGCCCCGCAACTGGAGCGGGCCTGGGACGCCTGGCAGGCCGAGCGATACCGGCGCGGCGAGACCGGCCAGCGGCCGGGCTACACCGACAACCCGTTCCGGCCACGCTGACCACCCGCCGACCGTGCCCGCGTTCAGGAAACTGGACGCCGTCGCGGTGCTCACGGCTCGATTGTTACCGGCACCCCATTAGATTAGAGCCTGTTGGGGCGCTCCACTTCAATTCTGCGCTGGAGCATCCGATGCCGCATCCGCGAGGAGTGTGAGCACTCCCAAGGCGACCAGGAACCGGTCCGGCGGCGGCCCGGCCACCAGCCCGAAGTTGGACTGCAGCGCCTCGCGCTGCGGTGCGGGTAGCTGCTCGGCCAGCCCGGGCGGCAGCCACGGACCGAGGGCACACACCCCAGTCCAGCAGGTGGGCACGCTGAGTTCAGCGGCCCGGCGCCTTGCGGATTGCCGGATCACGCGAGCTGCGACCGTCCTCGGCGGAGGCTGCGGCCCCGGGCGTGCCGGGCAGTTCAGCCGCCGGGCCGGGTGGTGTGGCCTCCTGCCGAGCGGGATGGCCCTGGTGACGTGACCGGCGGCGGTCGCGCAGCAGCGGCTCGGCGAGGCGGGCGGCGACGTAGATGGCGAAGCTGACGCTGGTGATGAACACGCTGGCCTTCACGTTGCTCTGGAAGCTGGCGAGCAGCCCGCCGTCGGCGGCGACCATGGCGAACACGATAGAGAGCCCGGCCACGACGAGCGGGCTGGCGGACAGCCGCTGCGCGGCCGCGGCCGGGGTGATGGCCAGGCTGAGCACGAGCAGGGTGCCGACCACCTGGGCGGCGCCGGTCACCGTGAGGGCGAGCACCACCAGGAACAGCAGCCCCAGGCCGCGGACCGGGACACCGCGCGCTTCGGCGGCCTCGGGGTCGACCGAGGCGAACAGCAACGGCCGGTACCAGATGCCCATGACCGCCACCACGATCACGCCGATGACGAGCAGGACGATCAGCTGGTCGCCGGAGACCCCGAAGATGTTGCCGAACAGGATGTTCGTCGCCGCGGTGGCGAAGCCGTGGTAGAAGCCGAGCAGCAGGACGCCGATGCCCATCCCGAAGGCGAGGATGACCCCGATCGCTGAGTCACGCTCGCGCTGCCGGGCGCCGAACAGGGCGATGAGCCCGGCGACGACAACGGAGCCGATCAGGGCCCCGACGACGGGGTTGTTCGCGACGAGCAGCCCGGCTGCGGCCCCGGTGAAGGCGAGTTCCGCGGTGCCGTGCACGGCGAAGGCCATTCCCCTGGTCACCACGAACGGGCCGATGAGGCCGCAGCTGACCGCGACGAGTGCGGCCGCCAGCAGCGCGTGCTGGGCGAAGGGCTGCTGGAGCAGGAATCCGAGGCCCATCAGTGCTGGTGTCCTTCCGGCGCGTGGCCTGCGTGCCCGTCGTGCCGATCGCGGACCTGGCCGGCGGAGCCATCATTGTCCGGGTGGGTACAAGCGCCTGTGCCGTCTCCGCCGACGATGACGACGTGGCCGTGCACCCGGAGCACGTCGATGTGCGTGCCGTACAGGGCGCTGAGGCTCTGCGTGGTGAGCACGGTGTCGGGGGACCCTGCTGCCCAGCGGCCCGCCGCCACATAGAGGACCTGGTCGACAACGTCCGCGATGGGAGTGATCTCGTGGGTGACGTACACCACGGTGGTGCCGTGCTCGCGGCGGTGCTGGTCGATGACCGCGACGATCTCTTCCTGCGCGGCTGGGTCGAGCGAGAGCAGCGGCTCGTCACACAGCAGCAGTCGTGGCCTGCCCGCCAGGGCCTGGGCGATCCGCAGCCGCTGCTGCTGCCCGCCCGACAGCAGCCCGATCGGCACATCCGCGTACGACTGCGCGCCGACCGCTTCGATCACAGGGTCCACCTGGCGGGCCCGGGTCCGCGGCAGGCCCAGGCGCTGGCCGTCGACGCCGAACTGGACCAGGTCGCGGCCCCGGATCGGCAGGTCGGGGTCGAAGACGCGCTGCTGGGCGACGTAGCCGGCCTCGGCGCTGCCGTGTCCTGGCGGTCGCCCGTCGACGGTGATCGTGCCGGCCGATAGCGGGAGCAACCCGAGCAGCACCTTCAGCAGCGTGCTCTTGCCCGCTCCGTTGGACCCAAGGATGGCCAGGCACCTACCTGGTGCCACGTCCAGGTCCAAGTTCTCCCAGATCACATGGTCGCCGAACCGCACCGTGGCGCCGCGCAACGTGATCGCGGACCCGCCGCTGCCGTTCATGTCACCCTCCCAGCGCATGCAGAATGGCCTTGGTCTGGGCGAGCTGCCAGGCCTGGTAGCTGCGGTACGACGGCGACATGGTCTCGGTGACCCCGACCACCGGGATGCCGGCCCGGCGGGCGAGGGCCTGCACATGCTGGGTCACCGCGCTCACCACCTGGGCATTGTAAAGCAGCACCTTCACCTTGTGGCCGGTGAGCAAGCCGTCCATGGCCACGGTGTCATCCGGGCTCGGGTCAGTGCCGTCCTCAATGGCGGCGGCGAACCCGGGCGGGGTCAGCACCCTGAGCCCGGCGGCCGCCAGCAGGTAGCCGGGCACCCGCTCGGTGTAGGCGACCGGCGCGCCCGGATAACGCCGCCGGATCTGGCCGATCACCGCCTCGATGGGGTGAAGGGTCGCATCGAAGGCCGCCAGGCCGACGGCGAATGCGCCGGCGTCGCCCGGTTCCAGCCTGGCCAGCGCGGCCTCGATGGCACGGGCCACCTCCGGGACCCGGGGGATGTCGTACCAGAGGTGGGGGTTCACGTCCGGCCCGGTAGCGCCCAGGACCTCCTGGGCCGAGACGACGACGCGGCCCAGATGGCGTGTGGCGCCGAGCAACTGGGGAACGAAGTCGTCGTAGCCCGCGCCGTTCTCGATGACCAGCCCCGCCTCGGCCACGGCCACGGCGTTGGCGACGTCAGACTCATACAGGTGGGGGTCGGCGGCCGGGCTGGTCAGGATCGAGGTGACCCGGACATGGCGGCCGCCGATCTGCGCCGCAATGTTCCCCCAGAAATTCTCTCCCGCGACCACCCTGACTACCCCCGGAATCGCCGGGGGCTGCGAACTGCCGCACCCCGCCAGCGCAGTCGCGGCCACAGCGAGGACGGCAAGGATGCCCAGTACACGCGGCATGCCGACCATTCCTCGCCCCCATCTGTCCTTCGCGCTCATCGCTCATTTCTCGAGAAGATCCGCAGGAAGAACTGGAACACGTTCAGCGCGTCGAGGAAGATCGACGCGGCCATCAGCGGCGCGGAGTCAATATCCTTCGAGCGCCGCAGCCGCTGGAAATCGGACATGGTCAGGCCCGCGAAGATCACCAGCCCGAGAATCGAGTAGGCCAGCGCGCCGCCGGGGATGTTGACGAAGATCATCAGGACGCCGAACATGATGAGCGCGACGAGTGCCCAGAAGCCCATGCGGGCGACCCCGGACAGATCTCGCCGCGTGGCATAGCCAGCCGTGCCACAGCCGGCGATGAACAGCGCGGTGGCCCCGCCGGCCTGCCAGAGCGCCTGCGGGTTCACGCCCGCGTAGTACGTCAGCGTCGGCGACATCGCCAGCCCGAGCAGCAGGCCGACCGCGAACAGCAGGCCGACGCTGGCCGACCCGGACTGCCGCGCCGTGAAGTTCATGCCGATCAGGCAGGCGAACGCGGCGATGAACCCCACGAAGGCCCACCCATAGGACAGATCACGGCCCACGTAGGCGCCGAGCGCGAAGAATCCGGCCGTGGCCGCGACGTACCCCATCGTCTGCCCGAACAGAGTGTGCGTGTCGTCACCGCTCGCCGAGCCGGCTCCGCTGTAGCTGGGTGAATCTATCATGGTTACTCTTTTCCTTTCGTGCCCCCACGTCCCGCGCCTGCGGGTGGCGATCGCATCGATCCGGATCGTCTAAGCCCGCAGGTGCGAGACGGCGGGGCCTACTTGCGCTTGCTCTGGCGCCTTTCCACCCGGTGGGCGAGGTGCCGGGCGGTCTTGGCGATGATGGCCGTCTTGACGGCCTTGCGGGCGATGTGACGTCGGCGCATGGTGCTGGCTTCCTTTTCCGGTGATGATGTGGTGTTTTGAGTCAGTCCGATAGTCCGGCGATGGCGGCGTCGGCCAGGTCCCGGGGGATCCGGGCTCCGTCGAGCATGAAGCCGCCGCTGCGGTCCAGCGCGTCGGCCAGGGATGCCGCCCACAGATCCTCGACGAGCAGGACGGCGGCGGCCGAGCCGGGGTCGAGGTCGTCACCGACAAAGTCGATGTCCTCGGCGCTGATCAGGCCCCCGACCTCGGCGTCGACCTCGGCGAAGCTAGCGAACTGGTCCAGCTCGTCGAACTCAGCGACGGTGACCTCGCCGGTGGTGTCCTTGGTGAGGACGACGACGTCCAGGATGTTGATGACTTCGTTATTGACGAGCTTGGCCAGTTCGAGGGCGAGGTCGTCGCTTACGGTGCCGTCGGGGAACCCGACGACGAGGTACTCAACGGGTCCGGTCATGGTCAATCTCCTTTTGGGCATGGTCAGTCTGCTTCTGCAGACCGAGGCGTTTCCCGGTCGCAGCTTCCTTTTCCTATCTAGTCCCGTGATGCGGGCAGTCAGGAAATAGCTGCCATCGATTGCCTGGTAGACGGCGTTTCTTTGCCCGGCGCCGACGCCCAATGACGTTGCTTTTAGGTGACCTGCCATGGGCTGAGCAGGTGGAACTCGATTCTGCGGGTGACGCGGGTGACGCTGGGCTCGCCGGGCTTGCGGGCGGGGAAGTCCCCTGCCTTCTTGGTTTTCCGCGGGCTGGCCCGGTCCGGGCGGTCGCGGGTGAAGAAGCCGGGCATGAGGATCTTCAGCAAGAACGTGGCGAGGGCCAGGTCTGCTTGCTCAGGGGGAAAAAGCCGCGACGGTGTCCGTCGCGGCGGCCAGAGCGTGCGGGAAGCTGATCTTTTCCGGGGGTATGCCGGCGGCGTTCACGGCTATGCCGACGATCCGGCAGATGGCCTGGCAGACGGCGAATAGAGCCCACATTTCCTGCATCACGCCCTCGGGGTCGCCGGAGCGCAGGACGGGCTGGCCCTCGCCCATGTCGGTCTTGTGGTGGCCGATGACGGTCTCACATCCCCAGCGCAGCGGGTAGGCGCAGGCCAGGTCCAGTGCCGGGTACTTCTCGACGTCGAGGAGGCTGGTGACCAGGCAGAACACTTCGGATGACTCCTCGGCCCCGTCGTCTGCCGTGGTGTGCACGGTGTACTCGATGACGCGGACGGTGACCGGCGGGCCGTCGCTCTTACGGGGCGGCTTCAGCTCCGCCAGGTAGGTGCCGTCGGCCAGGGCCTTCACCGGCTTGAAGGTGAAGCTGGCCGAGGCGCGCCACCGGATGTGCGCGCCGGTCGCGAGGAAGGCGCGGGCGGCGGACCAGGACAGGAACTTGCGGTCCGCCAGGACCAGCATGCCGGGGCCGAAGCAGCCCAGCAGGTCCGCGGCCAGCGACTGCTCGGCGTCGGTGTAGCGGCCGATCGCCGCGCCCAGCAGGCTGCCGGTCCCGGACCCGGCCGCCGCCACCCACCGGGCCTGCGGGAACGCCCCGTCCCGCGACTGGTTCGAGGGCCGCCCGAAGAACGCCGCGTTCTTCTCGCTGTCCGGCACGTCCGTCACCGACCCGTCCATCGAGACCACGCGCAGCCCACAGCAGAACACCCCCGCCGCGCCGTCCGCCCCGGTCGGCCCGGCCACATGCTCGAACAGCATCCGCACCGGGTCAGCGCCCAGCTTCCCCCGGCCCCGCGACAGCGAGGAGATGTCCGGCAGCCACCACTGCCGGCCGCCCCCGGCATCCACCCGCAGCCCCGGCGCCAGCTTCCCGGCCAGCAGGTCCGCGCCCCGCTGCTGGCAGTACAGCCCGTCGGCCAGCCTGGCCATCACCTGCCCGTACCCGCAGTTCCGGCCCGGAACAGCCACAAGGCCAGGACGAAATACACCATCAGCCGGGCCGGCAGCAGCCGGCGCCGCCGCTCCCGCGTCCCGGTGACCTCGACGATCTCATCGACCAGCTCCGGCGGAAACGCCCTGGTCAGCACCCCGACCGAGATCCGGTCCGGCAGCCAGCCGTCCGGCGACAAACCCTCAGAACCATCATGAGCCACAGAACGGTCACATTATCACGTCAGACTCTAAAGCAAGGCCATTGCGCCTATGCCCGGCACGAGTTCGGCGACTTCGCCGGCTACGTGGACCCCTTGTAAGAACCGTGTGCTCAAGTGCCAAATAGTGAACGGAAGTCGAGCAGGCAGTCGTTGATCATGCGAAGCGCATAGGCCCTCGATACAAGCGAAAACGGAACGCTCATTGGCGATAGTGAGCAGCGGGGCGGCGGGATAACGCCCACCAGGACAAGACCCCCTGACCATTCATCAGATCACCAACGCCATGAGCAAGGGCCGCAAGCAAGGGCCGCAAGCAAGCTACGCTCCGTCCGGGACTTCGCCCGGAAGGAGTGGCGCTTCGCGCCCGTCCGGCTGGCGTATAGCGCGTGGGCTGGCACGTTTGGCGCGTGGCTGATGACTTCTCCGCACGCTACGGCGACCTGATCAACGGCAGCTA
>WNGL01011500.1_pt1 | contig 10589 bp, 5 predicted proteins | sample 5400591 | NCBI WGS metagenome assembly WNGL01 (sample SAMN13153377, study PRJNA577476) | soil metagenome | isolation source: 80 cm soil or saprolite under Garry oak tree replicate 1 | place: USA:California | collected 2016-06-15
ACGGCTACGGCCATCAGCGTCGGCAACCCGGCTGTCTCTCGACCGAGAGATCCGCGGCTTTCCGTCCCAACCCTCGCGGGTGGTTTGGCCACTTCGACTGCCGGTAACAAAGCAATCCCCGTGCCGCCCGAACGACCCGCCCGCGACGGTCGTTCGGCAGCAGCCGCAACGACCGGCGACACAGGATGTTGAGGCCTCCGGACCATTCGTTGGATTCGATGTGCGCTGCGCCGGACCGCAGACGTCCCGCGACCCCGGTGCGCGGAGACTGGACAGGACCTGACCGGAAATCGTCCGTCTCTTCTGACCTTCCGCGCCTAAACGCTCGCCGATCACGGACTTGAGTCAGTGTCCAGAACGGATCCAGCGGTATCGGCGCCATGTTTGGCCTTTCGACATCTTATGTGGCGCCTTGACACCGCGAGGCTGGTATCATCCCGGCACACACAGATTGTCCGCGCGAGGCGGCCGGGATTCAGGCAGGGACTCGGGCCGGTGACTGCGTCACGCGGCCCGGGCCGCTCTGACGCTGGCATTCGTCGTGGCGGCGTCCGTCCTCCCGGTCCGGGCGCAGTCGGCCGCTCCCTCCATCTTCCCGATCCAGTACGTCCTGAGTCCGGACAGCCGCTACGAAGAAGGCTGCTTCGCCCCGTGCGAGTGCCCGATCTTCTTCGCGGATGACGTGAAGGGCGGGTTCACGCTGAGCTTCAACAGCTTCCAGCCACCCTTCATCGTCTACGACGTGCAGGAGGTCATCTTGTTCGTGCCGGCGCTCTCCAAGACGTTCACCGGCTCCGGCAGGTACATGATCGGCTGGAAGGGGACGGCGCAGCAGCAGCTTCAAGTCGATCTCAGCGAGAACGGCACCGCGCCGGTGCGGTTCGACAGCGGGCTCGTGCCGGTCACCGTGCCGTTCCCTCTGATCGACGTGGCGATCAGCGAGCACGGCTTCTTCTGCTACGACAAGGCCTTCTTCCTGAAGGCGGCGCCCGCCAAACCGGTCAGGATGGGGGTCCAGGTTGATCCCTCGGATGTCTCCTGGGACCTGTTCCCCGACTCACCCGCCTACGACGCCGTCTTCGGCAGCGTGAGCGTGCTGCGCCAGACCGGTGGCGACTTCACCGCCGCGACGGCCGGCTGCCTCGGGAGCGACGTCGCGTCGTCGCCCGTCAGCAACGCCGCCGATCCGCCGGTCGGCGAGGCGTTCTGGTACCTCGTCCGCGGCTACGGCGGTGTCGGCGGCACGACGTACGACGCGGGCGACCCCGCCGGGGCCGGCACCCGCGACGCGCTGATCAACGCCTCGCCGAGCGCCTGTCCCTGAGGAGCGGCGGTCCCCAGTGTGCGCATGACGATTCGACTGCCGCCCGCCGCCGTCACGCTGGTCGCCAGCCTGATCATCATGCCGCCGGCAATCGTCTTCGGCGCGGCGGAGGTGCAGGCATCGGCGGGGGCCCAGGCCGAGGGCCCGGCCACGGTGCCGCAATCGCAGCCGCTGCAGGCGGAGACGCCGCGGCCCGAGACGCGGATGAACCGGGAGATGCGCGAGCTGGACAGCCGGCTCACGGTTGAGCTGCAAGCCTTGGACCCCGAAGCGGCGCGGCTGTTCCGCCAGGCGATCGAGGCCCGCGATCGACAGGACCACCCTGCCGCGTCCGCGCTCTATCAGGAAATTCACGACAGAGTGCCCTCGTTCGACTCCGCGCTGCGGCGCCAGTGCCACGAGGAGCTGGTGCTGGGGCACAGGGCCACGGGGGTCGCTCTCTGCAGGAAGGCCCTCCAGCAGAAGGAATCGACGGACAACCTGGCGGCCCTGGCGATCGCGCTCGCGACCGGCACCAAGGATTCTCCGATCCGTCCGGCGGACAGGACCGAGGCCTGGATCGGCCTGCTGGGGGTGCTGCTCGCGGCGGGTCTGGTGCTCAGCCGCCTGGCGCTGCGGGCCGCGCGGCGGGTCCCGTCGGCCCCCGAGGGCGCCGTGACCGGGATGGACACCCGGCTGCGCCGCATCTATCGGGGGATCCTCTGGCTGTGCTGCGGCTACTACTACATCTCCATCCCGATTGTGATCCTTCTCGTCCTGGCCGCGGGCGGCGGGGCGATCTACGCCTTCTTCTGGTTCGGTCAGATTCCGATCAAGCTGGTGATCATCATCGCTCTATTCACCCTCTACACGCTCGCGGCCATCGTCAGGAGCCTGTTCGTCCGCCGTGTGGACGAGGATCCCGGCGAGCGTCTCGATCTGGATCGGCACCCGCGCGTCCGCAGCGTTCTCGACGAGGTCGCGCAGAGAGTGGGGACGCGCCCGGTGGACAACGTTTACATGACGCCGGGGGCCCAGGTGGCGGTCATGGAGCGGGGCAGGAGCCTGCTGGCCCGCGCGCGCGGGCGCGCCGAGCGCTGCTTGATTCTGGGAGCGGCGGCCCTGGACGGCATGCGTCTGGGGCCGCTCAAGGCGATCCTCGCCCACGAGTACGGCCACTTCTCGAACCGGGACACGGCCGGCGGCGGATTCGCCCTGGCCGTGCGACGTTCCCTGCTGACGATGGGGCAGGGGATTGCCAGGAGCGGCGCGGCCAGGTGGTACAACCCGGCCTGGCTGTTCGTGAACGGCTTCTACCGCGTCTTCCTGCGCATCTCACAGGGAGCGTCGCGGCTGCAGGAGGTCCTGGCCGACCGCTGGGCCGCGCTCGCCTTCGGCTCCCGGGCGTTCGAGGAGGGCCTGCGGCACATCGTCGCGCGCTCGGTGCGGTTCGTCGTGCACACCGACGCGACCCTCAACGAGGTGATCAAGGCGAAGCAGCCGCTCCAGAACCTCTATGCCTTCCAGCCGGCCCGTCCCACGGCCGAGGGCGACATCGAGACCCGCGTCCAGAGCGCGCTGGAGGCGAAGCCCTCGCCCTACGACAGCCACCCGGCGTCCGCGGAGCGGATCGCCTGGGTGCGCGCGCTGGCCGTGTCGGGGAGCGGGACCTCGATAGGAGACGGCGAGGAAGCCTGGAGCCTCTTCCCCGATCGCGAAGAGATCGAGCGCGCCATGACGAACGTCGTGCGCCGGAACGTGAGGCGCGCGCACGGCATCGAGATAGCCGGCGACACACGGCCCGGCCCCGATCCGGTGCCGCGTGCCGCTCCCGCCGCCCCACCCTCCACCGGAACGTAGGTCCTGACGCATGGCGACGGGGCGGGGGCTGCGCGTCGTGCTGGGCCTGGAGCTGGCGCTCGGCGTCCTGCCGGTGACGGGCTTCTACGCCTACTTGTTCCCCGTCGGAATGTTCTGGACGGGCCGGGTCGTGCGGCTCGCCTCCCACGGGATCGTGAACCCGTTCACCGTCTGCATGGCGGGCGCCTTCGTCGCGGGCGGGGTCGGAATCGCCAGCCTGTGGCTCACGATCCTCCGCCGACTGCTCGGCGGGGAAGCGACCGGCCGGGAATCCGGCGGCCGTCTGGCGCGCTGCGGCCTCCTGCTCGGCATGGCCGTTTCCCTGGGCCTGCTGTACGTCATGACCACCATCGGCGCGGAGCTCACCGACTACTACCTCTACGGCGCGCCGTTCGTCGTTGGGGCGCACCAGCTGTACCTCGGCCGCCGCCGGAGGGCGCCGTCGATTGCCGTCGCGGCCGCCGTCCTGGCGGTCGCGCTTTCCAACGGGGCGCCCGCCGAAGCCGCCGACCGTCCTCGCGTCGCCGCCGAGTGGGAGCCGGCGCTGGGAGCGCTCGTCGCCTGGCCGCCGGTCGTCCCGAACGCCCTCCTCGCCGAAATTGCCAGAGACGATCGCCTGTTCCTCCTGGTCGCCGATCCGCGCGCCCGGACCGAGGCGGAAAAGGCGCTGGGAAAGCTCGGAATCGATCCGGGGAAGGTGCAATACATCGTCGCCCCGGCGGGCGACGCGCGCTCCTGGCCGCGCGACTGGGGTCCGTTTCCCCTGTTCGACGAGCAGGGGTCGTTCCGGCTGGCCGGCCACCGCTTCATCGATTACCCCGCCGCCACCCCGAGCTGCGACGGTCCGCTCTACAGCGAGCGCTCCCTGTTCTTCCTCGACTTCCATCCCGACGACGCGGCCACCGGCGTCGTGGCGCGCGCCCTGGGCGTCCCGGAAGCGAGCCTGCCGTTCGCCCTCACCGGCGGCAACGCCCTGGTCGACGGTCACGGCACCGCCTTCTCCACCTGCGTCATGCTGAACGAGAACCGCCGCACATTCGATATGGGAGAGGACGAGTTCTATCGCGCCGTCGAGCAGCGGCTGGGGATCACGAAGTACGTGGTCGTCCCGAACTTCGAGTGGTTCGGCATCCAGCACATCGACTGTCTGCTGAAGCCGCTGGACGAGGAGACGATTCTCGTGAAGCGGCTTCCCGAGGGCCATCCCGATCATGACGGGATCGAAGCGATCGCCGCCCGCCTGGCGTCAGAGACCGGCCCCTACGGGCGGCTGTATCGCATCCGCCGCATCGACACGCCGCCGTACCTGTTCGGATTCTTCGTGCCCAACTACACCAACTCCCTCATCCTGAACCGCAAGGTCCTGGTGCCCCTCTACGGCATCCCGGCGGACCGGGGGGCGCTCGAGACCTGGAGGGAGATCATGCCGGGGTACGAGGTGATCGGCTTCAGGAACGACAGCGGCTACGACTGGAACTGGCTGGACGCGCTCCACTGCCGCGTCCGGGCCGTGTGGGATCCCGGCATGCTGTACCTGAGCCACCGCCGGATCGACGAGCAGCTTGAGCCAGCCGCGTCTTATCCGGTCGAAGTCACCATCCGCGACTACAGCCGCGCCGGGCTCGTCCCCGAAGACCTGCGGATTCGCTGGCGCCTGCGGGGAGAGACCGGCTGGCGCGCGATACCGCTGCGGCCCGGCCCGGCTCCGTACGCCTACGTCGCCTCGATCCCGCCGCAGGCATCCGGCCGGACCGTCGAGTACTACCTGTCGGCCGCCGACCGCTCGGGCCGTCACGAGACGCTGCCGCGCGTCGCTCCCAGGGGCTTCTACTCGTTCTCCATTCGATGATTCATCGTGGCAGCGCGCTCCAGTTGAGGATCGCGTTCCACAGGAGCCGGTGGTCCGACCGGTTCATGTCGCGGTGGATCGGGCTGAAGTTATAGGCGACGATGTGGCCGCCGCCGATCGGCACGTCAAGGATTGCGGGGCGGCCCCGCAGGTCGGACTCGCCACGCATGCCGCCGCTCACGACCATCGGCCCGGTGCCGCCCCAGATCGAGACGACGGATCGGCGGTCGACGGGGCCGTCGAGGCAGGACGTGCAGTAGGCCATGGTCTCCCACCGCAGCGGCAGGTCGTAGACGTGCTCATCGTTGCGGAAGACCGACGCGTCGGCGCCGTAGCCGTACGCGATCGGATGATCGGGCCGCTCGAAGCTCATGCGCAGCTCGCTTCCCGGCGTGAACACCCGGGTGTTCAAGGCGCGACGCACGCCGCGGACGAGACCGCCATCGAGGGCGAGCGTCGAGCCGCCTCCCAGGGTCAGGAGGACGCCTCCTTCGTCCACGAAGCGCCGGATCGCTTCGAGGCCGACGTACCCGGGCCCGCCGGTGATGTCGTCGGAGGCGACCGGCGCGCCGAGGCTCGGGTACTCGGGTGTCTTGTTGAACGCCATCGGGCCCGCGGTCGGCGCGATCCCGTGGATCTGTCCCTGCAGCTCGAGCCGGGAGAACGGGCCGTAGATGATCACGTCGACTTTCTGCTTCAGGCCGCCGGCGCGCACGTCCTCGTCGCGCAGATAGGCGTAGGGGATCTTCTCCCGGTCGAGGGTGTAGCGGATCCAGCCCATGAGGTCGGTGTCGGCCCACGGCACCCAGACGCCGAGGTGCGGCAGCGCGGCGGCGTGCCGGGACGCGTCGGGCGCTCCCGGCGCGGCGCGGAAATCGAGGGCCAGCTCGCGGCTGACCGTTGCGAGCGCCGCGCGCAGGCCGTCCTGCCGCGGCAGGATCCACGACCCGGCGGGGTAGTCGACCGCGCCGCTCCGGAACGCCTTCTCGGCGATGTCGACCTTGAAGCGCGCCAGGCGGACGCGCGCCGCCAGGAGCGCCTCCTGTCCCGTGTCGCGCAGCAGGAAGACGCCACCATCGCCCGTCACCCGGCCCGACGGCGTCACCTCGGCGCGCACCGGCTCCGCCGGGGCCGCCGTCACCCGCTCGTCGTCGATGCGCGCGGCGGTCACGCCGAAGCCGACGGGGAACGCCCACGACACGTCGTCGTAAGGGATGTTCTCCGACTCGGCGGGGAAGCGCTGCGGCTCGAGCAGGTCGACGGCGTAGTTGCGGTACGGCTGGTCGAGCTTCACGACGTAGGAGCCGCGCGGGAACGTCCCCTCGGTGACGGTCAAGTCGGCGGTGAGCCGCCCCACCTCGATGTGCTGATCCCTGAGCCGGTTGACCATCGCCGCCACCCGCAGCCGGTCACCCTGGTCCTCGGGGATGACGAAGGCGCGCGGCTTCTCGGTCACCCCCTTGCGCCAGGAGTTGTAGCCGGTGCGGTAGAAGTTGCGCAGCATCTCCTGCGCGTGGCGCGCGCTCCAGTCGAGGATCGCGAGGGCCCCGGTCTCCTGGTAGTTGACGTTGTCGCGCATCGACCAGCGAAAGCTCTGTGGCGGGGGCAGCGGGCGGTACCACTCGCGGGTCAGGTAGTCCTCCTGCTCGGTCCCCCCCTCGTGGAGCTTGCGCGACGCCGTCTCCGCCGTGGTGTTGCCGTAGGTCTCGTAGCCGCGCCCGATGCTGTTGTGGTTCATCGCCACCGAGTCGAGATAGTGCAGGCCGAAGTCCTCCCCGAAGTTCCAGGTCCACACCCCGGGCATCCCCATGGCGGTCATCGATGTGACCTCGTGGAAGCTCATTTCCAGGAACTGGCTGGTGACGATCGGATCGAGGTACGGGTTGTAGGGGCCGGTGCCGTTCCAGGTCTGCAAGAGCGCGATCGCCTCGTGCAGATCGTGCACGACCGTGGGGTGGTAATCGAAGAACATGTCGTGCACCGCACGCGTCGCCGCGAACGCCTTCTGGTGCGCGTCGCGATTGATGTCCACGTACACGTAGCGGTTCCAGTAGGGGGGGGACATGCGTGGCAGGGCGTCGTAGTCGGTCTTGCCCTTGAGGTAGCGGTAGAACCAGTCGGCCACCTTGTCGCGGCCGTCCGGCTCGGCGATCGGGTTGATCAGCACGAGCAGGTTGTCGCGGATGGCCCGGATCATCGGCTGTTCGGAGACGGCGAGGCGGTAGGCGAGCTCCATCCCCATCTCGGCGCTGCCGGTCTCGTCGGCGTGCAGGCCGCAGTTGAAGTAGTAGATCGGCCGCGCCTTCGCGATGATCGTCTCGGCCTCGTCCGGGCTCGTGCGCCGGGGGTCGGCGAGGGCGGCGGTGGCGGCCTTGAGCCGCGCCAGGTCGCGGATGCCGGTCTCGTCGGCGATGGCCACCAGGATGATCTCGCGCCCCTCCTCGGTCCTGCCGATCGTCTCGATCTGCACGCGGAGGGACGCCGCCGCCAGCGCCCGCATGTAGGCCTGGATCGCCCCGGCGTGCGTCAGCTCCCCGGGCGCGCCGACGATGTGCCCGAGCAGCTTCGAAGGCGAGGGCACCTTCCCGGAGGCCGGGACGTACGCGACCCACGGGCTCAGGAAGCGCGGCTCGGTCGTGAACCGCGCGATCGCCTCGGCCGAGCCCGGCTCGGGCGTGTCGGGGGCGATCGGCCCCTCGGCAAGGACGGCCTCGGCCGTGAGGGCCATCAGGCCCGCGGCGGCGGCCGCTTCGAGGGCGCGACGCAGTCGTCTCACGTCCACGACCTACGGCTGCGCCGAGGTGCCCGGGCGCAGCTCCGCCTGCGCCCGCACCACGCCGCCCTTGACCACGTAGCGCAGCTGGCGGAGGCTCCTGATGTCGCGCGCCGGGTCGGCGGCGAGGACCAGGAGGTCGGCCCGCTTGCCCTTCTCCACCGTCCCGAAGTCGTCGAGCCGGCGCATGGCAAGGGCGCCGGAGCGAGTCGACGCGACCAGGACCTGCATGGGCGTCATCCCGGCGGCCTGCATCGCCTCCATCTCGGCGTACACCGAAGGGCCGTGCAGGGTGAGCGGGTTGCCCGCGTCGGTCCCCATGGCGATGGTGATGCCGGCGTCGCGCACCGCCTTCAGGTTGGCCGGCCCGACCTTGTTGAACGTGGCGATGCGCTCCCGGCGCCGCTCGGCGACCTTGGGATCGGCGTCCTTCACGGACAGGTGGGCGCTCTCGGCGACGTGCGCCAGCGTCCCGGGATCGACGCAGCCGTTCGGGTCGTCCACCTCCGGCGCCTTGCCCGCGGCGGCGGCCTCCTGCAGCCGGCGATACCCGTCCAGCACGGTCAGCGTCGGACAGTAGATCGTCCGGTTCTCCTTCGCCAGCCGCAGGAATTCTTCATCCACCGGCAGGTCGCCGACGCTGTGCACGAGGAGACTGGCCCCCGCCCGCAGCGCGACGGTGGCCTCCTTCAGTCCCGTGGCGTGGACGATGAGCGGAATCTTCCCGGCCCGCGCCTCGTCGCCCGCCGCCAGGACGGCCTTCGTCATGTCGTCGAAGTTCCTGTCGGCCACCGGGATGAACCAGACCTTGACCGCATCGGCGCCGTGCGACGCGAGGTAGCGCACGCCGGCGCGCGCGTCCTGCTCGGTGCCGAGGTAGATGAACTGTCTCTCGGCCGGCAGGTTCAGCCAGAAGTCCAGGGTGGACAGAAGCGGCCCGGCGGCGGCGACGCGCGGCGCCAGGGGGTCGGCCTCGGCGCGCGCCCGCAGGTCCCAGGTCCACGAGTAGCCGCCGACGTCGAACACCGCCGTGACCCCCGAGCAGAGGTACGAGCGGAGGAAGCGCTCCGGACGGGCCCGCAGACCGGCTTCGACCTCGTCATAAGGATAGCGGTCGCGGACGTCGATGAAATCGGGCCGCCCGTCGGCCCAGCCGGTCTGCGAGAAGTGCACGTGAGCGTCGACGACCCCCGGCGTGATCCAGAGCCCCTTGAGATCGAGGAGATCGATCCCGTTCGGAGGGGGACACTGGGCCCGGGTCCCGGCGCAGTCGATCGTCCCGCCGCGCACGATCACGACCGAGTCGGGGACGGGCGGCGCGCCGGTGCCGTCCAGGAGCGTGGCCCCGACCAGCGCGCGCGGCGGCGGCGGGGTTCCCGGAGGGGCGGAGAACGCGGTCGTGACGGCGATCTTCCAGCCTCCCTCCGTCTTGACGAAGAAGCGCTCGGAGATCCCCGAGTCTTCGCGCGCCCCGTAGCGGACGCGGTAGCGATACGTGCCGTAGACCAGCCCCGGCCGGACCGGGACCAGAGCCAGCCCCAGCCCCTCGAAGAGATCGGGCCAGTCGCTGCCGGTCTCCTTCGCCAGCGAATCATAGCCCAGCTGCGGTCCATCGGGCCCCGTCCGGGCGAGCGTGTCGGCGTGCAGGTAGCACGCCAGATAGGCGTCGCGGTCGCGCCGGCGGATGGCGTCCAGGTTCTTCTCGAACAGCGCGCGCGCCGCCTCGAGGTCGCCGCTCGCCATGCCGGTCGCCGCCCGGTCCACCGCGGGCGCCGCCGCTGACGCGGCCGGGGCCGGCGCCGCGCGCGGCGCGAGACATGCAACCACCGACAGGACCAGAACGGCCCGGCGGCGAGAATCGAAGCGGTGCATCAGGCCTCCCTGAAGATGAGCGGCGCGATGTTATCAGAGTCGGGGGGGCCGATCCGGCCAGGGAACTTCCAGGCGTCCCGACTGTCCAATCCCGTGGGCCCGGGAATCGGGTCCCCATGGAGGCGCACGGACATGACCACGAACTCTTGGAAGATCCCGATCTCCCGCTTCGCCCCGGCCCTGCTCCTGGCCGCGGCGCTCGTTCCCGCCGGGCGCGCGCTGGCACTCGATCGCGACGGCTACTCGATGGAGATCCTCGTCGGGGGGACGCCCCTGAGCGAGTTCGCGGCGCGGGGCGCCAGCTACGTCGAGGCCCTGAAGAACCGCGACTACTCGGTGCGTCTGCGGAACCGGACCGGGGAGCGCGTGGCCATCGCCCTCTCGGTGGATGGTCTCAACTCGATCGACGCCCTGACGACCTCGGCCGCCGAGGCGCGGAAGTGGGTCCTCGGCCCGTACGAGACGATCACCCTCGACGGCTGGCAGACCAGCTCGACGACGGCGCGGCGGTTCCTGTTCACGACCGAGGAGCGGTCCTACGGGGCCTGGCTCGGCCGGACGCAGAACCTCGGCCTCATCGCCGCGGCGGTGTTCCGCGAGAGGCGACCGCAGGTGATCGAGTACGGAGAAAGCGTGCAGCGCGACGCCCCCCAGGCCGTGCCGAAGGACTCCGCCGCGCCCCCGGCGGGCGCCCAAAGGGAGAAGAGCCGCAGGCAGGATCTTCAGAGTGACCTGGCCGCGACCGGGATCGGGCAGGAGACCGGCCATCCGGTGCGCCAGGTCCTGTTCGACGCCGAGGACTCGCCCACCACCGTCCTCGAGATCCGCTATGAATACCGCGAGGCGCTGGTCCGGCTCGGCGTCTGCCCTCCGGACAATCGCCGCACCGACCCGCTGACCCGGCGGGAGTCGGCGCGCGGCTTCGAGGAGCC
>WNGL01013698.1_pt1 | contig 10589 bp, 8 predicted proteins | sample 5400591 | NCBI WGS metagenome assembly WNGL01 (sample SAMN13153377, study PRJNA577476) | soil metagenome | isolation source: 80 cm soil or saprolite under Garry oak tree replicate 1 | place: USA:California | collected 2016-06-15
GCAGGAGCGCCATGGCGATCATGAATCGCTGCCGCTGGCCTCCAGAGAACTCGTGGGGCAGCCGCGTGAGCGCTCGCGACGGCTCGGGGATCTGCGCGGCGCGCAGGATCTCGAGCACGGCGTCACGGTCGGCGCGGTAGCGTTCCCGTGGGTAGCCGCGCAGCAGCGCCGGCCAGCGGCCACGCGGCCGCGATCCGTCGCCGCGCGTGAGGCGTGGCGACTTCCACTTCATCAAGTCCATGATCTGCGTCCCGACGGTGAAGACCGGGTTGAACGAGCTGAACGGATCTTGAGGGATGAAGGTGATGGCCCGACCGCGCACCTGGTCGTTGACGACGTCGCGGTCCTCGCGAAGGAGGTCGCGGCCCTTGAAGTGGATCTCGCCGCCGCGGATCCGTGCCGCGCCCGCAGGCAGGATGCCGAGGATCGCGCGCGCCAGGGTGGTCTTCCCGCACCCGCTCTCGCCCACGAGCCCGACCACCTCGCCCGGCGCGATGCCGAGGCTGATCCGGTCCAGCACCCGCGCCACGCCCTGGTCGGTGACGAAGTCGACGTGGAGCTGACGCACGGAGAGCAGCTCATCCATCGCGGCCGCTCCGGGCGCGCCGCATTCTCGGATCGAGGACGTCGCGAAGGCCGTCGCCGAGCAGGTTGAAGCCCATGACGGTGAGGAAGATGGCGAGCCCGGGCGCCGCCGCGTACCACCACGCGTCGGGCAGGAACTCGCGCGACTCCGCGATGGTCCGGCCCCACTCGGGCGTGGGCGGGGGCGGCCCGAGTCCGAGGAAGCCGAGCGCCGCCGCCGTCAGGATGGTGAACCCCATGCCGATCGAGGTCCGCACGATGATCGGCGACGCGATGTTGGGCAGGACGTGCAGGGCGACCAGGCGGAAGGGCGATGCGCCGAGCGCGGCCGTGGACTCGACGAACACCTCCTTCTGGAGCGAGCGGGTCTCCGCGTACACCACCCGGGCGAACCACGGCCAGTACGTGGCGGACAGGGCCAGGATCACGTTGGGCAGCGACGGGCCCAGGGTCTGCGCGATCGCGATGGCCAGCACCACCTGCGGCACGGCGAGGAAGATGTCCGACACGCGCATCAAGAGATCGCTGACCCAGGTGTGGTAGTACCCGGCGACGAGGCCCACGGGCACGCCGACGACGAGCGAGGCACCGACCGCGATGACGCCGATGAGGATGGTGATCCGCGCCCCGAAGAGCAGCCGGCTATAGATGTCGCTCCCCATGCGGTCGGTGCCGAGCCAGTGCTCGCCGCCGGGCGGCCGGAGCCGCTTCGCGGGATGCAGCTCGAGCACGTCGTCGGGGTGTGTCGCCAGCAGCGGCGCCAGGAGCGCCGACGCCGCGAGCGCCAGGATCAGCACCAGGCCGAGCAGCGCCGACCGGTCCCGCCCCAGCCGTGTCAGGACGAACCACGCTGCGCTCACCTGCCGTCTCCCGTCATGCGATCAGCTCCTCCTTTCGAGCGCCGGCTCCGCCGGCGCAACCCCTGCCTGGGGGTGGCTCGGAGGGGGCCGTCGAGGCCCCCTTCGAAATTGATCATGTCGTCCGCTCGCGCGGATCGACGAGGGTGTGGGCGACGTCGACAAGAAGGTTCACGACGATGAAGATCGCGCCGGCCCACACCGTGAAGCCCATCACCCCGTTGTAGTCAGATCGAATGATGGAGTTGACGGCGTACGTGCCGATGCCCGGCCAGTCGAACACCGTCTCGGTGACCACCGCCCCCGCGAGAAGGATGCCGAACAGCAGGCCGATCTGCGTCACCGTGGAGGTGAGGGCGGACCTCAAAATATACTTCCAGACGATCACGGAGCGTGGCATTCCCATCGCCCGCTCGTAGAGGACGAAGTTCGACTGCATCACGTCCAGCACCCCGGCCCTCGTGAAGCGCACCAGGGTCGCCAGCGCCGGGAAGGCGAGCGTCGCTGCCGGCAGCGCCAGGTGAGCCAGCGCCGCCCCAAACGCCGTCCAGTCCCACGTGATCAGCGCATCGATGAGGAAGAGGCCCGTCACGCCGCGCGGGGGAAAACCCGCGAGGCGTCCGTTCAGCGGCGTCCAGCCGAGCCGCATGGCGAAGAGGAGCTGAAGCATGATGCCGAGCCAGAAGCTGGCGATGGCGAGTCCGGACACCGTCACGACCCGCACGGCGTGATCGAGGACCGAGTTGCGCCAGAGCGCCGCGACCACGCCGAGCGGGATCCCCACGACCACCGACACGACCATCGCCACCAGCGTGAGCTCGAGCGTGGCGGGGAGGCGGGTGGTCAGGTCATCCGCGATCGGACGCATGGTGTAGAGGCTCGTTCCCATGTCTCCGCGCGCGAGACGAGCGACATACGTGACGAACTGCACGGGGAGCGGACGGTCGAAGCCGAGCTGCCGCCGGAGCGCCTCCACCTGCGCCGGCGTGGCAGTCTCCCCGGCCACCAGCGCCACCGGATCGGCGGGGACGACCCGCGAGATCACGAACGTGATGGCGAGCAAGCCCAGCAGCGTGGGGACGAACCACGCCAGCCGACGGAGGAGGAGGGCCAGCAGCCTCAACTATTTAGTGTAGTAGACCCAGCGCATCTCCTGGCCGTTGCCGATGGGGCTGAAGCGGATCCCCTCGAGGTTCTTGGCCCAGGGTCCGAAGTACTTGGTGTTGTAGATCCACACGCCGGCGGCCTCGTCCACGAGGATGCGAGCGGCGTCCTGATAGGCCTTCTCCCGCACCTTGCGGTCGGTGGACCGGAGCGCCACGTCCAGAAGCTCGTCCACCCTGGGATTTTTGTAGAAGCTCGAGGCCTTGAACGTGCCCCACTGCCCGGAGTGGAACATCTCGCCGATCCAGTTGTTCGGGTCGGCGTAGTAGGTGCTGATCCAGTAGACGACCAGATCGGGGGAAGTCTCGGGCTTCTTCATCCGCTCGACCATGGCCGGCCACAGCTCGCTCACGATCTTGGTATCGATCCCGATCTTTCGGAGCCCGTTGGCCATCACAGTGGCGGCCTGTTCCGTCTGGCTGAACCCGGTGAGGTAGCCGACCGAGAGCGGCCGGTCCACCTTGGTCTCGGCCTTGGCCAGCTCCTGCTTGGCCTTCTCTAGATCGTAGGTATAGCCCTTCACGTCCCGTGGCACGCCCCAGAGGTTGTTCGGGATCGGCACCGGGTTGCGCTCCACGGAGCCGCTGAGAATGTCCTTGTTGAACCCGTCGTAGTCGAAGGCGTAGCTGATGGCGCGGCGCACGTTCACGTCGTTGAGCGGCGGCCGCTGGTTGTTGACCTGGAACATCATGATGCGCATCGATTCCTGCTCGATCACCTTCACGTTGGGCGCCTCGCGCAGCCGCTTGACCTGGTCGATGGGCAGGTACCCGCCGGTGCCCTGGTAGTCCCCCTTGATCATGCCCAGCACGCGCGTGTTGTCCTCCTTCACGTGCCGGAACTCGACCTCGTCGATGTACCTGGGCCCCCACCGCATGAAGTGGCCGGCGAAGCGCCGGGCGATGAACCCGATGGCCGGATCATAGCGGGCGAGCATGTACGAGCCCGAGCCGGCGTCGTTGCTCACCAGCCACGCCGCACCCCAGTCGCCGTCCTTCTCGTGTTTCTTCAACAACGCCGAGTTCACCACGTGGATCTCCGGCACGACCGCCAGGAAGATCGCCGCCGGCTTGCCGAGCGTGAACTGGACGGTGTACCGGTCGAGCGCCTTGGTCGAGCCGGGCGCGACCATGGTCGAGAGCAGGGCGGCCGCACCCTTCTTCCCGGCGAAGATGCGCTCGGTGCTATAGCGGACGTCCTCGGCCGTGACCTCGGCAGCGTCGTGGAACTTGACGCCCTGGCGCAGCTTGAACGTGTAGGTCAGGCCGTCCGCCGACACCGTGTGGCTCTCCGCCAGCCACGGGTGCAGGACGGGCGGGTTGTCGAGCCACCGATACAGACCGTCGTACAGGTTCAGCCGCACCGCCACCCGCCCCACGTCGAAGACGGCGTGCGGGTCCAGTGTGTCGTACGGGCTCTCGTTGGCGAAAACGAACCTCGTCTCCGCCAGCGCCGGCGCAGCCGTGGCGATCACCATCGCGGCCAGGACAATCACGGCCAGCCGTGCGCATCCGTGGTTCATGTCCCCCTCCATGCGGGGGGGATCATACCGCGTCCGAAGCGGGCACGCGAGGTCTCGTCCCGCGCTCGATCAGAAATGGAACGTCAGGCCTGCGCGCAGGCCGCTGTCATTCAACTCGAAGACATTGTCGTCCTCGTGGCTCTTTTCGTGCTGGAAGAAGTATGTGAAGTGATAGCCGACGTCCAGGTGGAGGGCCCGGGTGATCGCATAGACCACCGAGAGTCCGGCGTCGGCATGGATTTGCTCGAGGAACACGGTACCGCCCTCCTTGCGACCGCTGTCCACGCGTGGGAGGCCGCCGCCACTGAGCGAGGCTCTCGCAGTGAAGCGCGGTCCCATCGGGATGTCGAAACGGAGACCCACGATCGGTACCGGCAACTCCTGCCGATAGAAGTCCTCGTCGTTGCTGCGCCCCCGCTGGCTCAGCTTCGGGTCGAAATAGACGTAGGTGAGGCCGACGGTGCCCGTCAGGAACCCTCCGTACTCGCTCGTCAATAGCCGCTCATAGTCAAGGCTGACCCGGTAGAAGTCCGCGTTGGTGTGGACGTGGCCGGGACCGAAGCCGTCGCCGTTGTAGGAGATCGTCTGGTCGAAGCGCGCACCCCCCTCGAGGAAGTAATAAAGGTATGTGGCTCGTACTGCGTCCCGCGGGGTCAGGCGGAACGCAAGACTCGCCTCAACGGCCTCCGACACGTCCATCCCGAGGTCCTGGCGAAGCCGTAGCCGAGTTCCTCGAAGCGGGGCTTCCCCCACCCGCAGGTAGCCGTTTGGGACACCGAGCCGGCCATCCAGGGACACCTCCCACCGGGAGTCTAGAGATTGTCCTTCGGTGATGGTTGGCGACGTGACCCCGAGGATCAGCGCAAGAGCGACGGTCGTGAGTAGACGGATCATCTCTCCCCCCTCTTCCCGCTACCGGCGCTCCGTGAAGCCGCGGGTCGCCCGGAGCGAAAGCCGCCGCGACGCCGCGCAGCAGCCAGGCGCGATCGAACGAGCGCTAGTCGAAGATCGCGCGATCGACGTTTTTGGCGTGGCCGAGGTTCTTGAGCCGCTCGCGCCCGCCGATGCCCCGCATGATCGTGCCATTCAGGTCCGCGCCGCTCACGTCGGCACTGAAGACGTCGGCGCCTGTGAGATCGGCGTTCGAGAGGTTGGCAAACGACAGATCGGCGCGCGCGAGGTTCGCGCCGCGGAGATTGGCGCCGGTGAGGTTGGCGCTCGTGAAGAACACGCGCATCAGCCCCATCGGCTGGTTCCGCATGTCGGCCGCCATGTCGGCGTTCGCCAGATTCGCGCGCGTGAGGTTCGCGTTCGTGAAGTTCGCGATCACCCGGCGCGCGCCCGACAGGTTCGCCTCCACGAGCTTCGCGTTGGTGAAGAGCACGCCGAAGATGCTCGCCTTGGAGAGATTCGCGCGGGAGAGGTCAGCGCCGTCGAGGAGCGCGATGTCGAGATTGGCGCCGCTCAGATCGGCGTCTCGGAGTGTCGCGCCGGTCAGCACGGTGCCGAAGAGATTCGCGCCAGCAAGGTTGGCGCCACTGAGGTTCGTTCCCCGAAGCTTCGCGCGCTTGAGGTCGACGCCGGAGAGATCGAGGCTCGAGAGATCCTTGCCTGAGAGGTCGGCGGGCGCGAGTTCGGTCGCGGCGCCAATGATGTCGAGGACCTGCTGCTTCGTCAGGTCCGCGGCGTGGGCCGGCGCGCTGACCAGCACGACGGCGACGAGCCAGCGCAGCCGCGCGCGGGACCGAACGAGCCGGACCGTCGCACTCACTCCCAGGTGATGCTCTTCGGGTCGCCCCGGTACTTGCTGCGGACGAAGGCCATGACCTTCAGGATCTCGTCCTCCGTGAGACTGCCGCTCTTGCCCCACGCCGCCATCCCGGCGCTCGTCCCGAAGTAGAGCGTCTCGAACATCCCCTTGTCAGTCCCGTTCCTCACGTGGCGCCAGTTGCCGTTCGTGAGGCTCGGTCCGATCAGGCCGCCGAGGCTTTCGCCGTGACAGTGCGTGCACGCCGACGCGCGGGCGAGCTTGAAGCCCTCCGCGATCGCTTTCGGATCCTGGTAATAGGGATTCCTCCCGCTCTCCTTGAACTGCTTCACCGCAGGCGTATCGCCGGCTTTCGGGGTCAGCACCGCCGCAAGATCAGGGGTCGACGTCGGCGGAATGGCGGGCGCTGCCGCGCCGGGCGTCGGCGCCGTGCTCGGAGTCGGCGGCGTGGCCGGCCCGCCGCTCTGGCTCGGCAGAGCTCCGCCCGGCTGCGGCGTCCCGCTCTGAGCAGGTGTCGCCGCGGAGGGCTGGTTCGGCTCCGTCGTCGTCGGCTGCGCCGCGCCGCGGGCGGCGCCCGCGGCGGTGATGGCGACCAGCACGATGAGCGGCGCGACCAGATGCTTACTGATAGCGCTCACTCACGACCCCGCGCTTTGCTTCATCAGGCCTCCGGACGAGCGGCCCGCCAACGAGCGGGACGCCATACTCCTGGAGGATACTCACGATCTGTGCCTCGTGCTTCCGAAGCAGCGCCTCGAGCTGCTCCTGTCGGGCGTTATCCCGTTTGCGCACGCCCATGGAAATCTCGTACGTGAACGGGACGGGCACACCCTCGAGCGGCGGCACCACGACCACCTCGAGCGGCACCGCGGCCTTCTTGGCGAAGTACCCGGCCAGCGGGCCCCAGACGATCGCGACGTCGACCTTCCCGGCCGCGACGTCGTCGACGATCTTGCCCGGATACTCGGTGGTGTAGTCGATGGTCAGCCGGTACGCCACGACGTTTCCCATGAGGCCCTTCTTGATCAGCGCGTCGGCCGGCGGCGTAGCCGCGATGACGCCGATCCGCGCTCGGCGGAGCGAGTCATCGTCCCACGAGCGGACCTGGAACTTCCCGCCCTTGACGAACACGAAGGCGTAGCTCGAACGGTAATAGGGCGTGGTCCAGCGAACCTGGTCGTAGCCGTTCGGCACGCCGATCACGACGTCGCACTGATTGGCCCGCAGCGTGTTGCGAATGAAGCCACGCCGGTCGGGCCACCACGTGTAGGTCGGTGTCGCGCCGAGATCTTTCGCGAAGAGCGCCGCGATCTTGTTCTCGAAGCCTTCGAGCTTGTCATTGGAGTAGGGGAGATTGTTCGCGTCGGCGCAGATACGGAACGTCGCGGTCGCCGTCTGACCCGGCGGCCCCTGCTCGGCACGGGTCGCAGAGGCGAGCGAGAGGCCGAACGTGAGCACGACGGTGAGGACCATGATTCGTCTCATGCGTTTCAAATCTGCTCCCCTGAGACTGCCTCCTGCGAGGACAACTGAAGAACGCGCGGCGCCGCCGAGACCGCACCGGCGCCGCGCGTGTGTCTACAAGCCTTACGGAAGCGAGAAGACGGTCAGCACGCCACCGAGCGTGGTGTACTCCGCCAGCTTCTTGTACGCGCCGACGGCGCCGAGCCCCTCGCTATCACCCTCGAGGCCGGCGGCGAGACCGATGCCGGCCCAGCCCCCCACGCCGGAGAGGATGGCGACGTACTGCTTGCCATCAGGTCCGATGTACGTGATGGGGTTGCCGATGATGCCCGACGGAGTCTTGAATCGCCACAACTCCTTCCCGGTCTTGGCGTCGAGCGCCTTCATGTAGCCCTCGAGCGTCCCGTAGAAGACCAGGTCGGTGGCCGTCACGAGCGTGCCGCTCCAGGCCGAGAAGCGCTCCTTGTTGCTCCACGCGATCTTTCCGGTCGCGGCGTCCCACGCGATGACCGCGCCCATGTGGCCGCCCGGGCCGGGGAACATCCGAAGCGTCGCACCCACGTAGGGCTGGCCGGCCGTGTACTTCACTTCAAACGGCTCGTAGTCCATGCACACGTGGTTGGTGGGAACGTAAAAGAGTTTCGTGCGCGGGGAGAACGCGGCGGGCTGCTGATCCTTGCTCCCGAGCGCCGCCGGGCAGACGCCCTGGCTGTTCTTGCCCGCCTGAGTCCGCATCGCGGCGACCTCGATCGGGCGACCCGTCCGCTTGTCGACGCCAGTCGCCCAGTTCACGTCCGGATCGAATTTTTCGGCGACCAGCAGGCTGCCGTTGGTGCGATCGAGCGTATACCCGAACCCGTTCCGATCGAAGTGAACGACCGCCTTCACGGTCTTCCCACCGATGCTGAGGTCGGCGAGGATCATCTCGTTGACGCCGTCATAGTCCCACGCATCCCACGGCGTCATCTGATAGGCCCACTTCGCCTTTCCGCTATCGACATCCCGGGCGAAGATGGTCATCGACCACTTGTTGTCACCGGGCCGCTGTGACGGGTTCCACGTCGAGGGGTTGCCGGTGCCGTAGTAGAACAGATTGAGCTGCGGATCGAACGCGTACCAGCCCCAGGTGGTGCCGCCGCCGGTCTTCCACTGGTCGCCCTTCCACGTCGCGGTTCCCTGGTTACGCTGACCGAAGTGCGGGTTAGCCTGGTTGAAGTCGTCGGCGAGCAGCAGGTCCTCGTCCGGCCCCATGCTGTACGCGCGCCACACTCGCTTGCCGTCCCTGACGTTATAGGCGCTGACGTGTCCGCGGACGCCGAACTCGCCGCCGCTCACGCCGACGATGACCTTGTCCTTGTAGATATGCGGTGCCGAGGTCATGGTGGCGCCGACCTTAGGGTCAGCGTTCTGGGCCTTCCAGATCTCCTTGCCGGTCTGAGCGTTCAGCGCGACCAGATGGCCGTCGAGCTGGCTCAGGAAGACTTTGCCGTCAGCGAAGGAGAGCCCACGGTTGACGTTGTCGCAGCAGGCGACGGCCTGGACACTCGGGTCCTGCTTGGGAAGATATGCCCACTTGATCTTGCCGACGTCCGGCCCCTTCAGCTCCAGGGCGTAGACGTTGTTTGGGAACGACGTGTGCACGTACATCGTGTCCCCGATCACGAGCGGCGCGCCCTCATGACCGCGCAACGTCCCGGTCGAGAACGTCCATGCCGGCCGCAGGTTCTTCACGTTCGTCGCCGTGATCTGACTGAGCGTGCTGAACCGGGTCTGCGAGTAATCCTTTCCGGGCATGACCCACTGCTTGTCGTCGGTTTGAAGCTGGAGAACCCAGACAGCCGGCCTCATCGGTGGACTCCTTTCGACTCAGATGTCTTCGGGTCCGTCTTCTTGCTGGTAGGAGTTGATCTCTGCGTCCATCTTGATTTCGACGAAAACGGGCGTTTCCCAGATCACTTGGTCATCACCTCCCTCGGGTGGGCGTCACTGGAATCGGTGAGTCGAGATTGTAGTGACCTCGAGAGTGCTGGGCAAGGAGATTCCAAAAGAAAGTTTTGCGCGGCGCGTCGATCCTTGCCACAATTTCATTCGGAGACACGTCGATTGCGTATCGCGAAAGGCGGGTCCTAGATCGACGCGCTGGTCGCGGTTCTCTTCGCGTGGATTCACGCGACGTCGGGGTACGCCGTACCGGATACCGCGCCGCGTGTCGAGTTCGTCCAGCCGCGGCTCATCGCCGACATCATGTGCGATGGCCAACCGAAGTGTCCGGTGCTGGCGATGTACCTGCACGGGAACACGATTTTCCTCGACGACCGGCTCGACGTGCACGGGAACGACTATCACACGAGCATCCTGCTCCACGAGCTCGTCCACTACGTCCAGCAGCAGAGTGGGCGCTTCAGGGAAGGCGACTGCGACAGCTGGGTCAAAGAAGAGCAGGAGGCCTTCCGCGTCCAGGCCGCCTGGCTCCGGGAACGGACGATTTCCTTCCCCCAGCACCACCAGATCCCGCGCCGGGAGCACCTGTGCGCGGGTGGGTCCCGCAGCGGCACCGCGCCACTCCAGCCGTAGGCTCCTCGTTTCAGCGCGTCTCAGCCGCGACGCCCCCCCGCCATCATCCGGAGGAACGCCGGCGACAGCCGCGGGTCGAGCGTGTCGCGGATCCCGTCGCCGAAGAGGTTGAACGCGAGCACGGTGACGGTGATGGCGAGTCCCGGGAAGAAGACCAGCCACCAGTGCGGCACCAGCGACGTCAGCGAGTCGGCCAGCATGTTGCCCCACGTCGGTGTCGGCGGCGGGATCCCGACACCGAGGAAGCCGAGCGCCGCCTCGATGATGATGGCGACCCCGAGGTGGGCGGTGGCCAGCACGAGGTAGGGCGCCACGCACTGCGGTAGCACGTGGAGCGTCATCACCCGGAACGCCGAGCCACCGGCGGCGCGCGCGGCCTCGACGTAGGCGAGCTCCCGGATCGTGAGGGCGACCGAGCGGATCACGCGGTTGCCGAACGGGATCCGCGTGATCGCGATGGCGACGATCACCGCGGGCATGCCGGTGCCGATCGCCATCGAGATCGCCATGGCCAGGATCAGGTCGGGAAAGGACTGCAAGACCTCCGTGATTCGCTGGCTGACGAGGTCGAACCGCCCCCCGAGGTAGCCGCTGGCCACGCCCCAGAGCGCGCCCACCGTCGTCCCGAGCAGGACGGAGGCGAACGCGACGATGA
>WNGL01010652.1_pt1 | contig 10588 bp, 6 predicted proteins | sample 5400591 | NCBI WGS metagenome assembly WNGL01 (sample SAMN13153377, study PRJNA577476) | soil metagenome | isolation source: 80 cm soil or saprolite under Garry oak tree replicate 1 | place: USA:California | collected 2016-06-15
GGCTCCTGGCATCGCGCTGGCTTCGACACCTAAGCGATTACCAGGGGCCTCTTACGTTCACCTCAGCGACACGCCGCGCCCTGCCCGGGAACATCCTGATACGTCCCGCCCCCGGCAGGCCGGTTCTCAAGCAGGCTCTCAGCGGCGTACAGCAGGCTATGAAGGCAGCCAATGACCGGCTCAACGACTTGGAGGTCATCAGGCAGCTCTCCGACAGCATAAATACGCGGCTGACGGACATGGTAGGCGGCGCCCACGCGCCGGAGACCGAGCTGGCAGCTGCTCCGGACGATCCTCTGCGCCTGATCCGCAGCATGCGCCTGTACATCGACGGCGACGCCCACCGGAACCTGGGCAGCGCAAGCCTGGGAACGCTCAACGTCTTGTATCTCGCTCTACTCGAGCTCGGCCTCGCTACCCGGATGCAGGATTCTGAGATCGCTCACGTGCTGATGGCAATCGAGGAACCGGAAGCGCATCTGCACCCGCACCTGCAAAGGCTTATCTTCCGCCGACTACTGCGCGAAGACGCCAGCGCGCACACCACTCTGGTCACGACGCACTCACCGCACATCGCGAGCGTCGCGGACCCCCGCAGCCTGGTCATGTTGCGCACAGTAGACGGCAAGACGTCAGCGGCCGCTGCCCATACGGCGGACCTTGCCGACACGGAGTGGCGGGACATCGAGCGATACCTGGACGCCACACGGTCCGAGATCGTGTTCGCCCGGCGGGCCCTGCTGGTCGAGGGCTACGCCGAGCAGGTGCTGATACCGGCCCTGGCCCGCGGACTCGGTTTCGACCTAGACAAGGCCGGCATCACCGTCTGCGCCATCAACGGCACTCACTTCGTCAGCTACGCCCGGTTCTGCGCGGCGCTGGCAATTCCCTGGGCCATCGTCACCGACGGCGACCCGGCCGATGGCGGCACGCTCCGCGGTGAGCGCCGGGGCGCTGACCTGCAAGCCGCCCTGCAGCAGGCCGGTACTCGGCCCGAGTCCGGCATCTTCATTGGCACACAGACATTCGAATACGACCTAGCGGTCACGTCCGAAGGCAACACCGAGACCTGCCTGTCCGTGCTCCGGTCGCTGTGCGCCGCCCCGTCGCAGGCGGCGATCGACGGTTGGGCAGGCCGGATCCCGCAGACGAAGGACTACATCGCAATGATCGGCAACGCCGGCGGTAAAGGCCGATTCGCCCAGCGCCTGTCCCGGTCCAAGCTGACCTCACCGGACTACATCGAGTCGGCGCTGCGGTACCTAGCCCAGCGGTGAGCGCCCTGTCGGAGTCGATAGCGGAGCTCGGGACAAATCCCCGCCAGTGGGAAGCCTTCAGCACCGAGGGTAACTGCGTGGTGCTCGCGCCACCCGGCAGCGGCAAGACGAAGCTGCTCACCACCCGCATGGCCCACGACCTACTCACCAAAGTCCCGCTGCCGCACGGCGCAGCGTGCATCACCCTCACCAACGCCGCGGCCGACGAACTACGCCGCCGCGTGGACCGGCTAGGCGTCCCGCCGCGGTCCACGCTCTTCGTCGGCACCGTGCATGCCTTCGCCCTCCGGCAGGTGCTGATCCCGTTCGCCACGTTGCTGGGCCTGCCGCAGTACGCGATCCCCGAGTTCATCACCGCGAGCCAGAAGGACCAGATCATCGATGCCGCCATCCATCAGGTGTTTGGCCGGCGTGCCGACATCCGCTTCGCGCGTTCTACTGTCGCTGTCAACAGGCAGCGCCTGGCGACTCCGGAGCAATGGGGCCGCGCCGGGCCGGAGATCACCGAGGTCGCCCGCAGGTATGAGGACGAACTCGAGCAGCGAGGGCTGATCGACTTCCAGAAGCTCGTGCGGCTCGCCGTAGAGTTCGTCGAGAGCCACGCTTCAGTCCGCAAAGTGCTCGCGGCCCGCTACCCGCGCCTATACGTGGACGAGTACCAGGACCTGGCACCCGGCCTCGACCGGCTCGTCAAGGCCATGTGCTTCAACTACCGCACCGACACCGAGCTGTTCGCCGTCGGCGACCCCGACCAGGCCATCCTGGCGTTCACCGGAACCAGACCCGAGTTGCTCGAGGAACTCGCCCGCCACGCCATGGTCAGCTCGGTCCGGCTCGAGACAAACTACCGCTGCCACCCCGAGATCATGGCCGTCGCGAACCGGCTGTGGCCGCGGCGGGGCCTTGCGCGCAGCACCGCCGCCCAGACCTGCGTGACCGCTACTGTCTGCCCCTCAGGATTCTCGGCACAATGCGCGAGAGCGCTGGCCGTCGCGCTGAGGGCCGCCGCCTCCGGTACGCCTCTGCACGAGATAGCGGTCATCTGCCCCGGCAACTACCAGTGCCGACAGGCCGCGGAGACGCTCCGCAAAGGCGGGATGCCGGCGATCGTCCGCGATGAGGGCTACCGGCACACCGCCATCACCTCCCTAGCTGAGGCCAGCGCTGCCTGGGCCGTGCTCGGCCGCGAAAGATCCGGTTACCGGCTCGGAGACCTCATCGCGCGCCACCGGGCTGCGCTCGGCGCATCCTGGACACGCGCCAGGGACGCCGCCTTCACGGACCTGCTGCTGCGCCACGCTGGCGCAACCGAAAAGCGGGCCGCCAGGTTCCTTCACGAGCTCCTCGACATAGGCATCAGCCAGGCGCTGCACCGACCGGCCCTAGCCGACGAGATTCCAGAAGTCACGGCCATGATCACCGCCTACGCCACCGGAGCTTTCAGGGACGCCACCGTGCTGCACCTAGCGGACCGGGCCCGCAAAACCGAGCGCGTCGAGGTAACTACCATGGCATCCAGCAAAGGACTGGAGTTCGACACCGTCATAATCCTCGGCGCTGACGAAGGCCAAGTTCCCTTCTTCAGCTCGCTGAACAACCCGGAGCAGATGGCAGAGGACCGCCGCAAGATGTACGTGTCCATCACCCGGGCCCGCAACGAGGTCGAGATAACATGCTCCGGCTTCGTGCAATGGGAATCCGGCAAGCAGAGCCAGGCCGGGCCCAGCCGGTTCCTCACCGAACTTGGGCTCCTCCCGCGCCCTGGCCACTAACAAGCAGTGCCTATGTCGCAGGGAGCCTCATCTGACGGCTTTATACCGATCGGTGCATTCGGTAGCGAGGTAGCCTTACCTGCAGCCAACCGCCACCGTCGTCCAGCCACACTAGGCCACACCAGGCCTCGTAATACCTGGTCAGACAACACATCCAGCCTCGTCTGCCACCACCCAGCCACCCTGCAGATTCGCCTGATACTCAAACAGGTCCCTAGGATCGTCCGGAAGATGGGGCTCCCGCATCCATAGATTAAGGAGTGATCATCGACCCGTTGCGGGCTGCCCGCGAGGATTACGACGCTGTACATTCTTCGGCAGTCTGCCAGATGGGGCTAAGTTGGGCACCACCATTTCAGAGCTACTTGATGACACGGGGATGGACCCAGCAAGGAATCACTGCTTGCGCTTTATCGCTCCGCCGCGTCTACCGCCTCAAGCGCTCCTATTGCGTTGATAACCAGCAGTCCGTCTATGAGATCGAGCACCTGGCGTCGCATGTCTCGATCGGATGCTTGGGCGTACGCACGCAAGGTCAGTTGCGCTACCTGGCCGGCGTCTCCCGCGGCCGAGGTAGAGATGTCACTTGCCGCTTCGCGGTAGACGTCGATGAAGCGTCGCGTACAGGCGATGACCATGTCGTCAATCCGGTCAGGCGCCGCCTGGAGCGTGATGAGCAGTTGCGGCAGGGCCTCGATGAAAGATTCCGACTCAATGAGAGTCGTAAGCACGTCGCTGAACGGTTGTAGCGCTCGGTTGCGCAATTCGGCTGCTACCTGGGCCGCGGCCTTGCGCACATCCTCGTCATCGTCAGCGACGAACTGCTTGAGCGCCGCTGCTGCTGCGAGCGCATCTGAGGTATGGGGCAGGCTACGGGCGCAGAGATCGGCTGCGCCTAGCCGGGTCGCCGCATCGCTCGATTCGCGCGCCGTGGTGAGCAACTCGGGGAGCCCGAACTCTAGACCCGAGTAGGCGGCGAGCAGTCCGCCAGCCTTCCGTACGTTCTCATCCGAGGATGCGAGCATCCGTTGGACGACCGGTTCGATCAGCGTGGAGTCTTGCCAACCAACGTAGATAGCCAATTGGACGACGTATTGGGTTGCGAGCAGGCGATCGTCAGTATCTATCAGGTGCTCGTACGCAGCAATCGCTTCCGTGCTCGCGTGACGCAGACAGGCGGCGAGCAGGTGAGCAACGCAACTCCGCACAGCCACTGAACGGTCTTGAGCAAGCTGGGTGAGCGACGGCGCGACGAGCGCAGTCCGGTGCCCGTCCGTGTCGTGAATAATCAGGTCGCCCAACGTTGCGGCGGCCTGCCCGCGAGCCGTGTTTATACCATTTATCCGAATATCGCCGCCCAAGTACTGCTGGCCGTCCGGTGCCTGCTTGGACCACAGCTCCTCGGTTGGGTCTGGAGCTTCGAGCGCACGATGCAGTATGAGGCTGATAATGTCATCGGGCACATCACTGTCGAGCTGCCGATGCAGCGCCAGGGCGAGTGCCTTATCGTTCTCGCTGTTAGTGAACCCGGCAACATGCCGCACGGCGTCAAACACCAGCGTGGGCTCGACGACCTCGCTCGTTTGCCCGAGCGCCTCAAGGATGGCGTTGGCGTATGGCGCGGGTATGTCCTGCGTCAGCCGAAGCGCCAGCTTGGCGAAGCGGGTGGGGTCATCGACTGCCTCGGCCCGCAGCACCTGGCTCTGCTCGTGGACGCCGCCCGTCAGCTTCGCGTAATCGGTTCGGTCAGTGCGGTGCTTCCTCATCGCATTGAACCACTGGTCGTCGTTCATGCGCTTTGCCGCCCCCTGGGGGATCGGCGGGCCGATGAACCCGCCCGTCACACCGGAAGGGGCAGGCGGCTGGTCGGTGTTGAACTTCCGGCGCAGCTCGCCAAGCCGCCGTCTTGCCACATCAGATAGCCGTGTCTCATACATCCCGCTGAGCAGCTCGAATGACGTACGCCCAGCTCCTTGGCGGCTTTCGTACGACGGGCGGAGCGCCATGACCGCGGCTTCCAGGCTGCTGAGATGCTCCGTCGACATGTACGGCGTGGTCGCCTCTAGTAGTTGCCGCGTCGTCCAGTGGGAGTCAGACAGGTAGCCGCTGTGGAGGCGGTGCTCTCCTTCGAGCAGTAGCTCGGCTGCCCAGTCGGCGTAGTACTCGCCTGCAGCTCGGAGCGCCTCATACAGCAACCACTGGGCGCCGTCGTGCGGGTCATGGGCCAGGTCTTCGAGCAGCGACTGTATGGCATCAGGATCTTGCGTGACCAGGCTGCGCAGTGCGGCCGCCACACCATGCAGCAGTGCATCGTCCAGGTCAGGCGCTGGGCCAGGACCCTGCTGCCTATAAGAGCCTGTTTGGAAACGCTATGCCGGGCATGGCCACCATAGAACCATGACTCCGTACGATGCCGCGCTGGACGATCTGGCTGACCGGATCAGGAAGCTGTCGACACGAGCGCTCGTGGGGCTGTTCTGGGCGTGCGCCACGGCCCTGCTGCCTGAGGCTGAGGCCTGGGCCCAGCACTGGGGCGCGCAGGTCAACCCGGCTTTGCAGCAGGGACTGGCCGCCGCCTGTCAACTCGCCGCATCCGGTGCCCAGCCCCACGATCCCGCGCAGTTGCTCGATGCCCTGGAGAACTCGACGCCCCACGGGCACTCTCCTGACTATTACTCCCCGGCCAGTGCTCAGGATTGCTGGATATGCGCCGACGTGTGCATGCGCGTGCTAGTAGATCCCGGCTACGACGCCGGCCCGGCGATCGAGTACGCGCTAGAGCCGGCGGTGAGCACGGCAACGCAAGAACTGTTCGGCGTTTCTCAGGTTGGCAGCGGGGACCAGGAGGAAGCGCAGATCACGGCTGTGATGGGACATGCCCGGGTGGCGGAAGCCATCGGGTTCTGCCGGTGGGCAGCTGACTTCCTGGGCCAGCGGCCATCCCCTACCGGGGATGACTTGTCCCTGGCCGGCAGGAACGCGGCTGCGCTCACGCCTTAACCGGTCACCGGCACGACGCGGGGCGTTCCTGGCCGTGCTGCCTGGCCAGACGTCTGGCCATGACGGCGATCATGGCCCAGTACACGATGGTTTCGTGGTGCTCGGGCAGGCGTTCGTAGTCGCGGACGGTGCGGCGGCAGCGGGTGATCCATGCCAGTGTCCGCTCGACGACCCAACGGCGGGGCAGGACCTGGAAGGTGTGCAGGTCATCGGGCCGCTTGACGATCTCGAGTTTCAGCCTGGGCTTGAGCTTGGTCTTGGCCCAGGTGACGAGTTTGCCGGCGTAGCCGCCGTCAGCCCAGGCCAGCTTGACCGAGGGGAAGGCACGGCGCAGGTTCCACAGCAGCGGCCTGGCTCCGTCGCGGTCCTGGACGCCCGCCGCGGTGATCAGCACCGTCAGCAGTAGCCCGATGGTGTCAACGGCGATGTGCCGCTTGCGGCCGTTGATCTTCTTGCCCGCGTCGTAGCCGCGGCTGGCGCGGGAGACCTCCTCAGATGCCTTCACCGACTGGGAGTCGATGACCGCGGCCGTGGGCTCGGGCTTGCGCCCGGCCGCGATGCGGCACTGGCGGCGCAGCTCATCATGCATCTTCCCGGTCGCCCCGCTCTTGTGCCAGCCGTCGGCCACGTCATAGACGGTGCGCCAGTGCGGCAGGTCCGCGGGCATCGCCCGCCACTGGATGCCTTCCTTGACCAGGTACCGGATCGCGTCCACGTAATCGCGACGGCAGCGTCCCGCAGGGCGGCCGCCCTTGCCGGCCTTCCATGCCGGAGCGGGCAGCGCCGGCTCGATCACCTGCCATTCCGCATCGCTCATGTCCGACGGGTACCGCGGCATCCGCGTGCTGCGCCCGATCCCGCCCGGGCAGCACCGGCATGCCACCGCCAGGCCATCCGGGCGCATAGCCTGAGCATGCGCGGGTCCTCCAGTGTTCTTGATCGTCACAAATCGAGATCATGAGGACCCGCGCACCGCGCACGCCGTAACGACACGCGGCGCAACGCCCACGATCCCCTCACTGCCAGTCGGCCAGAGGCCCAGTTACCGGCTGGAACAGGAGTTTCCAAACAGGCTCTAAGAGAAGTGCCCGTCAAGCACTGGCTGTTGGGTCGGGTCACCTTCCGTCAGCGACATTACCTCGAGCAGATACGGGATGAGGCGCTGGCAGTAGGCAAGCGGTGCACCACTGGAAGCGTTGCTGACCAGTTCCACCAAGCTGTGCTCTCTTGCGCTCAGCGCAGCGACCTTGCCTGATGGATCGAGGTCCAAAGCCCCAGGCCGTTCAACCAGCCAGGCATCCAAGAGTTCGACAGCCCAGGCTCGTTGCCGTTGGCCAAGACCATACACGTTCATCCAAAGCAGCCGGTCTGCCTTATTCAAGTCGCCGCGGCGCACAGCTTCCAGCATGAGTTCGAACAGCGCTCGGCTCTCGTGGACGTTCGCGAAGCGGGTGACCCACATCAGCCAGTCCGGGTACTGATTGGTCTCGCCTGCATACGGCGCAATCAGCGCGGCCAGACGATCCGGACGTTCCTTCACTCCGCCGAGCATGACCTCAAGTGCGTGACGCCGCACCGTATCATCCCCGCTCGCCAGCCATTGCTCCATCGCGCCTTCAGCGTCAAGCCGATCGAACCAGGGCAGCGTGCGGACGGTCGTCCAGAGCTGCGCTGCCACTGGTCCGCCCGCTGCGATGAGCCGTTCGATCAGTTCCCACTCGGCCGCAGATGGGTCGGTGAGGGAACGCAGCAGGGCCAGCACGACAACCTTGATGTGAAATCGAATATCCGGGTGTGTCAGAACTGCTTCGACCTCATGGATGAAACGTGCCGGCTTGTCGTCGCGGATATGCTGCAAAATCTGGCGGACCTGAGCACGGCGGAAGAGTTCTTGCTCATCGGCAAGCAGGAAGGTCACCAGGTCTTGGTCGCGGTTGATCCACAGGCGCGCGAACGCGTAGTCGAAGAAAGCCTCGTGGAAGAAGGCGTACCGGCGCTTGTCGTGCACCAGCACGTGCTCGGAAGCCAACACGTCGGCATCGGCGGCAAGCTCATCCGCATCGAGCACCGAGACGGGCGCGCTCAACTGCTGTCGCGCGCTCATAGCGTTCGCAAGGACAGTGATGACTTTGGTAAAACGTGCTGGTGGTTGTCGGCGAGAAGTGCAATCGCGGTGCTTGCGTTCCCAGTAGTCATTGAGCAGGCCGGTAGCTGAGGTGAAAGCCAGCGCGTCGGGTTGGTCCGCGATCGCATGCAGAAGCACGAGATTAAGTGGCAAGCTCAGCAACGACCGCTGCACGGCAGTGAGTTGACTCGCTGGCAGGTTCATTGCCGTGACTGCCGTATCGACTTGGCTGTCAGTCAGCAGGTGGACCTCGAGTCGGGCCACTCGCTCGTCGGTAATGAGCTGGCGGATACGGTGGTCGTTGTCGACGTCGAACGTCCGGCAGGCCAGCAGGACGCGCATCTGCGGGAAGATCGCTGCCTCGCGGATGAGGTCGGCCACGGCGTCAAAGCTGTGTGGCATCCTCCCAGACGCCAGGCTGACGGCATCCACCTGGTCGATAACGAGGAGACTCGGGCGCTCGTTGGCAGCTGCCGCTAGCGCTGCGACGGGGGACATGCCAAGCCCAAGTCGCTGGCCGATTTCCGCGGTTGAGGCAAAGGTCTCCAGACGGTCGAGGCGGAGCCCGAGTATTGCCCAGTCCTCAGCTTCGAGTGCCTGGACTCCTTGATGCAGTACCGCACTCTTGCCCGCACCGGCCATACCGACCACGACCGCGACCTGATCCGACCCGGATCGAAGCCTGTCTGCCAGTCCTGCTCCTTCTGTTCTCGGGATGACCGGCTGCAAGAGTTCCCGCTCGACACTGGCTTTCCAACTGGCCAGCGTGGCAGCGACCGCTTGGGTCACGTCTGGACTGCCGATACGGTGTGCCAGGCTCAGCCTGTACTGCCCAAGTTGTGTCTCGATGGCAGCCGCGTCTAGGCGGACCCCAAGGTTGTGTTGCGCCAGATCACCCAAGCCAAGCGCGGCGAGCGTCGGCGGAGCTCCGTCGAGCAGCACGCCAGCGAGCGCATCGTTCATGTGGCGGATATCGGTTTCGCCGACGCAATGCATCCATATGCCCCGAAGCAACTGCCAGGCAGCCTTGTCTGACGGTCCCGCATTGGCAACCAGGTAATCCCAGTCTGGCCGTAGTCCTTCCGTCAGCCAATCGGTTACAAAGGACTGGAGGCTCGCGGATCGCCGCGCGCGATCGGTAAAGGCAACGAGCGTGGGTGCTGGTATGGTGGAAATAAAGTGGAATTGCCGTCCGAGCTCAACGTGATGCCGAGCGTTATCGAGCACTTTCTCGGCTTGCAAGGTCTTCGGTGCCCACCCATTGGCGTTCCGGTACTTTACCTTGACTTGGTGGACTTCAGTAGCTGCGTTCCGGAGCAGGGTGAACTCTGCTCCTTGGGCAATTTCCCCCACATCCTCAACCGTGATGGCGTCGGCGACGCCAGACAGCACGAGCAACAGGTGGTGGATGGTCCACGCACCCTCATACAGGCTACCGAATTTGTCGGCTTCGCCCCCTGGACGAGCGCTCACGTCGCCGCTCCCGCGTCAACTGTCGTGGCTGATTCTAAACTACTCCACATGCTGTTGAAGTTTTGTACCGGTATAAATGGAACTCTCGGTGCATTACTGGGGTCTCATTATAGATCATAATAAGTCTTCATGCCGAGAGAGCGTTCGCGGCAGCAGGCCATTACCGAGGGGCCTGTCACTGCCCGGTAACGTGGTAGCCCGCTCAAGCCATGTATCCCGCCGGTCCCGCCTCTGTGCATCCCACCCCTCGAAGGCCCAATCTTCATGGTGTGATTACATCAGGACAGGAGCTGGATGGACGGGTTAGCTATGGCGATGTCTTCACTCGCCGCTGGGTTGTCGAGACCCTCGTCGACCGCGTTGGCTACGACCGTGCCCGCGACTTGACCCGTCTCGTACTCGTTGAAACCCTGCTGGCTCTACAGCGCCTGCTCCTCGACCCGACGCTCCGACTCGTCCATGTGTCTATATGGAGGAGCTTCCGCCTCCGCTCACCGGCGGCATGATGTGGAGATGCTCATCTTCGAGGCGCCGTTCCCCGCCAATCGCTCGACGTACACAACAGCACTTCTGTCTTCGCTGGCGCGGTCCGACCATCACGCCGTATTCGGCAGGGCGCGGAACCACCTCTCGCGGGTAGGCTGTCCCGGTCACGCTGGGTTACTCGAGGAGTGATCACGAGCATGCAGAAGTTGCAGTACCTGGATGCCCTGCGTCTGGTCGGCCAGGGAAGTCAAGGGCTTCTGCGAGCCCCACAGAAACCCCACAAGTCGGCGACATGGCGGCTGATCCCCACAGAACCCCACGGACGAAACGGCACAATCCGGTACACTTGTTATGCGTGTTAAGGTACGGAGAACAACCAGTGACCAGCGTGGATGCGCATGAACTGGGCTGTGTGGCCTTCGCCGGGTCCGGTGCCTTGCCCAGCAGTTCCAGCG
>WNGL01010654.1_pt1 | contig 10585 bp, 10 predicted proteins | sample 5400591 | NCBI WGS metagenome assembly WNGL01 (sample SAMN13153377, study PRJNA577476) | soil metagenome | isolation source: 80 cm soil or saprolite under Garry oak tree replicate 1 | place: USA:California | collected 2016-06-15
GGGCCTGGAGAGCATCCTCGGCCTCAAGCGCCACGGTGCGAGCTTCGAGCTGGATCCCTGCATCCCCGCGGCCTGGCCCGAGTATTCCATCGTCTGGCGTTTCGGCCGCACCGGCTATGAGATCTCCGTTTCCAACCCGGAGCACCGCTGCCGGGGGATCGCGGAGGCCGAGCTGGACGGCCACCCCGTGGATCCCGCCGCCATCCCCCTCGTGGACGATGGCGCCACGCACCAGGTGCGCGTGGTGTTGGGGGAGCAGGCGCAGAGGACGCCGAGGACAGCCCGGTGGGGGACGGCGGCGCGGGCGTAAAGCCACTGGCCGCAAGAGCGATTGAGCCGTCCGGAAGACCGTCTCACCGGGACTGAGCTACCAGGCCATCCACCTCGTTGAAGTGGGCGCTGCGGGCGAACGACGTCCGGCTGCACTGCTCCACAAACGGAGCGATCCAATTACAGGAGATGGGGGTCGTTCTTTGTCTTCCGCATGCCACATCGAAGCCCTGCTGCGTCAACGTCAACGAATGCGCTCCGCGCGCCGCAACCGAGCACGAAGCGCCGGCGTGCGCGGAAACCCCCTATGGATCCAGAACGCCACCTGCGTGATGTATTTCTCTTGCCGACGCGCGCGTTCCCAGGCGCCGAAGAGCCGGATGCGGTACGCCCCGCCACCCCACCGCTGCTTCACCGTCTCGTAGGAAGACTCGCTGGGCTGCATCCGCTCCAGGTAGATCCACCGCTCTGGGTCGTCGTCGCGCGCTCGAATTGCGGCAGAAACCGTTCGGCGAAGTCTCGTAACTGCTCATCTACATCTCGATGCGTTAGGCACACAAGATGTTCTCCGTACCGTGCTCTTGGCGGTCCAAGCGGCGGCTGGCCGAGTCTATACGACACCTGGGCGAGCGGACCAGCTAGGGGACCGCATAACCGAGATTCTGACAAATGAGTTAGCTCAGATCTACAGCGAAGCATGGCAGCCTATTTGTTCACTGTTTGCGGCAGGTGGAGACAAGCGCACCCTCTTTGGTGTCGTTGATTCTCTCGTTGGCTCGCAGCCGGTTGCTAACACTCCCCGCCCACTTGTTGTCGTAGACATTTCGGAGCGGGGGAATCAGAAAATCTGGAGTGAGGAACTCCAACGTCGGATTCTAGCGAACTTGCTGAATGCATTGATCGCCAGAGCGCAACAGACACTTGGTACAGGCGTTGGGGCAAACGTTCTTGTGCTGCTCGATGAAGCGCATCGTCACGCACCATCAGGCCATTTGGAGTCCGGCACACAAGCGGAAGTGCTTCGGAGCGTACTGCGGAAGGCAGTGCGGGAGACGCGTAAGTACGGCGTTGGCTGGTTCCTTATAAGTCAGACGTTGGGAGGGATCGACAACGAGATACTTCAACAACTCCGCATTCTTTTCTTCGGCTTCGGCCTTGCGCTCGGAGACGAGTACAGGAAACTGGGTGAGTTCGCGGGCGGAGACAAGCGAGCGATGGAACTTTATCAATCGTTCCGCGACCCGCATAGCGCGCCGAGACGTGATCTCAGAGAGTTTCCATTCATGGCAGTTGGACCAGTTTCACCCCTCGCGTTCAGCGGAAGACCGGTCTTCTTCTCAGCATTCATTAAGCCAGAAGAGTTCTGCAAACTGAACAAACTGCCTGAAGTTTAGCGGTCGTCAGACGCCTGACAAAATTGTCAGGTACCTCTATTATGTGCTACAGCAAATCTGAATCGGGTAGTAAAAACCGGCGTAGCATTGACCAAACTGCCTTGAATGCCCCCAAAAATACCCACAGCGCGCCTCCTGATTTCTTGGTACCGATTGGTGGGTTGAGAAAGTGGTCTGTTTTGGTGACTTTTGAGGCCCTGGCGCCGTAGCCAAGTGGTAAGGCAGAGGTCTGCAAAACCTCTATTCGTCGGTTCGATTCCGACCGGCGCCTCTCGGGGGCCTCCTTCTCAGGGCCTCCCAGTCGCCACCGTTAGGTTGTCCACCCACATGGTCTGATCGACCGGCGACCCGTCCCCGATGTACGGGGCGACCAGGAGCTGATTGAACTTCATGGTGGGATGCGCTCCGGTTCGCAGCAGCACGTTCGCGTGCTCGATCACGAGCTGCCCGTCGAACCAGTAGCGCACGATCCCGTCCGGCACGCCTCTGCTGTTCGCGATGGAGTTGAGCTGGAAGTAGGCTTCCACGAAATGCCAGGCGCCCTTGTAGCCCGTCCCCGGGCTCGGTAGGAACGACGGCTGCGGCGCCTTCCAGACCTTCCCGTTGTTGTACAGCCCGCCGCCCAGCAGGTAGCAATCTGTGGGATACCCGTCCGCGTTCCCGTTGCAGCCCCCGGCCGCCCGATTCTCGGTGAGCGCTGTGAGATCCTGCAGGATGTGACTCTGATCGATGTTCACGCCGTCCTGCAAGGCGAGGACCGGGATGCCGCCGTTCTGATAGTTGTGCTCCACATAGGTGGTCAGGTGGGTGAACGACGGCCCAGTGTACGGGTCGTCCTCATTCGTCAGAAACTGGAACTCGTGGGGGTGGTACAACTGGCCCGACCCGACCCAGTTGGCGCTGTATTTCACCCAATAGCTCAGGTAAACCGACTCGGTCTCCGTGAACAGGTGCCGCGCGGCGCCGCCCCAGGTGGGCGTCGTCGCGCCCGCCGGGAAGTGCGCCTCCAGGGCGCGAGTGCTGCCGGAGATGTGCTCGGCCGTAGTCGTGGCTATCCCGAGATTGTCGTACCACCCTCGTGAGGCGAGGGCGTCGTCCTCGAACGTTTCCTGGAACAGGATCGCAGCGCTGGAGGGCGCAGGCGGTGCGCTCGGCGGTTCGCACGCGGCGGCCGCGAGCACGAGGGGCGCGAGTAGGACCAGCCAACGTCGGTACGACATCGTGTCGGGCCGCCTTTTCGGGCGCGTGCGGGCGCGTGCGGGCGCGACCCTATGCGTAGCGTCCCCACCCCGATCGAGACCGTGACCCCGCTCACCCCTTGCGCGGCCTGCCGCTCCGGGCGTTACGTGTTGCTCGAGCCTCCACAGGAGAAGGCCGTGCTATCAGCGCGCACCCGGACTCTCGCCACAACTGTTGCCGTCCTCGTCAGCTTTGCCGCCCTCGCGCTGGCGCCCGACGCCGTCCCAGCCGCCGGCCAGGCCGTGTGGGAGCAGCTCGGCATGCGGCGGGTGAACTTCCGCCTGGATCACGACGTCATCCTGGCCGCGAGTGAAGGCCGGTTCCGGAGCATCCGCATCGTCGTCGCGGGCGGGGACCTGGAGCTATTCGACGTGAAGATCACGTTCGGCGACGGCGAGGTGTTCTCGCCCGCCACGCGGCTGTATTTCAAGGAGAACTCGCGCAGCCGCACGATCGATCTGCCCGGCGCCGCGCGCATCATTCGGCGGATTGATTTCTATTACCGGAGCGTGCCGGGCGGCGGGCAGGGCAAGGCGATCGTGCACGTGTACGGCCGGAGGTGACGCCATCACAAGGACTTAGCGTGCACCGCGCCCGGGAACGACCTCGGCTTTGTTGTTCGCCGCCACCCTCGAATTGCATATTGGTGCCCCCCTGCTCCGCGGCATGGCAGCCGGCATGAAGCAAGTCTGGATCTTCAGGATCGTGCATCAGGACACGGGCAAGCCCGCACAGGGCGTGCCCGTGACGGTGCTCGAGCCCTCCGGAAACGCCGCCGGCTACTGGGTGAGCGAGGCGGACGGGACCGTCGCGATCCCGCGGCGCGACGTGCCGAAGCTGCGACTGCGGGTCGGGCTCCGCACCGAGGATCCGATCGAGCTCGACACGGCGACGCTCGGCGACGAGCCGATCCCGCTCGCGGCGCCGAGCCGGCTGCCGCCGACGAGCGGTGGGACTCGGGACACGGGCGAGCGCGATCTCCAGGCGGCGTCGCCTCCTCCCCCCCGCGGCGCCGAGCCGCACGACGTGCCCGGGCACGTGCTCTACTTCCAGCGGCTCGTGCTCTTCGCGGAGCGCGCGCCGGCGGCTCCGGCGGGCCGCGACAGCGTGGCCGACTTCTTCGCGGTTCCCGCGGACGCCGCGACGCCGATGCGCTATGGGGCGCTCGTCGAGATCGAGGAATACTGGCAGTCGCTCGGCGTATTGTGGGGGGAGCTGCTCTACAGTGTGACCCTCACGCCCGGCGACGAGGCCCGCCTCGCGGTGCTCGACGGGCGCTGGCGCCGGGAAGCCGAGGCGCGGGAGCGCCCGCTCCAGATTCTCGCCCGCATGGTGGGCAGCTCGATGCTCGGCGACCTGACGACGGCGCTGCGGCCCGAGTTGCAGCTCGACCCCCTGACGTTGCTCGAGCCCGGGTTGGAGACGGCGGCGACCGACACCGTACAGATGATCCGGGAGCGCACCGAGCGGATGAGCCAGGCGCTGCGGCGCCGGCCGCTCGGCGTGGTGGACGTCCACGCCGAGGCGCCGGCCACGGCGGCCGTTCGCACGGTGCGCAACACCGCGACCGACCGGCTCGTGACGTTCCACTTCTTCGAGCCGCTGGAGCGCTTCCGGGCCGCCGTCCGCAGCCCGCGCGCGCGGCCCGTGATCTTCGTGCCGTTCCGGCTGCCGAACGTCGCCACGCCGGATGTGGTGCGCCGCTTCGGCTACATCTTCCGCCGCACCCTGCTCGACCGCGGCCTGCTGCCGGACCTCGAGCGGCTGCTCAACTCGGACGACGGCTGGCCCCGCAGCGGCAGCCGACTGCTCGAGCACATCGAGGGCAACCTCCTCTACTACTCGACGGCGATCATTTCGGCAGGCGATCCGGCCGCCCGGCACATGGCGCTCGCGAAGCTTCGGGACCCGGCCGGCCGCCCGCTCACGGACGTGGTCGAGAACATGGTGCTGGGCCGCGTCGGCAATGCCATTGCGTTGCCGCTCCGCTCGGCCGCACAGATTCCGAAGGAGTGGCGCGACGCCCTCGATGCGTACGCGAAACGACCGCCGCGGGTGAACGAGGCCTTCACCGTCACGATCCCCCACCCCGGTGTGTGGGTCACGGCCCAGTCTCACGAACCGATGCAGCAGGTGCAGTCGGAGCGCGCCGCCGGATAATCGTGGTCGCGCTCCGCGGGCCACGATGAAGCTCCCGATCCTCCTGTACCATAAGATCGATCGCATTCCGCCCGGGGCCCGCTACCCGCGGAGCTATGTCACTCCGGAGCGGTTCGAGGCGCAGCTCGCGTTCCTGCGGCGGCGGGGCTACGAAAGCATTTCCTTCGCGGACTATCTCGCCTACCGCCGCGGTGCCGCACGGCTGCCGCGCCGCCCCGTCATCGTCACCTTCGACGACGGCTACCGCTCCAACCGGGATGTTGCGCTCCCCCTGTTGCAGCAGCACGGCTTCCGGGCCACGATCTTCCTCGTGGCGGAGCGCATCGGCGGGACCAACACGTGGGACCCGGATGAGATCCAGGAGCCCCTGCTCGACGCCGCGGCGGTCCGCGCGATGCAGGCGCGGGGCATCGAGTTCGGATCGCACTCGGCGACGCATGCCCGGCTGACGGCGCTCGACCGGGCCGCCGTGCTCAAAGAACTGCGGGACTCGCGCGCGCTGCTCGGTACGCTGCTCGGTCGCCCTGTCCAGGTGCTCGCGTACCCGTACGGCGCGCACAACGCCCCGTCGCGCCACCTGGCCGCCGAAGCGGGCTACGAGGCTGCGGTGGCCATCCGCCGTCGCATGAACGGCGGTGACACCGATCTCTTCGCGCTGCGGCGGATCCCTGTGACCTCGGAGACCTCCGTGGCGCGGTTCGCCTGGGACCTGTTCCGGCTCAGCTGGTTCTACGGGACGTGAGAGGCCGCGGAAGGGGGAACCCTGAAGCACTCCCTGACGGTCGGGGGGAAGCGCGGTGAGGATCGCCCTGCTCACCACGGCGCGGGCGTGGCGGGGCTCGGGGACGAGCTTCACCCACATCGCCCAGAGCCTGGCGGCGCGCGGGCACGTGCTGCAGGTCCTCTCCGCCGCCCCTGCGGTGACGGCGGAGCTGGCGGCGCGAGGCCTGCGGGCCCGGGAGCTCCCGATCCGGCACAGCGGCTTCACGGAAGCGCGGGCGCTCGCGCGCGCTCTCGATGAGTTCGCGGCGGAGGTGGTGATCGCGGACAAGCCGCGCGACCTGCGGCTCGGCGCGCTGGCGTCGCTCGGCCGCTCGTTCGCGCTCGTGTATCGCCACAACGTGGGCGCGGCGGTGCCACCGCGAGACCTGACGGTGCGGCTCGCCTACCGCCGCGTCCGGATGACGATCTTTCTCACCCATGCGGGCGAGCGGGAGGCGCTCGCGCGGGCGCCCTTCATGAGCCGCCCGCCGCGCCGCGTGATCTACGAAGGCGTGAACCTGGAGCGGTTTCGGCCGGATCCGGCGGCAGGCCGCGCCTTCCGGGAGCGGCAGCGACTGGGCGACGGCCCCTCGGTGCTCGCCGTGGGCGCGCTGGAGCGCGAGAAGCGCTACGGTTGGCTACTGGGGGCGCTCGCCCGCCTCCCGGAGCCCCGCCCCCGCCTCGTCGTGTGCGGTGATGGCGGGCTCGCCGATGCGCTGCGCGCGCAAGCCGAGCGGGAGCGATTGGACGTGCGCTTGCTGGGGCAGGTGACGCCGCGCGAGCTGGCGGGTGCCTACAACGCGGCCACGTGCGTGGTGCACGGCTGTGACGTCGAGACGTTCGGCATTGCGGTCGCGGAGGCCATGGCCTGCGCGCGGCCCGTGGTCGCGGTGGCGGGCGGCGCGGTTCCCGAAGTGCTTGGGGGAACCGGCGTGCTCGCCCCGGCGGACGACCCGGCGGCGTTTGCCCGCGCCCTCGCGGAGCTGCTCGCCGATCCCCAGCGCTGCGACGCGCTGGGCGCAGCGGCGCGGGGGCGTGCGCTCGCCCGCTTCTCGCTCGAGCGCATGGGACGGGAATACGGAGAGGCGCTGGAAGCGATCGCCTAACCGGTCGCGGTGGCCCCCACCGGCTCGGCCGGCACGGTGTTGACGATCACCCCTTCGCCGAGCGAGATGCCCGGGCCGGCGGCGCTGCCGTCCCAGCCGAAGTACGCTTCCTCCCCGTGCTCGCTCAGGTCGAGCCCCGCGAGCTGCTCTCGGACGCCCGCCCGAGTCCCGAACACGGCCTGGACGAGCGTCAGGATGAGGATGGTCCCGATGACCGCGATCGCGATCGCCGCGACCACGGCGAGCAGCTGCACGCCCATCTGATGGAAGTTGCCGGCGAGCCAGCCGTCTCCCCCAGCGGGGTTGACGGCCTTGGAGGCGAACACGCCGGTGAGCATCGCCCCAGCCACTCCTGCGAGTCCGTGGCAGGAGAACACGTCAAGCGAATCGTCCAGCCGCGTGGTCGCGCGGATCTGGATCGCGGTATAGCTCACGAGGGCCGAGAGGGCGCCGACGGCGAGCGAGGCGGGCGCGCTGATGTAGCCGGCGGCGGGCGTGATTCCCACGAGGCCCACTACGAGCCCGGTCGCGGCGCCGACCGCGGTGGCTTTTCCCGTCCGGAAGACGTCCAGCGCCGCCCACGTGACGAGCGCCGTCGCGGCCGCCGTGTTGGTGTTCGTGAACGCGACGGCCGCCAGGCCGTTCGCGGCGAGCGCCGAGCCGGCGTTGAACCCGAACCAGCCGAACCACAACAGCCCCGCACCGAGCAGCACGAGAGGCACGTTGTGGGGGACGATGGGCACGCGCTTGAAGTCCTTCCGCGGCCCGAGCATACGGGCCGCGACCAGCGCCGAGAATCCGGCGCTGATGTGGACCACCGTGCCGCCCGCGAAATCCAACGCTCCGCGCGACTGGAGCCACCCACCCGCGCCCCACACCCAGTGGGCGAGCGGGTCGTACACGAAGGTCGCCCAGAGGACGAGAAAGACCACGTAGGCGCGGAAGCGCATCCGCTCCACGATCGCCCCCGAGATGAGGGCGGGCGTGATGATCGCGAACATCCCTTGGAACATGGCGTGCGCCTGCAGCGGGATCGTGGCGGCGTAGGCCGCGTCGGGCTCGACCCCGACGCCCTTGAAGCCTAGCCAGGCGAGCCCGCCCCACAACGGTGAGCCGTGACCGAACGCGACGGAGTAGCCGACGAGCACCCACTGCACCCCGATCACTCCCAGCGCGACCACGCTCATCATCATCGTGTTGAGCGAGTTCTTGGGTCGCACCAGGCCGCCGTAAAAGAACGCCAGGCCGACCGTCATCAGCATCACCAGAGCGGTGGAGGCGAGGACCCAGGCGGTATCGCCGCTCGAGATGGCAGCGGCGTCGACCAGGAGCAGCGGCACCCTCATCTCTCCTCCTCGCCGGACGTGGAGCCCGCGTGCTGGGCGCTTTCCAGCGCCGCGCGCTGCACCTCGCCCGCGTTCACGGCCGTGAGCGCGGCGTTGTCGAGCTCCCCCGTGCGAATGCGGATCACCCGCTCGATGGGCTGGACGAAAATCTTGCCGTCGCCCACTTCGCCCGTGCGGGCCGCCGAGAGGATGGCTTTGACGCATGGCTCGACGAAGGGCTCGGAGCACACCATCTCGATCTTCACCTTCTCGTGGAACTGCATGACGACGGTGGTGCCGCGGTACTGCCCGAAGATCTCCTGCTCGCCGCCGTGGCCGCTCACGCGGCTGAGCGTGATGCCGGTGACACCTGCGCGAAACAGCGCCGCCTTCACCTCAGGGAGGCGTTCGGGGCGCACGATCGTGGTGATGAGTTTCATGGATCCAAGCTAGCCCACGTGTTGCCTGCTGTCAACGGAAATGTGCACGATCTGCAACAAATGACTGACATCGCCAACCATGAGCGCCATCATCGCCTGCACGCCGCTCTCACGACCGTGCATCAGATGCACATTCTGAGCCACGGGATGCCTGATCACCTCAATTCGCTAGCTTAGCTGGCACGGCCTCGGGGCCCGGGCCGGCTCGGTTCACCCATGGAGGTGTCCCTATGCGTGCGGTCACACGGTTTCTGGCGTCTCTGGGCGCGCTGCTGATCATGACGATCCCGGCACTGTCGGCACAGCACGCCCAGACGCGGGAGGGGTTCTGGATCGGGTTTGGGTTCGGCTACGGATCAAGACACGAGACCTGCACCGGCTGTGGGAGCGCGAACGACGGAGGGGTGACAGGCTTCCTGAAGCTTGGCGGAACCCTGAGCAAGAGCGTGCTGCTCGGCGGTGCCGTTAACGCCTGGAGCAAGTCAGAGAGCGGCGTGACGGAGTCGCTCGGCAACGTCACCGCATCCGTGTACTACTATCCGGCGCCCGTGTCGGGCTTATTCCTCACAGGGGGCCTGGGGCTCTCCGACTATCGCCTCAGCGACGGTGGATCTATCACCGGCGCCGGCTGGGGCTTTACAGTCGGCACCGGGTACGACATCCGCGTTGGACGGAACGTGTCGCTGACGCCGGTAGTGAACTTCGCCTACGGGCACGTGGGGGACCTGAGCTCGGGTGGCACGACCGTCGATGCGGGGTGGAAGCAGAGTGTGATCGACTTTGCGCTTGGCGTCACGTTCCATTGACCGTGCTCGACGCTACGGCGCACGGTAGGTCGAAGGCCCGGCTCGGCCGGGCCTTCGTGCGTTCGCTGCGCCCACCAGAGGAGGTCTCCGTGCGCGTGACACCTCGTCTGCTGTGCTCTGTCGTTGCGCTGGTGCTGCTCGCGAGCTCCACGGGCACGGCGCAGTATGCCCAAACCCGGGAGGGGTTCTGGATCGGATTGGGGGGGGGCTGGGGCGACGCGGTGCTCTCCTGCAGCCCCGGCTGCTTTTTTGACCGCGCCGCGAAGGGCGGTGGGCTGAGCAGTTTTGTAAAGCTCGGGATGACGCTGCGCCCGGACGTCCTCCTCGGGGTGGAGTTCAACGCCTGGACGAAAGACGTCAATGGGACGCGGGAGTGGGTCGGCAACGTGTCAGGAGCGGTTTACTACTACCTGACCCCGAGCGGAGGTCTCTTCCTCAAGGCCGGCGCGGGCTACGCCACCTTCCAGCCCGGTGGCGGTACGCCTGCCGCGAGCGGGGTCGGCCTCGTCGCGGGTGCCGGGTACGACATCCGGATCGCGCCGAACGTATCGCTCACGCCCGTCGGCAACTTCTATTTCGGCAGCGATGGCGAGACGACGGTCGGCAGTCCGCCGCTCACCGCGTCCGTGAAGCACAGCGTGTTCGAGCTCGGGCTGGGGATCACGTTCCACTGATGAGCGCGCTCCGCAGGGGAGCAGCCGGCGCGCTACTCGCGCTCGCGGTCGCCCGGCCGCTCGCCGCGCAGCTACCCGAGGCCGACGAGGCATTCCGCCGGGGGGACTACCGGGCGGCGCGTGCCGGCTACGAGCGGGTGCTGGCGGGGGATTCCCTCAACGTGCGCGCCCTCTATCGCCTGGCGATCCTGGACAGTTGGGACGGCAAGCTGGCGCGCGCGCTCGCGCGGTTCGCGCGCCTGCGCCGGCTCGAGCCGAAGGACGAAGACATCCAGGTGTCGCAGGCCCAGGTGCTCGCGTGGACCGGCGACACGCGGTCATCGGAGGCGCTGTACGACTCCGTGCTGGCGCGCTCGCCACGGCGGGCGGACGCGCTGGCCGGCCGCGCGCGCGCGGTGGCGTGGAGCGG
>WNGL01010659.1_pt1 | contig 10583 bp, 7 predicted proteins | sample 5400591 | NCBI WGS metagenome assembly WNGL01 (sample SAMN13153377, study PRJNA577476) | soil metagenome | isolation source: 80 cm soil or saprolite under Garry oak tree replicate 1 | place: USA:California | collected 2016-06-15
TACGACCGGCTCATCCTGACCGCTTTGCCCGGAGCGAGGCGCACTCCTGCCGTTCTGCACTCACAGGGGCCGGGATTACCTGGTGGCCGTTGCCGCTCGGATCGGGCACTGTATGCCGGCATCAGCCAGCCGACGCTCCCCGCCCGGCCTGGAGCGCAGGAAGGGTGGAGGCCGGCGGACTTCGGCGGGGATACGACGCCGGACGGGATGCAGCGGCTGCTGAATGCCGCCCGGTGGCCTGGCCATTGCCAGATCGGGTGTTCATTGCCTGCGCGACGCCTACCCTGGGCATGACGGCCGCTGCGTGTTCCATCGGGACACTGGCATCTAGATGATCCCAAGACATCCGATACGGTTAAGTTGTCAAGCTGCGTGGGACGTCTTTCGGTGACGAGGAAGGCGACGGTTTCGTCGTAGTGCTGGCCGGTGGTCAGGCAGCGGTGGAGGCAGCCGAGCAGGCCCTCATACACCTCCAACGCCATGGTCACCTTCCGCGATCCAGACAACATCCAGCTTGAATTCTTCTGGCGACCGCCCAAGTCGTGACCAGGCGTACACGGCCAGGCCGGTGCGTACCTCCCGGCCTTGGCGGTCAACGGCGTGTCAGCGCTCCGGCTCGGCCAAGCCACTCCGCCGCATCGCCCACCGGGCAACTATGAAGTGCCCGCTGCAGGCGGCGGGAGGCGCTGAGCCGGTGCCGCGCGTCGGGCTGGACGGCGGCGACGGCGTCAGAACTGGCTCTGCTGCTGGCCGGGAGGATCACGGTGAACGGTCCTGTGACGCGCACGAGCGCACCTTGGGGCGGCCTGGTCGCGGAATTCCGCGAGGTCATTCTGACCACACGGCCGCGCGCTGACGCCGAGCTGATCGAGCGGGCCTGCGCGGTCGCGGCCCGGTGCCATCAGGGTCAGATGCGCCGGAGCGGCGCCGCAACCCACCGATCAACCGCGTGACTTCAGCCACCTGCGCATCAGCCATGTGCCCATCCAACCGCAGATCAGGATGGCTTCAGCGCTGAGCGAGTCGTGGCGCCTCCCGTGTCGCTAGTTTGGTCTCATGCTAGAGGCAGCCGCCGAGAAGGCAGAACTCACCGGAAAGATCCGCGCATTCCTGTCCTGGGTCGGTCCGGGACGCAAGCTCACCGCGACCGGGCGCATCGGCCTGGCGGACGCCCGCCACCTCGTGGAGCTGCTCGGTACCGGCGACACGATCGACCCGGAAATCGGCGGCCGGGTCTTCACGACGAAATCCAGTGAGGAACTCGCGTATCTCACCCGGATCGTGGGGTGGGCGAAGGCCGCACGGCTGGTCCGGGTCACCGGCACCAAGCTGGTGCCGGTCAAGAAGAACGCCGCGCTCGCCAAAAGGCCCCTCGACCTGGTCCTGGTCCTGCCGGAGGCCTATCCCCGGCTCGGCAAGCCGCTGTTCCCGCGGAATACCTGGCGCCAGTCTCTCGTCGGCGACGAGTTCACCGACATCAGCCAGGAGCTGAGCACAAGGCTGCTTCGCAGTGCCGGCCCCTGCCCGCTGGACGAGCTTCGCGACATCGCCTGCAACGTGATTGAGGCACGGTACGTGCTGACCGGCCTCACCGCGCTCCAGCACGACTCGCTGCGGCGCACCATCGCGGTGGACGTCACGATCGCGATGGCCGCTCTCCACGCGCTCGGTGTCGTGGTCCTTAACCGCGAGGCCGATTCCGCCGAGCTCACCGATCTGGGCCGGTATGCGATCCGCCGCATCCGCGGCATGGCACAGCCGGGCGATCCAGTGCTCCAGATGCGGGTTACGCTCGCCGACGTGGACGACCCGCCGGTGTGGCGGCAGGTGGTGATCCCCGCTGGCTACACCCTCGACCGGGTGCACGGCGTCATCCAGGCCGCGATGGGGTGGCAGAACTCCCACCTGCACATGTTCAGGATCGCCGGCCGGGAATACGGCCCTGCGTATCTGGACGATGAGCTCGAGACGCTCGACGAGAAGCAGTTCCGGATCGGTGACCTGGTGACGACCGGAGACCTGGCCGGTTACGAGTACGACTTCGGCGACGGCTGGGAACACGAGCTTGCCGTCGAGGCCAGCGCCGTGGCGGACGCGGCCACGGTGTACCCGGAATGCACCGGCGGCGAGGGCGCGTGCCCGCCCGAGGACTGCGGCGGTCCCGGCGGGTTCGCCGACCTCAAGGAGCTGCTCGCCGGGCCGCCGAGCCCGGAACGCGAGGAGATGCGCGCCTGGGCTGGCGAGGACTACGACCCCGCGCACTTCGACCTGGCCGCTGCCAGCGCGGCGGCGGCATCAGTCTGAGGAAACCTGCCCGTCCTGATGCGCCTGCGCGAGCTGGGCGTGGACTGCGGCACGTTCGGCCCGCACTTCCCTGGCCCGGGGCGGCAGGTCCGCGCCGACTCCCTCCGCGAAGCCGGGTGCATGGCGATCGTCGCCCAGCGCTGGAAACTCTCCGGCATGAGATGGCGTCACGGCGGATACCGCTCTCCAGATAACTCGACTACGTCTGCGTAGTACTACGTTATAGTAGTTGATCGGCGGCGATTCCGGAGAGTATTGGCCTGGAGGACCGGGTGGCGAAGCAGGGCGGGCCGACGGCCGGGTTGGGGCGCCTGGAGGCCGAGGTGATGGCCGTACTGTGGCGCTCGGATGTGCCGCTGCTGGTGCGGGAGGTGGCGGCGGAGCTGAACTCGGACCGCGCGGAGCCGCTGGCATACACGACGGTGATGACGGTGATGTCCCGGCTGGCCGGCAAGGGCCTGCTGAGCAGGTCACGGTCCGGGCGCCGGTTCGTGTATACGCCGGCGGCGGCGGATACCGCCGAGGTCGCCGTCCGCAGCGTGCTGGATGAGTTCGGGGATGCGGCTCTGGCGCGGTTCGTGGAACGAGCGGAGCTGGACCCGGTGTTGCGTGAGCGGCTCCGGCGGCTGATGGAACAGTCATGAGAACGCTGGCGAGACGCGCGGGCGGCGTGCTGGCCTGGCTGGCGGCCGGGGCGGCGGTCGCAGCCCAGGTCGCGGTGGCCGTTCTGGCGGCGGCCGAGATCGCGGTGATGGGATGGCCGTTGCCGACCGCTTTTGACAGCGCCAACGTGATCATCGTGCTGGCCGCCACGGCGACCGGAGCAGCCGCCAGCGGGTCCGTCGCGGCGCGCACCGCGGCCGGCTCGCGGGCTCTGCGGACACTGATGCGGGCCGCCAGGCAGCCGGTGCCGCTGGTCGTCCTGGAGGCGGCCGCCGTGCTCGGTATCGCCGACCGGGTGGATGCGGTCGGTACCGGGGAGGCATTCGCCGTCACTTACCGGCTGATCCGACCCCGGATCCTGGTCAGCACTACCTTGACCGCCGAGCTGACCACCGCCGAGGTTGCCGCCGTGCTCGCCCATGAGCGTGAGCACGTGCGGCACCGGGACCCGTTGCGGATACTGGCCGCCCGGCTGCTCGCCGCGTTCGCTTGGTATGTGCCGGCCGCAAGCTGGCTAGCCAGCCGGACGGTACTGCGCCGCGAGCTGGCCGCCGACCGGGCGGCGGCTCGCGGCACCGGGCGCGGCGTGCTCGCCGGCGCGCTGCTCAAGCTGGCCAGCCTGCCAGCCGGCCCGGCAGCTGCCGCAGCCGGCCCGGCTCCGGATGCGCCGGGGTCGCTGGAAGCCCGGATCGCCCAGCTGGAAGGGGGCCGTACGCCCCCCCTGCGGCTGACCCGGCCCCGCGTACTGGGCACCGCGGGCATCGTGGCCGTGCTGACGGTGGCTGGCGCCTGCTGCGCCGCCCTGTCGCAGCTTTTGCCCGGAGGTATCGCGTGAACAGGTACTGCGTCGGCCCGACCATGGCTGTCGACTGGGGTGAGGGAGAGCTTGCTCCTGCTGACCGGCGGCGGATGACCCTGCGTATCCTCGGCTACTTCCGCCCGTACTGGCGCCCGGGCCTGCTCGTCGTGGCCTGCATCGCGGTGCAGGCGGTGCTCGGGCTGGCGCCTGCCATCGTGTTCAGGTCGATGATCGATACCCTCGCGGGCAGGCATCCCTCGATCGCCCGTGTCGGGCTGCTGGTCGGCGCAGGCATCGGCGCGGTCGCCGTGGCCGGGCTGATCGGCGTCGGCCAAGCTTACCTGTCGACCAGGATCAGCGAGGGGATCGTGGCCACGCTGCGCCGCCAACTGTTCGGCAGGCTGCTGGATCAGCCGATCGGGTTCTTCGTTGACCGTAAGGCCGGTGATCTGCTGTCGCGGATCAACACCGACATCGACGGGATAGACGACGTGGTGACCGACACCGTGTTCGGGCTGGTCTCCAGCGCCCTGACCACGGCGGCCACGCTGGCCCTGATGGTCCGGTTCTCCTGGCAGCTCACGCTGGCCGTGCTGGTGATGATCCCCGCCGTCGCCTTCCCGGCCCGCCGCGCCGGGAAGGCCAGCTACCGGGCGCGGTCGGCGACTCAGCAGCAGCGCGGCCACGCCACTGCCTACCTGCAGGAAATTCTCGGCGTCTCCGGGATCATGCTGGTCAAGGCGTTCGGCCAGGAAGCCGGGGAACGGCGGCGGTTCGCGGCGATGACCGAAGACCTGCGAGCCCTCGAGGTACGCCAGAACCTGATCGGCCAGTGGTTCGGCATGCTGATGTCCACCCTGCAGAACGCCGGCCCGGCCCTGATGATCTTCTTCGGCGGCTGGCTGGTCATCACCGGCCGCGCCACGGTGGGCACGGTGTTCGTGTTCGCTACCGTGCTCGGCCAGCGGCTGGCCGGGGCCGTCACCACCCTGGCCAGCATGCACGTCAATGTCACCGGGTCGCTGGCGCTATTCGGGCGGCTGTTCGCCTACATCGACCGGGTACCGGAGATCGCCGACGACCCTGGCGCCACCGACCTCGGGCAGGTGCGGGGCGCGATCCGGTTCGATCAGGTCAGGTTCAGCTACCCCGGCGCCAGCCGTGCCGCGGTCCGCGACCTGACCGTGGACATCGAACCGGGCCAGCTGGTCGCGCTGGTCGGCCCTACCGGAGCGGGGAAGACCACGATCACTCACCTGGTGGCCCGCTTCTACGACCCGCAGCAGGGGCAGATCCTGCTTGATGGCACCGACCTGCGCCGCATCACCCGGGGCTCGCTGGCCCGCCAGCTCGGCATCGTGTTTCAGGACACCTTCTTGTTCCACGCCTCGATCGCCGAGAACCTCCGCTACGCCCGCCCCGGCGCCAGCGACGCGGAGCTGGCCGCCGCCGCCAGGGCCGCGCACCTGCACGACTTCATCTGCTCGCTGCCTGCCGGTTATGACACAACCGTCGGGGAGCGCGGCCACCGCTTGTCCGGCGGGGAGAAACAGCGGCTGGCGATCGCCCGCGTCATCCTGCGCGACCCGCGGATCGTGATCCTGGACGAGGCCACCTCCCATCTGGACAGCGTCTCTGAGCAGCACATCCAGGCCGCCCTGCGCCCGCTGTTGCGCGGCCGCACCAGCCTGGTGATCGCGCACCGGCTATCCACCATCCTGGCCGCGGATACGATTTTGGTCTTCGACCAGGGACGGCTGGTGGCCCGGGGCACCCATGGCGGGCTCCTGGCCGCTGGCGGGCTGTACGCCGAGCTGTACCACCGCCAGTTCCGCACCCAGCACGCACCCGACGACGCCGGACCGCAGTCCGTTCCGGCTGAAGGTCAACCCCTGCTGCGGCCAACGACGTCGACCGCCAGATGACCGAGCCCTCAGCGCGTGCTTGTGTCACGCGCCGCACGGAGCACTGGCCGCCATACGAAGCCCAGGATGGCCCCTGAGGTGACACAAGTATTCGGCACCCACAGGATGCGGCGCTGCAGACCGCAGGAGATGCGGATGATCTTACGGTCTTCGGTCGTACCGCCCCCTTCCCTTACGCGCGAACTACGGTGGAAAGGTGGACGACCCAGAAGTCGTCGCGGCGATCGCGGCAGGCGAACCGTCACTATCACCATCGCCGACCCCGACCCCGGCCCCTACCCCGACGCATGGCGACGACGTCATCACCACGGTGGTCAAGGCGAACCCGTGACCGTCTGCCGGACGCCCGGGAGGCAGGCCGCTTCGGGTATGGTGCGGCGGCTGCCGCCGTCTTCGGATAGGCTGACGTGGTCGCATCTTTGGTGCGCCTGGCTAGACGGGCAGTTGCTGCAGCGGGTCCTAACCCCTCTTGGTCGAAGCCAGGAACGTAGGCGCATCGCTGCGGTTGGTGGGGCATACACGCTGCCCGCGAGCCGGATCACCTAATCGCGTGAGGCTTCGTTCTCGATTCTCTCGGGGCTGTCCGATCGGAAGGCACCTGAACTATGAGCACGCGATTCGGTTTTGTCAGTACGTTCCCGCCGACCCAGTGCGGACTGGCAACTTTCACCGCCGCCCTACGCGGCGCCCTCCTGCACTCCACCACTGACGAGGGCTGGGTCGTTCGCCTGGTCGACGCGCCCGCACCACGGCCTGGCGACGAGGTGGTAGCGCAGCTCATCACCAACGACTCCGCCTCGCTCCACCGGGCGGCCGCGCAACTGAACCTATGCGACGTCGCGATCGTGCAGCACGAGTACGGCGTCTACGGCGGAGCCGACGGCAGCGAGATCCTGCACCTGCTGGACCAAGTCCGGGTGCCCTGCGTCGTCGTCCTGCACACCGTACTGACCGACCCGACGCCACACCAGCGTCAGGTCCTCGAGTCGGTGATAGCGAAGGCCGATGCCGTCGTCGCGATGACGATGACTGCGCGCGAACGGCTCGCGGCCGGGTACGCCGTCGACATGGCGAAGGTCTGCATCATCGCGCACGGTGCGCCCGCCCCGGGGACGACGATGGCGGAACCGACGTTCCGCACGGGGGAGTTCACCGTCTTGACCTGGGGGCTGCTCGGCCCCGGCAAGGGCATCGAGTGGGGCATCGAGGCAATGGCGATGCTGCGCGATCTGATGCCCATGCCACGCTACATGGTCGCCGGCCAGACGCACCCGAAGGTGCTGCTCCACGAAGGCGACGCCTATCGCGATCGCCTCCGTGAGCAGGTTCGGCAGGCCGACCTCGGATCCTGCATTACCTTCGAGGGCCACTACAGGAACACAAGCTCGCTGGCCTCCCTCGTCCGCTCCGCCGACGTGGTTCTGCTGCCCTACGACTCGACCGAGCAGGTCACCTCGGGGGTGCTTATCGAGGCGGTGGCGGCCGGCAAGCCGGTGGTGGCGACACAGTTCCCGCATGCCCGAGAGGTGCTCGCGGGCGGAGCGGGCCTGCTCGTGCCGCACTGCGATCCGGCCGCGATCGCGTCGGCGCTCCGCTCGGTGATCACGCGCGGGGATGTGATGACGAGGATGACTGCCGCCGCCACCGCGACAGCGCCGCAGCTGCTGTGGCCGGTCATCGCGGACCAGTACCGCGAGCTGGCCGACCGGCTGATCACGGCGAGCGTGGCCGCATGACCGCCGGCCGCGTGACTCCCGCGAGCGATGTTCACCAGCCGGTGCTCGATCACCTCGACCGGCTCACTGACGACCGCGGGCTCTTCGAGCACGCCCTCCACGCGGTCCCCCGGCGCGAGCACGGCTATTGCGTCGACGACGCCGCCCGCGGGCTGGTCGTCATGTGCCATGAACCGGAGCCCGGGCCGACCGCCCGCCGTCTGGCCCGCTGCTACCTCGCCTTCGTCCTTGGCGCGCTCGATCCCACGGGCGCCTGTCACAACAGGATGGCCGTCGACGGGCAGTGGCACGACAAGGCAGCGGTGGGTGACTGGTGGGGACGGGCGCTATGGGGCCTCGGTGTCGCAGCCACGAATGCGCAGACGCCGGGCATGCGGGCCCAGGCGCTCGGCGGGTTCCGGATAGCGGCGCAGCGCCGCTCCCCGCACCTCCGGTCGATGGCGTTTGCTGCGCTGGGCGCCGCTGATCTGCTCAGAAGACGACCTGATGAAATGGCCGCCAAGCGGCTGCTCACGGACATGCTGGCTGCTATCGGCGGAGCGGCGGACGGCGATTCCTCCTGGCCCTGGCCGGAGGAGCGCCTGAGTTATGCCAACGCCTCGATTGCCGAGGCGCTGATCGTCGCGGGCGACGCCCTTCCCGATGGGCCAGCTCTCAGCCGTGGCCTGAGCCTCCTGGAGTTCCTGCTGCGCATCGAGACTCGCGATGGCCACCTGTCGGTGACCCCGGTGGGCGGCCGTGGCCGCGACGACGTGGGCCCCGGTTTCGACCAGCAGCCCATCGAGGTGTCTGCGCTCGCTGATGCCTGCGGGAGCGCATTCCGGATCACGCGCCAGTCGTCCTGGCTGACGGGAGTCAGCCTCGCATGGGACTGGTTTGGTGGTGACAACGACAGCGCTACGCCGATGTTCGACCCTCATACCGGTGGCGGCTACGACGGCCTGGAACGTCGCGGCCGCAACCTCAACCAGGGCGCCGAGTCCACCCTGGCGATGCTCGCGACCGCGCAGCAGGCACGTCGGATCAGCGAGCTGGAGTGATAGCGAACCGCATCCAGGCGGGGCTGCGCCCCGATCTGGCCCGCGTCGTCGCGCGGCTGTTCTTGCCTGGCGAGGAGTTGAACGGTGCCCATTCGCGGGCCAGCCAGGTGGTCGGCCGCGTTATGAGCCTGGCCGAAGACGAGGTCGAGCGGCTGGCTGCGGGCCTGCTTCGCGACTTCGGTGGTCGCCATCACGATTATCAGGCGCTCCTGCGGCGGCATGCGTCGATCGTCTCCGCGCACATCGAGGAGGCGCGTGAGCTGACGGCGGCGCGCACGTTGCTGCTGGGAGCGACCTTCACCGCGGAGTACGCGACGGAGGCCGCGGGCCTGTGCAACCCGAGCGCGGTGCTGGGCCCCGACCAGGGCGGCCTGCGCGCTGGCCAGGCTCGGGTGGCGCTCAGCGTACGGGGCATCGGGGAAGGGCACATCTCCTCGATCGGCTTCTGCTCGGCCGTCGTCGGCCCGGGGGCGCAGTGGTCCTTCGAGCCGCGGCTCCTGCCGGTCTCCGTGGCGGAGACAACGCCGGCCAGGTGGTACCGGGCGCACCTGCATGCCGTCCTCGCTGACCAGGGCCCTCTCGATGAACTTGGTCAGGCCGTCCTGCACGCCCTCCCCGTCGAGTTCGAGGGCGCTGATCTCGAGCGGGCGCTGGCAGAGACGCACCGCGACCTGCTGACCCGGGCGGGGTCCGCCACTACCGTCGACCTGCTCCGCAAGGTGGTCTCGTCTGCCTACAAGGCCTCCTTCGCCCGTGACGCCGACCTCGGGCAGCGGATCTTGTCGCCGTCCGCTGAGGAGGAGAGCAACGGCATGGAAGACGCGCGGTTCACGCGGTTCGTCGATGATGACGGGACCGCCGAGTACCGCGCCACCTACACGGCCTATGACGGGCGACGGATCGCTCCGCGCCTGCTCATCAGCTCGGACCTGCGGGTCTTCCGTGCCCATCGGCTGGCCGGGCGGGCCGCCCGGAACAAGGGCATGGCGCTGTTCCCCCGAAAGGTGCACGGACTGCACCTCGCCCTGTGCCGCTCCGACGGCGAGAATACCAGCCTGGCCAGCTCGGCGGACGGTTACGTGTGGGACCGGCCAGTGGTCTTGCAGGAACCGTCCGCGCCGTGGGAGATGCTGCAGGTCGGCAACTGCGGGCCGCCGATCGAGACCGACCAGGGCTGGCTTGTGCTCACCCATGGCGTCGGTCCGATGCGGGTCTACGTCATCGGCGCGCTCCTGCTCGACCTCGATGACCCGGCGCGCGTCGTGGGCTATTCGAGGACTCCGCTGCTGTCCCCCGGCCGGGATGAGCAGGACGGCTACGTCCCCAACGTCGTGTACTCGTGCGGAGCCTTCCTGCACGACGGCCTGGTGTGGATTCCCTACGGCATAGATGACTGCCGGATCGGGGTGGCTTACGCGCCGCTCGGCGAGGTGCTGGCCGACATGAGCAGCGCTTTGTAGATGCGGAGGTAGTCCTCAACCATGCGGTCGGCACCGAACCGCGCGACGGCGCGGGCATGAACGACCGAGCGGTCCAGCCGCACCGCCGCGCGGACTGCGTCGACCGACGACTCGATGTCGTGGGCCAGGTACCCGGTCACGCCCTCGTCCACCACCTCGGGCATCGAGCCGCGCCGGTAGACCACGACCGGGGTGCCGCACGCCATGGCCTCCACGACGGACAGGCCGAACGGCTCGTCGAAGTAGATCGGGTGCAGCAGCGCAGCCGCATCGCCGAGGACATCCGCGCGGCGCCGCGGGCCGACCGAGCCGAGGAAGACGACCTGATCCCCGTCGACGTGCGGCTCCACAGCGTCGGCGAAATACCGCTCGTCCTGCACGATGCCGCAGATCACCAGCCGTCGTCCCGCGCGGCGGGCGATCTCGATGGCGTCAGCTGTCCCCTTGTCCGGATGGATACGCCCGAACGAAACGAGGGAATCCCCTCCAGTGGCGTGGTACGGGAGCATCCTGAGGTCGATGCCGTGATGGATCGTCGCGGCGTAGTCGAGCCCGGCGTAGCGGTCGGAATCTGAGATCGCGACGAACGCCGAGCGCGACCGCGTGTAGGCCGGCAGGATGCCCGCGCCGGAGAAGCCGTGGATGGTCGTCACCAT
>WNGL01014684.1_pt1 | contig 10583 bp, 8 predicted proteins | sample 5400591 | NCBI WGS metagenome assembly WNGL01 (sample SAMN13153377, study PRJNA577476) | soil metagenome | isolation source: 80 cm soil or saprolite under Garry oak tree replicate 1 | place: USA:California | collected 2016-06-15
GAAGCCGGAAAAAACGTCGAGGGGTTTCGCAAAGGGGACCTCGTGGTGCCGACCGTCCGGCGTCCCTGCGGTGAGGCGCGCTGCCTTCCCTGCCGGATCGAGGAGTCGGACATGTGTTTTACCGGCCGCTTTACCGAGCGAGGCATCAAGTCCGCCGGCGGTTATATGACGGAGTTGATCGCCGAGCACCCAGCTTATCTGACGCGTATCCCCGCCGGACTTCGCTCCGTGGGGGTCCTGTTGGAACCGCTCAGTATCATAGAGAAGGCTTTGAAGCAGCTGGAGGAGATTCAGGAAAGGCTGCCCTGGAAGTGTCCTCCCGGCACAAGGGGAGGAAAATACGGCTGCCGTTCGGCTCTGGTGCTCGGAGCCGGGCCGGTAGGTTTTCTGGCAGCCATTTCACTTGCGAATATGGGCATGAAAACCTATCTCGCGAGCAGGAATGACCCCGAGGACCCCAAGATCCGGGTTCTTGAGAGGGCGGGAATCACCTACTTCTGCAGCAGGCAGAGATCCCCGCAGGAGATAGCCGAGCGCATCGGGAACATCGACGTCGTCCTGGAAGCTGCCGGCAGCTCGGAACTGAGTTTTGAATACCTTCCGATTCTTGGAGTCAACGGTATCTACATAATGACCGGCGTTCCGGGACAGGGGAACACTTTGAGCGTCAACGGCGACGACATCATGCGCCGGATAGTCGTGTATAACCAGGTAGTCCTGGGCGTGGTGAATGCCAACCTCAGCGCATTCCGTCGCGGCGTGGAACACCTCGCCGCTTTTTGCGAAAAGGTTCCCGAATCGATGGAAGCGATCATCACGGCGAGGGTGCCCTTGGAGAGCTACGCCGGCTACCTGATGCAAAAACAAAGGGGGGAAATCAAGTCCGTTCTGTCCCTCTGACGCACTCCAATGCGAAGGGGTCGAGGGGCAAAGGGGAAGGCGGCAAATCAAGGCCGCTCGTTGTCCCCCCTTTGCCCCTCTACCCCGCTGCCCCTTTGCCCCTTTGGTCCCTATGACCGTAATGTCCTCGACGGAACCGCCCGCGATTGATATCCAGGTAGGCATGAGCCAACCCTGGACCCACTACTTCGAGGTTTCCATGACGGTTACCGGCATTGTGAGGGAATACCTGGACCTTGTCATGCCCGTGTGGACGCCTGGCTCTTATATGATCCGGGAGTTTTCGCGCCACGTTCGCGATTTCGCCGCCACGAAGGAATCGGGCGAAAGGCTGGCCTGGGAAAAGACAAACAAGAACGTTTGGCGCGTGTATTCGAAGAAGGAACCCAGGGTGCTTGTGCAGTACCGTGTCTATGCGTTCGAACGGTCTGTCAGGACGAGTTTCCTGGATGACAGCCACGCATACATTAACGGAGCCAGTGTCTTCATGTATGTCGATGGCCTTCCCCACCATCCCATTCACCTCAAGATCGTCCCGTATCCCGGATGGACCCGGATCTCGACCGGCCTCGATCCGGTTCGCGGCAACCCCGGGACCTTTTTTGCGCCGGATTTCGATGCTCTGGCAGACAGTCCTGTTGAAGTGGGAAACCACCAGGTTCTGGAGTTCAAGTTTCAGGAGATCCCTCACTTTATTTCGCTTTACGGGGATGGCAACCATGACGCCGGGCGGCTCCTCAGTGATTTCCACAAAATCGTCGAGGCGGCGGTCCCCATAGTGGGCGAGATCCCCTACAGGCATTACACCTTTCTCATCCAATTGCTGCCCGAAGGAGGCGGTGGTCTGGAGCACATCAACTCTGCCTCAATCCACGTCTCGCGCTGGACCTTCAGGCCCGAGGGAAGCTATCGCAAATTTCTCAGCCTTGTGGCACACGAGTACTTCCATCTCTGGAATGTCAAGCGCATCCGGCCTCAAGGACCATCCAGGAGTTTCGCGAAACTCCCGGCCGGCTGGTGGATTCGGCGGCGGCCGCCAGTTTTGACGCCTGGATCAAACATTACCGACGCGACGAGAATTCGCCTAACGCGACGGTCTCCTATTACATGAAAGGGGAACTGATTGCCCTGGTCATGGATCTCGAGATCCGCCAGCATACCGCCGGGGCGAAGTCTCTGGATGACGTGATGCGGCTCCTGTACGCAAAGTATTACAAGAAGTCGCAACGCGGCTTCACGGACTGGGAATTTCGCAAAGCCTGCGAGGAGATAGCCGGCGCGGCGCTGTGTGAAATCCTCGATTGCTACGCCTACGGAACGGTAGAAATGGATTTTGCCCGCTACCTCGATCGCGCCGGCCTCAAGTTTGGAGGCCCGGAAAGGGAAACCGCGAAAGGGTATCTGGGGATCCACACAAAAGCCATCGAGGGACGGGTTGTCATTATCCGGGTTACGGAAGGCTCTCCGGCTTATGACCAGGGCCTCAACGTAAACGACGAGTTGATCGCAGTGGACGGGTATCGCGTCGAGTTGGACAGTCTTGCAGCCCGGGTCGAAGAGACGGAACCCGGGTCGCGCCTTGAAATCACGGTGGCCCGCGCGGAAAAGCTGCGAACCATTCCTGTCATACTCGGAGCGAAAGAGGTGACAGAGTCCAAGATCGTTCGCATCTCGAATCCGACGGCCGCGCAGAAGCAGCTTTACGAGTCCTGGCTTCTGGCCCCATGGGACCAGCCACAAAAGGATTGCCACAGAGACGCAGAGAGCACGAACAAATGACCAATGACAAATGAAGGATGAGGGATTTGTAGATTCGTTCCTCGCGTACAATTTGTCATTTTTCATTTGCCATTGGTCATTTGTCATTTTTCAATTCCGTCTCTGTAGGCGGCCGGTGCTCTCCATCGCTCAAATAGAGACTATGATTTTCACGCGAACATGGTTCCTGCTTATCCTGCTTCCAGGCATCGCGGCAGCGCAGGAGCTGAAGATCTTGCCGCAACCAAAGGAAGTCAAGGCTACCAGGGAAGCTTTCCCGGCAGACACGAAAGTTCGGATCTTCATACGCGATCCAAAGAACAGCGAAAGCGAAACCATCGTGCGGAGCCTCCAGGAGGACGTCAAACTCGCCCTCGACGCCTCCTGGAAAGTGGAAGACCTCAAGCAGTGGAATTCGAAGTCGCGATCGGTCGTGCTGGGTCTTCTGGAAGGCAATGCCGACGTAGCCAGAATCCTAAAAGCGCGGAACGTGGCGGTTCCGAAAGTTGAGGATCCGGAGGGATACTTCCTTCACGTTTCGCGAGACCAGGTTACGGTCCTGGGCAAGACCAACCCGGGGCTGTTTTACGGCGTGCAGACGCTGCGCCAGATGATCATGCCGCAGAGCGGCGGCGGCTATGCGATTCCCGGCGTTGAGATCCGGGACTGGCCTTCCATGCGCTATCGAGGCCTGCACGATGACATCAGCCGCGGCCCCATTCCCAAAACGGAATTCATCAGGAGCCAGATACGGCGGGCGGCCGAATACAAGATGAACATCTGGTCTCTCTACATCGAACATGTGTTCGACTATCAGAACCATCCCTTGATCGGTCCCAAAGGAGGCGCTCTTACCCGAGAGGAAGTACAGGAGCTCGTCACATACGCAAGGAAGTTTTACGTCGATCTCATTCCCGAGCAGCAGGCGTTCGGTCATCTGCACCACGTCTTGAAGTACGAAAAATACAACGAGCTGGCGGAAACGCCTCACGGGCATGTGCTGACCCCCACCAATGAGAAGAGCTACGATCTGGTGCGCCAGCTCTACTCCGAGCTCGTCCCGCTGTTCCCCAGCAAGTTCTTCCACATCGGCTCAGACGAAACCGTCGAGCTCGGACAGGGGAAGACGAAAAAACTGGCGGACGAGATAGGAATCGGCAAGGTTTATTTCAATCACATCCAGAAGGTCGCTGAAATCATGAAGCCTGACAACAAAAGGCTCATGTTCTGGGGAGACATTGCAATGCGCTACCCGGAGCTCCTGCAGACCCTTCCGAAAGACATGATCGTGATGAGCTGGGTGTACGATCCTCTTTCCGACTTTGTTTCCTACTTGAAGCCGTTCCGCGACGCCGGGCTCGACGTGATGGTGTGCCCCGGAGCCAGCAACTGGAGCCGTACTTCTCCCAACCTGGATGTGGCCTTGCGCAACATTCAGGGCTTTGTGCGCGACGGGCAAAAGTACGGCGCTCTGGGAATGTTCAACACGACGTGGGATGACGATGGGGAAGCGCTGTTCAACATGACGTGGTTTCCGGTGGTTTTTGGAGCCTCAGCCGCATGGCAGCCCGGGGAATCCGGCATCGATGAATTCAAGGCGCGCTTCGACTGGGCCTTTTACCGCAATACCGACGGCGCTCTCGCCCGAGCCATGGAATCGCTCAGCAGGGCACATACCCTCCTTTCCTCTAAAAACGTCGGTGATGCGAGTGATGGGCTCTTCTGGCTGGATCCGTTCTCCGAGCGCGGGGCCAAACTGACGCAGCAAATGTCGCCCGTATTGAGGGATCTCAGGCTTGCGGCCGAGGAGGCCCTCGAAACCTTCTATAAAAAAGCCAGGACCGTCAAGAAAAACGGGGACACCATTCCGTACTATGTGTTTGCAGCCAAGAGAACCGACTACCTGGGGATGAAGTTTCAGTTCGCAGAAGAAATGAGCAAGGCCTATTGGGACGCCTATCAGAACCTGGGCGACCGGCGGCGGGTCACACGCACCCTGCGAAACTTCATCACGATTAACGGTCCGGCTTACGACTTGAGAGATCACCTCGGGGATCTCAAAACCGAATACCGAGACCTCTGGCTGGCGGAAAACCGGCCTCATTGGTTGGAGAGCGTTCTGGTGAAGTACGACAGCCTGCAGCAGAAATTCAGCGACCGCGCCCTCTCGGTCATCCAGTGGCTGAATTATTTCAATGAAAAGGGAGCTCTGCCGCCGCCGGAAACCCTTGGCTTCTTTCTCAAGAACTAGCCTCACACGTTTCAAGGGCTCCGTCAAAGTCCTCCGAAAGCTAACGCGCTGAGCGCGATAGCCCCCTCCGCTAATCCGGGTAATTAAGTTGATAGCTTTTGCTTGACAACCAGGAATTTTAGAGTAAGATACTGCGCGGTGTCGGCTAGTAAGACATCGTGATCGCGTGCTCCCAGGCTCCTTTACAAGTTCAAGCTCCCGGTCGGCACCTGTATGCATTTTTTGGTACTTCTTTAGCCCCGTCGGAGGCGTGTTGGGCCCGTAATAATTGAGTCACACCGCCTTGAAAAGCCCACGTCCCGCCTCCAGGATGTGGGCTTTTTTATTTTGGGAGCCTCTAGCATGATCATCTCCATGAAACCCGAGGCTACAAAGGAACAGATCGAACACGTTTGCGAAAAGATTCGTTCGTACGGGTACATTCCGCATCCAATCTACGGCGAGACACGCACGGTCATAGGAGCCGTGGGGAGCGGGAACAACCGCGCGGCGCTGCAGGCCCTGGAAGGGGCTCCGGGCGTCGAGAGCGTTGTCGCGATTCGGCAACCTTTCAAGCTGGTAGGGCGGGAGCTCAAACCGCAAAAGAGCACCATCCGGGTCGGCGAAGTGGTTCTTGGCAGCCATCAATTCGTTGTAATTGCAGGGCCCTGCTCGGTCGAAAGCAGAGAGCAGATCGTTGCGACGGCCCGTGCGGTTCGCGCCGCCGGTGCAACGATCCTGCGGGGCGGGGCTTACAAGCCGCGCACCTCGCCGTATGATTTCCAGGGCTTGGAAGAGGAGGGATTGAAGCTGCTCGCCGAAGCCCGGGAAACGACGGGGATGAGGGTCTGTACGGAGGTAATGACGCCGGAGCAGGTAGAGCTTGTGGAACGCTACACGGATATCCTTCAGGTTGGCGCCCGCAACATGCAGAACTTCGCGCTCCTGAAGAGACTGGGCAAAGCGGCCAAGCCAGTTCTTCTGAAGCGTGGGCTTTCCGCAACGATCAAGGAGTTTCTCATGTCGGCCGAATACATCGTGTCGCAAGGGAACCCCCAGGTGATTCTGTGCGAGCGCGGCATCCGCACTTTTGAGACCATGACGCGCAATACGCTCGACATTGCGGCCGTTCCCCTGCTCAACGAGATCAGCCATCTTCCGGTGGTCGTGGACCCTAGCCACGCCACGGGCAAGCGTTCCCTGGTCGCACCGATGGCAAAGGCGGCCGTTGCCGCAGGCGCGGACGGCCTGATCGTGGAGGTGCACCCAAACCCCGAGGAGGCGTGGTCCGACGGCGCTCAGTCTCTGACTTTCCGGGAGTTCGAACTTGTGATGGAGGGTGTGAAGAAGTACCTCCCCCTGGAGCAAAAGCACCTGTAGATCGCGCAGCCTTCACCACGGAGACACGAAGGACACGGAGGCTCACGGAGTTGGCTCAGAGTACGAGGCGACGAATGCCTTCTTTGAGCACAGCAACATTGAAATTGATGAGCAACCCAACTCGAAGACCGGAGAGCCTTAGATAGGTCAGCAATTGAGCTTCGTGAACCTTTTGTAAAGCATTCACCGCTTTAAGTTCGATGACTACTTTTCCCGCTACTACAAAATCAAGGCGGTAGCTACAGTCGATCTGTTATGCCTTCATACTCAATGGGCAGGGATACTTCACGTTCGAATGGGACATTTCGCAGCGATAATTCCCTGGCCAGGCAGGCTTGATAAGCTGATTCCAGGAGCCCTGGACCCAACCTTCGATGCACTTCGATTGCCGCTCCGATAATCTGCGCGGTGAGGGCCTCTTCATGGAGCATTGTCGCATCTCCATGAAGTAATGTTTCCGATTCGCCCGGCGAATTTCACCTGAACTCAAAAATATCTTTCTCCGTGAGCCTCCGTGTCCTCCGTGTCTCCGTGGTGAATCAGAGTCCATTAGAGATAGCGAGCGATCCTCATACCGCCCTTTGGGCGCCTAGATTTTCTGGTAGATTTCGGCCCCTTTCTCCAGAAACTCGCGGCTCTTCTGTTGTAACCCCGTCTCGAGCGCCCGATCTTCCCCGACTCCCAATTGCGCCGCGTAATCCCGAACCTCCTGGGTGATTTTCATCGAGCAGAAATGCGGTCCACACATGCTGCAGAAGTGCGCCACCTTTGCCGCCTCCTGCGGCAGGGTCTCGTCGTGGAATTCTCTGGCCGTCTCGGGATCGAGGGAGAGACTGAACTGATCTTCCCAGCGGAACTCAAACCGCGCTTTGGATAGGGCATCGTCGCGCACGTTTGCTCCCGGATGTCCCTTCGCAAGATCGGCCGCATGAGCGGCGATTTTGTAGGTGATCACCCCGTCTTTTACGTCCTTCTTGTTCGGCAATCCCAAATGCTCCTTGGGCGTTACGTAACAGAGCATGGCCGTGCCGAGCCAGCCAATAATAGCGGCGCCAATACCGCTTGTAATATGGTCATATCCTGGGGCAATGTCCGTCGCCAGTGGGCCGAGGGTATAGAACGGGGCTTCGTGACACACGCGCAGCTGCCGCTCCATGTTTTCCTGGATCAGGTGCATGGGCACGTGACCGGGACCTTCGATCATTACCTGGCAGTCGTGCTTCCAGGCCTTCAAAGTCAGCTCTCCCAGGGTCTCGAGCTCCGCGAACTGCGCTTCGTCATTCGCATCGGCTGTGGATCCGGGTCTCAGTCCGTCACCGAGCGAAAAGGAAACGTCGTAGGCTTTCATGATTTCGCAGATCTCGTCGAACCTGGTATAGAGGAAGCTTTCTTTATGGTGCGCCAGGCACCATTTGGCCATGATCGATCCCCCCCGGCTTACGATGCCCGTAACACGTTTGGCCGTGAGCGGGATATATCGAAGTAAGACGCCCGCGTGGATCGTGAAGTAATCCACACCCTGCTCGGCCTGCTCGATGAGCGTGTCGCGGTAAGTCTCCCACGTCAGCTCTTCGGCCGTACCCCCCACCTTTTCCAGCGCCTGGTAAATGGGAACCGTCCCGATGGGTACGGGTGAGTTGCGGAGGATCCACTCACGGGTTTCGTGGATGTTCTTTCCCGTGGAAAGGTCCATTGCAGTGTCCGCCCCCCAGCGGATGGCCCATGTCATCTTCTCGACTTCTTCCTCAATGGAAGAACTGACCACAGAGTTGCCGATGTTGGCGTTGATTTTGACCAGAAACTTCCGGCCTATGATCATGGGCTCGCTTTCGGGATGGTTTATGTTGGCGGGGATTATCGCCCGGCCCCGTGCCACTTCGCCTCGGACATACTCGGGATCGACATTTTCCCGCAGCGCCACAAACTCCATCTCCGGCGTAACAATTCCCTTCCGCGCGTAGTGCATTTGTGTGACGTTTCCGCGGCCCCGCAGGACCGGACGGCGGTTGGGGAGTGGAGTATCCGGATCGCTGTGCCCGGGTACGGGCCGATAGCGTGGCTCCATCCGATCGTACTCGCCACGTTCCAGAATCCAGGGCAACCTCAGGGGCGGGAGACCCTGGCGGAGATCCAACTGCACCTCAGGGTCGGTATATGGACCCGATGTGTCGTACACGCGTACGGGAGGGTTCAACTCAATCTGGCCGTTCATTTCCCGGGTTGGTTGCATCGAGATCTCGCGCATCGGGACACGGACTCCGCGCGTTCCATGAACGTAAACTTTTTTCGAGGCGGGTAGCGGCCGGATATTTGCCACACGGCGACTCGGTTCTGCGTTTCTTATTCGGTTCATGAAACCCCTTCCTTTTTTTCGTTTTCCAGCCAATATTTTAACAGCCGAAGGGAGCCAGATCTATTGCCAGCGTCCTTTCGATTGCGGATTTCGGATTTCGGATTGCGGATTTGAAATCGATTACAGTTTTTCTTCTCATTCCGCAATCCGCAATCCGCAATCCGAAAATGCCCTTATTTCTTGTGAGAGAGAACTTCATAGAGTTGAGCAGCAAAAAGATCGAGGTTCTTGCGCGCGCTGAAAGAAGGGGTTAATGAGACGGAAGTGAGAAAAGCGTCACGCGTTCGTTTCAAGGAAATTGCGCGTGCAGTTTCATTTCTCAACCTCTGCGCACTCTCCAGCAGATCCTTCACTTCTCTCAGATTCGACGCGGGACCGTGCCCGGGAATCACCGCAACCAGCTCCTCCAGGGTCTTCTCCTCCTCGGGAGCCGCGGATGTGCCAGGCTTCGGTTGGGGTATGGCGGGTTTGGCCAGTGGGACTGCCTCGATGACCCTCTTCATTGCATCGAACCATCCTAAGGGGCTTCCGCCTCCCACCATGTCGATTTCCGGATAACTCCCGGCCATGAACAGATCGCCTATTTGGAGGACTCTTTCGGACGGAATAAGAACGATGACGTCTGCGGCCGTGTGCGCGGGATGTTCCACTGCCATGACACGAACCTCGATCCCTCCCGGGAACAAGCGCATTTCCCGTCCGAAGGCTAACAGGGGGCTCTTGCGAGGCGAGCCCTTGTCGTTGGCAGTTTCCGCCTCACCCGGACGCAACGGCCGGCGGCTGCCTATGACAGCCGCATTATGCTCCAAAAAGTAGCTGTTTCCTCCCGTATGGTCTTCGTGCTCGTGAGTACTGATCACCCAGCGAACCGGACGGGGAGTCAGCCGTTTGAGCGCTTCGAGGCTAACAGGGACGTCCTTTGCCGACGGGGTATCCACCAGAAGCACTCCATCCTCCGTGACGAGAGCGCCCACATTGGCCGCGCCCTCTCCAGATTTCAAGTAGTAAAATCTTTCGGTTACCTTCTCGAAGCGAGAAAGCGCCGCGGTGGATGAGAAGCCGGCCCCTGCCGCAAGGACGGCCCACAGCAGGACATGTTTCATGCGTCGCCGCTCCGGAAAAACTCAATGTGGCTCAGAAACTCGGTCACGTAGCTTTGAAGTTGATCGAGGCCGGGCACGAAAAAATGGCTGGCTCCTTCGACCCAACGCAGGGTGAAAGAAGACGACATACGCCGCGCGAGCCTGTCCATCTTGTCGCGCGGACTATACTCGTCCCGCGTGCCGATAACAAAGAGTGTAGGTTTGAAATTCCCGGTGAGGAATTCGAAATCGTAAAACGACACCGGCACACCCAGTCCTACCATGGCCTGGATGCGCGGGTCCTGGCATCCGGCCTGAAGCCCAACCCAGGCGCCGAAGGAAAACCCAACCAGGACAAGCGGCAGGCCGGGATATTTTCCAGACAGGTAATCGATCGCAGCAGAGACATCGTCCTTTTCTCCGTCTCCGTGATCGTACGAGCCCGTACTGGCGCCGACGCCGCGAAAATTGAATCGGAGCGCAGCCAGTCCCGCCTCCATTACGGCTTTGCCGGCGCGGTACACGACCCGGTTGTCCATAGTCCCGCCATAGACCGGGTGGGGATGACAGAGCACTGCGGCTCCAAGGAGAGGCCGCGCCTCAGGCTCTCGCAGGATTGCTTCCAGTTCCACTCCGCGCCCTCGAATCCTGAATCCCACGGGTCGTCCACCACGAGATTTGATTTTACGCACTCCGGCATCCGACACTCAAGTAGATAGGCTCGCCGGGTGCAATCAGAAGTGCGAGTCAATTCATGCGGCTTTTGACTCTCTCAGAAACTGTGGAGAATTCAATTCGTGTTAATTCGTGGAATTCGTGGCGTTTTTTGCTGGCCACGAATTTCACGAATTTCACGAAAACGATCACTGCGATTTGGATG
>WNGL01019015.1_pt1 | contig 10583 bp, 10 predicted proteins | sample 5400591 | NCBI WGS metagenome assembly WNGL01 (sample SAMN13153377, study PRJNA577476) | soil metagenome | isolation source: 80 cm soil or saprolite under Garry oak tree replicate 1 | place: USA:California | collected 2016-06-15
AGTCGCCTCGCGCATACGGATCAATGATGGCCTGCAGTCCGATCTCGGATTCGTGCATTTGGAGCGATGGAAACGGCTGCAGCGTAGCCAGCGGGAGCGCGGAATTTCCACCGATCGCACCGACAAAGTCTCCGATCACGCTGACGTCAGGATTCAGCGCCTTGGAGGCAGCGGATGCCCCGCCGTAAACCGGCAACTGTCCTGCTGCGCTCACCAGTCCAGCCTGGGTTTCATTCGGGGAAGGGGTAGCGGGTGCAGTGGCTTGCGCGGGCGTTTGAGGGGCAGCTTGACTAGTTGGAGGAGGCGGCGCCGGCGCTGTTTGCGCACTCTCCATCGAACGTATCTTTCCCTCCAGCGCAATTACCCGGTCTTCCAGTTCACGAATGTGTTGCTCGAGGGCGGCTGAGCTCTGCGCGTTTGTCTCTGGCGCGCTCTGTTGTCCCCACATGAGCTGGCTTTGTAGCACAGCAGCAACGACCACCGCAGCAATGATTGTCTTCTTCATACATGGACTCCTCTGAAAGCTGAGGGATGGTTACCTCTTTAAAGTCAGGACTTGTGGACAGCAGGGTGGGGAATCTAAGCCGCCGGCGGAGGACGGACAAAAAGCTGGAAGAACTTGGTAGCGAGCAGAGGGCTGTCCTTAAGCGAAGGCGCACCATTGGAAACAACGTTTAGTAACACGGCAACACGAAACAACGGCGCGACCGCGCTCGATTGCATGGCAACGCACGCCAAACAAGGAGAACTTCCGAGGGTTGAGACCGACGCCGCGCCGGAATGGCTCACGGGTTGCAGCGAAATCAAGTGCGATGCATGGCCGACGTTGACTGAAAGGAACGCAATGATGCACAGAACCGCGCCCAACTGTCTTAATCTACTTTCGGGATGGCAGGAAATTCCCACTCTCGAGTTGTTAGATGCTGATAACTCAACGCAGCGAACTTAACACCGCTAGCATCGGACATTGGTGGGCCCTCTAGGATTTGAACCTAGGACCAACGGATTATGAGTCCGCTGCTCTAACCAGCTGAGCTAAGGGCCCTTTCAGGCAAGCTAAATGCTGAACTGTGCTTATCATATAGGACGTGATCCCACTCCACGAAACCGCCTCCGGCGTGACTTTCGAGATCAAAGTTCAGCCCCGCGCGCTCCGGAATGCGGTTGTCGGAGAGATGGGAGACGCGCTAAAGATCGCTTTGAGTGCGCCTCCGGTTAATGGCCGGGCAAATGAAGCGTGCGTTGAATTTCTTGCTGAACTTTTGGACGTTCCCCGCTCGTCGATTACGATCCTCGTAGGCCAAAGCAGCCGGAATAAGCTTGTTCGGGTCTCCGGCACCACGGTCGAACAAATTCGGAATAGGCTCCAACTTTCACAAACTCCCCATGCCTGAACGCAAAATCACTCCTGCGAAAGTCGCCGTTGAAATCCGCTGCATCCTTAGGCTCGATGGTTCAGCCGAGCACGCCAAAGGAGTGCAATGGTTTTTTAAAGAGGAAGTCAGATCGCACGGCTGGTACACCGCCGATTTGCGGAGGCTGGCCAGTCATTTCCGTCGCACCTTGGGCAAAGAACAAGGACTTGAGTTCTTGGTCCAGGTTGCGGACCGTCTCTTCACTGGCCGAATCCTTGAAGAAAAGATTGTGGCGGTTTTCTTGCTGGAGAATTCGATCGCCCGCTTCGATGAAGAGCAATTCAATTTGTTCGAGTCCTGGATTGACCGCATTAGCAGTTGGGCAGACCACGATGGGCTGGTTCATTACCTGATCGCCCCCCTCATGGCGGCGAAACCGGAGCGCGTCGCCAAGGTTTTCGAGTGGGCCAAGTCGCCGGACCGCTGGCATCGCCGAGCCGCCTGCGTGGCGCTTATTCACGGCACCCGTCGCCGACAGTTCTTCCCGAAGATACGGCAGCTCTCAAACATGCTGCTACAGGACGAAGATGACATGGTCCAGAAAGGCCTCGGATGGCTACTGCGCGAAACTGCCAAAGCAGACGCGAAAAAGACTATTCCGTATCTGCTCAAGATTCGGCGGCAGGCGCCACGGCTGGTCTTGCGGACCGCCTGCGAAACGCTATCGCAGGCTGACAAGACTAGGATTCTCTCCTAGCGTTTACAATAGCAATTCGCCATGAACCTCAGCGCCATCCAATCCGCTCTGCGTGAACGTAACCTCGACGGCTGGCTTTTTTATGACCACCATCACCGCGATCCGATTGCATATCGCGTACTCGGTCTTTCCGAGAAACTAATGGTCACTCGCCGCTGGTTCTATCTGATCCCCGCGGATGGCGAACCACAGAAGCTCGTTCACAAGATTGAATCTGGGCACCTTGATCCGCTGCCCGGCAAGAAACGCATCTACGCAGCTTGGCAAGAATTATTCGAAGCTCTGAAGCAGATGCTTTCTTCGTACCGCGACATTGCCATGCAGTACTCGCCGAACAATCTGATCTTTTACGTCTCTCTGGTGGACGGTGGAACGCTCGACTTGCTGCGCGGGCTTGGCAAAAATATAGTCAGCTCCGGGGACCTGGTCGCGCTATTTGAAGCAACCTGGACTGAGGAGCAGATTAAGACCCATTTCGCGGCCCGCGATGCGGTTGATGCAATTACCGCGGCCGCATTCCAGGAAATCGGCCGCCGCGCCCGGAACGCTGGGACGGACGAATTCCAAATGCAGCAGTGGATTCTCGAAGCCTTCAGCCGCGAGAACCTGATCACCACCGACTTGCCGATCGTCGCCGTCAACGCCAACAGCGGCAATCCACATTACGGTCCGTCGAGCGACCACTCCGCGCCAATTCGCGAAGGAGATTTCGTTTTGCTCGACATCTGGGCAAAGAAAAACCTCCCCGATGCCGTGTATTACGACATCACCTGGACTGGGTTCATCGGCAAAAAGCCGTCAGATCGCATGCAGGAAGTATTCGAAGCGGTTCGTGACGCGCGAAATGCAGGTGCGAAATTTGTGCAGGAGGCCATCGGCCGAGGCGAGACGATTGCAGGATGGCAGGTGGACCAAGTCGTCCGCAGCCAGATCAAAAAGTCCGGCTTAGGTGAGTACTTCGTCCACCGCACGGGTCACTCGATTGGAACCGAGGTCCATGCCAACGGCGCCAACATGGATGACCTCGAAATTCATGACGAGCGCCGCATCCTGCCAAATAGCTGCTTTTCTATCGAACCGGGGGTCTATCTGCCGGAATTCGGCGTGCGCAGTGAAATCAATATGCTGGTCCGCAACGCCTCGGCGGAAGTAACTGGTAAAATGCAGAATGAGATCGTAATTATCTGAATGGCAACCACTCCCGCAAGGAAAGACACACTGGCCGCTAAACCCGTAGCAGTAACCCCCATGTCCGTGGTTGCGCCCGTTGTCGCCTGGCTCATTCCCGGCGCTGGACACTTGATCCAGAAGCGCTGGATTCGCGGCTCGCTTCTCATGGTCTCCGTCGTCACCATGTTTGTCCTCGGCCTGCTCATGCAAGGCCGGATCTATCGCCCCAATGGCGGCGACATTCTGGATATTCTAGGTTTTGTCGGGGATCTTGGCACCGGCGCACTCTACATCATCAGCCGCGTACAAGACCTAGGTCACGGGGTTGTCGCTCACGCGACCGCTGATTACGGTACGAAATACATCATCGTGGCCGGCTTGCTGAACTTCATCAGCGTAGCCGACGCCTACCACATAGCGATTGGAAAAAAATCTTGATTCTCTCGCTCTCTCACTTCAATGCCGCTCTGCTGTTTTCACTTTTCGCCTCGGTGGTCTTCGGCATCACGGTCCGGGAAAGTCCTCGCGACCAGTTCCGCTATGGCCTTTACTGTTTCGCGATGTTTATGGGTGGACTGATCGTGGCCGGGTGGGTGATGTGGGCGCTGAGACATTAGAGCTAGCTGCTACCCCCTAGCAAGCCGGCTCAACAGATCTAGACTGCTAGTAGCTAGAAGCTGTCTATCCTTCCCAAACAAACGCATCGAACACCCATCTGGTGTCAAACCCCAGATGCCGGTAAAGTTCGACCGCGCGGGTGTTCGCCTCAGTAACAGTCAGCGAAAGAGTGGAGAATTTTCGGTGCTTCAGGTTGCGCATGGTAGCCGCGAGCAGCGCTTTACCCAAGCCGTGCGCTCGATAGTCAGGCAGCATACATACCTGGGTGACGTGGCCGACGTCGTGGCGGACCCTGGAACATAGAATAATTCCAGCAAGAGCGCTCGCTTTGTCGAGCGCCACAAATGAGGATTCGGGATCGAATGTCCCACAACCCGGAAATCGCACAATATTGTTCAGAAATCGCAACGACCCGCTGAGCGTGCGGTACTGGTCGTTAATTTCGGAATCCACATGACCGCGATACGCCCCCGTGATCACTGACGCCGATAGCTGATAATCCTGCTCGGTCCAGCGTCGGATTTCAAATCCCGGAGCAGTCGTCTTCTCACCCAAAGCATCGGTCAAAGGCATTGTCATGAACAGCCGAGCGTGACGACGGAATCCCTGCGTCTGAAACGGCTTGGCTGCGGCTCCGGTTTCGTGCGCTAACAACTGGGCTTCTATGCGATGGACACCGGGCGACTGCTGTAATGTCTCAATCACATGGGTGAGCAGGCGCCCTTCTACTTCCTGACGATCGGCCCCGTTTTCGCCTTCGCTGACGAACAGATCTCCGATCACTCCTTTGCTGTTTTCGTAAACGAAAAAGGAGTAGCCGAATACTCGTCCGCGCGACACCGCGGCGTAGCCGGGAAGAAACTTCGCGTCCATGTAGCGGAGAATCATTTCCGCCGAGCCGCTGTAGTCCCAGCACAGCAGCTTCGCCCAGACTTTTATCTCGTCCTCGAGCAAGGGACGCAAGTCGGCGGAAGAAAAGTGTCTGAGGTCGAGGATTTCCACGGGACTCCTGAGAACACCGCCGCCCCACTGGCGGCAAGAACTGAGTTTAGTGGCGCTCACCACGGCAGGCAAACCCCGCGAACCCCGACGAACAACATCGAACGACAACTCTCGCCGATTTTGGGGAGAAATGAAATTCTAGCGTGTGGGGGTACATAGAAGAACTCAAGCTTCTGCGGATTGAAACTCCCCAGAAATATTGCCTTCCGTCCTGCAGCCTTGGTGATGTTGTCCAAGAACCCTGCAGGCGCTACTACGAAGTGCTCCTGGTCCGGAATCTGGCCAAGCTCGTAGCGCGAAATAACCTGGTTGCGATAAAACTGCAATCCAAATTCCGTCTCTCGCGGCGCCCAAAAAACTGCCACTGGAAGGTGCCGGGGATCGAACTGTGCTAGCGCGCTGGTCAGCGGTCGAGCTGACAAAGTGTCGTCGAGGAGTGGCGCCCCGAATCGCAAGGCTATGGCTAGTGTTATGACTGGGACTAGCGTAAGCAACCGCATCGCCTGAGATCTGGACTTCACGAGGATCGCGAAGACTCCCACGGCGAAGATCGCCGCTACAATCAGCGGCCCTGAAGCACTTCTCCATGGAATGCGATGTTGAAGCAGAATGTACTGAATCATCAGGGCAGAAAAAATCAGCGCAGCGGACAAGAGCGCGTGGAACGCCGCGATAGCCCACCGCGGTCTTTGAGAAGTTCGTGTTCGTAAGTATTCGACAAGGAGAAGAATCCCTGGCGGAATCGCAGGCAAAATGTAGCCCGGCAGCTTCGACTTCGAAAGCGAAAAGAAAACCACGATAACGGCAATCCAAATGAAAAGGAATCGGCTCAGAGAATCTGACGCTGTTTCCCGAAACCGCCAGCTTGCCCAAATGAGCGCTGCCACCACAAACGCCGCCCACGGAACCAACCCCAACAGAGTCACCGGAGCGTAATACCAAAAAGGTTCGAGGTGGTGATAAAGGTTTGTCCCAAAGCGCGCCAGATTGTGCTCAAGAACAAAAACTCGGAAGAATTGCGGATTCCTGACCTGCACCATGACATACCAAGGCAACGTCACCATTAAGAAGGCGGCAATGCCGGGGAACCAGAGTGTTTCTCGCGCCACCTTAAGGTTGCGCTGCGCAGAGGCAAAGATCGCGATAATCACTACTGCAAGAAAGGGAGCGACTGGCCCCTTCGCCAAAGTCGCCAAGGCAAGGAATACATATGCCGCGGCCAAACACTTCTGGCTACCGCTAACGAACCATGCGTACCACACCAACAAGGCGATCGTGAACGTCGCAGCCAATGCCATATCCATGGACGCCGCGCGGGCGTAGCCAACGATACCTGCCGCCGTTGCTAACATCAGCGCGCCATCAAGTTCAAATCCTGAGCGGAAGCGCCGTAGAAATGCATAAACCGCGATTACCAGGAGGAAGGCGTCGATAGCCGAAGGTAGCCGCGCTGCCCAATCACTTACTCCGAAAACACGGTAAGCAAGCATCGCCTGCCAGTAGTAGAGCGGGGGTTTTTCCAGCCAGGCTGCATTGCTCAGAGTCGGGGTGATCCAGTCGCGTCTGGCAGACATTTCCCGCGCCACCTGCGCATATCGCGGCTCATCGGCGCCGATCAACCCAAAGGAAGATAGCTGCCAAAAAAAGAAGAAGACGCAGAACGCGAGGAGTAGAAGCCATTCGGGAATTCGGAAACGAGTGTTCAATTCCTGTAAGTGAACTCTGTGTAGCGTTCCTCTGTGGAGGAAAATCTCACTGCGCCGGACTCTTGCCTCTGATCTTTCCTAATACGCTTTCCACTGCTGCGTGCAGTGGCCCATCGACAGAGCAACCGCTGGCACACGCGTGACCGCCGCCACCGAACTCCTCCGCGATGTGTGCAACGTCAAGTCCGCCTTTGCTGCGCAGACTCACGCGAAAGCGGCGGTCGGGTAGTTCGCGGAAAAAAGCAGCAACCTCGACGTCCCCAATAGCCAGCGCATAGTTCACCAGGCCTTCGCAGTCTTCCTCCTTTGCGCCGGTGCGCTCCATCTGCTCCTGAGTCACCCAAATCCATGCGAGCGCTCCTTCGCGCTGCAGCGCCGAGAGCGCCAGACCCAGCAAGCGCATCTTCGCAGTCGAGTGTCCAAAGTAAATGTGCCGTGCGCAACGCGCTGGATCGGCCCCCGCCAAGACCAACTCGCGTGCCAGTTCAAATGTGTGCTGGTTGGTGCCCTCATACATAAAGGCGCCGGTATCGGTTAGCACCGCGGTATAAAGACAGGTCGCAATCTCCGGCGAAATCGCGACTCCAGCTTTTCGTGCCAACCGGTAAACCATCTCTGCGGTGGCTATGGCCTGCGGATCAATCCAGTTCACATTAGCAAACGCGCGTCCGCTCTTATGATGATCTATGTTGATCAAAAACCGTTTTTCCAAACCTTCCAGGCGTGTGCGCTGAATGCTGTCACATTCCAGCAGGATCGCGGCGTCGTAGCTGCCATTCACACGGTCCGCATGGATGACACCTTCCGCAAACGGTAACTGGTGATATACGCGGGGCACGCCGTCACGCAAAATCACTTCTGCCTGTTTCCCCATGCGGCGCAGAATTTCGCAGCAGGCGAGACTCGACCCCACCGCGTCGCCATCCGCGCGGGCGTGTGAAGTCAGCACGAAACGCTCGCGCTGCTCAATCTCGGTTAGGACTTGGCCAAGCATTGGCACGATGCTGCGTTATTTGGCGCGGCTTCCAGCCGCGCCGCCAACTGCTTATCACTCCCAGGCTTTAGCCCCTGAGGTGCTTATGCAGCAACTCAATCCCTCCGCAGCGTGACCTCAGCGGCTAAAGCCGGATTTTCTTACGCTGCTACGGCACGCCCCGAAGCCGTGCCCTTTCAAAACTCTTTAAGACGCCTGAAACAAGAATGCCAAGACTCAATTCTTCTTCTTAGTGCGCTTCAGGAGGTCGCTGATCCTGGCGCCGATTTTGTCCGAGCGGTCCAGCTGGAAAAAAATCTCGGGCGCGCGGCGGAGATGGAGCCGGTCTGCGACTTCATGCCGGATGTAACCCGCCGCGGCCATCAATCCTTCTAGGCTGCGTTGGCACTCTTCGTCACTTCCATCCACTGATACGAAAATCCTCGCGGTACGCGAATCCTCTGCCAGCTCTACGGCGGTCACGCTGGCCAACCCAATACGCGGATCGCCCAGCTCGCCTTCGACGATGGTTTCAATCTCCTCCCGCAGGGCCTCCCCCAAGCGCTCACGGTGGTATTTTGCCCCTCGCTTCTCCATGCGCACCTCTTGGATAAAACGGATGAGAATATCAGAAATCGCGGTCAGCGGCTTGTCAAAGGAATGATGCGGTGGATCGGTGTTTTGTGGCCTTTATTGCCAAACCCTTCTTGATGCCATCCCGAGCGCGCCCGCCGAAGCGGGCGGAAGAGGGACCTTACGTCGGCTTCCACTACGTTTGCAGTTTGCGGGCTGGAATCTCGCGCACTTAGCATCCTCGATCTTGCTAACCGCCGCTGCAAGTGCACACGCATCGTTAGGTCCCTCTCCCGCCCTCCTTCGGAGGGCAGTTCGGGATGACATCATCATGAGTTGAGGCCTGTTTTTCACAGGAACTCAACGAACGAATCCGTGACCTCGGCCCCGGCGTTATTCGCAGCCCGCATTGCCTGGCGCTCAACATTTTTCATCAGCCCATCAAGGTAGTCACGAGAGTCGGAAACGCTTACCACACCAATCGTTGCACGGTTCCACAGCCCGCTTGAATCCAATTCGGCGGTGGCGACGTTGAAGTGCGCGCGCAGCTTGTCTTTCAGGCTGCGAACGACTTGCCGCTTGTCTTTGAGAGATTGGGCGTGCTCAATGCGAAGTTCAAGGGTAAGGAATGCGATCATGCAGTCGTTGGTCGTTCGTCATTCGTCGTTGGCAAAACTGTTCAACTCACGGCTGTGGCCAACGACCAATGACCCACGACCAACGACGGTTTCTATGCCATTACTTCCGCCGCGACCCGCTCGGTCACAAAGGCTTCAATCACATCGCCAACTTTGATGTCGCCATAGTTAGAAATAGAGATACCGCATTCCATCCCATTTGTGACCTGGCTAGCATCATCTTTGAATCGGCGCAGCGATCCAACTTTGCCTTTGAAGACAACCACGTTGTCGCGCAACAAGCGGACTTCAGAGTCGCGTTTGATAAGTCCATCGGAAACGCGGCACCCAGCGACTGTGCCAACCTTGGGTATGCGGAAGGTGTCCAGCACCTCAGCGCGGCCTTGGTAGGTTTCTTTGATCGTGGGCTCAAGCAAGCCGCTCATGGCACGCTTGATTTCGTCCTGCAGCTCGTAAATGATCGAGTGCAGACGGATATCCACTTCTTCCTGTTCTGCTAGCTCTGATGCTTTGCGCTCGGGGCGAACATTGAATCCGATAATGATCGCGTTCGAAGCGGACGCCAAGAGCACATCGCTTTCCGTGATCGCGCCCACTCCCGACCGCAACACCTTCAGACGTACTTTATCGTTCGACATCTTCGAGAGCAGATCGCTTAACACTTCCACCGAACCCTGCACGTCGCCTTTGAGGATGATGTTGAGTTCTTTGGTTCCGGCAGTCTTCAACTGCTCCGCCAGACCTTCGAGCGAAACACGTGAACTCTTCGCCAGCGTGGCCTCGCGGGACTTCTGCTCGCGGTAATCGGAAATGCCGCGCGCCTTGTCGCGGTCTGCGACCACAAGGAATTGGTCTCCAGCCTGCGGCAATCCTTCCATGCCTAAAATTTCGACTGGCGTGGAGGGAGGCGCTTGCTCAATTGAATTTCCGCGATCCCCGAACATGGCGCGAACTTTTCCATATACATTGCCGACCACAAAATTGTCGCTGGCACGCAAAGTCCCATTCTGCACTAGGACCGTAGCCACGGGGCCGCGTCCGCGATCGAGCTTGGCTTCGAGAACCACGCCCGTTGCCGGACGATCGGGATTGGCTTTCAACTCCTGCAGGTCAGCGACCAGACAAATCATCTCCAGCAGCAGATTCAGGTTCGTCTTCTGCTTAGCCGACACATCCACAAACACGGTCTTGCCACCCCAATCCTCTGGCATCAAGCCGCGATCTGCGAGCTGCTTCTTCACCCGTTCAGGCAGCGCCCCAGGTTTGTCAATCTTGTTGACCGCAACAATGATGGGCACTTCGGCGGCATGCGCGTGGTCAATCGCCTCGATCGTTTGGGGCATCACTCCATCGTCCGCCGCGACAACCAGAACAACAATATCGGTCGCCTTTGCCCCACGCGAACGCATGCGGGTGAACGCCTCGTGACCGGGCGTATCCAGGAACACGATTTCGCGGCCATACGCGGGCGAATCTTTATCCTGCATTGAAACTTTGTAAGCGCCAATGTGCTGCGTGATCCCACCCGCTTCTCCGCCGGCAACATCAGTCGAGCGAATGGAATCAAGCAGGGTCGTCTTGCCGTGATCAACGTGTCCCATGATCGTAACCACCGGCGGACGGGGCACGCCGTCAGTGACTACGCCTTCTTCTGCCTTGGCTGTTTCTGCGACTTCCTTCGCGGCCTGTTCTTCGAAGCTGATCACGTTGGTCTCAGCCCCAAAGAAACGCGCCATCTCGCTGGCCAGTTCGGCGTCGAGTGTCTGGTTGACGGTGGCAAACACGCCTTTA
>WNGL01019776.1_pt1 | contig 10583 bp, 9 predicted proteins | sample 5400591 | NCBI WGS metagenome assembly WNGL01 (sample SAMN13153377, study PRJNA577476) | soil metagenome | isolation source: 80 cm soil or saprolite under Garry oak tree replicate 1 | place: USA:California | collected 2016-06-15
CTCACCGGGAGGGGAAGCTGCTTCAACTGCCAGCAGCTAATTCCCGGAGTCTGGCGGACTACAATCAACGCTGGTCGTGCCAACTGAACTCAGCCGCCGGGAGTTTTCCTGGGTCCTCGGCGGCCCCCAGGGTGGGGGAATCAACGCCTCAGCGGAGATCTATGCCAAGGCGCTAAGCCACGGGGGCCTCCACGTCTTCGCCAACATCGAGTTCCACTCGAACATCATGGGCAAGCACAGCTACTACCGGGTCACGGCGGCCCCGGTGCCGGTCCATTCCCATGTCGACGAGATCCACATGCTGGTGGCGCTGGACCAGGAGTCCCTGTTCGGCGACGCCCCCGAGCGCAAGCACTATCCCAGCCACACCGGCCATGTCCACCAGGTGGCGCGCGGCGGCGGCGTCATCTACGACGCCGACCTGAAGATCGACCCGGGCCAGTTCGGCCGCGACGACATCAACCTCTACCCGATCCCCTTTTTTGAGGTCCTGGAAGAGGCCCTCAAGGAGGTGGGGAAGGGCGGTCAATCGCGCAAGTACATCGTCATGCGCAACACGGTCGCCCTGGGCGCCTCGATCGGCATCTCCGGCTACGACGAGGAGCTGCTTTACGAGGCGATCCGTAACGAGTTCAAAGGCCGCAAGGCGGAAGCCGCCGAGCTCAACGTCGCGGCGGTCCGCGCCGCGGCTGCTTATGCGCGGAGCCACTTCGCCGCCAAGCCCGAGCGCCGCCTCTTGCCGGTCCCGGTTGAACAGCGAAAGAGCCGAATGCTGATCAAGGGTTTCCAGGCCGTCGGCATCGCCAAGCTCAAGGCAGGCCTTGGCATGCAGACCTACTACCCGATCAGCCCCGCGACCGACGAAAGCGTCTACCTCGAGCAGAAGGGTCCCCAGTATCAGTGCACCGTCGTCCAATGTGAGGACGAGATCGCCAGCATCAACATGGCGATCGGTGCCGCGCACATGGGCGTACGGGCTGCGACATCGACCGCGGGTCCGGGGTTCGCCCTGATGTCCGAAGGCTTCGGCTTCGCCGCCATCACTGAGGCGCCCGGGCCGGTCGTCTTCCTCTGGCAGCGCGGCGGGCCGAGCACGGGGCTGCCCACCCGCACCGAGCAGGCAGATCTTCAATTCGCGCTGCATCCCGCCCACGGGGATTTCCCGCACATCGTCGTCGCGCCTGGCGACATCGACGAAGCCTTCATGGACAGCTTCGAGAGCTTCAACTGGGCGGATCGCTACCAGATGCCGGTCGTCGTGCTGCTCGAGAAGTTCCTGGCCTCGTCGATGTTCACCAACGACGGCATCGACATGAGCACGCTGAAGATCGATCGTGGCCTGATCCATCAACCGGTCGACGCCGACGGCGATGGCTACCGCCGCCACGCGCTTACCGCCGACGGCATCAGTCCCCGGACGCTTCCCGGCATGCCCGGTGGGATCTTCTCCACCACGAGCGACGAGCACGATCCGGAGGGCCACATCACAGAGGGCGTCGAAAACCGGATTGCCATGATGCGCAAACGGATGGCGAAGCTCGAGACGGCCGCCCGCGAGATTCCCGCGTCGTCGAAGTTCACGCTGCATGGTCCGCGCCAGGCCGACCTGACGCTGGTGGCCTGGGGCGCGACCAAGGGCGCCATCCTCGACGCCATGGGCGAGCTCGAGAATGACGGCCGCACGGTGAACTACCTGCAGATCCGCCTGATGCGCCCCTTCCCGGCCAATGCCGTCGCGGCGATCCTGCGAAACGCCCGTCTGACGGTGTTGATCGAGAACAATTACTCCGCGCAGCTCGGCGCGCTTATTTCTGAGCAGACCGGTATGGCGCTCGACCACCACGTCCTCAAGTACGACGGCCGGCCATTTTCGCGGAACGAGATCGTCGAGGGCGTGCGATCGGCGCTTTCCGAGCAGAAGAAGGAGGTCATGGTGTCCCATGCCTGAGGCCGCGGCCGCCGCTCCGAAGAAGTTCGCGCTGCAGCAGTACAAGACCGAAGTCCACGTCGACTGGTGCCCTGGCTGCGGCGACTTCGGCATCCTGAGCTCCATCCAGCAGGCGCTCTTCCAGCTGCAGATCCCGCCCTACCGGGTGGCGATGATCTCCGGTATCGGCTGCTCCGGCAAGACTCCGCACTACATCGACACCTACGGGCTGCACACCCTCCATGGGCGGGCGCTGCCGGTCGCGACCGGCGCCAAGCTGGCCAACAACCAGTTGACCGTGGTCGCCGTGGGCGGCGACGGCGATGGTTATGGCATCGGCGCCGGGTACTTCGTCAACAGCGGCCGCCGCAACGTCGACATGACCTACATCGTCTTCAACAACGGCGTCTACGGGCTGACCAAAGGCCAGGCCTCGCCCACGCTGGCGAAAGGGTTGAAGACGAAGTCGATGCCGGAGGCCTCGATCCAGGAGGGCGTCAATCCGATCGCCCTCGCGCTTGGCGCGGGGTACACCTGGATCGGGCGGGGCTATGCCCTCGACGTGAAGACGCTGGTCTCGCTGATGGTCCAGGCGATCAATCACAAAGGGACCTCGTTCCTGGACGTGTTTCAGACGTGCCCTGTCTACAACGACTTGCGCACCAAAGAGTGGTACGCGGGCGAGGACATTGGTCGGGCCAGGATTCGCAAGCTCGACGCCGACCCGGGGTGGGATCCCGTTGTGAAGGATCCGACCAGCATCGACGAGGTCGTGGAGAAAAAGGGGCTGGCCTTGCGGGCCTCCTACGAGACGGGCGACAGCCTGGCGGTGGGCGTCTTCTACTCCATCGCGCTATCGACCTACGACGAGCAGCTGGCGGTGAAGGTCCCGGCGCTCAAAGATCATCCGCTGGTCGACCTCCCGCTGTACCAGCGCGACGTCGGCCCCCTCTTCGCCGAGCTGGCGTAGCGGCTCGCGGTCCACGGCTACCGTGGGTGTCCGCCTGCTCGCCGTCAGCGATGAGGTCGAGCCCCAGCTGGTGGACGAGCGGACGGTAGCGACCCAGGGTCGGATCGATCTGCTGATCGGCTGCGGAGACCTGCCGCCTGACTATCTCGACCTGCTGTCAACGGTCTACTCGGCGCCCTTGCTCTTCGTCCGCGGCAACCACGACCCGCCGGGACGGCAGGGTGACTACCCCGCGGCCGCCGAGATCGACGGGCGAATCGTGAGGGAGCAGGGTCTGCTGATCGCTGGGCTCGAAGGCTCCATTCGCTACAGCGAGGGTGCGCATCAGTACACCGAGCGGCAGATGATGGCCAAGGTGCTGGCGCTGCGTGTCCGGCTTGGGACACGCAGTCTCGATATCCTGATCACGCACGGCCCGCCTGCCGGGGTCAATGAAGGCACCGATGCGCCGCACCGTGGGCTGAAGGCCGTGCGCCGGGCGGTCGAATGGATGCGACCGCGACTGCTTCTGCATGGCCACGTCCATCCGTACGGCCGCGAGATCGTGCGTGAGGCTCAGCTTGGAGAAACCCGCGTGGTCAACGTCGTCGGCCATCGAGTGATCGAGATCGCGACGCCATGAAACAGCTGCGGGCCCGGGCCGATTTCGAGACGGCCCGGATCCAGGCGTTCCTCCGCGATGCCGGGTCGATGCTCCGCGGTGACACCAGGCCCCTGCTCTCCTTCGACGAGGTGCGGCGCGCCGCCCGGCTCGAGGGGCAGTCGTACCGCGGGCTCACGAACGTCCCGATCGCCGATATTCGTGGCTCGGTCGGACGGCCGAACGACTTCGACGCCTCTTTTCTTCCGGTGAAGCCCCAGATGCGCAAGCGCTGGGAGCAGCTCGATGCGGCGATGCGGCGCGGCGAGGCGGTGCCTCCGATCGAGGTGTACCACCTCGGAGACGTCTACTTCGTCAAGGATGGGCACCACCGGGTATCCGTCGCCCGCCACCTCGGCTGGAAGACGATCCCGGCGAAGGTCATCGAGGTGAAGACGCGGGCACCGCTGACCGGTGACATGGACGCCGCCGCCCTGCTCCAGGCCAAGGAGTACGTCGATTTCCTCGAGCGAACCCAGCTCGACCGGGTGCGACCGCAGGCGTCGATCGCGGTCAGCCGGCTGGGACGCTACGACCGAATTTTCGAGGATATCCTCGGGCACCGCTACTTCATGGGGTTGCAGCAATACCGCGAAGTCGACATCGCCGAGGCCAGCGCCAGCTGGTACGACAACGTCTACAAGCCGATCGCCGACCTGATCCGGGAGTACGACATCCTGTCGCACTTCCCCGGACGGACGGAAGCCGACCTCTACCTGTGGATTACGGCGCGGTGGCTCGAACTGAGCCAGACCCAGAAACCGGCGGGCCCAGCCGAGGCCATCGCCGATATCCTCTTCGAGACCGAGGGTACGGTTGCCGCGGTGCCTTCACCCCAGGTTCTCGCCGTCCTGAAGCGCTGGCTTGGTCCGCCGCGGCGTGCGATCGAGTTGCCCGCCAGGCTCATCCGTCGCGCGTCCACCCCCGCGTCCCGAGCCTGACGGCGGGTCGCGGCCGGCTTAGATCTCGGTCTTTCGCTTCTCCGGGTACGCCGCGTTGATCTCAGCCCGCACGCGAGCCTTGTCGGCGTCGCTCTTGAAGTAGTCGAAATTCCAGGCGATGAATTTCTTCTGTTCCGGCGGGACCTCGTCCTCGGGAAAGATCGCCGCCACCGGGCAGGGGTCGACGCAGGCGCCACAGTCGATGCACTCGTCCGGGTTGATGTAGAGCATCCGGTCCTCGGCTCCGCCCTCGATGATGCAGTCGACCGGACAGACGTCGACGCAGGATTTGTCTTTTAGATCGACGCAGGTTTCGGTGATGATGTAGGCCATTTCGTTTGCGAAAATTCACTCTAGCACAGGGTTCCAAAAGGGTTTCAGGACCGTCACAGATCGGTCAGGCGGCGCTGCCCGGGGGTGGCAAGAGGTGGCTTGCGGCCCGCGTTACGTCTTCGTGGCCCTCCCCAGACCGGCGTCCCCGCGTCTCGTGTTCAGGCCGGCGCGCCGCGTTTCATGGGCAACCCGGATCTTCGCCATCCTGGTGCTCGTGCTGGCGGCAGGGGCCATCGGCGCCTTCCTGGAAGTCGTGCTGCCCCAGCGGGTGGCGCAGCTGGCGCAATCCGAATCCAGCGAGCTCGCGCAAGCGCGGACCGGCGCGGCGGACTCGAGCACTGCGGTAGCCACCCTCTGGACCGAGATCTCGGCCAGGGGCGGTATCGGCCTTTCGCCTGACCAGATCACCAAAGACCTGGCGCTGGCGAAGGCCACGGAGAAGTCGGCGGACGACGCCCTGAGCCATATCCAGGCGGCGCAAACCTACATGGCGCAGGCCGACGGCCTCCCCTTCCAGTTTCACTCGCCCTCGTTCATCGCCACGGACCGTCCCGCCCTGCAGCACCTGGAGAAGGCGCTACAGGCGACGATCAAGCTCACGCACGGAGCCACGCTCCAGCTCTCGCTGGCGCAGCACCTCAACCAGGATGCCCAGACCATTTCCGGCAGCCTCTATCCGAGCCTGAACGCCCGGCAATGGACGGATTCGGCCCGCACCGCGTCGGCGCTCACGACCGATCTCACGACGCAACAGGTGCCGGCGGGGGACCCTGAGGCGCTCTTCGACCCCCTGTGGGGGAAGTGGATCGATGCGATGCTCGCGGTAGCAAGCAGTGCCAAGCAGGTCAGCCTCGCGTCGGCGGCCGGCCAGACCCAACAGGCCCAGGCGGCCAATCGCGGCCTGGACACGGCCCGGGCCCAGCTGGCTGCGAGCTACGCGGCGGCCCAGAACGGCGCGGCGTCCTGGCAGGCAAAAACCGTCCAGCCTCTACTCGATACAATCGCCCGCGAGAAGTCGGCGGGCGGCGCCTAAAGCCGCGTCAGCAGGTCCTCGCTCAGCTCGCTGAGGCGCCGCGCGCCAAGGAGGCTCATCGACAGCTCGATTTCCTGACGCAGTATCTCCAGCATCTGGCTGACGCCGCCGGCACCCCCGACCGCAAGCGCATAGAGATAAGGTCGCCCGATGAGCACCCCCTGGGCCCCGAGGCAGAGGGCTTTGAGGACGTCGGTTCCACGCCGGACACCGCCGTCCATGAGCACCGGAATCTCGCGCCCGACCGCCTGGACGACCTCAGGTAGCGCGTCGAGGCTCGCAACCGCATGGTCCAGCTGACGGCCACCGTGGTTGCTGACGATCACGCCACGGGCGCCCGCCCCGACCGCGTGCCGGGCATCGTCGGCGCGAACGACGCCCTTCACGATCACGGGAAGCGAGGTCTTGGCCACGAGCCACTCGAGATCGGCCCAGCCCAGGCCCGGATTCGTTTGGGCGTTCACGTTCTGGGCGAAGGGGTCGGGGCCTTCGGCCGCGTCCGCTCTGCGCCGGGCGTCGAGATTGGCGTAGCGAAGCCCCTCGGGCAGGCTGAACGCGTTGCGGATGTCTCGCTCGCGCCGTCCCGTCCTGGGGAGGTCCACCGTCAGCAGGATGGCCGAGTAGCCGGCGTCGACGGCGCGCTCGATGAAGCTGGCACTTACCGCCCGCTCGGCGTGCATGTAGAGCTGGAACCATCGTGGTCCCGTTGCGGCCGCGGCGACCTCTTCGATGGCGGCACTGGACAACGTGCTGAGCGCAAAGGCGATGCCCGCCTCCGATGCCGCCTGGTAAGCGGCCAGCTCCCCATCGGGGTGCGTCATCCGCTGGGTGGCGGTGGGCGCGAGGTGAACGGGCATCCGAAAGCGCTGCCCGAACAGCTCGTGGCCCAGCTCGATCTGGTCGGTCGACGCCAGGACCTTGAAGCGGAAACGGTACCGGGCAAACGCCTCACGGTTACCCCGTAGGGCGGCCTCGTCCTCGGAGCCACCAGCGATGTAGTCGTATATGCCCTGGGGAAGGACCGCTCGTGCCGCCGGCTCGTAGTCATCCAACTTGAGGGGGGCCGGCCGGGTCTTCCTATCCACCATCGAATCTGCCATGCCGCCAATTGTGGCGTTTCGGGCCCCCAGTGTGTAACGCTTAGCAAAGCGCCTGTCCGAACGCGTCCAATGCCGAAAGGAAGGGAGGTTCCTCGTATGAGTGGGGCCATCGCGATCCTGGCGTTTCATCAGGTCTACCAGCCGCTCGGCGACAGCATTCTTCTCTCGGCGATCGTCGCGGGAATTCCTCTGTACCTCTTGTTCGTGATGCTGGCGATCCTTCGCCTGCCGGCCTGGCTGTCGGCCCTTACCGCCATGCTCTCCGCGGCGATCCTCGCCGCGTTGGTGTGGCGCATGCCGCTCGGGCTCGACATCTCGGCGACCACGGAGGGCATGGCCAATGGGTTGTGGCCGATCAGCTGGATCGTGCTCAACGCGGTCTTCTTCCACAACCTGACCATCGCCAGTGGTGACTTCGACGTGATCCGCCGGTCGCTCACCCAGCTGACCGGGGACCGGCGGGTCCAGGCCCTGCTGGTGGCGTTTTGCTTCGGCGCCCTCCTTCGGCTCGATCGGCATCCCGATCGTCACGCTGGGGCTGCTGACCGCGCCCATCATCGGCCACAGCGCCAACGATCAGACGCAGGTCACCCTGGCACTCTCCGCCATGGTCGGGCGGCAACTTCCGGTCTTCTCGATCCTCATTCCTGGCTTCTTGATCGTTGTTCTCGCCGGCTGGAAGCGCATGGTCGAAGTTCTGCCGGCGGTCCTCACCGCGGGCGTCGTCTTCGCGATCGTCCAGTTCCTGGTCTCGAATTTCATCGGGCCCGAGCTGACTGACGTGCTCGCCGCCCTGGTCTCGATGGTCGCCCTGCTGCTCCGAGTCTGGAAGCCGAAGACGCTCTGGAGTTTTGCCGCCGACCGCGCGGCCGTGCCGGGCGTAACCCCGAGGTTTCGAAGTGTGGGTGCCGCCGTTGCCCAGGTCGCCGATCCGCCGGCGCGGATTGTGCGCGCCTACATGATGTACGTGATCCTGGTGGTGGTCATCCTGATCGGCCAGATGGGTAACCTGCCTTTCTTTTCCGGCAGTCCACCCGGCAACGTGAAGAATGCGCTGCACACGCCGGCGAACGTCACCGCTGACTTCAAATGCGGCCAGCCCGCATACAAGCTTTGCCCGAATCCGTGGATCGGTCCCAATCCGACAGTGGATGCCGGCGCCTTCAAGTTCCCGTTCTGGAGGTTCCAATGGCCCGGCAGCTACAGCGGCACCTCCGCCAAACCCAAAGCCCTGATCTCCCAGGAACCGACGATCGTGACCAAGTCCACGCCGTATCCCGTCACCTTCACCTGGGACTTCCTGGCAGCGGCCGGTAGCCTCGTGCTCTTCGCGTCGATCGTCGCCTTCATCGTGATGGCGATCCGAGGGGCACCGCTGGGCCTCTTCTTTACGACCTACGGCCGCACCCTACGCCAGCTCGCGCTGCCCATCATGACGATCGCGTTCATCCTGGGTATCGCCGCCGTCATGAACTTCTCCGGGATGACGTCCACCCTTGCCCTGCTCATGGCAAAAGCCGGCGGGTTCTTCCCCTTCTTCTCGGCGGTGATCGGTGCGCTGGGCGTCTTTTTGACCGGCAGCGACACCGCGTCCAACACGCTCTTCGGCCCCATGCAGGCCCATACCGCCCAGCAAATCGTGATCGGCGGACATCACCTGAACCCCGTCCTGACAGCGGGGACCAACTCGTCGGGCGGGGTGATGGGCAAGATGATCAGTCCGCAAAATCTGTCCGTCGGCGCGGCGGGTGTCAACCGGGTGGGTTCGGAGGGCGAGATCTTCCGCCGAACCATCGGCTACAGCCTGATCCTGACGGCCGCCGTCGGCATCGTTGCCATGATCGAGGTCTACCTGATCCCTGGGATCATCCCGACCTTCGGTTAACGAGCGTCCCCACAGCACCCTCCCCCGCTCGCGGGGGAGGGCAGGGTGGGGGATTCCCGGGGGTACCCTTTAAAAGATGGACGCGGCTGATCGCGACCGACTCCTCGCCCAGATTCGTGGCGTGGTTGGCGAGCGCTACGCCTTCGCCGATGCCTACGAGATGCGGCTCTATCAGTACGACGCCAGCCCCGAGACGGCGCTGCCGGACATCGTCGTCATCCCCGGGACGGCGAAGGAAGTGGCGCAAGTCGTCAAGCTCTGCGCCGAGGCCGGGGTACCGATCACGGCGCGGTCCGGCGCCAGTAGCCTGGCCGGCGGGACCGTTCCGGTCGAGGGCGGTGTCGTCATCACCTTCGCCCGGATGGATCGCATCCTCGAGATCGACGTGGACAACCTGCGGGCCGTGGTGCAGCCGGGCGTCGTCAACCTGGCGCTGAGCCAGGCGCTCAAGCCGCAGGGCTACTACTACGTCCCGGACCCGTCGAGCCAGGGCGCGTGCACCATCGGGGGAAACGTCGCGACCAACGCCGGCGGCCCACACACGCTCCTCTACGGCGTCACTGTCAACCACGTCACCGGTCTCGAGGTTGCGCTCGCCAATGGTGAGTTGGTGCAGGTCGGTGGGCGCAACACTGCGGAGGCGATCGGCTACGACCTGACCGGTGTGCTGGTCGGATCGGAGGGAACGATGGGCGTCGTCACCCGGATCTGGGTGAAGATCCAACCACTGCCGCCGGTGCAAAAGACCCTGATGGCCGTCTACCCGGACGTTGCCACCGCCAGCAATGCCGTCTCGGCCATCGTGCGTACCGGGATCCTTCCGGCCGCGATCGAGATGATGGACAAGCTCTCCATCCAGGCGATCGAAGCCGCGTCGCACGCGGGCTACCCGTTGGACGCCGGCGCGGTCTTACTGCTCGAAGTTGACGGCACCCCGGAGGTTGCCGAGGACCTCGGCGAGCGGATGGCGAGGGTCTGCCGCGAGAACGGCGCCAGTGAGGTGCGGGTCGCTCGCAACGAGGCGGAACGCCAGGCGCTCTGGAAAGGGCGCAAGGGAGCCTTCTCGGCGATGGGTCGCCTGTCGCCGGACTTTTACGTGATGGATGGCGTGGTGCCCCGCACGAGGTTGCCCGAGACGCTCGCGAAGATCGACGCCATCAGCGAGCGCACCGGCTTCAAGATCTGCAACGTGTTCCACGCCGGCGACGGCAACCTTCACCCTCTCGTTCTCTTCGATGCCTTCAAACCGGGTCAGTACGAAGCCGTGCTTCGGATCGGCGACGAGATCTTGAAGCTCTGTGCCGATGCCGGCGGATCGGTGACCGGCGAACATGGGATCGGTTTGGAAAAACGTGAGAACATCCGCTATGTCTTCTCGGATGACGACCTCGAAGTGATGGATCGCGGCGGTTGCCGCCGGCGAGGACGTATGGGTGTGAAGGCGCGCGCCCAGGCACTACCCGGGCACGAGATCGGCGTCGATGAGCAGCGCGGGCTCAGCGTCGACGGTCTGCTGCCGTCGACGGTGATGCGCCCGGAAGACGCCGAAGATGCGGCTCGTGGGCTACGTCTCTGCGACCTCGCCCCGGCCGCCGTGGTGGTCTGGGGCGGTGGCACACAAATGCTGTTGGGCGCTCCGCCACGGCGCTACGACGTGGCCTTTTCAACCGAACGGATGACGCGGCTGCTCGAGTACGAGCCCGCCGACCTCACCTGCCGCGTCGAGGCGGGCATGCGGCTGCGCGACCTGCAGG
>WNGL01019807.1_pt1 | contig 10583 bp, 17 predicted proteins | sample 5400591 | NCBI WGS metagenome assembly WNGL01 (sample SAMN13153377, study PRJNA577476) | soil metagenome | isolation source: 80 cm soil or saprolite under Garry oak tree replicate 1 | place: USA:California | collected 2016-06-15
CGATTAACCCTGACCGACGAAACGGACGGGCGCTGAGCGGGCGGCCGCCACCGAAGCCCGCCGTTTACACGGCGCTGCGGTTCTCAGTGATGATGCCGACCGACCTCCCCGGCGACATGCTCGCGCTCCTCGACGGCTACCTCCTCCTAGGCGGCGCGACGGCCCCACACGGCCATGGTGATAGCCGACATGGTGGCGAAGGCAGGATCGTCCAATCGTGCGAAGGCTTCCTCGACTTCCTCGGTGGTAGCCGCTCCCGAGCCGATGAGGGACGCTCGGACCTTCGCCATCGACAGGCGCAGATGTGTGCACAGGGGCGAGCCGCCACGCATCATCACGACCCGGCCAACCGCCTCCACATCGACCAAGCCCTGCGCACAGACATCCGCGAGCAGGTGTCGGCTGTATTCGGACTGCGACCCACACATCGCCTCTGTCGTTCGTATCCCGGCCGTCACCACCTTGCTGACGGTCTCGGACGCGCACCCGTGAAAGAGGGTCATGAAGTCCGGCTCTTCCACGAGCAACCACCCGTGAGGACGCAGGGCGGCGATCATGCGTGCGAGGACCTGCTTCCGGGTGGGAAGCCAGTGAAGTACCCAGCGTGCATGCACGAGGTCGAACTGGCCCTCGGGCAGGCCATCGGCCGCGATGTCGTGCCTGCGGACCACGACGTTTGCGTAGGGGAGTTCTTCGAGGAAGGTCGTCTCCAGGTCGGTGGCAAGGACCTGCCCACCATTACCCACGCGCTCACAGAGCCACGCCGCTATCGAGCCCCCGCCCGCGCCGATTTCCCAACAGCGCCAGCCGGGGCCGACGCCGAGGTCTTCCAAATGACGAATCGTGCCTGGGTCGAGTCCCACCTCCAGGCCCGCGAGTCGTACCCGCTCCGCGTCCCAGGCATGATCAAAGACGTAGGCGCTCATCGGCGCTTTTCCCTTTCAGCCGGTCAGGTCAACAGGTGTGCCCGTCCGTCAAGACGGACACCCGACGCTCAGCGTGTCGTGTAGCCGCCGTTGGCGAAGATCGTCTGCCCGGTGATCCACCACCCCTCGGTCGCGAGAAACCTGACGATGGGTACGATGTCGTGGATGTCCGTGAGCCTCCCGTTCATGCTGGCAGACTTGTGATAGGCGACCGAATCCGGCGTCTCGGCGGGGTAGAAGAACGGGGTGTCCATCGGGCCAGGCGCAACGTTGTTCACCGAGATGCCCCGAGGACCGAACTCCTTCGCCGCCGCCCGCGTGAAGTGCTCGACCGGCGCCTTGCTGCCGGCGTAGGTCGAGTAGAGCCCGGTGAACGCGGCCAGGAGCGAGGTGAGAATGGTGATGATCTTGCCCCCGTTGGTCATCCGGCGGCCTGCCTCTTGGATGAAGAAGTACGCCGCCTTCGAGTTGACGGCGAACAGGCGGTCGTAGTCCGCCTCGGTCGTTTCAAGGAACGGCTTCTTCAGCACCATCCCTGCCGTGTTGACCGCCACATCGACCCGCCCGTAGCGCTTCATCGCCTCATCGAACACGCGAACCACCTCGGCCACCTTGGTGAGATCGCCCTGGATCGTGAAGGCGTCGCCGCCCGATGCCTTGACCGCTTGCATCGTCTCTTCGGCGGCGGGTCGGGTCGCGTCGCTGTTGTAGTGAATGACGACAGCGGCACCATCGGCCCCAAACGTCCGACTGATGAGCCCGCCGAGGTTCTTCGCGCCGCCACCGATGACGGCGACCTTCCCCGTCAACGCTGTGCTCGCCATGGGTTCGCCCTCCTTGGCCGGTATCGGTCCGCGTCCATATGCTCGCGATCTCCTCGCGCCGACAAGGGGGTCGGCGGACGGTCAGAAGGGCATCTAGCCTCGCGCTCATCGAGGCAACCGATCTCCCCGATTACGGCGACCCCGAGGCTGGCGACCCCATCCAGTACGACGAGCTTGCCACCGAGCACGACCAGAGCACCGTCGAGATCGTCGTCTACAACCGCGCCATCCTCCTGTTCTTCACCGATAGCGAGGCGGTGAAGCCGATTCACCGGGTGTGCTGCCGCCTCGATGATCTTGTTGCCCGTTGACAAGGCGCGCTGGCCGACGCGAGATTACGCCCCGAGGGCGTCGTGAGTCGGCAAACACTCGGCCTGCGCGTGGCGGGGACGGTCTTCGGGATCGTGGCAGCGGGGCATCTGCTGCGGCTGGCGACGCGGGCGGAAGTCGTCATCGCTGGCTGGGAGGTGCCGCTGGGATTCAACGCGCTCGGGGTGCTGATCGCGGGCGGGCTCTGTCTTTGGCTCTGGCGTCTGTCGCGCCAGTAAGGCGCCCCTGTCGAAGCCGGCGCCCGAACCGAAAACCGAAGGCGAACGCGATCCAGGCGTGTTGCTCACAGAGCCGGCGGGCAAGTCGTCAAGCCCGGGCGAGATACTTTCCACGAACCCATTCCGGGACGTAGGCGAGGATCGTTCCGCCGACGACGGCGCCTCCGATCCAACTCGACCGCAGCGGCACGAACTCCATGCCAGCCAGTAACGTCGCGATGGCTGCGAGCAAATAGAGCGGCCCCGTGACGTAGCAGTGGACGCGCCCGCAGTGCGCGGCATTCACCACGCACGCCACGCCCGCGACGGCGAAGGCGGGCGTCCACAGCAGCATTCGCGGAAGGGGCGATACCAGACTCCCGAGAATCAACACTGCCGCCGGGACGCCCCACAGGAGCCACGCGACGTTGCTTTGCGTGAAGTCCTTCTCCGTGCAGCCTTGGGGCATGAGCACGCTCGGCCAAACCGTCAGGGCAGCGGGCGGCCCAATCCCGCTGCCCGGAGCGCCGCTTCCTCGGGTCCACGGCCCGCGCAGCAGTCCGCCAGCTTCCCGTCGATGACGACGGCGGGCACGCTGCGGATGCCGTAGGTCTTGGCCTTTGCGGCGACCGCCGGCTGGTGCATGTCCAAGACCTCCACCTCGCAGGATGGACAGGCGATCCGATTGACGAGGGCAATCGTCTCCTCGCACGCCGGGCAACCGGCGCTGAAGACCTCGATCCTTCGCTTCGCACTCATGACGATACCTCCGTGACGGTGGCTTTGGTCGTACCCGTCGCTCCTGGAACGCAGGCGGGACAGGGTAAGACGGTCGCACGGCGCGGCCAGACATTCCACACTGAAGCGGCGACCAGCATCCCGACGCCCCCGAGGGTCGCCGCTGTTGCGTCGAGGACGAACTTTCCAAGCAGGACGATTGCCGAACCCACGAGTCCAAGGGCGAGGGGGCCGTGGCGGCCATGCCTCCTGGCGCCGAAGGTCAACGCCCCGACCGCGATAGCGAGGAAGGTCGCCGTCAACGGCAGGAGGTAGGCAGTCGTCCCGACGAACCCGACCCCGAGGGAAGAGAGCACGCCCGCGTAAGCCGGCCAGCAGAGCGGACACGTCAGGCTGGGCAGAAGTGCCGCCACGATGCCCGGTACAACGAGGACACTCGCCCACGAAGCTCGCCTCCCGCTGCCCGATGCCGCACTGAGATTCGCGATGGTCCTCTCCTTCGCGTGCGAGAGAGCACCTGCGATCAGCCCGACCGGCGGCACACCGCCTCGGCCATCTTCTCTCTCGTACAGCCGGCAGCACGCGAGCCCCTCGACCGGCTGGGCGCCCGCCACGTCGCTTCCCTCGACCAGTACGGTGGGTGATCCGAAGCCGCGTAGATGTCCTGGCGCCTCGGGAGACGACTGCTCCCACTCCGTCCACTTCGCCGGCACACCCGCCGCCTCAAAGGCCCGGAGCAGGTTCGCCCGCGTAGCGGCGACGTGCGGGCAGTCCTTGTCGTAGACGAGTTCGACCGTGAGGCTCATGACCTGTCCTCGGCATCGAGGCTCTCCAAGATCGGGCAGTGGCTGACGCGACCGCGCCCCGCGCAGGCGGCCGTCAGCCGCCCGAGCGCCTTCTTCATGCCCAGCAGCATGCGAACCTTGGCCTCGATCTCTCCGATCTTCGCCTCCGCCCGCTTCCGCACGTCACCACAGGAGCTACGCGGATCGACGCGGAGGGCGAGAAGCGCCTTGATCTCCTTGAGCGAGAAGCCGAGCCCCTGTGCCCGCTTGATGAAGCGGACCCGACGCACGGCGTCCGAGGAGAAGACGCGATACCCGGAGGGCGTGCGGGGTGGCTTGGGCAAGAGCCCGCGCCGCTCGTAGTAGCGAATCGTCTCGGAGTTCACGCGGCCCTGCTGGGCTAGTTCGCCTCGGGTGAGTGCCTCCATAGGTCTGATCCTTTCCTACACCCTGTACCTAGGTCCAGGGTCAAGTGGCCGTGGTTCGAGGGGGTGCGGGGGAGTCCAATGAACGGAGGCCACGGTCTCTCAGTGCCCATGGCGGTGGTGAAGGTCCGGGGCGTGGGGATGCGCATGAATGAACGGCTCGTGGGTGTGCGGATGGCTGTGGCACGTCTCCACGGGCAAGCCGGGATGGGGATGATCGTGATGGCTGTCGTCGTGCCGATGGCTATGTGTATGGGCGGCCTCGGCGTGGGAATGCACGTGCGCGTGCCGCGACGAGAGCAGGAGGCCAATGCCGGCGAGCATCACGAGCGCCGCGACAAGCTGGAGCGGCTGCACCCGCTCGCCCAGCACCGCCCAGGAGAGGGCCGCCCCGAGAAAGGGCGAGGCCGCGAACAGCATCTGCGACCGCGCTGCCCCCATCTGCTGGGCTCCGCTGACGTAGAGCACGAGGGAAAGGCCGTAGCTGAAGGCACCGAGCGTCAGCGCCGCGAGCACGAGTCGCCAGTCGTATCCCGCTGGTGTGAGGGCAAGGCCAAGACTCAGGTTGACGGTGCCAGCCGCGAATCCCTTGGCGAGCGTGTACTGCGCCGGAGTGAACCCGTCGATCAGCGCCGTGAGATTGTTGTCCAAACCCCAGCAGACGCAGGCGAGCGCCACCATGGCTCCTGCTCGAAACGACCCGACGTGAGACGGCACGGCGAGCAGCGCTCCCGCGAGGAAGACAGCGCCGACTGCGCTCCAGGCTCTCGCGCCCAGGTGTTCGCGGAAGAAGGCCCATGCCAACACCGCCGTTGTGACGACTTCAAGATTCAGCCAGAGCGCGACGGACGCAGCGGGGGCACCTGAGAGCCCGACCAGGAGGAGTACCGGCGCCACGGCCCCGCCCAACACGACTGCGCCGAGGAGCCGCCCGAGGTTCGCTCGGCCACGGCGTAGTGCTGCCGATCCGCCCTGAAGCGAGAACGGAAGCACAGCGAGCGCTGCCCCGAGGTAAAGAAGCCCGGCGAGCGTGATCGGCGGGATTGTACCGAGCAGCGCCTTCGCGGCGGGTGTCGATGCGCCGAACAGTAAGGCAGCGAGAAGGCACCAGAGAGCCGGCGTCCGATACACGGCGTCGTTTCTACCACGCTGCCCCGTGCTCACCGAGCACCGGGGTATTGCTCAACACCGAACTGGTCGGTCGAGCGACTCTCTCCCGGCCTCGTTAGGTCAACTCCCCGTGCGACGATGCTGCCGCCGTCCAGCCTCAGGTGCTCCAGCCCCTTGCCCGGGTAGCGCTTCGGATGTAGTGGGCACCTGGCCGCTCGGAGGCGACCCACGGCAACGCGCAAGAGCAGCAACGGTGGCGAAGCGGGATGGGGCGCGCTGGCGGCGTTGCCCGACTTCGGGCGCCGCGGGCTCTCGGCGTCTACGGTGATCGCCTACGTCGCGGTCGGCGCCGCCGCAATCCTGAGCCGGTCTGTCACGGAAGCAGTGGGACGCACTCGCGTGGGGTCCTGCCGCGTGACGGCGAGAGGCAGGGCAACGAGGAAGTCGGGCGGGGACGTAGCGCATGCCCGCACTATCGCTCGCTCCCGCTGGCGGCCCGCTTGCGCTCGTGGTCGTCGCCACACCTCGTGGCTCGATAGCCATGCCTATTGCGGCATCCTCCATCCCGCAGGGGACATCCTCCTCGCGCCGTCAGTGCAGGCGAGGAAAGACGCGTCCCGTGCGTTCGCAGTATCTCCGATAGGAATCGCCGAACGCTTCGATGAGCATGGCTTCTTCCTTCGGGGTGCGCTGCACCATCGCCATGGCGATTGCGCCGATGCCTGTCGCAACAATCAACTAGTTCGCGGCGACCAATCCGAGACCGGCAAGCATCGGTATCCCGAAGCTATACACAGGGTGTCGGACCCAGGCATACGGCCCCTGCACGACGAGCTCGTGACCTCGCCGAACTCTTAGAATGGGGCTGTACTGCCTGCCCAGGTACACCAAGGCCCAAATCTCCCCGAGGGCGCCCGTCCAGCCAAGACCGGCGCCCAGCCAACGTATTGAGTTCGGAGCGTGCACGCTGCTCCAACTCATCAGACTCGGGTTCACGATGTATACGCCGACGCCGCCGAAACAGAGCACGGCGAGGGCCGCCAACGGCGCACTGCCCAACATCGCGTTCCTGTTGTCTTGCAGGAAGCCGCGCAGGACTTCCTTGAGCGACGGGCGCGGCTGGTCGCTGAGCTCTCGACAGCCTGCATCCCCAAATGGCCTTGATGCCCTTGTAAAAAGTGCCCAGCCCGCCGGGTCTGCGCCGAGAACGCGTCCTTGCAGCGTGGCGCGAGACGTGCTCGTGTAGGTCTCGACGCGGCCTGGGCGCCCTTGGCGCGGGGACGGTTCCCGTCCCGATCGGGCGCGAGGCGCGCGACCCGTGCCTTGTAGGGAGAGCGTTATGCGGGTAGCGACATGTATAGGCGGAGCCGCGCTCGCGGCGGTCCTGGCGCTGACGGGCACCCGGGCAGCCCTGGCGAGCACACGCGATGCCTGGATCACGACCAGGGCCAAGATGGCCCTGCTCGCGACCGAGGGACTGCGCGGGGGGACCATCAACGTCGACACCGTGAACGGCCGCATCACCTTGCACGGCAGGGTCCGCACCGCGGATGAGAAGGCCAAAGCGGAGGACGCAGTCAGGACGGTCGACGGCGTGAAGGACGTCCGCAACATCCTCCAGGTCGTCGGCGGCCAGCGTGAGAGGCTAGTGAGGCGAGCCGACGCCGAGATCCGCGACGAGGTCGAGAAGGCGCTCGGGACCGACAGGGCGCTCGCCGGCAGCCGCATCGCCGTGCGGTCGGTGAACGATGGCGTGGTGCTCCTCGCCGGCAGGGCGAGCACCATGAGCGAGCACCTGCGCGCCATGGGCGACGCCGCCCGGGTCCCGGGCGTGCGCCGGGTCGCCAGCGAGATCGAGAGCCCGAAGGAGCTGACGGACGCGGAGATCGGGCGAGCCAGCGGGCCCCTGGCCCGGGAGGACCGCGGCATGAGCGACGCGGCGCGGGATCTGCTGATCACGTCCGCGACGAAGCTCCGCCTGCTGGCCGACCGCCGCACGCCGGCGCTCGACATCAACGTCGACACGGTGGACGGCGACCTGACCCTCTTCGGCATGGTGCCGTCGAATGAGGCGAAGGCGGCGGCCGAGGAAGATGCGCGCCGGTCGAGGTGAAGAACGGGGTAGCGCGCCTGAGCGGGACCGTGCCGAGCCAGGATGAGCGGCTCGCGGCCGCGATCACCGCCCGTTCGGCGGTGGGCGTCAAGTGGGTGCGGGACGATCTGCGGGTGAGCGTCCGCACGGACTCTCACCCGCTTGCGCCCGTGCCGGATGGAGTACGCTGAATGACGTTTCCATGGGGTGGACGGTGCTCATCGCGATCGAGCCTGTCCTGGCGCACGTGCCACTCGGGGGTGTCTGGCTGCTGCTGGACGGCGGACTCTGTTACACGGCCGGGGTGATCTTCTACGCCTGGAAACGGCTGCCGTTCAGCCACGCGATCTGGCATCTCTTCGTACTGGCCGGCAACGCCTTCCATGTGTTCGCCGTGCTGTACTACGTGATCCCGCCGCAGCCGTAAGGCGAGCATGCGGGGATGCTCACGGGGATCGTCTCCAGTCGGGGCTTCTTGAAGCGCCTGGACGACGTGGGGAGCCTTCCCGTGTGGAGCATCGACGGAAGCCATCTGCCCGACGACATGCTCGCGCTCCTCGACCACCTCCTCGACCTCGCCGGCACCCACGGCGACCCCCAGGCGAGGCGACCCCTCCAGTCCGACCTGCTACGCCGGCACCGTGAAGGCCCGAATCGTTTCGTCCCGTGGGCTGTTCATTCGGAGCGGCCCACACGGCGTCTCTGCGAGGCGAAGCGACACCTCAAGGAGGGACCCGGCCCCGCGATACGAGTCGAGCATCCGCACGAAGTCGTTCATCGAGCCGAGAACCTGTCGGCTGATTGTCTTCCCGATGACCGCTTCGAGCATCGCGTCCTCCTCCGCTGCCACTGCCGGCTCTGCGACTCCGAGCGCCCGGAGCATCTGCCCGGCCGCTTCGCGGAGGCGCGGCACCAGCAGGCTGCCATCGCGGGCGGGGATCAAGACGGGAAGGAGCGTCCGCTCACTCACGCAGAGGACAAGCTGCGGACGGGTAAAGAGCAGATGCGCGTACCAGTCACCCAGCTTCGTTGAGGGCGGCGCCGATGCCGTCTCCTCGGTCGTCCCGAGTCGCTTCCGCAGCCTCGCGGTGCATCGCAGGGTGAACATGAGGCTCTTCGGGCTCACCGTTTCGCAAGCGCTAGGGCTCGTCTCAACCGTGCGCGTGGGGTAGGGTCCGCTCGATGGCGGTTCGTCCGTTCGATCCCGACAGCCAGCAGATGCCGTTCAAGGCGGTTCTGGATCGCGTCTTCAAGACGCGCTGGGGTACGTGGGTCGCGATCCACATCGGCCAGCGCATCGACCCCTACCTGATGCGCGCAACACGCGGTCGCATCCGCATCAGCTTCACGGCGCCGACCATTCTCCTGACGCACACCGGGGCGAAGACCGGCAAGCGGCGGACCACGCCGCTCCTGTACTTCACGGACGGTTCAAACGTGGTGCTCATCGGCTCGAAGGGTGGGGCACCGCAGCACCCCGCCTGGTATCATAACCTGAAGGCGCACCCGGAGGTCGAAGCCTCCACTGACGGCCGCCCCCAGCGCTACGTCGCCCGCGAGGCCGAAGGCGCGGAGCGCGAGCGGCTCTGGAAGCTCGCGACGAAGCTCTACTCTGGCTACGAGGAATACCAGGCTCGGGCGACCCATCGCCGCATTCCGGTGATCGTGCTCGCACCTGCCAAGCGCTAACGGGCTCGTCGGGGTTCACATCGAGCACGGCCAGGGCTTGCTGGAGATCGTCATCTCAACAGCGCCATCCTGCTGTTCACCAGCGACGGTAAGGCGGTAAGGCGGACTGACCAGGCGTGCTGCCGTCTCGAAGACGTGGCGCTTCGTTAGCGGCAATCCTCGCCGCCGAAGATGTTCGGACGGCACTCCACGACGTGACCGTTGGGGTGCCTGAAGTCCCGACCGCCGAAGATGTTCGGATGCGACTCGATCCACTCGCCGCTCGGGAGGCGATAGTCCTTGCCGCCGAAGATGTTGGGCCTTGACTCGATGGTGCCTTTGGGTGTCGTCGCATCCTCCCCACCGAAGATGTTCGGACGTGAAGACGAGCGTGAGCCGTCAGGGAAGGTCGTATCGTAGCCGCCGAAGACGTTGGGTGTCGAGGAGTGCCCCTCGGGGCTGGTGCAGTCTTGCCCGCCGAAGATGTTGGGGTGGCAGGAGACTTGGGCGCTGCCGGGGAGGGGGAGACGAGGATCCTTTGGCGACCGCTTCGACGGCGCGTCGCCAACTGGGCGATGGGTTCGTCGCGCTTCGCCATCAAGCTGCCTCGTTCTTCGACCCAGGTGGACGACTCGGACCATAACCGCGCCGATCTCAGACGGCGAGGGGACTACGAGAAGAGGCGGACGGGCGCACGAGGCGCGGGCGGTCAGTGACGGAGGCCGGTGCGCCGTGCCGGAACCATCGGCTCACGAAGCCAGAGAGGACAAACCACACGACCGCGCCGAACGGCGACAGCAGGGGCTCAACCTCGAACGTGAAGCGATCCTCCAGCCGGCCGTCCGCGAAGCGGCAGGTGATCTCCTCAGGGCTCAGCACGTGGATCACCATCGCCCGGTTGCCGGTCAAGCGTTCGATCACGATCTCCCCGCACTGCGGCATGAACACCTCCATCGGCTACTTGAGGAGGGGATGCGAAGAGAAGGCACGGTCACTGTTCTGCGTGCGGGCGTAATAGACGACGGCATCGTCACCCTTCGTCGTCTCGTAGTAGCCGGCTGCGGGACGGCCGGGGACGGCCGCCTCTGCTATGCAGCTTTGAGCGGCTCTTGTGCTCTCGGCTTCGTTTCGAGCAGCTTGCGCCCTACGTCGAGAAGCGACCGACCGACGAGGACAGCAGCCCCGAGCAGGACGAATCCAGCAACGACGGGCACCGAGATCGCTACGCCGGTAAGCTGCGAGACGAGGCGCACGCCTTCACGACCAACATCACTCACGGTCATGGCGGCCTCCTTAAACGAGGACTGACTACCTCAAGGCGGTTCGCCAGGGCAAGGCCCCTCGGGACGAGGCCCCTCGGGACGCGACGAATCCACGAAGCGGACGCTCGTTCTCCTGACCGACGACCGCGCCGCAGCCGAGGTGGTCGGCTCCCGCAGCCGCTCGATCTCGCCCAGGCGTTCGGGGATGCGGTCCACCTCGACCTCG
>WNGL01010660.1_pt1 | contig 10582 bp, 10 predicted proteins | sample 5400591 | NCBI WGS metagenome assembly WNGL01 (sample SAMN13153377, study PRJNA577476) | soil metagenome | isolation source: 80 cm soil or saprolite under Garry oak tree replicate 1 | place: USA:California | collected 2016-06-15
GAGCCGGGGGACCGCGACGGCGTCGTCGAGGGTGACGATCCCGTCGTGGTGTCCGGCCGCGGCTACCGGCTCACCGGGGCAGGCTTCACGCTCGACCCGGGGGCGGGGACCATCGTCGTCCGCGGCGGCGCACGGCTCGTCACGGGCAAAGGGGAGGGCGAGTGACCCTCGCCCTTCTCCTCGCGCTCGCCGCCGCCGCGGGTCCGCTCCCCGCGACCGACGGGCTGCGCCGCGCCCCCGTTCGCGTGGACGCCGACGAGGTGCAGTACGCCTTCCAGAAGCGCGAGGTGACCTTCGCCGGAAAGCGCCCGGTCACGCTCACCCGCGCCGACGCGACGCTCACCTGCAAGCGCATCGTCGCGAAGACCGCCGAGACCGGGCAGATCGTGGCCGCGGCGTGCAGCGGCGACGTTCACTTCGCGCGCGGCGCGCGGGTCGTCACCTGCGAGCGCGCGAACTTCGACGACGCGGCCGACCGCGTGATCTGCGAGGGGAACGTGGTCCTGAAGGACGCGGGCACCGAGGCGAAGGGCACGCGCCTCGTCTACGACTTGAGGTCCGACGAGGCGAAGCTGGAGGGCGCGGTCATCACCCTCCCCGGCGCCGAGATCGAGGAGCGGCAGAAGGCCATCGAGGAGCGCCGGAAGGAGAAGAAGAAGTGAGCGCCCCGGGCGACGCCCCCCGCCTCCTCCGCGCGGAGGGGCTCGTGAAGACCTACCGCGGCCGGCGGGTCGTGGACGACGTCTCCTTCCACGTGGCGCCCGGTGAGGTGGTCGGGCTCCTCGGCCCGAACGGCGCGGGGAAGACCACCTCGTTCAACATGGTGGTGGGGCTCGTCGTCCCGGAGAAGGGGCGCGTGCTCCTCGGTGACGTGGACCTCACCGCGCTCCCGATGCACCGCCGGGCCCGGCTCGGCGTCGGCTACCTCCCGCAGGAGGCCTCCATCTTCCGGCGCCTCACGGTGCGGGAGAACTTCGTCGGCGTCCTCGAGGCGCTCGGCGTGCCGAAGGAGGAGCGGGAGGAGCGGGCGCGCGCGCTCCTCGCCGAGTTCCGGCTCGAGAAGATCGCCGAGTCGCTCGGCGAGCAGCTCTCCGGCGGCGAGCGGCGGCGGGCGGAGGTGGCGCGGAGCCTCCTCTCGTCGCCGCGGTACATCCTCTTCGACGAGCCCTTCGCGGGCGTCGACCCGATCGCGGTCGGCGAGCTGCAGCGGCTCATCGGCGGGCTCCGCGACCGCGGCATCGGCGTGCTCATCACCGATCACGCGGTCCGCGAGGCGCTCGGGATCTGCGGGCGCGCCTACATCCTCTCCGCGGGCAGCCTCCTCGAGGCGGGGACGCCGGCGGAGATCGCCGCCTCCCCGCGGGCGCGCGCGGTCTACCTGGGCGACAAGTTCCGGCTGGACGAACAGGCGGTGAACTGAGTGGCGCTCGAGCTGAAGCAGCACCTCAAGATGACGCAGCAGCTGGTGATGACTCCCCAGCTGCAGCAGGCCATCAAGCTCCTCCAGCTCTCGCGGATGGAGCTCGTGGACCTCATCCGCACCGAGGTGACCGAGAACCCGCTGCTCGAGGGCGCCGACGAGCCGGAGGAGGAGCCGGTCCAGAGCGGCGAGAGCCCGGCCGAGGTCCAGGCGCACGACCAGGAGCCCGAGCACAAGGCGGCGGAGAAGGAACAGGAGGTGAAGGGCGAGGAGGGCGCGAACGAGATCGACTGGGACCAGTACCTCGACCACTACCAGCTGCAGGGCCACACCGCGCCGTCGAACCGCAACCTCACCGACGAGGAGATGCCCGGGTTCGAGGCGACGCTCACGCGCAAGACCGACCTCGTCGATCACCTCGCCTGGCAGCTCCGGCTCTCGCACTTCACCCCCGAGGAAGAGCCGGTGGCGATGCTCATCATCGGGAACCTCGACGAGGACGGCTACTTCAGGATGCCGCTCGTCGAGGGGGAGTCCGCCGACGCGGCGACCCGCGATCCGATCCTGCGCGTCGCGTTCGAGTCGGGCGCGGGCGTGGAGTGCGCGGAGCGGGTCCTCAAGAAGGTCCAGGCGCTCGATCCCGTCGGCGTCGCCGCGCGCGACCTCCGCGAGTGCCTGCTCCTCCAGGTCCGCCACCTGAACGCCGACACGCCCGAGATCGTGGCGATCCTCGAGCGGCACCTCAAGCACCTCGAGTCCCGGAACTACGGGGCGATCGCGAAGGACCTCAAGGTGCCGGTCGAGGACGTCGTGAAGGCGGTGAAGGTGATCAGCCGCCTCGAGCCGAAGCCGGGCCGCGCCTTCTCCGGGGAGGAGGCGCAGTACATCACGCCGGACGTCTACGTCTACAAGATGGGCGACAAGTACGTCACGGTGCTGAACGACGACGGCCTCTCGAAGCTCCGCATCTCCGGGATGTACCGGGCCGCGCTCAAGAACGGGCAGGCGGGCGCCGCGAAGGAGTACATCCAGGACAAGCTCCGCAGCGCGGTGTGGCTCATCCGCTCGATCCACCAGCGGCAGCGCACCATCTACAAGGTGACCGAGTCGATCGTGAAGTTCCAGCGGGACTTCCTCGACAAGGGGATCTCGTACCTGAAGCCGCTCATCCTGCGCGACGTCGCCGAGGACATCGGCATGCACGAGTCCACCGTGTCGCGCGTGACGACGAACAAGTACGTCCACACCCCGCAGGGAATCTACGAGCTCAAGTTCTTCTTCAACTCGGCCATCAACCGCACCGGCGGCGACGAGATCGCGAGCGAGGCGGTGAAGAACCACATCAGGCAGATCGTGGCGGCCGAGGACTCGAAGCAGCCGCACTCCGACCAGAAGATCGTCGAGATCCTGAAGGTCCAGGGGATCGAGATCGCCCGCCGGACCGTCGCGAAGTACCGCGAGGTCCTCGGGATCCTGCCGTCGTCGAGGCGGAAGCAGTATTTCTAGCCCGTGCCCCGGCCGGCGGGCAGCCCGTCCCGAGCCTCCCGGAGGAACCGTCCCGGCCGCCGCACCCCGGGACGCCCGGCCAGTCCGCGCTCACGGGACCGCGGACGCCCCCGATGAGCGCGAGCGATCGGTCGACGACGCCGATCCGCCGGCGAGGCCCTGCTATGATGATCCCAAGCATGTTGCCAGTCTGGGCAGCATCGGCTTCGGCCGCGGTCGCGAGGGTTCTCACCCCCCGCCGGTCGCGGCCGACGCATCTCGCGGTATCAAGGAGGCGAGGCAAATGCAGCTGAACATCACCTTCCGGCATCTCGAGCCCACTGACGCCCTCAAGACGCACGTCGCCGAGAGGATCGCGCACGTCGGCCGCTACATCGACCGGCCGAGCGAGGCGCACGCGGTGCTCCACGTCGAGAACCTCGATCATCACGCCGAGATCACCGTCAAGGCCGGGCGGTTCCTCCTGCGCGGGACCGGCCGCTCCCAGGACATGTACGCGTCGATCGACGCGGCCGCGGATCGCATCGAGACGCAGCTGAAGAAGCACAAGTCGAAGCTCACCGACCAGCATCACAAGGGCGCCAACGGGCACGAGGCCGAGCCGGTCGAGGTCCGCCACGACGTCCTCGACATCCTCGCGCACCCCGACCGCCCGAGCCACCGGGTCGTGAAGAGCACGGCGTTCCAGGCGCGGGCGATGACGGTGGACGAGGCGATCCTGCAGCTCGAGCTCGCCGACGCCCGCTTCTACGTGTTCCAGAACGCGAAGGACCGGGCCTTCAACGTCGTGTACCGGCGCGACGACGGCAACTTCGGGCTCATCGAGGCGAAGACCGCCTGATCCCGCCGCCGGCCCGGACCTCAGGACGGTCCGGGCTGCGGCGCACGGGTGCGCCCACCCGCCGATCGCTCGCGCAGCGGCTTGCCTTCTTGCCGACGCATTGCCACTTGTGTTAGCTGACGCCGGTTCCCCATGAAGATCGTCGAGTTCCTCCGGTTCGACGCGGTGATCGCGAATCTCTCCGGCACCACCGGGCCGGCGGTCCTCGCCGAGCTGTGCCGGCCGCTCGCGGCCGCGAACAAGGTCGACGCGCAGAAGCTCCTCGACACGCTCCTCGAGCGCGAGAAGCTCGGCTCGACCGGCATCGGCGAGGGGGTCGCGATCCCGCACGGCAAGGTCCCCGGGCTCCCGGGGCTCATCGCGAGCTTCGGCCGCGCGCCGCAGGGGATCGACTTCCGCGCCATCGACGGGCGCCCGACGGTCCTCTTCTTCGCGCTCTTCGCGCCGGAGAACTCGGCCGGCGCGCACCTCAAGGCGCTCGCCCGGATCAGCCGGATCTTCAAGAACCCGGCCTTCCGGGAGGCCATCCTCCGCGCCGGCACGGCCGAGGAGATCTACCGCCTCGTCGAGGCGGAGGACGCGAAGTACTAGCGCGCTTCGCCCGCACCCCACCAGGTTTGACGGCGCCTCGCGGGTCGGCCTAATGTCGCCCGAACGAGGAGGGGTCCGGTGTCACCCAATCTGATCCGCATCGACTGCACCGGGATGCGCTGCCCGCAGCCCGTCCTCAAGCTCGCCGTCGAGACCGCCGAGACGCCGGCCGGGACCGTGGTCGAGATCGTCGGCGACTGCCCCACCTTCGAGAAGGACATCCGGACCTTCTGCGACCGCCGCAAGAAGACCCTCCTCGCGGTTCGCGGGGACGGCGTGAAGACGATCATCCAGATCCAGTACTGAGGCCGACGGCAGCGTGTGAAGCAGAACGAGCCGCGGGGGGACCACGGGCGTCCGGCGGAGATCGCCGGCCGCACCGGGATCTTCTTCTGCCGCTGCGGCCCGAACCTCGGCCAGGTGGTGAAGCTCGGCGAGCTGGGCCGGCCCGAGGCCTGGCCCGACGCCGCCCTGGTCGCGACCCACGACGTGCTCTGCTCGCCCGAGGGCCAGGCCTGGCTCCGGGAGCGGATCCGCGCCGGGAACCTCGAGCGGGCGGTCGTCGCCGCGTGCTCCCCGCGTGAGCACGAGGCGACCTTCCGGACCGTGCTCGCCGCGGAGGGGCGCTCGCCCTGGCTCCTGCAGATGGTGAACCTGCGCGAGCAGGTGGACTGGATCGGGGGCGACCCGGCGGCCGCCACCGCGCGGGCCGGCCGGCTCGTCGGCGCGGCGCTGGCGCGGCTCGCGCTCCACCGTCCGCTCCCGTTCGAGGAGGTCGAGGTCTCGGCCGACGTCCTCGTGGTGGGCGCGGGGCCGGCAGGGCTCTCCGCCGCGCGCAGCCTCGCCGGCAAGGGGCGCAAGGTCGTGGTCGCGGAGCGCGCGTTCACCATCGGCGGGCTCGCGAACCAGCTCGACGAGGTCTTCCCGGATCTCGAGTGCGCGAGCTGCTTCATGGAGCCGGTGCTCGACCGGGTGCTGCACGACGAGCGGGTCGAGGTCCTCACCGGCGCCGAGATCCGCGAGGTCCGCGGGGCCGCCGGGGGCTTCGAGATCGAGCTCGAGCTCGCGCCCCGCGGGGTCGATCCCACGGCGTGCCTCGGCTGCGGCGAGTGCGCGAAGCTCTGCCCCGTCGAGCTCCCCGACCCGTACGGCGCGGGGCTCGGCGTGGCGCGGGCGATCGGCCTCGCCTACCCGGGCTGCCTCCCCCACGTCTCCGCCATCGACCCTGCCGCCTGCCTCCGCGCGCGCGGTGAGCCCTGCGACGCGTGCCTCGCCGCCTGCGCCATGGGCGCGATCCGGCTCGAGGACGGCCCCCGGCGTCGCGTCGTGACGGCCGGCGCGATCGTCCTCGCGACGGGCCACCGCCCCGACGAGGCGGACGGGCCCCGGGGGGTGGTGTCGAGCTACGGCCTCGAGCGGATGCTCCACCCCGACGGGCCGACTCGCGGAGCGGTGCGCGGCGCGGACGGGCGCGAGCCGCGCGCGGTGGTGCTCGCTCCGGGCGCGGAGGAGGACTCCGACCTCGCTGCGCAGGAGCTCCTGAAGCTCGCGCACCTCCTCCGCACGAAGCTCCCGGCTGCGAAGATCCAGGTCGCCGGCGGGCTTCACCGCGCCCCCGCGCACCGGCGCCGCGCCCAGGCGCTCGCCGACGAGGGGGTCGGCTTCGTGGACGGCGGGCTCGCCCCCGCGCCGATCGTCGCGGACGGCGCGGCCCTGCGCGTGCCGCTCGCCACCGGGGCCGAGCTCGTCGCGGACCTCGTGGTGGTCCACGCGCCCTCCCACCCGGCCGAGGGCGCCGGCGCGCTCGCGCGGCTCCTGCGGGTCCCGCTCGACGAGCGCGGCTTCTTCCTCGATCGCGCCCCGAGCCCGTTCGATCCGACTGCGACCCGGGTCGCCGGCGTCTTCGTCGCGGGCGCGGCGGGCGGCCCCCGGACCATCGCGCAGTCCATCCGGGACGGCGCCGCCGCCGCCGGGCTCGTGCTCGCCTCGCTCGTGCCCGGCGAGCGCCGCGCCCTCGAGCCGCTCGCCTCCGAGGTCGATCTCGCGCTGTGCGGCGGCTGCGGGATCTGCGTCTCCGCCTGCCCCTTCCATGCGGTGCGGCTCGTCGAGGGGAAGGCCCGCGTCGAGGCGGTGCACTGCCGCGGCTGCGGCACCTGCGCGGCGGCCTGCCCGACCGGCGCCGCGAACGCCCCCCACTTCACGCGCGCCCAGCTCGAGGCCGAGATCTCGGCGCTGCTGGCTGCCCCTGCGCTCGCTGCGCGGGGCGGGTAGCCGATGGCCCGGGACCCGCAGATCGTCGCGTTCCTCTGCAACTGGTGCGCGTACCAGGCCGCCGACCGCGCCGGCCAGGCGCGGCGCGAGTACCCGCAGAGCCTCCTCACCGTGCGCGTCATGTGCACCGGAAGGGTCGAGCCCGCCTTCGTGCTCCAGGCATTCCGCGAGGGCGCGGACGGCGTGCTCGTCGCGGGCTGCCACCCCGGCGACTGCCATTACGTCGACGGAAACCTCCGCGCCGCCGCCCGGCACGCCGTGCTCTCCCGCGCGCTCGCCCAGGCCGGGATCGAGCCCTCGCGCTACCGGATCGCGTGGACCGGCGGGTCGGAGGCGGAGAAGTTCGCGGAGGTGGTCCGCGAGATGACGGAGGACCTGCGCGCGCTCGGCCCGCTCGACTACCGCGCCCGGGCCCTCGACGCGGTGGAGGACGCGATCGGCCTCGCGCCGCACCGCCTTCCCGGGATCGAGGCCCACGAGCCGGCGCCCGTGCGCGAGCGCCCGCGCGTCGCGTTCTACTGGAACGCGTCCTGCGGCGGGTGCGAGGAGGCGGTGATCGACCTGGGCGAGGGGCTGAACGCCCTGCTCGCGAAGGTCGACGTCGTGCTCTGGCCGGTCGCGCTCGACTACCGCAAGCGCGATGTCGAGGCGCTCCCCGACGGCGGGATCGACGTCGCCTTCGTGAACGGCGCGGTGCGCCTCACCGAGCAGGACGAGTGGGCGCAGCTGCTGCGGCGGAAGGCCCGGATCCTCGTCGCGTTCGGCGCGTGCGCCCACCTCGGCGGCGTGGTCGGGCTCGGGAACCTCTCCGAGCCCGCGGAGATCCTCGACGCCGCCTACCGGCTCCCGCGCTCCGTCTCGAACCCCGGCGCGCCCGCGCCCGGCCAGCCGGTCCAGGCGGGCGGGCACGACCTCACGCTGCCGGCGCTGCTCTCGCGCACCCTCCCGCTCGGCGAGGTGGTGGACGTCGACTACGTCATCCCGGGCTGCCCCCCCACCCCGGCGCTCCTCGCGGAGGCCGTCGAGCGGATCCTCTCCGGCGACCTTCCGCCGCGCGGCGCGGTGCTCGCGCCGAACGCGTCGCTCTGCGACGCCTGCCCGCGCAAGGAGTCGAAGCCGGAGCGGATCGAGATCTCCTCGCTGCGCCGGCTCGCCACGAGCGCGATCGATCCCGCGCTCTGCTTCCTCGCGCAGGGGCTCGTCTGCCTCGGCCCCGGGACGCGCCAGGGGTGCCAGCCCGGGTGCGTCGAGGCGGGGATGCCCTGCCGCGGCTGCTTCGGGCCGCTCGACGGCGTCCGGGACGCCGGCGCGGCGATGCTCTCCGCGTTCGCGTCGCTCCTCGCCGGGGACGAGGAGGAGCGCGCCGCCCTCGCGGCCGAGCTCCCCGATCCCGCCGGCACCTTCTGGCGCTACTCGTTCGCGGCCGGGCTCGTGCCCCGCCGCCCGCGGAAGGCCGGGCTGTGAGCCGCCGGATCACCATCGACCCGATCACCCGGCTCGAGGGGCACGGCCGGATCGAGGTGCTCCTCGACGAGCAGGGGAACGCGCACTCCGCGTTCCTGCAGGTGCCGGAGCTGCGCGGGTTCGAGCGGTTCTGCGTCGGGCGCGCCGCCGAGGAGATGCCGCAGCTCACCGCGCACGTCTGCGGCGTCTGCCCGGCGGCCCACCACCTCGCCTCGGCCCGGGCGCTCGACGCGATCTACGGCGCGACGCTCCCGGTCGCCGCGCGGCGGGTCCAGGCGCTCTACTACAACCTCTTCCTCCTCGAGGACCACCTCCTTCACTACTGGTACCTGGGCGGCCCGGACTTCTACGTCGGCCCGCGCGCTCCCGCGCCCATGAGGAACGTGCTCGGCGCCATCGCGCGCGTCGGCGCGGAGATGGGCGGGCGCATCCTCGCCGTCCGCAAGACGGCGCGGGACCTCATGGCCACGATCGCCGGGCGGACCATCCACCCCGTCTTCGCGCTGCCCGGCGGGATCTCGCGGCCGCTCGACGAGGAGACGGCCCGCCGGGTCCGCGAGGCCGCGCCCGGGTTCGTCCGGTTCGCCGAGGACACGATCGCGTCCTTCCGGAGCGCGGTCCTCGAGGACCGCGAGTGGCGGAAGGTCGTCGACAGCGAGATCTTCCGCGTCCGCTGCCACTCGATGGGCATGGTGGACGAGGCGGGGCGGCTCACCTTCCTCGACGGGAAGCTCCGCGTCGTGGACCCGGCGGGCGAGGAGCTCGCGCTCTTCGCGCCCGCCGACTGGCTCGATCACCTCGCCGAGCGCGTCGAGCCCTGGACCTACGCGAAGCTCACCTTCCTCAAGGCGCGCGGGTGGAAGGGGCTCGTCGAGGGGGCCGAGAGCGGGCTCTACCGCGTCGGCCCGCTCGGGCGGCTCAACGTCGCGCGCGCGATGGCCACGAACCGGGCGGAGCAGGAGCGGCAGCGGCTCTTCGAGGAGCTCGGCTGGCCCGCGCACCAGACGCTCGCGTTCCACTGGGCCCGGCTCGTCGAGGCGCTGCAGGCGGCGGAGACCATCGAGCTCCTCTCGCACGATCCGGACCTGACCTCGCCCGAGGTGCGCGTCGTCCCCGCCCCCCTCTCCGGCCCGCGCGAGGGCGTCGGCGCCGTCGAGGCGCCGCGCGGCACGCTCCTCCACCACTACGCGGTCGACCGCGCCGGGATGCTGACCGCGGTGAACCTCGTCGTCGCCTCGCAGCACAACGCCGCCTCGGTCCAGGTCTCGGTGCGCAAGGCGGCGCGCGGGCTCATCCGCAACGGCCAGGTGGACGACAGGCTCCTGAACCTCCTCGAGATGGCGTTCCGCGCCTACGATCCCTGCAACGCGTGCGCGTCGCACGCCCTGCCCGGCGAGCTGCCGCTCGTCGTCACGCTGCGCGGGCCGGACGGCGAGGTGCGCGAGGTCCTGCGGCGCCGGGTCCCCGAGGGCGAATGACGCTCGTCCTCTGCCTCGGCAACGAGCTCCGGCGCGACGACGCGGTCGCCCTGCGCGTCGCGGACGCGCTCCGCGCGGATCCGCCCGCGGGCGCCGTGGTCCGCACCACCGCCGTCGCCGGGCTCTACCTCGTGGACGAGCTCGAGGGGTTCGAGCAGGCGGTGGTGGTGGACGCTGTGCAGACCGGCCGCCATCCGGCGGGGACGGTCCTCTCGTTCGCGCTCGAGGACCTGCGCGCGCCGGAGGGGCCCTCTCCCCACTCGATCGGGCTCCCGTCGGTGCTCGCGCGGGCGCGCCGCGCCGGGCTCCCGGTCCCGGCGCGGATCCACGTCGTGGCGGTGGAGGTGGCGGAGCTCGACACGATCGGCGTCGGGCTCGGCCCCGCGGTGGCGGCGGCGGTCGCCCCGGCGGCGGAGGAGGTCCGCCGCGCCGTCCGCGCCCTCGGCGCGGCCGTCAGTGCGTGACGAGGTGGACGAGCCGGTCCCAGCGCAGTCCGCGCGGGCCCCAGGACGCGAGCGCCATCCAGGCGCGCCCCTTGATCCGTCCGACCGGCACCGGGCCGAACACGCGGCTGTCCGCCGAGTGGTCGCGGTGGTCGCCCGCGAGCCACACCGTCCCGGGCGGCACCTTCTGCGGCTCGACGTCGCCGCAGGGGAGCCAGGGCGTGCAGTAGGTGTGGAAGTGGTGCGACTCGAGCTTCTCGACGAAGTCCACGCACGGCTCCTCGCGCCACTCGCCGTTCTCGGGCTTGTTCTTGTAGCCGCACGGGCCCGGGACCCGCTCGCGCGGGACGCCCTCGCCGTTCACCCACAGGTGACCGTCGCGGATCTCGATCGTGTCGCCACCGACCCCGACGACCCGCTTGATGAGGTCGTCGTCGCGCGGGTTCCCCGGGGGGGCGAGCAGGACGACGATGTCGCCCCGCTTCGGCGAGGACCAGGTCGCCTGGGCGGTGGAGGTGAACGGAAGCCGCGCTCCGTACGCCCACTTCTCGACGATGACGTAGTCGCC
>WNGL01010663.1_pt1 | contig 10582 bp, 10 predicted proteins | sample 5400591 | NCBI WGS metagenome assembly WNGL01 (sample SAMN13153377, study PRJNA577476) | soil metagenome | isolation source: 80 cm soil or saprolite under Garry oak tree replicate 1 | place: USA:California | collected 2016-06-15
CCAGCTCATCCACTCACTCTGGCCACGGCACCGTGGCCCGGCGGCCCGCGTCCGCGGCAGCGGCTCCGTCGAGACGGTCCGGCAGCCCGGGCGGACGTTTTGAGACGCCCTTCCCGTATCGCGGCCAGGAACCGAACCCCGGCAGCAGACTCCCGGTGCAGATACCCCGGCGAACTGCCTTCGAAGAAGGCGCTGCGTTGACCGGCAGAATCCGGGGGCGGCCAACTGCGACAGCCGCCCGCCGATCCATAGCGATCAATCTACGCGTCGCGGTACGGCGTCGATATCTGCGCCGAACGGCGGGGATGCGCCCCTCGCTGGGCTGACCGGGCGACATCGACGGCGAGCCACCGCGCGCAGAACACCCCCGTCTGCACCGGTACATGGCCACTTGATCTTGATCCCCAAGCCGCGCGTAACGGCGGGTGGGGCGCGTCAAGTGGCTGGCAGGGCCGACAGCAGGACGTGACGCAGAGGGTGGACGGCTCCCGCGCGCTCCTCAGACAGGCCTAGGCCCTGGCCTGCCCGCCCCGGGCGCGGTACCGACCGCCGTGCCCGGCGCGGCCTGTGGCTTCCCGCTACCGATGCGCACCCACTGGACCGCACTCCACCTCGCAAGCCTCGCCGCAGCCGCCCCCCAGGGCCGCCACCTCGTTGCCGCCCGCAGCGGCCACGCCATCCGCCACCAGCAGCCCAGGCTCGCCGCCGACGCGATCCCCCGGGTCATCCCCGAACACGCCGAACACCCGGCCGCGGAACGGCACAATTACCGGATCTGGCGCATTACCCAAGCCGGGCTGCCGACAGCCGACGGCGTACCGATCGGCGGATCCGGCGGGCGGTCTGCTGCGGGCTGTGCAAGGTCATCGACGGCGTGCTGTCCTGATTCCAGTGTCGCTGTCCTTGTGCATGGAGGTGGCGGCGTCCAGGGCAACATGGCGGATGATCTGGCGGCGTCCGGGTTTAGCGGGCGGGTCATCCGCCCGAGGTGGGCACGGGTCGTCCGGAATGCCAGGCGTGACAACGCTTCGGATGATCTCGTGTCCTCGTTGGGGTTCCTGCGTGATGGCGCGTGGTGGCTGGCCTGTTCAGTCGGCTAGGTTTGCGGGGCCGGGCTGGTGCAGCCGGGCCGCGCGCAGTTCGAGGTAGCGCTGTTCGGGCAGGTTCGCGGTCATCCTGGCCGCCCGGTTCTGGACATCCCGGCCAAGATCTTCCTCACCCATCTTCCTACTGAGCGCCAGCCCGGTTCGGGACTCTGGCGCGGCGGGTCCCTACAATCGGCCTGGCCGAAGGGCTCGACGAAGACCATGCCTTTCATGGGCGCCAGGTGAAGTCCACCGGCCGCGTGTGGGCGCTTGAGCGCGCGGTCGGCGCCGTCGAGCCCGAACCGGAGAATGAGGGTGTCCTTGACGATGCCACAGAAGGTGCGGCCGCCGAGCATGGATGACAGGCCGCCGAGCATCTGCCGTTCGGGTCAGTGTTTCAGCGGCCGGGAGAACCGCCCTGACCCAGTCGGCCAGGTCCTCGTCGTAAGCCATGCGATCCTCCGGTGAGCTTAACCGGCCTGGCCGGGCGGCCAGTCTGTTTGCTGCGGGAGGCCGAACAGCGGGAACAGCGACGGGTCGGCGAATCCGGTGATCTCGCCGATCAAACCTTCGCGGACGCTCAGGACCATGATGCCGTAGGCCCGTGCAGTAGCCCCGTCGCGCAGGTAGGCGGCCACGGCGGGCTGCCCGTTGGCCCGGGTGGGGACCAGCCGGATGACGGCCAGGTCCCCGCCAGCCGGCACCGTGGCGAAGAACGACCCGATGGCCTCCTGGCCCCGGTAGGCGAGCGGGGCCGGGGGCATCGTCAGCAGGCAGTCCCCGGCCAGCACCGACACCAGAGCAGGAACGTCGCCGGCATGCCAGGCCGCGGTGAACCGGTCCACCAGCGCGCGCTCGGCGCCGGGGGCCGGGACGCTGGCCGGGCGCAGGCGCCCCGCCGCGCGGTGAGTGTCCAGGGTGGCCCGGGCCCGCTGCAGGGCGCTGTTCACCGCGGCCTGGCTGGCCTGCAGGATCTGCGCGGTCTCGGCAGCGGAGAAGCCCAGCACGTCCCGTAGCAGCAGCACGGCACGCTGCCTCGGCGGCAGCAGCTGGATGACGGTCAGGAAGGCTAGCTGGACGCTCTCGCGGACCTCATAGCGGGCAGCCGGATCGCTTCCTCCGGCAAGCTCGCGTAGCCACTCATCGGGGTAAGGCTGCAGCGCGGTGACCTCGACATCGGGCGCGTTGGGCGGCGGGGGCGCCGGGGTCAGGGCCGCAGCGGGCGCTGCGGCGGCGCGGGAGCGGGCGGTCAGGCACCGGTTGGTCGCGATCCGGTAGAGCCATCCCCGCACCGGCCCGCGCCCGTCGAAGGCGCCCAGGTGACGCCAGGCGCGCATGAGGACCTCCTGCAGCACGTCCTCGGCATCGTGCACCGACCCGAGCATCCGGTAGCAGTGCACATGCAGCTCACGCAGATAGGGCGCGATGAGAACACCGAACGCGTCCTCATCGCCCGTCCTGGCCCGGGCCAGCAACACCTGCTCGCCCTCGCGAAGCGTGCCGCCGGTCACGGCAGGTCACGGCCGCCGGTCACGGATCCCATCTGGGAATGGTAAGACCAGCGGCACTCATCGCCGCTCATGCACCGGCTGCCATAGCGGCCCGCAGTTCCTGCGCATCGTAGATCAGCTCCCCGCGCACGATCTGCCCGTCCCGCACCGTCAGGATCTCCGCCGAGGTCATCGCCGCTATCGGCAGCGCCATCTCCCAGTCGATGATCGAGCACACCGTGTCACCATCTGTGAACTGGCGGCGGACGCTGAACCGGGTCACCATCGGGCCCGCCTGCGCTGCCATCTGCCGGAAGCCCTCCGCGGAATCGAAGCTGGCCACCGGCCCGGTAAAGGCGAAGTCCGGTGCCAGCGGCACCGCGCCGAAATCCCCCTTCCCGGCCATCCACGCGTCGTAGTAGCTGCCCACAACATCCAGAACCGACATGAACCCTCCTCCAGTACCGGCCCGGCGCATCCGTGCCTATCCATAAAGACCCGGCCAGCGCGGCCGGATTAATCGCTCCGGCCCGAGGACCCAGGTTTCCCGGCATCCCTTAACGCCCGCTGCCGGTGCGGCCAGACCACTTCGGCCGGGTGCCGTGGTGATCACCGCAGCCGGTAGCGTGCCCATAGCCGCGACGTCTGCTTGGCCTGCTGTTGGTGAGGCGCGCTTTGCAGGGCCCGGCACGCGCGGCCGCCCGTCACATGCCGCGGGCGCCCAGGCCGCGCTCGTGCCGGGCCGCCATCGCGTTGGCGAAGGCCGCGTTGAGGCGGTCCGGAACGCCTGGGCCCAGGGGCCCAGCAGGGTGCCACGACCCTGGTCCTCGGCGATCGAGTTGATCATGAGGCAGCCTCGCCCGGGCTGCCCGCCGGCGGGGAAGAACCCGGCCAGGCCGGCGAAGTAGCGCTCGATGTCGCCGGTTGCGGCCCCTGGCCGTTCCATCGGGGCGAGCCGGGGGCCGATGAAGCCGCGGAGGTACCACTCCAGGGCCCGGTCGAAGCCACCTGCCATTCCTTGACGCTGCGAGCTGACAGGTCCGGCATAGGGAACCGGTTCTGCACTGCATAGTCCAGAATGGTTCTCACGAGGCGGTGAGATCATGGCCATCCCTACCGAGCCGATCGGCAGTATTCCCCGGCCGGCGTAGCTGATCGAGGCCGGACACGACCTGGCCGCCGGGCGGATCACCGCCGCGGATTACGCCCGGCTCGCGGAGGCGGCGGTGCGCGAGACCATCGAGCAGCTCGAGGCGACCGGCTCGCCGGTGATCACCGACGGCGAGCAGGGCAAGCCGAGCTTTGCCACCTACCCGCTGGCCGGCCTGGCCGGGCTGGCCCCGGACGGGGCGGTGATCCCGTTCGCCGACGGGCACACCCGGCAGCTGCCGCGGCTGACCGCCGGGCCGTTCCGGTACGCGCAGCACGCCGATGGCTATCTTGAGCTGGCGCTGCGCTACGCTCACGTCCCGGTCAAGCAGCCGGTGATCGCCGCGTCCGCGCTCAGCCTGCTCTACCCGGCCGACGGCATCGCCGGCTACCCGCGGGAGGCGTTCCTGGCGGACCTGGTGCGCGAGGCGGCCGCCGACATCCGCGGCGCCCTGGAGGGGGCGCGCACAGCGTGCAGATCGATTTCACCGAGGGCAGGCTCGCGGTCAAGCTCGACCCGTCCGGGCAGCTGCTGCGGTCGTTTACCGATCTGAACAACCAGGTGCCGGCCGGGTTCTCGGCCCAGGAGCGGCAGCGGATCGGGGTGCACACCTGCCCGGGCGGTGACCAGGACTCCACCCACAGCGCCGACGTGGACTACGCCGGGCTGCTGCCGGGCCTGTTCAGCCTGAACGCCGGCACCTTCTACATCCAGCTGGCCAGCGAGCCCGACCGCCCCCGGGTCCTGCGTGCCATCGCCGAGCACGCCCGGCCGGGGCAGCGGATCTTCGTCGGCGTGACCGACCCGATCGATCCCCGGATCGAGACGGCGGAGGAGGTCAGGGACCGGGTGCTGGAAGCGGCCGAATATCTCGGACCGGGCCGGCTGGGCACGTGCGACGACTGCGGCTTCGCGCCGTTCGGCGACGACACCTCCACCGCGCGCGAGACAGCATTCACGAAGATCCGCGCCCGGGTAGCCGGAACCCAGCTGGCGGCCGCCCAACTCGGGCTCTGAACTCGGGCACCGGAATATCCGGGCACGGGCGGCACCGGAAGCCGTCAGCACGCCAGCGTCCGGCGCTCGCCGGTCCCCGCGGTCCGGCGGCGACACGGTACCGCTACGGCCGAGGAGGAAGGGACGCCCGCTATGACATCTCCGGTCCGGCCGGCCGCTTCTGCGGCGCGGTGCCCGCCCTGGTCACGGCTGGGCGAAGCGGCGCGGCTGTTCGCCCGCGGGGTCACGGTGCGGCGGTGCGTGCCGGTGGCCGCAGTGGTTGGCTGCGTGCTGTCGGCGATCAACGAGGGGGCGCGGATCGCCGCAGGCCACGTCGGGTGGCCGACCTGGGTTCAGGTCGGCCTCAACTTCGTGGTGCCGTTCCTGGTATCCAGCTACGGTTACCTTGCCGCCGCCCGGGTCGCGGGCGTGGGTCCCCAGGCGAGAGCTGGCTGACAGCCCCTGCGGAACAGCGGACCTGTTCGCGGTCTCCGGCACCGAAGATGGCGTCCCGCGGGACCCAACGGCGCAGGCCGCCCGAGCGGGCGGCCGCGCCAGGGCGGGCGCAATCGATCACACCTAGCCATGAGTGCCACCCGAACCGGGATCCCCGGCCGCGAACGCCGAGGTCCCGGGCCGCCCCCCCCGGTGGCCAGAAAGCCAGCTCTCCGCCGGCTTTGCTCTCCCTGACAGCATGACGACCGCGGCTAACGCCGAACCTGCCTCCAGAACGAATCTAGCCCAGGCCCCGAGCCAGCTAATACCGTCCGGGTCGCCTGGCCGGTTGTTCTCGCACGCGCCCGAGCCGATTCCCTCAACCCAACCCTCCGCGAGCGTTGCGGCCGGCAGCCTGCCAGGCCCTGGCCGGATACGCCCAGATCAGCCTTATCTGTGTGGCCGCGAGTGCTAGCCTGCCTCCTCGCCATAGCATGCATAACGGCGGCAGTGTGCGCGTTCTCCGTGACGTCCCGTGTTACTCAGCGTGACGGCGGGACAGGGTGCGGACATGCCGGGAAGCCGCACCTTGCTGCGCCCCGGCGACCGGGAACGCACTGGCGGGCTCCGCCGCGACGTTCCGGGGCCTGACCGCCTGCCGAAGCCCGGCCGCTCGATGATCCCGGGCTGGCACCCCTCCGCCTGCCCCGGATCACCCCAGGTCTCCAGGCACCCGGCCGGCAGCCGGCCACCCAGGAGCCGTCCTCGAGTTCCTGCAGCATCAGGGCGTCACGGCCGGAGCTCCCGCTCACCCCTGCGCCGCGACCCGCGATCATCCTTACCGTGAGGGGCGACAGGCCCCGTGCGGCATGCACGACGGACGGGGATGCCAGCGCCACGGCAATCCGGGAAGACCCTGCCGGCGGCACGGCCGGGCGGTCTGGTCAGCTGGCCGGCCAGGTGCGGAGGGTGGGCCGGTAGACCAGCTCCTGGGTGCGGCCGTCGAGGGTGCGGGTCTCCAGCAGGTCGAGGTCGAAGTCACCGGCACCCGCGAAGACCGGCTCGTCCCCCGTCTGGGCGGCGATCACCGGGAACACGGTGATCTGGATCCGGTCGACGAGGCCGGCGGCCATCAGCGCGCGGTTCAGCGAGAGGCTCCCGTGCGAACGGACCGGCACGTCCGACTCCTCCTTCATGCGACGCACGATCTCCACGGCATCACCGTCAGCGACGGTCGCGTCGGGCCAGTCGAAGGGGCCCTGCAGCGTCGACGAGACGACGGTGGCCGGGCAGCTGAGCATCCGGTCCATCCACGGGTCGCGCTCCTCGCCGATCGCGGGCAGCATCTGCACGAACAACCCGAACGTGGTAGCGCCGAAGACCATCCGCTGCTCGCCGTCGTACGCCGCGAGCCGGTGGCCGAGGAACTCGGGACCCTGCTTGCCCCAGTAGCCGCCCCAGTCGCCGGGCGGCCCGTAGGAAGCGTTGCCATCGAGGCTGGTGAAGATGTCGAAGGTGTAGGTCGCAGTCATGGGAATACTGACTCGGCCCCTGCACGGAACTCACCGGTTCTGCTGGGCAGGACCACGGGCAGTGCCGTGGCTGGACCAGGAGGTGCTCGCTCGCCGGCATGAGCGCGTGTCGTAGCCGCCGACCGGCCGGGCCCTCGACACCGTTAGCTGAGCGTCATGGGCGCTGCGGATCGCAGGCGACGTGGTCGCCGGCTCTGCCCTTACCAGCTGCCGGGCCGGCGGGCTACGGCCCGCGCGCGGAAAGCCTGATTCTGATCTGCTCTGGCGGCTAGCCGCCGGGGGCTGCCCTATGGGGGTTCAACTCGGTCTCATGGGGGTTCAACTCGGCGGCAAGGTCATCCGGGGCCGGCTTGCGAGGCTGCGGCTGCGGTGCGGGAACTGCCGGGCAGCAGCGGGAGGCTGTCACCGTGCTTCCCTGATGATTAAATGCAGTGAGGCGGCTGCCGCAGTCCGGCCCGGGCCTGCGGCTCCATTCCGGCTGACCGCCCTCGCCATTTCCGCAGTTCACATGCCTGGGCCAGCCAGGCGGGCCGGCACTGTCGCCTCTTTTCGACTGCGAGATGCGGGCCCGGCGGCCCTTGTCGTGTTAGCTTGGACTGGTGATAGATCCCCGATTCGGGGATGTACCACCACGAGAGGGGATCAAGTCCCCCCTCGGACACCCAAACCGGGGAAATTTCCCCTAAACCAGACATCGCTTGAACACGCGGGCTGGCCGGCCGCTCGGCGCGGCCGTCTGCTGCCCGCCGGGCCGTTCTGGTCTCTCCTTCCGGGGAGGCGGCCGTGACTGCCCAGCCCATCGCCCCTGTCATTCCCTCGCGCGCCCGGACGGCCGACGGGGGTCGCGCCCGGGCGGCTACCGGCCGGCGGCTGCCTCTCGCTTCTGTGCCCGAGGTCCCGGCGGCTGCGGATGGCGCGATCTATGGCTTCGGCCGGATCGACGCGTCGGGCCGGGTGGCCGACCGGGCCATCACCGGCGTACTGGGCTGGCGAGAGGGGGACCGGCTAACCCTGACCGCGGCCGCTGGCGTGGTCGTCGCTCGCCGCGATCCGGCTGGCATGGTCACCATGCCAGCCAAGCCGTACGTCGCGATCCCGGCCGCGCTGCGTCGCCGCTGCGGGCTACGGGCTGGTGACCGGATCCTGCTGGCCGTGTTCCCCGGTGAGGACACGGTGGCCGCGTGCTCGTTCGCGGTGGTGGACCAGGCGCTCCGGGCGCACGGCCTGTTCCCTCCTGCCCGGGGAGGACGGCCATGAGCGCCGTGACCTCCGGCGCGCAGCCGGGCGCGTCGCAGCAGGCGGTCGTGGAGGCGGCGCTGGTGCTGCTGGAGCGGATGGGGCTGTCCCCGGCGGACCTGACCGGCGTCTCGCGTGAGCGGTCGGCGGTGCCGACGTTCGCCGAGTACGTCCCGGTGGTGTCGGCGGCGGTGACTGCCGGGACCCGCCGGGCGTACGGGTCGTACTGGAACCGGGTCCTGGAGCACTGGGGCGGCCGACGGCTGGATGAGCCGTCGCCGTCGGATATCCGGCAGCTGATGGCCTGGGTGAAGAGCCATGTGGTGGCGCGCCGCAATGCCCGGGGCGGGCGCAGCGCGGAGGAGCACCTGGTGGCGGCGCTGCGGTGCCTGTACCGGCGCGCGGTCGACGACGGGCTGATCGCCGAGGCGGACAACCCGGCGCGGAAGGTGGCCAAGCCGCGCCGGCTGCCGTCCACCCGGCGGGCGGTGCCGGATGCGCGGCTGGCGGAGATCAACGAGGTGGCCGCCGCCACGGGCGATGATCCCGAGCTGGACACGCTGCTGCTGCGGCTGCACACCGAGACCGCCTGCCGCCGCGGCGGCGCGCTGGGGCTGCGGTCGGCTGATCTGGACCCGGACCAGTGCCTGGTCCTGCTGCGGGAGAAGGGCGAGACGGTGCGCTGGCAGCCAGTCTCCCCCACCTTGATGACCCGGCTCGTGCAGCACGGCCGGGAGCGGCACGCCCCGCCGGACGGGCAACTTCTGCGGTATGCGAACGGACAGCCGATCACCAGCCGCCGGTATGACCACCTGTGGACACGCCTCGGCCGGCACCTGCCGTGGGTGCGGACCCAGCAGATCAGCATGCACTGGATCCGGCACACCACCCTGACGTGGGTGGAGCGGAACTTCGGCTATGCCGTGGCCCGCGCCTACGCCGGCCATACCGACGGCGCTGAGGCGGGCGCCACGTCGACTTATGTTCGGGCCAGCTTGTCCGAGGTCGCCGCCGCGCTGGCCGCGCTGACCGGGGAACCTCATCCGCTCGCCACGGGGGAAGGGTGGTGACCGACATGGTGGCACTTGCTGTGAGCACGGACCGCGCTGGTGCTGCGGACGGTCTCGAGATGGGTGGTCCGGCTGCCTCGCCGATCGCCGGACCGGAGGCTGCAGACCGGTCCGCGGCAGAGTCCCGGCCGGGCAGGATGGTGCGGTCCTGGCCGCTGCTGGTCCTGGCGGTCCCGGCCGCCGCTGAGGTGTGGTCCGGGTGGACCGGCATTGCGCAGAAGACCGGGTTCGGGATGGTGGCGCCGCTGCCGGGTATCTGGCCCTCCTTGCATCTGGATACCGCCATCACCCTGCCGGTCGGGGTTGAGGCCTACGCCGCCTACGCCCTGCGGGCCTGGCTGGCCACCGAGCACGCGGTCAGCGCCCGGACCCGGCGGTTCGCGAAGTGGTCCGCGGTCTTCTCCATGACGCTGGGAATGGCTGGGCAGGTCACCTACCATCTCCTCGCCCAGGCCGGAGTAACGCGCGCACCGTGGCCTATTACGACCGCCGTGTCCTGCCTGCCAGTCCTGGTCCTGGCCATGGGGACCGCGCTAGCGCACATGCTGCGCGCCGACGCTGACACCACGACAGACGCATCGGGAGACGGGACCGCGGGACCAGTAACGCCTCCATCCCCCGCCTGGTCCCCGGAGGACCAGGCAGGACTGGCCCAGGACCAGTCCGCGCGCCAGGCGCCGCTAGCCACGGCTGGTCTGCCAGACATGACCAGAACGGTCCCCCAACGGGACCACGACGCCGCCAGGATCAGAACACCCGGCCTGTCCGAGATCGACCAGGCGCGCCTAGCCGCCAGCAGGCTTACCGCAGCCGGGAAGCCGATATCCAGACGTGCCCTACGCAGCGAGGGAATCAAAGGCTCCAACCAGGCCCTGAACGCTCTGGCCCGCATGATCAATGCCGAACTAGCAGGCACATCAGCGCTCCCGGCCAGGCCCGGCAACGCTGTGCTGTGATCCTCACCCTGCAGATGCGCACCTCTTCAACCGGCAACTCGGACCAGTGGTGCCCGTTTCTATGCCCTCGGTGTCGGGCCGGGCTTTGCGACGAGTTCCAGTACGAGATCCTCGAGGGCAACCTCACCGCCGTTTCTATGCCCTCGGTGTCGGGCCGGGCTTTGCGACGCATGGCCCATAAGCACGAGCGTGAGCTGCGACTTTGTGAGCCGTCGCGCCAACCGTACCGCGAGCGGCTTGGTTTGAAGGGTCGTCCGGTAGGCCAAGACCCGCGAAGTGCCGCACAGTGTGTCATCTGACGGTTGGCACCCTGCAGGTTGGCAACTATATTTGATGGTGTCAGATCATATTCCCAACTTTAATTGCTGGCTCGTGTCCTGTGAGCATCAGACCGTGAACTCCTCGCGCACCCGTCTACGGTGGCAAAGCACCGGTAGCAGCAGAGCTCTCACGTTACTGGCCGGACGGGGACCAGCCATTTCAACGAAAGTGGGCTAAGCGCCTATCCATAAGTTCTGCGCGTAACCAGGATGAGGCTGCCGGATGAGGGGCGTTGACATCAGCCTCGCCGGAGGTTGGATCGAAGTTGCCTGCATCGTCCATCCGCCCGGCGAGGTCGTGATCAGTATGCG
>WNGL01019837.1_pt1 | contig 10582 bp, 11 predicted proteins | sample 5400591 | NCBI WGS metagenome assembly WNGL01 (sample SAMN13153377, study PRJNA577476) | soil metagenome | isolation source: 80 cm soil or saprolite under Garry oak tree replicate 1 | place: USA:California | collected 2016-06-15
GGGTGCTCTTCCCCGAGCCGTTCGGGCCGACGAGGGCGACCTTGTCCCCCGCGTGGAGGAGGAAGTCCGCGTGCTCGAGGACGAGCGTGGCGCCCCAGGATTTCCGGAGGTCCCGGCCCGCGACGATCGGCTCCATGTTCCCGAGGGCTAGGGCCTGGTCCCCGATGAGGCTTCGCCCGGCCAGGGTTGGCGGTCCGCGGTGCGCGACGATCCTTGCAGTTTTGCCAGCGTCCGGGCTCTCAGATGAACCCGCCGACTTGGAAGGTCGTGCCTTCGGTGAGCGTCCAGCCATTTCAAAGCGACACGAACCGATTTCTATTCGGTGGAAGGTTAGGTGCCTTGGACGCTCATGAGTGGGAATGATTCTTTGGAAGGTCGCATTGGCTACCGATTCAAGAAACCCGAATTCCTAAAGCGTGCGCTGATTCACGCATCAGCTCAAGGGGCCGGAGGGGTCACGCAAGACGATGTTGCATACGCCCAACGGCTTTCCTGGCTGGGAGATTCCGTCCTGGAGATGATCGTCTCAGACAAACTCTATCGAGACTTTCCAAGAGCGACCAACGAGGACCTTCACAATTGGTCGATCCGCCTTACGGAAGACCGAACCCTCGCCCGCGTGGCAAAGGAACTTGGACTGGAGTCCGTCATGGTGATTGGCGAGAGCCTCCGACTAGATCCCGGGGCTCTGGACAGACACGTCATGCTCGCAGACGCACTCGAGGCAGTCTTGGCGGCGATATACGTTGACGGTGGACTCCAGAGTGCCCAAGGTGTGGTTCAAAAGATTTTCGCGGGAGACTTCCTAAGCCTGCTCAAGTTCGTCCACCCATCCGAGAAATGAATGCGAATATTGATACTTCCAGCCACTTCTCTTTGCCCGTTTCCTCATGCAAGGTCTAAGCTTCAGAGCATTGCGACTGATCCCAGACCGTTTTGGGAAGGCATGGCCCAGCTATCCGAAAGACTTCATGGGCCTCATTCTGATCGCGTGGGTGACTCCCGCCCTTTACACCCTTGCGAACACGTTCTTCATCGGGCGGATGGAGATGGAGGCGATCGCCATCTCGGAGCAGTACGAGACCGTCGGCGTCACCCTTGAAGTCCTGTTGGAGATGTTTCCCCTCGCCGTCCTCGCACTGGTGGCCAGGGACCTGACGCAACCGGACAAGGTCATCCGGGTCGTACGATCCGCGGTTCTCATACAACTAGCCATTACCCTCGCGTTCATGGCAATGATCCTGGCGGGGGTAGGATACTTCGTGGCGGCGATCAACACGCCGCCGGACATTCGGCTGCGCACGGAGGCCTTTCTGGCGACCAAGTCCCTCGCAATCCCTTTTGAGGCGCTAGGCCTGCTGTTCATCATTTCAATAAAGGCGATGCGAAAGGGAGCCCTCGCGGTCGGAATTGCGGCGTTCGGCGTGGTCATGAACTTCGTCCTCGATGTCTTCCTGATCTCGAACTTTTCGTTCTCCTTTAGACTCGGCCTAGTCGGGTCCGCGTGGGGGTATGTCGCAACGAAAGTCGCCGTCTTCATCGTTGGAGCCGGTGCCTTCTATGCGACCGTCAGTGCCAGACCGGAAGCAAAGCTCGACCGGGAGGAGACGGGGGCGATTTTTCGGATTGGGAAGTACACGGGCCTGGAATCGGCGGTAAGGAACGCGGGCTACATCCTTGGTGTGCTCATTGTGCTGAACTCCCTGGGTGCCGCCGAGTACGGTGGGTATGGCGTGGCGATGGCAATCATGTGGCTCATCTTCCTGATTCCCGTTCTCGCTCTGGGTGAGGCCACAAACGTCGCAATCGGGAATGAATACGGGAAACGCAGTCTCAAGGGGATTAAAGATGTGCAGTTTGTCTCGCTCGTTCTGGCGGGAGGGTACATGATGATCGTCATGCTCTTAGGAACAATCGTCTGGGAGCCTCTGTCCTGGTTCTTCAACACGAACCCAGCCATTGTCGCATACTCCACCGCGACGTTTCGCTTTCTGGCGGTCCCATACATATTCTTTGCGATAGGGAACGTGCTTCGATCGCTTTTCATCGGTACCGGCAAGACATTTTACTTCCTTATTCCGTCCACCGTCGTCAATCTTGGGCTGTACATCCCTTTAGGGATTCTTGTGAAAGCGGGCGCGTTCGCACCGACGTTCGAGCAACTGATGCTCATCTCTATAGCAGTATTTTCTTCCGATCTTTTGATTGTAAGCACGCTCGTCCGGCGCCAGTATCGGGAATTAAGAGACGAGCTCGCGTCCGCGGCACCGAAAGTCGACGATTTGCCAATCGAAACCAGCCCTACCTAGGCGGCACCATCGGGTGCGCGGTGACGATTCATACATAGTGCCACCCGCACCGCAACGAGTTCGTTGGCCTCAGAACTCACTTTGTGTTCCCATACGTCGTTAAGAGGTTCGCCCTGATTACGGTCGCTGATGACTGAAATTACGATACGCCAGATCCCGACCCACAAACTGATTCGCGATCCTATTCACGGCCACATTTCTCTCACTAAGCTGGAGTTCGCCATTCTTCAGCTTCCTGTGTTTAACAGGCTTCATGACATCAAGCAGATGGGTATGGCGCATCTGGTGTATCCCGGAGCGATACATACGCGTTTCACACACTCCCTTGGCGCCATGCACCTTGCTTCAAGTATTGCCTATCGGATTCTCCAGTCGCTCGAGAAACGGGAATTCAGAGAGCTTTTCCCAGACTCGAGCAGCGAATCCGAGCGGCTTCGGATTATTCAGACGGTTCGCCTAGCGGCTCTCTTGCACGATGTCGGTCACGGCGCGTTCTCCCATGCGACGGAAGACATAATGCGGGCTACGATGGTGCAATACCATCATGCTGAACTCGATTCTGCGCTCGGCCTCTGGGGAGCAAAACACAGACGGGACTTTCCCGTTCACGAGTACTATTCTTTCATGTTGGTCAAGAAGAGTGAGCTGAAGGATGTAATCGAAGACTCTAGACTTGGTCGGATGGACGGCGGATTGGAGGTTGCTGTACACGCTGGCGACGTCGCAGGCCTCCTTGCAAAGGCGGATGATGACGTAGGCTTTTGCTCAGAGGAAGCGCTTCCTATCGTGCGGAGGATTGTATCCAGCCAGCTGGATTCTGACCGGATGGACTACTTAGTTCGCGATGCTTACATGACGGGGGTTCCGTATGGGGAAGTCGATGTCCACAGGATTATCTCTCAGATGTTGATTCGTCGGAACCGGATCGGCGAGTTGCACTTCGCGGTGCACGAGAGAGCGATTGGAAGTGTAGAGGATTTCTTAGATGCAAGATTCAAGATGTACAAGTGGCTGGCCAGTCATCACATGGTTGTGGCCGCCAACGAACTACTGAAGCAAGCAATAACAGAATCAATTGAAAAAGGTGACTTGTCAGCCGGGGCATTCTATTGGAAACAGTTCTCTGTAGGTGAGGGCAGCGACACACATGTCGTTACAGGCTTGCTGCGTCGCGTGAAGAAAGTAAAGAGTCCATTCCGGGGATTGGTGGACAGGCGCTATTTTCCGGTCTCGCTTCTCAAGAGACCACGCGATCATGAGAAGTTCGAAAATGACGTAAAGGAGGCTACTGGGATGAGGGTCTCTAGTCAAGCAATCCGCGACAAGCTTCCACGGTTGATGGACCGATTCCAGAAAGACCCCTACGTTGAGCTTCGAGGGTATGACGGAAGAGTTCTTGCGGTCCCAGTTACACGAACTCCGTATAGGTCGCGCGAAGAAAAGGACATAGTATGGCTCACGTCTCGCGAACCTGATGTGTTGCACGAGTTGACCGAGGTGTCCCAATACTTCTCGGAGATCAATCGGGAATGGGCTACTTTCCCATCGTACTACATTTCATACGTGGTGCCCGGGAAGACGAAAGCTTTTGCCGCATCGGTGAGGATGCTAGACTCATTCCGCAAGAAAGTCGTGTCGATGGCTGCGGAATCATGAGCAGCGCGTATCTAGTCTTCTGATTCCTCTTGCCAGGAATAGCGGTAGGTTTCCTCTTTGTAGTGTCTTGGGGTCGCTGTCTGATTGCTCGCCGTGGCAAAAACCATGTCTCCGGAGCTGGCGCTTACTGCGGCGACAACCTCACTAAACCGGGGTCTCCTGGCCATCAGCTTGGCTAATGACACTCCCCGATTTAGCCTTTGCGTGGGGGTCATGCAATATTACCGAGATCTTCAGAACGTTTTAAGGAGTCGTGCACTCGCGAGGCGGGTCCCGGATTCTCCTCCAACGTATCCTATCGCGACTCTCCCCGTATTCCCTGAAAAACGCGCAGATTTCGTCCCGAAATCCCCACGCGAGAGCTATCCGATCCACCTCTTGCTCCTCTTCGGCGGCGGTTGGCGGTTATCCGATCTTCGTCTGATGTATAGGTGTGCGGCCTCGTGCGCCAGAATTCCAACGATTGCGTCTCGAGAAAAACCAGCTGCCAAGATTGCATCGCCCGAGACGACAATCACAATTCCAGGAGATAGGCTGGCGCGAACAAGCTACGACGAGGTGACATGAGGAATTGTCGACAGAATGCGACGACGTCAAGTGGTGTCGGAACTAGGCTGAAACTGCTACGTCTCTTGCGAATGTTGAAGAGGCCACGTATCGTCCAAAGGAGATGTACTCAAACTCGAGCAGGTCCACCTGACCCGATCCTCGAAGCATGTCCGCATAACGATCTTCGAACTGAGCCGCCCGTGTCCCGAATTTGGGCTTCGTGATTACCTTAACCAAACGGAGGTTCGCCGCTGCGCTCAGGGCCCTCGAAATGAAGAGCCTCGTTTGCAGGTCACTCGGTGGAAACGAATATCCGATTACAAATACACGATGTGCATCTCGCAATACCTTGTACGCATCGTCCCAAATGGCGCTCATTGTGGCGCTTGCCCGATGCAGCTTGCCCAAGACGGGAGGTACCATCAGAATCTCCGCACTTGTGGAAATATGGCACGAGTGACAGGATAAGCTCGACCGATCCCCGGCGAGAAATTCGATTGCCGATTCTTTCTGGTCGAGGACACTAACCAGCTTGCAATCCTCGCAGTAAAGCCAGTTGAGTGATCCATGAAGCTTCAAGAGCTTCTGCGAGCTGCTGCCCCTCCCCTTAGGGTCGTAGTCCGGTTGCTTGGGGAAAACATAGCTGACCCTTCTTCGTTGCGTCTCCACGATTGCGTTGTCTAGCAAGGCGTCCCAATTTAGCGTTATGATAGGAGTCCAATTGTCCAAACGTCCAACAAACTGGAGATGTTGCTCTGACACAGGACCGTGCAGCCGCTCAGTAATGACCTTCGCAATAAGGAAGAGAATCTTCGACCGCAGCTCAGTGAGATCCCCTTCTCCAGTGACGTCGCCTAGCCCACTGTCGACGAACCCGAAGAATTCCTCGATGTTGAACGAACGTAACTTCTCGTCCCAGAAGCGGAGCGCGGTATCGAGCATTTCGCGATGCTTGCCGACGGACTTAGCCATTACTTGCGTGGATGCCTCGCGGAAGTTGGCAATACTCGGACCATTGCTTTCGACAGACGCTCCCGCTCCCACAATCCAAACATCGTTAGGCGCCATATGGAGCCATAAGGCATGTACGGTCTTGAACAGACCCGTTCTCGGTCCTGCGGTCGCTTGGTAGCGATCCGGGACCGTATATCGGTCTGCTTGGGCTAATGCAACTCTGAGCAACACCCAAGTTTCGGAGTCCCAACGCACACCTTCCTACGGCAAAATGAAACTAGCATCAGGTTGTCTTCGATGACGCGAGGCGCCGGGAAACCAACGCTCTAGCCGGTTCAGGCAAGCATTCTTGTCGATCTGAGGGATTCCACTTCCTGTGGTCGGCTACCAAACAATATCAGCATCTCTGTGCGAGACGTTGGTGGAGCTCGCGTGGAGGACTTGGCGCGCCATAGGGGTTGGAAGGGTTGGTGGCATCGCGTGGAGCGAGCCGACTATCACGGAAGTTAACTTACTAGATCTCCAACTGCGGCATCCGTCAAACATCACTGTTTGGAAGTTTTCTGCTTGGGAGGAGAGCACGAAAACAGGCGCAGACTGGGAATGGTGGATTGGACGGCCCGGACGGTGGTTTGGACTCCGTGTCCAAGCCAAGAAGATCCATCATTCAGGCAGCGGATATCGAAAGCTCGACCACACCTCGCGAAGCGGACGACAGGTCGACTTACTAATCAAGAACGCCAGTCCCACATGCTATCCGATATTCTGCTTCTACAACTTCTGGAATCCACCCCTGAGTACTCTCCCTTGGAACTGCCCGGGATTTCACCCAGATGAGCGCTTACTGGGCTGTTCGATTGCGGACGGATTCGCGGTCCAGAAGCTGATCTACTCCAAGAGGAATCGGTTGAGCGACATTCTTCCTATTTCCCTTCCTTGGAGTTGTTTGGCTTGTTGCCAAGGTTGGATATCCTATGGGGGCTCCCTAGAGGAGCGAGTGCGTTCTGTCATTAGCCACCTTCCGGAGCGGACCGACCAGCCTATTCCCCAGTTCCAGAATAGTCTCCCGGAATACGCAGAAAGAATTCGTCGAGGCGACCAGGAGATTCCGGAAGCTCCCGACATTCCTTTCGTGGTCGTGTTAAGTCTGGAAGAAGAGCAACAACTCAGGCAGATTGGATAGTCGCCACGTGTTGGGCCGTCACCCTCAAACTTGAGCTACGATTGCGCCACATCGCTAGCCCTGAACCAAGATCTGCGACCCGGTAGCTCGAGCAAGACTCATTAGCGTGACCATCCATCAGGCTTCTGTGGATGGATGACCGAACTCGCTTGGTTGGAACAGCGACTTGGGTACCAGTTCGAGGAGCAAGAGCTATTACGGCGTGCGCTCATTCACCCTTCCGCCAAAGGATCTCGAAGCATCTCGCCTGAAGACATCGCTTACTCGCTGCGTCTCTCCTGGCTTGGTGACTCCGTCCTTGATCTGGTTGTCTGGAGAAACTCTGCTCACTCTTCCTACGGCTGTCAAAGACGACCTGCATCACTGGTGTGTTAGCCTCACGAACAACAAGACCCTGGGTCGTGTTGCCATGGACCTCGGACTCGAAAAAGGGATAATAATCGGTAAGAGCCTGAAGCTGAATCTGGAAGCGAAAGACAAGCACAAAGTGCTGGCTGGGGCTCTCGAAGGCGTATTTGGTGCAATCCACTTGGACGGCGGGATTGGCAAGGCGCGGACAATTATCCGGGCAGTTCTTAAGGATGACTTCGAAAGACTCCTCGAGCATGTGGAAGGGAACGGGGAGTAAGCCGCGATGGCGGCGCCAGCGGCCTCGGCCCGCGATTTCGATCCTGGATATCATTATGTGTGGACCAAGCATCCCGGTGGGGGGCCCGGGATGGCTTGGCTACTGGAACCTGTAGGTGAAGAAGACGTTGGACCCCTGCTTGGGACCGAGCCGTGCCTCATGCACATCGCCGGCGCGTAGGGTGAACTCAGAAGCCCCGCGGGCTCTGGCCGTTTCCACGTAGCGGTCCTTTGCGAAGTCGCGAATCTGTGCATGTAGTCCCTCCATCGAATCAGCACAACTAAACGATGCAATGCCTTCTAGACCAAGAAATATCGCTCGGTCCGGTCGTCTGACGGCCGTATCACAATCCCTGCGTAACGTCTTCCACCTAGCTTGACGTCCTCACTGCAACACACAGCGAGGCTTGTCCGCAGTAAGCCGCGTCGGAAACTTAGGTCAACGGCCCGATCATCAACCTGACCCTGTCTATGAGGGCAGCGGCCCCAGCGATTGTTGCGGCGCCCTTAAGCGCGTCCCACGCCCGCTGAAGAATTCCACGATCCGGCTGCTCTTTCATGAGCTGGCTCTTGATCGTGTCGATTTCCGCTTGATAGGAAAGCTTCTGTTGGTCTGACAACCCACTAGCGGCTCGAATCTGAATCGCCAGTGTATCCAAGTCTCGGAAAAGCGGCTCAAACTTCGTTTGAACGACGTTATCACGCCCTACTACCGTGACACCGTGAATGTTGGTGATGTTAATGCCTGCGATGCGATCTACTTGCTGGAACGCCGACGGACCCTCGATCCGATCGATTCCTGCGCTCGAGATGCGATACCTGATCTTGGGGACCGTGAAGGCTCGGCCTTTCGGGTGGATCGTGATCCTATCTTCCTTTTCCTCCACCCACCTGTTTTGGACGAGGTAAGTCAGGTTACTGACAATTCGATGCTGCATCACATTAAGGGACTTCATCGAACTCTTGATGACGCCCATTGTGGCATACGCTCCAGCCGCGCTCCTCGCCTTCTTGTAATTCGCATGGAGGAACTTAAGAATCTGATCCCTAATCTCGTCATCCGTGGGCGGTGGAGGCTTGGGCTTCTTGGGACGGCCCATTATCAAGCTTACTGACCCCTAGGCTCTTATCTCTTCGGTTCTTGGCGGATTGGTGGAGCAAGCCTCGGAAGGGATGATGGCAGAAATCCGGAAGTCGCAATTGTCCTCAGGCGGCTTCATCCCTCCGCATGGGTTACATAGTTTCGCAAAGCAGCAAGGCACAAGATCGCACTGACGGTTGCCGCCGCGAATGTTTTGATGGTCCATGGCCAAATGGATTCCGGGGAACCGCTGGAGGCATAGCTTATCAGAATGACGATCGCTGTTACGCTCAGACCCATGGTTGCCCAGAATGTTACAACTGCAAGTCGCACAGAAGCGCGTGCCTTTCTGTCTTCTCGAAGGCTGGGTGAGATGTGTGCCAGCCGGCCGAACATCATTTGGAAGATATTTCCGGCATCTCTCTGATAGACGCTGATGAAATCCGAGCGAGGGGTGTCTGACTCGGAATAGAAGGTTTGGCTTTCCGGCGCAAGATAGCCTCTCGAAATGGATTTCAACGTGCCCAAGTACTGGTACCACGCGTAGGTTGCGATTGCAAGAAGAGAAATGGACCACACAAAGACAGCGGTTGTCAGTGGGACAAGGTCGAATCGGTTGTCCTTTGCGAGAGTGATCGAAGTTGCGACCAGCAGACCGAAGACCGCCAGAAGACCACCAAGCCACGAGCTCAGTGCTTGTCGTGCCCCCGTTTTCTCGCTCTCAAGATACAGCCGCCATGCCTCGAACTTTCGCAATCCAATCTTAGATGGCACCACCATGTCCCGTAGAACTCAGCAGACCTTAATCAGTTCGCCAGGTGGCCCCAATCTTGACGCCGATTGGCGCTTTCGGGATCCGCGGGAACGAGACGATTGCGTCATATCTTCGCCGCTAGTCCAGCCGAGAAGAGCACACCTAGTGGCTGTATCCGACCCCGACAAGTCTCATAGCATGTGCCGACATTTAGCCTCCGTGGAAGGATGACAGGCCTTACGTGGTTGGAAGAGCGCCTTGGATACAAGTTTGAAGAACCCGAGCTTCTGCGACGCGCACTGATCCATCCCTCCGCGAAAGGCGCCAAGGGTGTTTCCGACGAGGATGTTGCGTATTCGCTCAGGCTGTCTTGGCTGGGAGACTCTGTCCTCGACATGGTCGTCTCCGAGAAACTGTGTTCTCTATTCCCAACGGCGGTCAAGAGGGATCTTCACCGCTGGTGCGTTGACTTGACGAACAACAAGACACTCGGTCGCGTCGCCATAGGACTCGGACTTGAGAAGGGAATGACGATTGGAAGGGGAATGAGGATGAATCTACAAGCGGAAGACAGACACAAGATGCTTGCCGGGGCACTCGAGGGCATTTTCGGCGCCGTCCTGCTCAACAGTGATATTCAGAAGGCGCGATCGGTGATCCGGAGGACCCTTGAGGATGATTTTGCAAGGTTGCTTGAGCATGTTGAAGAGCTGGAGATCTGACGGGTTTTCGAAGGCCGGTGGCAGTAACTGCGAAGCATCACGCCGCTTTCGTGAACAGGTGAACAGGGGCCGCTGCCGCCGAAGGCAAGGGCTTGATGAACCGTGGATACTGTTCGGGTTGGGGCGTCCACCCTGGCAAGAATTCGGAATACCGATGTGGTGCAATGCTTGCGCGAGTGCTTGTCGAATGAAGGTTACTCTTTGGCTGCGGAGAAGGAGTACGGCGTGAGAGGTGTCGATATCATAGCCAAATGTAGCAACGCGACCTATCACATCGAGGTCATCGGCTGCAAAGGGCCTGGTGCCGGCTCAACGCGGGCCCGATAGTTCGACCCGGTAGAGCAATTCTTAAGGCTAGTCTTCGGATATTGTTCGTTGGAGTGGTTTTCAGAGTGTCAAGTGCCTACCCTCGGTATGCACTGTTCCCTCATACGAAGATGGCCCCTAACTGGGTAGTCGATGTCGTGAGTTGCTTCGAGAAGTGCAAATCGCAAATCGACACCGGAACGGCACCTCACAAAACGAGTGATGAGGTTCTGGAAATCCTAAGGCCCGAGCTCGAGCAGATTGGATTCAAAGTTGAGACTGGGAAGCGCCAGTCGGAAAAACTCCATCGACCCGTCCTCTTCGGAGAATTGGGGATACCGCGCGTAAAGTACGAGATTGATGCATATCAAAGTTCGAACGGCATTGTTCTTGAGATGGAAGCCGGTCGATCCATCTTGGGGAATGCGATTTTCCGGGATG
>WNGL01027277.1_pt1 | contig 10582 bp, 9 predicted proteins | sample 5400591 | NCBI WGS metagenome assembly WNGL01 (sample SAMN13153377, study PRJNA577476) | soil metagenome | isolation source: 80 cm soil or saprolite under Garry oak tree replicate 1 | place: USA:California | collected 2016-06-15
TGTTTATGGGAGCTTTTATTTCCAGCATCGTGCAATTTGCCATACCCGCCCAAGACACTATGATCCAGAACATCACCGCGGTCATCAGCCTGATTATGCCCACCGATGCGATGTGGCACGGCGCCTCATTTTATCTCTTTCCCGCTGCAATCGGCGTACTACAGGACTTTACCGTGAGTAGTGTCAACACCCCCTTTACCGCAAATCAGCCAATCTCGTCCGCATTGCTGACGTGGGGTATACTTTACAGCCTGGCGCTACCCCTCATTGCGATGGTTCGCTTCCAGCGCCGTGATCTTTAACTTTCCGCTGAAGATCTTAAGAACGGGGTGGTAAATGGAGCAGGATTGGGGCAGGCGTTACGAGTATGTACTACTGGATGAGAGCACAATCACTTCTTTGCTCCAGCCGGTATTTCCGGGGAGAACGTTGACTTCAGCCAGGCTGTTAACTGCGGGGAAATGCAATACCAACTATAAAGTCAATGTTTCGGGCCTCAATGAAACCTATGTTTTACGTGTCCATGTCCGTGATCCCAGGGGAGGAGAGAAAGATCTCAACCTTTTTCAACTGATTCAGGGGCGAGTGCCAGTTCCTCACATACTCTATACCACTACAGGTAGCGATCCAGGAGCTATCTCCTACACGATTATGAGCTGGGTCGAAGGTATCCTCTTTAGTGATGTCCTCGCGTCAAAAAATGAAGCAGCTATAGCTGACTGCGCTTATGATATCGGTCTCAACCTGGCAAACATCGGCACATATACTTTCCCACGGACTGGATTTTTTGGTCCAGACCTCACTATTGTTGAAGTCATTGAGGAAGGAGGTATGCTGTCGTATTTCGAACAATTCCTCTTTCATGGCAATACCGGGCAAAACCTCGGCGCAACCCTGACCCAACTCTTATGGAGCTTCCTCAAGAACAATGCGCGCTACTTCGATGTTCTTGACGGCGCGAGATCGCTGGTTCATTCCGATTTTAAGGGCTTCAACATCCTCGTTCGCCAGAACAAAGAACGATGGAATGTTACAGTGGTGCTCGACTGGGAGTTTGCCTTTGCCGGTTCACCGCTCGTCGATATCGGCAATATGCTGCGCTATAGTCACCTGCACCCGCCTATTTTTGAAAGCGAATTTATCCGCGGGTATCGAGAGCAAGGGGGCATACTCACGCCTGAATGGAAGAAAGTCGCGAAACTCTTAGATCTTTTAAGCCTGTGCGAATTCCTCAACGCGCAGACCCCACGCGACACACTCCGTCAGGAGGTCACTGGTTTAATCACGAGAACACTGGCACATTGGGATGAATATGGTGAACAGACAGCGCGCTCTCAATGTTGAGGCAAAAAGCGAGTAAATTGCTCGGTTTTGTTTTTTCGTGAACGTGAAGCCTTGATATCTATTTTTGCGGATGAAAACTAGTAACGACGCCCCTCGTGGGTGTTTTGTTCGTTCACGAGCAAATCTTCGGTAAATAGACTAATGTTTAAAAAGTTCAGTCTTCATCATCAGGGTTGTATCTTCTATGGCGTTGCTCTCTGAAGGAGTCTAAGTCCGAATGGGAGATGCGGAACAGATCACTCACATAATTGTCAAACAACACTCACATAATTGTCAAACTTGACAATTATGTGAGTGTTCGTATATCCTGAGAAGAAGATCACGCTATTGGTTTTTTTTCCCTATGGGAGATGGCTTGTTATGACGGAACAACCTGTCCCACTTACGGCACTTTCTGAGGTCCAGAGAACACAAGCATACACCCGCTTTACGATCATTTGTCCGGTTCTGGAAGATGGTGTCACTCAGGCCGAGGTGGCACGTACCAACAGCGTCCCTGCCAGCACAGTCCAGCGGTGGGTCAGGCGGTATCGTGAAAAGGGCATCGCTGGTTTGGCGGACGCAGAACGTTCCGATAAAGGAACGTCGCGTCGCTTGCCCCCTGATGCCATCACATTAGTGAAGGGGCTGGCCTTACAAGCCACTCCGCGTTCTGTCGCCATTATCCATCGTCAAGTAGCGGCAATTGCGCGGGAGCAGGGATGGACCCCACCCAGTTATGCTCGTGTTCGTCAGATTATACAAAGCTTTGTGCCAAGTATTACCGCTTCCGGGCTGGCGGGTGGACGTAACAGGTTGATCGGAATGCTCATTCCCTCGCTTACGTGGCCGCTTATCCCCGATCTCCTACGTGGAATTGCCGAGGCTGTTGAGAACACACCTTACGAACTGGTACTCTACAGCATTAAAGATGAGGACCTCGAAAGAGACCGGAGCGAGGTCATCAACCGCCTCCTGGCAACGCAACTTACCGCCGGCCTCTTAGCAGTCTTCCCCGGACAAGCTTCGCAGCAACTGACACGGCTCTATCAGCAAAGTTTCCCTGTAGTAATCATCGATGATCAAATGGAACAAACCACGCCGTGGGTGGGCACGGATAATACCGCCGGCGCGTATATGGCTGTTCGTCACCTTATCAAGCTCGGTCACCGGCGCATCGCACATATACAGGGCCCTCACGAGTATCTAGCTTCACATGACCGCTACAACGGCTATCGCCAGGCTCTTCTCGAAGAAGGGATTACCCCCGATCCTGAGTTAGTGCTAGAGGGCGACTTCATGCCACCTTCTGGACGCTCCTGCGCCAACAGATTATTTGAACTCCCACCAGAAAAACAACCTACTGCCATCTTTTCCGCCACTGACCAGATGGCCTACGGTGTCCTGTCCGCGGCTGAAGAGCACGGGATTTTCATCCCACGGGATATAGCGCTTGTTGGTTTTGACGATGACGCTCCCTCCGCTCACGTTCGACCTGCGCTGTCAACCATCAGGCAACCGGTTTACGAGATGGGTAAAAGCGGAATGGAGCTATTGTTATCCATGGTCTCCTCTCAGCAAGGGTCAACTGATGAAGTCAGGTATCCAGCTAGAACAGGACATGGTACCGACGGAGCAAGCGCGGTGAACACTCAACCGCTTCAGCCAACACGAATATTATTGCCAACCAGCCTCGTAGTGCGCGAATCCTGTGGAGCAAATTATCGAATCACTGTCTCAACGTCTTCAGGTGAAGATATGAAACCCTACGGCACGGGTGCTGCGCGCGCAAACGCTCTCGATGCGCAGCCGGGATTTTGTAGAAGCGGCGAAGGCCAGCGGGGAGTCCAACCTGCGTATCATCTTCTATGAAATCCTTCCCAATGAGATCTCGATTGTGGCCGCGGAATTGCTTGGCACAGTGATTTATGCCATACTAGCCGAGACGGCTCTAGAGTTTCTGGGGCTGGGCGATATTACTAGCACGAGTTGGGGAACAATGCTCTATTGGGCGGGCAACAATGATGCACTCTTGCTGGGCGCGTGGTGGTGGTTCTTGCCCCCTGGCCTGTGCATCGCCGTGTTGGGCGCAGGCCTGGCCTTCATCAACTTTGGCATTGATGAGATCGCCAATCCTCGCCTGCGCAATGAATCCAGGCAGCAGAAAGCGAAACGACAGAAAGCGGAGTTACAGAAAGCGGAAGAGGTGATCGCGTAATGAGCACAGTTGACACAAGCAATACGTCCACACTTAAAACCAATACCTTGTTAGAGATCAAGAATTTGAGCGTGGACTATTATGCCTCTAATGGCACGGTTCATGCTTTGACCGATGTGAGTGTTACCCTGGAGCGCGGTCAAATCCTAGGGCTAGCGGGAGAGAGTGGCAGCGGCAAGTCAACCCTCGCCTATGCTATTACCCGTTTATTACGGCCACCGGCCGCGATTACAGGAGGACAGTTGTTGTATTATCCGCGCCCTCGTGATGAAGAAGATAGAGAAAGATTAAAAGGGAGTTCGAGGGCGAACGCTAGAGTCACCACTCAGTTCGTGGGGATAACTACGCATACGGTGGCAGAACCAGCGGAAGCGGTGGATATTCTCCAATTTAGTCCCGCGGAACTGCGTGAATTTCGCTGGAGTGAACTCTCGATTGTCTTCCAAAGCGCGATGAACGCGCTCAACCCGGTCATCAACATTGGCACGCAGATTACCGATGTCTTGCGCACCCATCAACCTCAGATGGGAGCAGACTCCCGTCGCAGAAGGGCTATTGACCTGCTGCGTCTTGTTGGTATCGCACCCGACCGTATAAAGAGCTATCCCCACGAACTGAGTGGTGGGATGCGCCAGCGCGCGATTATTGCTATTGCCCTGGCGCTCTCGCCGGAACTGATAATCATGGATGAGCCGACAACGGCGCTCGACGTGGTGGTGCAGCGAGAGATTCTGCGCGAGATTATGGAATTGCGCGAGCGACTGAACTTTTCTGTGATCTTTATTACCCATGATCTTTCGCTGTTACTAGAAATTGCCGACAAGATTGCCATCATGTACGCGGGGCGAATTGTTGAGACAGCAACGCGCAGCGAACTACACCACCAACCGCGCCATCCTTACAGTTATGGCCTCTTGAATTCATTTCCCACGCTACATGGGCCGCGCCGCAGGATGACAGGCATTCCTGGTTCTCCTCCAGACTTGCGCGCAATACCTCCTGGCTGTGCCTTCCACCCACGTTGTCCGCTCGCTTTCGAAGCATGTCGTACCGTACTTCCAAAGCTCCTTCCTTCAACGCCTGAAACGCCAGAGCAATTGGTGGCCTGCCATCTCTATGATGACAGATTTACTACAGCTGAAAGAACTGAGAGACCGACCAACGCCGAATTCGCCGCCAGCTATGAGAGCGCGTATGGGCGTATGGAGGCCATGCAAGGAACGAGGAAAGCAGAATGAAAGGTGAAAACAAGGAAGTCTCCAGGATGACTGCAAGGGTCATCCCAACTACATACGGCAGTTCAGCAGAAGCTTCGACTCCTATACTGGAGGCGCAACATCTACGCAAATATTTTCCCTTGCGCCAGTTAAAGCTGTTTGGACAAGCGAAAGCGGTGCATGCCGTGGAGAATACTTCATTGGCACTTTACCCCGGTCGCGCCCTGGCCCTGGTTGGAGAGAGCGGCAGTGGGAAAACCACTATGGCACGAATGCTGGCGCGCCTCTATGAGCCTACCTCCGGCACGATCCTCTTTCGTGGAAAACCAGTCAAGGTTGACAGGGGAACCTCGTTGCGTTCTTATCGCCACCATGTGCAGTTAGTTTTCCAGGATCCCTTCTCATCGCTCAATCCGGTGCATGATGTGCGGTACCAATTGAGCCGGCCGCTGCGGCTGCACGGGTATGCGCGCTCCGCAAAAGAAGAGAGAGAGCAGATTCTGGCATTACTCGATCGTGTGAGCCTTAGCCCGGCGGAACAGTTTATTCAGAAGTACCCGCACCAGTTAAGCGGCGGGCAGCGGCAGCGCGTTGCTATCGCGCGCGCCCTGGCGGCACGTCCAGAGGTATTGCTGGCCGACGAACCCGTCTCTATGCTGGACGTCTCTATCCGCCTGGATGTATTAAACCTGCTCTTGCGCCTCAAAGACGAGGAACAACTCGCCTTACTGTTCATCACCCATGACATAGCCAGCGCGCGCTACTTCGCCGAGGAGACGCTGGTGATGTATGCCGGTCAAACGATCGAGGGAGGTCCCAGCGAGGAGGTCATCCAGCGGCCCAAACATCCATATACACAACTGCTCATCTCCGCCGCGCCAGACCCGGACCGCATTGGACCCGATGGGACGAGCGCGCAAAGTTTGCCTGCACGCGGAGAGATTCCCAGTCTCATTAATCCACCGGGCGGCTGCCGCTTCCACCCACGCTGCCCGCACGCAATGCCGGTGTGTAGCCAGCGATTTCCCGGACGCACCGACCTGGGTGGCGGTCACTGGACGCATTGTTTCCTGTACGACAGCGGGGAGGTCGATTCTTCTTCCACCATGCCAGATAGTGACATATCTACTCATAGGGTAGAACAAGTATAACTGAGTTTGAAAGCCATCCCTGCAACGTCGATGGCGGGCAGATAAATCGGCCACTACAGAGGCGGGGATGAAAGGAAGTAGGAGCAAATCAATACATGGCACGCATAAAACTGGCCTACATTGGAGGCGGCAGCACCCGCGCAGCCGGCACTATGGCCTCATTTGTCCACCAGGGTGAAAACTTCGACGGTTCCGAGGTCGCGCTCATCGATCTCAATGAAGAACGCCTGGGCATTGTCAAAACCATCGCTCAGAAGATGGCCGACGCCAGGTCAGGAGACGCAGGGGCCAGGCGGTTTCTTTATGGCGCTGCGCTCCATCCATGTAACAAAAAGCATCATCGAAGATATGGAGGCGGTCTGTCCCAATGCACGCCTCTTTAACTATACCAATCCGGTGAATATCGTTTCAGAGGCCGTCACCCACCACACCTCTATTCCCGCCGTTTCATTCTGCGAGGGACCAATCATAACCAACCGGGAGTACGTGGAAATGATCGGCCTCGATCCCGATAAACTTGACGCGGTCTCCATTGGCCTCAATCATGGTTCATGGACCATTCGCCACCACTATGATGGACAGGACTTCATGCCCTTCTTACACGAGGGCTACGAACGAATGCGCAGTGAAGCTTCACTGCGGAGCGACGAACTGCGCTTGCTCGAACTAGCGTGTCGCATGGACTCATTACCGAGTTACTACTTCCAGTACTACTACTTCAAAGATGAGATTCTGGCCGAGCTACTGGCAAAACCCACTACCCGTTCACAAGATATCATGGCCAGCGTGCCGGATTATTGGGCGCATTACCGCGAACAGGCCGCACGCGACGTTCCCGAGCTCGACCCCGCTCGCTCGCGTGGAGGCATCCACGAGCTTGAACTTGCGATCGATGTGATGGATGCTATTTACAACGACCGCAAAGAAGTTTGGTATGTCAACGTTCCCAATCATGGTTCCATTGCTGACTTCCCCGACGACCTGGTTGTTGAAACCATCGGATATGCAGACAGCAACGGCGTCACTCCCCTCGTACAGGGACATCTACCCCGCCCTGTGCGCGGGCTGGTGCAGATGCTCGGCGAATACCAGGCTCTGACAGCCGAGGCAGCCTGGAGTGGCAGTCGCCTGGATGCCATGCGCGCCCTGGCCAGCCACCCGTTAGTTTTTTCGCTGCATAAGGCAGAAGCAATCTATGGCGAGATGGCCGCCGCGCACCAGCACTATCTGCCAGAACGCTTGCTCAATTAAGCTTTCGGCACAAATCCAGCCGCATCCGGGAATGAAGGAGGAAGTCTAGTATGCAATATGTTTTGGGGGTTGATGGCGGGAATACGAAAACGATCGCGCTCGTTGCTTCTCTGGATGGCAGGATTCTGGGGGCAGGGCGAGGAGGGTGTGGCGACATCTACAATGCTCCTGCTGGGACAGAGTGGCCAGACTCTGCCAGCGCAGCCATCGCCAACATCGAGTACGCCGTCACGAGCGCCCTGGAGGGAGCGCATATCCAGGCCACCGATCTCGTCGCTGGCGTTTTCAGCATGGCTGGCGCGGACTGGCCTGAAGATTTTGACTTCTTGCGGGCCGCGATGGAGGAACGCTGCTTTGGGCGTACAATCTACGTGCAAAACGATGCCATGGGTGTCTTGCACGCTGGTTCATCTGATGATACGGGGGTATCTGTCGTCTGTGGAACGGGAGCGGCAACCGGCGCGCGCGCGCCAGATGGACGAATATGGCATTCAAGCTTCTGGCAGGACCAGGCACAGGGCAGTACGCATCTGGCTCAGAGTGCGCTGGATGCTGTTTATCGTTCAGCGCTCGGCATAGAGCCACCGACCTCGCTGACCTCGCGCTTCCTCGATTTTTTTCACCTGGATACTGTCGAGGAACTGCTCCATCACTTTACCAGTCGGAGGCAGCGTCATCCACGCCATGTTGATCGCTTGACGCCACTCCTTCTGGATGAGTCCCTTGCCGGCGACAGTGTGGCAACACGTATCATTCGAGAACACGGCGACATGCTCGGAAAGTATGCGCTGGCAGCCGCGCGGAAAGTGGGCATCGAGGGAACAGGCTTTACCCTGGTCTTAGCCGGCGGCGTCTTTCGCCATTCATCGCAATTGCTGGAAGACGCGATTGTCGAGCGCGTCCGCTCGACCTCTCCTGCAGTGCGACCGACGCGCTGCCGCTTCGAGCCAATTATCGGCGTGCTTTTCACCGCGCTCGAAGCAGCCAGCGTTGCGGTCGATGATACCCTGCTGCAAAGACTGGTACCAACCATCCCAGGACATGCTTTCTTTAAGACTGCCTTTGATTATTCCAAATAATGCTAATTTATGCCCTTCTTTCAACTGGAGCGATCCATTTAAGTTGTTTACAGGCAAGGGCGCGCGCTACTTCGTTAACGTTGTCGCCTGGCCCAGCGTCGAACCCACTGACGACTATACGGTGTTGGGTGTTGTGGTGTTCGCAAGGTTGGTTTCATAATAGTTGGCGGGTAGGGTGAGATGCGGTGAAGTAAGGTAAGAGTGTCGAGAGTGTCGAGAGTGTCGGGTATGTCGACTGTGTCGGGTGTGTCGGGTGTAAAGTAGAACGTCCTAAAAAAAGTCGAATTCGCCGACAATATCTTACTGTAGCAATCCGCCTATTTTTTGGTTGCCTTGAGGGAGAACATCAGGGGCACCTTATTGCGCTTACCCTCGTCCTTGAATCTGCTCCAGCCGTCTTCCCCTGTCTCCATATCCGAAAAATACTGCCAACCGCAAAAAGCAAACTCGTGTAAGAAATCAATGGAGAGGCCCGCTGAGAGAAGCGCGTTGAAAATTTCGCTAAAGCTATGATTCCAGCCGTACTCTGTCTTGTTCGTCAGCGCCGTAGCCGAGTCAGCGTATGAGTGCTCATTGTCGAATTTCAGTGCTTCGGATGAAAAGTAGGGGTAGACGACTTTGAGGTCGGGCGAGTTCTCATCCACGGTAAACATGAAGGGATGCGCTTCCAGGATGTAGAACGTGCCGCCCGGTTTGAGGTAGTGCGCAATGACTTTGCCCCAATGTTTCAGGTCCGGCAGCCAACCAAGGACGCCGAGTGCCGTGTAGACAATATCGAACTTGCCGGGAATGAGGTTGTCATCTGGCAGATCGTAGATATTGGACCTGACAAAATGGGCGTTTATTGCCAGCTCTTTTGCTAGCGCTTGCGCAAGCTCTATGGCCCTCTCTGAATAATCGACTCCTGTCACTTTTGCGCCAAGACGCGCCCAGGACATCGTATCCATACCAAAATGACATTGCAGGTGCAGGAGAGATTTTCCAGCAACATTTCCTAGCTCTTCGCGCTCGAGAGGAGTGATGGTATTACGACCAGCTTTAAAGCCAGCCACATTGTAAAACGCTGACTTTTCGTGTACTCCGACCATCTCGTTCCATCGTTGCTGGTTGACGCGCATATACTCTTCGTTCATTCTTTCTCCTCCTCCATATTCTATGATACAACAACAGCTTACGTGAATACAGAAGGAGGCAATTTGAGAGCAAGAAGCGGAGTGTGGGAGGTGTGGGTCAATGCTACAATGTGACCATAGCAGGAAGCGTTGAGTTGAAAGGAAAGCAGATGAATATGTTAGTGAAAAACGCCCAATGTGCGTCAACAACGGAAAGCGATCCCCGTTGGGCATCAGTTGTAGCCCGCGATGCCCAGGCCGATGGCGCCTTTTATTATTCAGTCAAAACAACAGGTGTGTACTGCCGACCTTCGTGCGCAGCGCGTAGGGCTCGACCAGAGCATGTGCAGTTTCATGCCACCTGCGCAGATGCTGAAAAGGCTGGCTTTCGCCCCTGCAAACGGTGCCAGCCGAATCAGCCAGCTCTCGCGGAACAGTATGCCTCGATCGTTGCGGAAGCCTGTCGATTCATTGCGGATGCGGAGGAAGCGCCAGATTTGGAAACATTGGCAAATCACGCGGGGATGAGTCGTTATCACTTCCATCGCGTCTTCAAAGCCATCACAGGGCTGACACCACACAACTACGTGGTAGCGAATCGCATGCAGAAGGTTCGCAAGAAGCTGAGCATCAGCGATACCGTAACCGAAGCCATGTATGACGCTGGATACAACTCAAGTGGACGCTTTTATGAAACAACACACGAGGTCTTAGGAATGACTCCCTCACATTTTCGCGCCGGTGGCGCTCGTACAGACATCCGCTTTGCCATAGGGGAGTGCTCTCTGGGGTCCATTCTCATCGCCAGAAGCGATCGAGGCGTATGCGCCATTCTTCTGGGCGACGATCCCGATGCCCTGGCACGCGATGTACAAGACACATTTCCGCGAGCCAATCTGATTGGTGGAGATGCTGAGTTTGAACAACTTGTGGCGTCGGTCGTGGGTTTTGTCGAAGCACCGGCGGTTGGACTCGATTTGCCGCTCGATGTTCGGGGAACGGCATTCCAACAGCGCGTTTGGCAAGCCTTGAGAGAGATCCCTGCTGGCGAAACTTCGAGTTATTCCGAGATCGCCAGGCGCATCGGCTCACCAAAATCAGTCAGGGCGGTCGCTCAAGCGTGCAGCGCAAACACTCTGGCAGTGGCGATCCCGTGCCATCGTGTTGTAAGAAATGACGGCACGTTGTCGGGTTATCGTTGGGGAGTCGAACGCAAGCGCGCCCTTCTCAA
>WNGL01010667.1_pt1 | contig 10581 bp, 7 predicted proteins | sample 5400591 | NCBI WGS metagenome assembly WNGL01 (sample SAMN13153377, study PRJNA577476) | soil metagenome | isolation source: 80 cm soil or saprolite under Garry oak tree replicate 1 | place: USA:California | collected 2016-06-15
CCCACGCAATAGTCACTGGAGAGCTACGTGCCGGGAAACTGGCCCGCGTGGTTCGGACCGGGGGCCGCTGGAAAAGGACCTGCAACCACGGCAGGCACCTCGCCAGCGGCCTACCGGTGTGAAGGCCGGGACATCCTCGTTCTGACGTTGTAGCCACCCTGGTGGTAGGAACGCACCAGCGACCCCGGCGACCTCACCCGAATCGCCGACGCGATGGGCATGAAAATACAGATCTTCCCAACCTGACCAATCAGCCTCAGCTGATAGGCCAGGAAGCGATCAGCCACGCAGATCCCTGCCGACTCGGCGTTGTGTGACCGGTTGTCGCTGTTTCAGCAAACAATCGGCGCAGAACGTCCCATTCTGGGATTGCTCGAGCTGTACATCGGATCACCGGCAAGGGCTGCGAGTGCGGGGTTGGTCAGGAAGGCCGGCTACGCCGTGCTGCTGAGTGGCTCAAGGCCCTTGGTTCCCAGGCAGATGTGCCAGGTGCATCTCCGCACGGCAGTTTTCAGGAACGGCGACGTTCTGTACTGGTCGCAGTCATCGGGCGGTCACGGTCCCCCGAGCAGGCTATCGATCAAGATGGCGGGGTTCGCCGCCCAGGCTTGGGGAATGCCGGGCTTTGCCGCTCACAGACGATGTGCAACCTGGGGTCTTGCCACCCGCATGCGACCTGCTTCGCCCAAGTCTCCTTGAGGAACCCACCCCAAGTCTCCGGGAGGGGGCCAATGACGGTGGCCTGCCGGTGCTTCCCGCGGGAACTGATCGCGACAATCCGCTGCCCGATAGCAGGCCGATCTTGGTAGCAGTCACCTCATTGCCAAGGACGGTGGTCCGAAACGGGACGACCTGATGCTCCTCGATCACAACGTGGAAGCTGGCGTGCTACCCGTACTCGCCTCTGAGGACCGGGCTCATTCCTCCGGCGGCGCCGGAAGCTACGGCTGACCTCGCGTGGTAGCAGTGATCGGTCGGTCGCTCGACAGGTGACGGGCTCGGGAGAACAATGAGGGCATCTCCAGGTCGAGCCCGCATGCGAGAGCGCCGAGACGCTCAATCGACGTCTGCCCGGTGGGGCTTCTGGGCCCCGTGGTCCTGGTCTCCGAGGGCGTCTTGCGGCCGGTGGGGAGCCGTTCCCTGCGCACGCTGCTGGCGGTGCTGGGGCTGCGGGTGGGCGAAGCGGTCAACGTGGACCAGTTGATGGACGCCCTGTGGGCGGGGCGGCCCCCGGCGACCGCGGTGAGCACGCTGCAGCGCCATATGTCCTCGCTGCGAGCCGAACTTCCCGCCGGTGTCACTCTGGCGGCGCAGGCGCCGGGCTACCGGCTGGGCGCCGCCGCCGGTGCAGAAGTCACCGACGTACAGGCCGCCGAGCGGTTGATCAAGCAGGCCCGGTCGGCTGCCCGGCCCGTGGATCGGGCGGCTGCGCTGCAGCGTGCGTTGGATCTGTGGCGCGGCGAGCCGCTCGCAGACGTGGCGCCGTCGGAGTACGTCGCTGGCCAAGCTGCGCGGCTGGCCATGATGCGGACCCGCGCCCGCGCCGACCTCGCGCGGGCCCGGTTGGAACTCGGTGACAGCGCCGACGTGGTGCCGGATCTGACCGACCTGACCACCGCCGAGCCGTACGACGAGGCCCTCCATGGCTTGCTGATGTTGGCTGGGCCGCGACCGGGTCGAGACCGACGCCGCCGCCGTCGACGAGATCATCGACTGGTGCGGCGGGTTGCCGCTGGCGCTGGCAGTGGTCGCCGGCCGCGCCGCGGCCCGGCCCTACCTGCCGCTCGCGTCCGTGGTCGCCGAACTGGCCGGGGCCGTGAGCCGGCTCGACGCAATCCGCGGCGAGGACGACGCCACCGACCTGCGCGCGGTCTTCCTGTGCTCCTATAACGCGCTCTCGCCGGATGCGGCCCAAGTCCTACGGCAGATCGGGGTTCATCCCGGGCCCGATCTGTCGGCCGCCGCGGCGCTCAGCCTGTCCGGGCTCGAGCCGGCCGCCTGCACGGCGGCCCTGTCCGAGCTGGTGGCGGGCAGCCTGGTGAGCGAGCCGATACCGGGCCGGTATGCCGTCCACGACCTGCTGCGCGCCTTCGCCCTGGAGCGGCTGGAGGCGTCCTGCGACGACGTGGCGCTGGTCAGGCAGCGGCTGCTCGACCACTACCTGCGCACCGCCCACGCCGGGGCCTTGCTGATGGGACCGCTGATGGAGTCGATCACGCTGCCGGAGCCGGCGGCGGGCGTCCGCCCCGAGCATCTCGGAGACGACGAAGCGGCGGCACGGTGGTTCCGGTCCGAGCGGGCAGTCCTGCTAGGTGCGGTTGGTGACGCTGCGGTCCAGGGATTCCCACGGCATGCCTGGCAGCTCGCGTGGTGCCTCGACACGCATCTGCACCGGGCCGGTCAGTGGTCCGACCAGGTGCGGATGCACACTGTAGCCGCTCGCGCCGCGAGCGCGGCCGGTGAGGTTGTGGGCGCGGCGTCTTGCCTCCGGTTTCTGGCCCGGGCGCAGTGGATGCTCGAGGATTGGCCGGCGGCCGAGGCGGCTGCCCAGCAGGCGCTGGCGTGCTACGAGAGGCTAGGCGAGCCGTCGCAGGTCGGGCACACCCTGATCTACCTGAGCGCAATCGCTGGCCTGAGCGGGCGCGCCGAAGACGTCCCGGTCCACATCCGGCGCGCACTGACCCTGTTCGAAACCGTGGACGACCAGATGGGTATCGGCGTCGCCTATGCCAACCTGGCCGAGTACTACTGCCAGTCGGGGGACTACGAGAAGTCGCTCGCTTGTTGCTGGCGCTCGCTGCGGGCGTGCCGCCGGACCGGCGACACCGACATCATGATCGCGGCCTGGCTCATCATGGGCCACGTGCACCAGAACCGGGCCGAGCTGACCCGGAGCCTGGCCTGTTACCGAACGGCGGCCCGGCTCAGCGCCGCCATCGAGCATAGGCACAAGAGGGCAGTGGCGCTGAGCTCGGCCGCGGAGATCCACCTGGAACGGGGAAGCCGCGACGATGCCGTCCGGGCCTGGCGTGAGGCACTGGACCTGCTCGACCTGCTGGGCCACCCCAGCGCGGACGAGGTCCGAGTCCGGCTCGAGGCACTCGCGGCTACCTGAGGCCGCCGGCTATCGGCGCTACCCTCGGCTCCCATCGCTTTCTGCGTCCCTTCAGCGCGGCTTCTGGCCGGTGCGGCAGCCTCGTCGCTGGATCACCGACCCTCAAGGAGGACGAGATGGACGAGAGCCGGCTGATGGAGTTCCTGCACCGCTTCGTCGTGGACTTCGGTGCCACCGGGGCGGCAGGGAACGTGCTGGCCGGCGAGCAGTTGGGGCTGTACCGGGCCATGCGCGAAGGCCCGCTGCTGCCCGCCGAGCTCGCCGCTCGCACCGAGACCACGCCGCGTTATGTCGAGGAGTGGCTGCGGGGGCAGGCGGCCGGTGGCTACGTGGAGTACGACGCCTCCACCGGTCGCTACTTCTTGACCGAGGAGCAGGCGTTCGCGCTCACCAACCCGGAGGGGCCGGTGTACCTCCCGGGCGCCTTCCAGCTCGCGGTGGGGGCGCTGCAGGCGCTGCCGCGGCTGGTCGAGGCGTTCCGGACGGGTGAGGGTATCGGCTGGCACGAGCATCATCCGGACGTGTTCGCGGGATGCGAGCGCTTCTTCCGTCCGGGGTACGTCGCGCATCTGATCACGGAGTGGCTCCCGGCGCTCAGCGACGTGCCCGCCGCGTTGGCGCAAGGTGGCCGCGTTGCCGACATCGGCTGCGGCCACGGGGCCTCCACGCTGCTGATGGCCCAGGCGTTCCCGCGGTCCCAGTTCGCCGGCTCTGACTACCACGCCGCCTCGGTGCAGGTTGCCGGGAAGCGCGCCGCGGAGGCGGGGCTGGCCGACCGGGTGCGCTTCGAAGTGGCTGCGGCGGATACCTTTGGCGGCGGCCCGTTCGACCTGGTCACCAGCTTCGATTGTCTGCACGACATGGGTGACCCGCTGGGGGCCGCCCGGCATGTACGTCAATCGCTGGCCGGGGACGGGACGTGGATGATCGTGGAGCCACGCGCAGGCGCCGCCGTGTCCGACAACCTCAACCCCATCGGTCGTGCCTACTACTCTCTGTCCACCTTCCTCTGCGTGCCCAACGCGCTCTCTCAGGACGGCGGGTTCGCGCTGGGCGCGCAAGCGGGCGAGCCGGCGATCGCCGACATCGTGGCCAGGGCGGGGTTCACCCGCTTCCGCCGGGCCGCCGAGACGCCGTTCAACCTCGTCTTCGAGGCCCGGCCATGACCGGACCGCTGGTCGGGGTGACGGTTCTCCAGCCGGCCAGCGGCACCGTCGTGTTACCCGGCCAGGCCGTGACCTGTTCGGGGCGGGCGACCGGTCACGGTGGCCTGCTTACGGCAGTGGTGGACAGAGTGGTTCTCAACCTCGACGGCGGCAGCGGCATCGAGGCCAGCCTGAGTCCCGTGGTGTCCGGCCGGCGATGCCCACTGTCAACAGGGCGGCGTCCGTCGCCGCGCCTGCCCATTCCTAACCTGAATTCTGCCCCCACCCGGGTAATGAATCCGCAACGACTGACGTCCAGCAAAAAGGTTTTCACGAAATCATTACGGGTATTTCACGTGCCATTTTCTCTGAATCTTATGGGACGGCACCGTGCAGTGGCCGGGAGGAGCATCACAGATGCACACGCGATGGCTTGCGGGACGAGCTTTCACGGCGGTCGGCGGGCTGCTGGTGATGGCGGGTGTGTTCGCCGGGACCGGGTCGGCCGCGGCCTCGGCGGCGAGCTGCCAAGCCTGGACCGGGGCGCAGCCGCCCAGCCCCGGCACTCGGGAAGACTTCCTCAGCGGTGTGGCGGTGCTCTCACCGTGCGATGTCTGGGCGGCGGGCTTCGACCTCAGCGGGGGGGCGTACCAGACCCTGATCGAGCACTGGAACGGGTTCTCGTGGGCGCAGGTGGACAGCCCCGATCCCGGCAGCGGCAACAACTTCTTCAACAGCGTCCGCGCCGCCTCTGCGTCCAGCGTCTGGGCCGTCGGCTCGGCCAGCGACGGCACCAGCAGTAAGACCCTGATCGAGCACTGGAACGGCACCGTATGGAACACGGTCCCTAGCCCCAGCCCTGGCAACGCCTTCAACGAGCTCTACGGGGTACGCGTGGTCTCGGCGAACGATGCCTGGGCGGTCGGTGACTACGCCGACGGCGGTACCTGCAGGAAGACCCTGGTCCTGCACTGGAACGGTGCCACCTGGCAGCAGGTGGCCAGCCTGGACCCCGGGGGCACCGGAAACGACAACGACCTGTTCGCGGTCGCGGCCACCTCTCACAGTGACGCCTGGGCCGTGGGAGAAATCATCACCAGCACCGGGATCCAGACCTTGACCCTGCACTGGAACGGTGCCGCCTGGCAGCAAGTGGCCAGCCCCAACCCGGGACAACGAGTGAGCTGTTCGGGGTGGGCGCAACCTCGGCGGCGAACGCATGGGCGGTTGGCGAAGTTACGGCCGGGACGTCCGAGCAGACCCTTGTCCTGCACTGGAACGGCAGCAACTGGGCCCGGGTGGCCAGCCCCAACCCCGGCGGCCCGGCGAAAGACAACATCCTCGACGGGGTTGCCGCCACCTCCACCAGCAGCGCCTGGACGGTCGGCAGCTACGAGACCGGCACCGGGCAGAGCAACATCATCCTGCACTGGAACGGCCGCACATGGGCCCAGGTGGCCACCCCCGGCCCGGGGACCAGCAACGGCCTGTCCGGTGTGGCGGCCACCTCCGCCAGCAACGCCTGGGCCGTTGGCTTCTTCAAAACCAGCGGCCCAGAGCAGGCCCTCGCCCTGCACTGCTGCTGATCGCGCCCGCGCACCAGCCCCGCCCGCCTGGATGCGGCTGAACCCAGACCTGGAAGGACCAGCAATGACCCACTCACCATCGCGTGCCCGGCTCGCGCGTGTCGCGGCGGCGCTCGCGGCGCCGCTGATGATGACCTCCGTGCTGGCCGGGCTCGGGCCGGCCGCCGCCGCGGCGGCCTGCCAGAACTGGACCGGCACGCAGCCGCCCAGCCCGGGCGCTGCCAGCAATGAGCTTTTCGGCGTGGCCGTGCTGTCGGCGTGCGACGCCTGGGCGGTGGGCGATGACGTCACCAGCAACGGCGGCAGACAGACCCTGGCCGAACACTGGAACGGCTCGTCCTGGGCCGTGCTGCCCAGCCCGGATCCGGGGACCCCGGACAACGTGCTGACCAGCGTGCGAGCGGTCTCCGCCACCAACGTGTGGGCCGTGGGCTACACCGGAGGGGCCGGGAACCAGACGTTGATCCTGCACTGGGACGGCACCAACTGGACGCAGATGCCAAGCCCCAACCCCGGCACGTTCAACCGGCTCTACAGTGTGCGCGCCGTGTCGGCGAGCGACGCCTGGGCGGTGGGCTTCTTCTCCGCTGGCGCCGGCGACAAGACCCTGGTGCTGCACTGGGACGGCACCAGCTGGACGCAGGTGCCAAGCCCGAGCCCGGGCGGTACCGGCAGCGACAGCGATCTGTTCAGCGTGGCCGCCACCTCCCACAGCGACGCCTGGGCGGTGGGTGAGGTCTTCACCAGCGGCAAGATAACGACCTTGATCGTGCACTGGAACGGCAGCCGGTGGGCGACCGTGTCCAGCCCCAACCCCGGGCAAAGCAACGAACTCTTCGGCATAGCCGCAACCTCCAGCAGCAATGCGTGGGCCGTGGGCGACGCCACCAATGGCGCCGCTGACCAGACGCTCGTTCTGCAATGGAACGGCAGCCGGTGGGCGCAGGTCCCGAGCCCCGATCAGGGCGGCAGCACCAACGGCAACGTGCTGGTGGCGGTGACCGCCACCGCCACCAGGAACGCGTGGGCGGTGGGTAACTTCGCCAACGGTACCGGGAATAGCACGCTGATCCTGCACTGGAACGGCACCAAGTGGGCACACGTGGGCAGCCCGAACCTGGGAGCCACCAACGTCCTGCTAGGCGTGGCGGCTAGCTCTGCCGGCAACGCCTGGGCAGTGGGTTCCTTCCGCACCAGCGATCCATCCCAGGCCCTTGCCCTGCACTGTTGCTGACCTAAACGAAGAAAGGGAGTGCTATCGATGCGCACACAAGGGCGCGCAGGATGGTTTCTCAGGCTGCTCATTGTGCCGCTGGTGCTGGCGGGTGGGCTGACCGGGCTTGTGCCCGCGGCTTCGGCGGCATCCTGCGAGAACTGGACCGGGGTGCCACCGCCCAGCCCGGGCACCGGGGGCACTGTCCTCGACGGGGTGGCGATGGTGTCTGCGTGTGACGCCTGGGCGGTGGGCTTCGACTCCAGCGGCGGCCCCGATCAGACGCTGACCGAGCACTGGAACGGTTCGGCGTGGGCCGTGGTGCCCAGCCCCAGCCCCGGCAGCTCTTTCAATACCCTCACCGGCGTCCGCGCCGTGTCCGCCACCGACGTCTGGGCGGTGGGCAGTTTCACCAACGGCAGCGGGGACCAGACCCTGATCCTGCACTGGAATGGCACTAGCTGGCAGCAGGTGCCAAGCCCCAGCCCCGGCAGCAGTTTCAGCGACCTGCGCGCGGTGCGTACGGTGTCCGCGAGCGATGCCTGGGCGGTCGGTACCTACTCCAGCGGTGCGGGGAACCAGACCCTGATCCTGCACTGGGACGGCACCGCCTGGACACAGGTGCCCAGCCCCAACCCGGCGCACGACAACGCCCTGACCGGGGTGGCCGCCACCTCCGCGCACAATGCCTGGGCGGTGGGGTTCACCGGCCTGCTGGACCAGACCCTGATCCTGCACTGGGACGGCACCGCCTGGACACAGGTGCCCAGCCCCAGCCCAGGGCCGGCCAACGATCTCGCCGCCGTGGGCGCCACGTCCACCTCGAAGGCCTGGGCCGTCGGCTTCACCGACAACGGCACCACCGACCGCACCCTCACCCTGCGCTGGAACGGCAGCACGTGGGCGCAGGTGCCCAGCCCCAACCAGGGCGGCGCCACGACCGCTAACTCCCTGACCGGCGTGGCAGCGACCTCCGCCAGCAACGCCTGGGCGGTGGGACGCTCCGCCACCGGCACTGCCCACAGCACCCTGATCCTGTACTGGAACGGCACCAAGTGGGCCCGCGTACCCAGCCCCGCCCCCGGTTCCACCAGCGACCTGCTCGCCGTGGCCGCCACCTCCGCCAGCAACGCCTGGGCCGTGGGCAGCTTCACCAGCACCGGCCCATCGCAGGTCCTCGCCCTCCACTGCTGCTGACCCACCGGCGCGGCCGCCCCGGGGCCGCGCCGGACGGACGGCACCACCTGAGACCCGCGAAAGGATCATCGATGACACGCTCACACCGGCCCGCCAGGCTCCTACGGTGGACGCTCGCGGCGCCGCTGATGCTGGCGGGGGCACTCCCCGGGCCCTGGCAGGCCACAGCCCACGCGGCGGACTGTCAGGGCTGGACCTTCGGCCAGCCACCCAGCCCCGGCACCCAGGACAACGAACTAAACGGGGTGGCCGTGCTGTCCGCCTGCGACGCTTGGGCGGTAGGTACCACCCGGAACAGCGGCGGCGCGAGCCAGACCCTCATCGAGCACTGGGACGGCTCCTCCTGGACGGTGGTGCCCAGCCCCAGCCCCGGCACCACCGGCAACGGCCTGGCCAGCGTGCGCACCGTCTCCCCCACCGACATCTGGGCGGTTGGCGTCTTCTCCAACAGTTCGGTGGACAAGACCCTGATCCTGCACTGGAACGGCACCGCCTGGCAGCAGGTGCCCAGCCCCAGCCCCGGCGCCGCGTTCAGCGAACTGTCCGCAGTACGCGCCGTATCCGCGAGCGACGCCTGGGCGGTCGGTGACTACTCCGATGGCGCCGGCAGCAACCAAACCCTGATCCTGCACTGGAACGGCACCGCCTGGAAAAAGGTACCCAGCCCAAACCCCGGTTCGTTCAGCTTCCTGGCCGACGTGGCCGCCACCTCCGCCGGCAACGCCTGGGCGGCCGGTGAGCTTGGCACCCCCGCCGGCGACCGGACCCTGATCCTGCACTGGAACGGCACCACGTGGACGCGCGTACCCAGCCCCAACCCGGGAGCCAGCGACGACCTGACCAGCGTGGCCGCCACCTCCGCCAGCAGCGCCTGGGCGGCGGGCTTCACCAGCGGCGGTAGCGCCCAAGCCCTCATCCTGCACTGGGACGGCACCAAGTGGGCGCGCATGACCAGCCCCGCCCCCGGCCCGGGAATCAGTACCCTCCTGAGCGGGGTGGCCGCCAGCTCCACCCGCAGCGCATTGGCGGTCGGCCTCTCCGAAAGCAGCACCACAGAACAAGGCCTCATCCTGCGCTGGGACGGCACCGCCTGGAAGCAGGTCCCAGTCCCCAGCCCAGGCACCCTAAGCACCTTGTCCGCCGTGGGCACCACATCCGCCAGCAGCGCCTGGGCGGTCGGCAGATTCAGCACCACCGTCGTAGGCCAGGCCCTCGCCATCCATTGCTGCTGACCCACCCGTGATCCCAAGGGCTGAACCGCCCCGGGGTTTCCGGAGTCTCCGGACTCACCGGGGCGGTTCACCTCGAACGGCGGATACTTGCGCGGGCTTCAGTGCTGGCCAATCAAAGCCAAAGAATTGAGGCGCTTTCGGCGTCGATCGAAGCCGACCCAAAGACGATCTTGCCCCCGGACTGCCCCCCAAGAGCGCCCGCTCACCTGCCCCGACGCGTTGCCACAAACCACCGTGAGCCTGAGCTGTGACACATCCCCGCAGCTCAGCGAACCCTGACCTGTTCCTTCCATCGGAATAGATCACCGGTTCACTCTCGAAAAACGGCCCTGACCTGGGAGCCCCCTTACGGAATCGAACCGTAGACCTTCTCCTTACCATCTGCAATTTCTCAGGTTCATCGTCTGCACCGAACCCGGCAAGGCTCCCCTGCTCAGGCCAGCAGACTTCCGATCGGGTACGGCACATGGCCCCTCCGGGCCAGGCTCGCCGGCTGCCACGGCCCTGCCGGCCAGGCTTAATCTGTGACGCCCGGTGCCGACGGGCCACGTTCAGGACCACGGTCGAGTGACGGTCAGACGATCTTGGTACCTGCCCAAGCCGGGCCGGCGCAACGGCTCTGAGCAGCCATCTGTCATCGCACCGCAGAGAATTGAACCCGAGACCCTCTATGCGTGGCCCGATCGTGGGGACGACGGCGCCCAGCCGGAAGACTCCACTCAAACATTCTGTGCGGCTGGAGATCTTCTGTAACCGGTTGTGAGGAACAGATAGCGCGGCCCACGTTTGGCGTCATGCAGAATAACGCCGATTATTTGCTCCCGGCTGGCCGCTGCTGGCTGACAGTGGGGGCGTACAGATTATCTATTCGGCGGCGGTCGGCCACTAAAGATTGTTAATTGCGGGGGTTACAGAAGGGCGTAAGGTCGAGGCCGGTGCTGGCGAGGAAGCCGCCGAGGAGGCCGGGGCGGTATTGCATCCGCCTGAGCCGGGTCTTGATCAGGGCGGTGAGCTGGGTGAGGTTGCGTTTGGCCAGGTTGGCCAGGGATCTTTTCAAGTGTGACCAGACCGGTTCCACCGGGTTCAGCTCGTG
>WNGL01010668.1_pt1 | contig 10580 bp, 21 predicted proteins | sample 5400591 | NCBI WGS metagenome assembly WNGL01 (sample SAMN13153377, study PRJNA577476) | soil metagenome | isolation source: 80 cm soil or saprolite under Garry oak tree replicate 1 | place: USA:California | collected 2016-06-15
TGCCCGTAGGCGTGAACCCCGGTGTTCCTCGTCATCCGCATGACATCAGCCTAGTTTCACTTGGTCAGCGTCACGTAAACAGTGGAATGCGGCGGGGCCTGCGGGCCGCCGTTCGCCCACACGTTCGTGTGGTAGGTGCCCTTCGGCAGGCCCTTCCCGCCACGGCCGTACTCCCGGGTGGTGGTCGCCCCGGAGGAGAACTGGTCGACCTCGGCGCCCTTGCTGTCATAGGTGGCCACGGTGTACGTGGCGGGCTTCTGCCCGGACGGGCCGGTCACCGGGTTCCACGACACCTGGTAGCCCGTGCTCGACACGTCATGGGAGTGCAGCCCGGACGGCGCCGGATAATGCCAGCTGCCCCCCGACGTGCCCGGCGTCGACCCCGCGGCACCCGACGTGCCCCCGGCCGTGCCGGTGCCCGCAGAGCTTCCGCTGCCCGCCGACCCGCCAGTGCCGGTGCCCGTGCCGCCGCCGAACCCGCCGCCCGACCCGCCACCACCCTGATTCCCCTGCAGGTCAGCGATCTCCGTCTGCAGGGTAGCCAGCTCCCCGGCCAGGTCCGTGCCCGTCTGCGGGCAATTGCCGCTGGCATCCGGGGCGCTGCCATCAGGGCAGGGGCTCGCAGACGTCGCCGCGGCCGGGGAGCTGGACTTCTTCCGCTTCCGCCAGATCACGAACGTGATGATCAGCCCCGCGCCGATCCCCCCGATCAGGAAGAACTGGTTCCGGGGCAGGCCCATGATCTGCCCGCCGCCCTTCGGCGGCGGCTTCGCGCGGGTAGCAGGCTGCGGGGGCACGGGTCACCCGCCGTAGTTCGGGGTCGGCAGCCAGTTCGCCCACCTGGGCAGGCCCTTCGGCTGCTTCAGCTGCGACTGCCCCCAGAACACCGGCGGCCGCGCCAGCTTCAGCGCCCGCCCCCGCGGATTACCCGCCGGGACCGGCATCTGATTGTCCGAGTAGACGGACACCGCGGCGCTGTTCGGCCACAGCGCATGCTGGTAGTACAGCTGCGGGAACCACACCCCCGGCATGTAACTCGACCCGCCCGAGTACCCCGAGCTCAGCCGCGCGCCGTTGACCTGCCCGGCCAGCTCAGCGGGGGCAGCAGGGATGCCCTGGGTGCCGGGCTGGCCGGTCACCAGGTCATGCACCGCAAGCTTCGCCGTCGTAGCCGCCGGGACCGGCACGAACGCCGAGCTGGTGGCGCCGGGGACGGTGTAGATGATCTGCGGCATGAGTCAGTGGCCCGTCAGCTGAGACCCGGTGTTCTTCTCCAGGGTGATGATGGCGTTCCCCGCGGCGTTGGTCCCCGCGGGATGGGTCCAGATGTCGGCGATGATCAGCCCGAACACGATCGCGCCGGTCAGCGCCCAGAACCCGGTGACTCTCAGCATCGTTCCTCCTACGCGTTCTGGACGCCCCGGACGGGGGCGGCCCCCTTGATCACCGGCAGCGTCCTGGCCTTCACCGGGGCGCCGGGCCCGGCGATGACCGGCACCTGCAGGTAGGCGGCGATGTCGATGCCGAACGCTAGCAGCGTGGCCGTCGTGCGGGCGGGCGGGTACTCGGCCAGCATCGCGCACAGCGCGAAGAACGCCGAGGAGCCGAGCAGCTGGCCGGGCATCGGCGGGTGGTGGTTCTTGCTGACCGACCGCCACACGATGATCGTCTCGCCGAGCAGCCACGCCAGCGTGATACCCGCCATCGCCGACGGTCAGGCCTTGGCCTTGCCGGTGTTGCCCATGCCCGAGAAGTGCTGGAACGCCCAGTAGGCGCCGATTCCCAGCAGGAAACTGCCGAAGTGGAATGTCATCCTGAACTCCTAACGTGGAAGGCTCCACCAGATGAACGCCAGCGCGGCCAGCGCGAACGTGCCGATGCCCGCGATCGTCAGGCCCTTGCTCCCCCCGGCCCCGACGCCGGGCACGCCGTACGCCTGCTGGGTGATGCTCGCGGGCCCCTCCGGGACCGTGGTCGCGGCCGGCACGGCAGCGCCTCCGTAGGACGGGTACCCGTTCGCGAACACCGACCCGGAAAGCCCGGTGCCCAGGTTCAGACCTGCCATATCAGCACGACCTCACAACGGAAGAAGAATCGACTACAGGGCGGGCAGTCGTACCCATCAGCGGCTGACCGAGAACAGAACTCATACCGCCATCCTTCCGCGCTATACCTGGGGCAAGCCCTGGACAAGCGGCCCGCTGGGCACGACCTGGCCGATGACCGCGTTCAGGACCGCGGGCGGCACGCCGACCGTGCCCCACGGGATCCCGGCGATCTCCACCTGGGTGCCCGGGTTGGTGCTGAGGAACACCTCGCCGGTGTCGAGCTGCCCGAAGTCAGCCTGCCCCAGCGAGGTCTTGCGGTTGATGAACATCGTCCCGGTGTCCCGGGTGAAGTTCGCGGTGCCCGCGGCGGTCTGCAGCGGGTTCGTGGTCGCGCCGATGCCGGTCTGGATCGCCATGTCGTCGTAGATCGTGGTGATGTCGGAGTCAATGATCTCCACGCCGTCGATGTAGATCCCCGGCCGCACCGGCCACGCATCGGTGCGGGCGTTGTTCGCGTCGCGCAGCTCCAGGCCCAGCACCGTCAGGTACCCGCCGAGGCGGGGCAGCTGCACCCGCAGCGACCCGCCCGACGCGATCACCGGGTTGCACGGCTGGAAAATGTACTGGCACGTCGTCCCGATACCCGGCGGGTCCACCGGCACGTTCGGCAGCCAGTAGTAGTCAGCGTCAAGCTGGACCTGCGGGACGCCCGGGGTCGTCGGCGCCGACCCCCCGGAGTAGGAACTGGTCGCCAGGGTCGCCAGGGTCATCTGCAGCACCGGCAGCAGCGCGGCGTTCGCCCCGGAGATGCACCCGTAGCCCTTGGTGAACTCGAACGGCAGGTACGACACCCACGTCTGCGCCGCCGACGCGGTGGTGATCCCCGCCCACGTCGGCAGCGTCCGCGGGTCCCGCGTCGAGCCCCACCCGAACTGACCGGAGATCTTCTGGACGAAGTACAGCATCTCCCAGCCCGGCCCCGCGAGCAGGTTCGTCCCCCACGCGTCCTTGAGCTGCAGCAGCTGCACCTCGTTCCACGGGGCGTCCGCGTTCAGCGTCGCGCCCGCGGCGCCGCCCGCGCCGACCGAGAACTTCAGCCGGAACCCCTTGTTCCATCCGGGGCTCGAGACCATGGGGGGGCCGAAGAACAGCCCGAACGTGGCCGGCTGATTGTAGATCGGCCGCCGCCCGGACGGGGCGTGGCGGATGAACGGGCCGCCCGCGGGCTCGGCGGTGGTCTGCGGCTGGGGCCGCCCGGCGACGGTGGCGCCCGGCGAGATCGCGGTGGTCGGCGTGGTCATCGGGGCCGGTCCCTCCTACAGGAACACTGAGACGACTTCAGCGGCCCCGTGCGCGGGACTGCCCGGGGTCGTGGACATCCACGTCTTGCGGGTCCACAGCTTGACGGTGCCCTTGCCCAGATCCCACAGCACGACCGTGATCAGGATCAGCTCGAATACCCGCCGAGTCGGCATGGGCGCTCCTTAACGACAGTCAACGACTACTGGCATCCTACACACATGCCTAGCAGCAGAGATCCCGTCTCCGAGCTGTTCGACGCCGGGGCCCGGACCCTGCTGGCCCGGGCGCATGCCCGGCCGGGGCAGTGGGCGGGCACCAGGATCGCGTGGCCGACACCCCGGCAGGTCGCCTACTTCGCGTCGATGGGCATCAACGTGCTCGGCACCGACCAGTGGGGGCGGGACCGGTGGGCCGCCGGGTTCATCCGCGCCGTCTACTACCAGCACAAATGGTATTACGCCCAGGGACGGTTCGGGCCACGGCGGACGGTGGCGAACGACTCCCGCGGGGTGCAGTACGAGCTGGGCCGCCGCGTGCCGGTGCTCGGGGTGATCCCGGCGGGGCGCGCTGTCCGCATCCGCACCAGGCCCGGCGGCGGCGCCGCGGTGAAGGCCGTCAGGAAGATGCCCGACAGCAAGCGGATCTATGACGACCAGGGGAACACCGCCGCACGCTGGGCCGACCCGGCCCGGCGGGACTGGTGAGGGCCCCGGAGATTCGGGAGGAAGCCGGGACCCCCAGTGCATCCAGGAAGATGCAGCTCCCAGAATATCCGGGAACGCAGACGGCGGAGGAGGTTGAACACCTCTACTCCGCCGGCTAGCGTCATCACTGGATATCGGCCATATCACTGTACCGGATAACCGGCTAATAGGCACGCGCATAACGCGCCGTTAGCTCTATTCGTTATGCGCTGGCACACCCGAGGTCGGAACTCCAAGGAGCCAGGCAGTGCCCTAACCGAAGGGGGAGCGGAGCTCCACCCTTCAACCCCCTCAAGGTCAAGACCCTCCCTCATGCAGGACTGGTGCAAGCCCAGGCCAGGGATTTTTAAGACACATGCAGCTCTGAACTTGTGCGGACCGTAACGCGCGCGCCCGCGGGAAAGAGACTTTCTGATGGCATCGATGACCTGCTATCACTGCGGCACGCCAGGCCACTTCGTGGCTGAGTGCCCGCTGATGATCCCCGCCGCCAGCCAGGGCGAGCACCTGGCCAGGATCGGCCAGTACGTGGATATGTGGGTCGCGGGCGAGATCACGGTCGAGCGGAAACGCAAGATGATCAGCGACGAGAACCTGATGCACTACGGCCCCTCGTGCCGCCGCGCCCTACTCTGGCCATAAGGACAGGCACAGTCCGACACTGGAATTCCAGTGGCCCGGCGCCGCGTAGGTCGGCCCGATCCCCTGGTACTCCGGGTACCAACCCCTCGTGCACTCGTCTTGCGTCGCGGTCACCGAATCGTCCACGTTTCCTGCGGCTTGGAGGCTGCCGTCCGCGTTCACCGGCACCGTGGTGTAGTACGTCTGGTCGTCGGTGCCGAGGTAGGGGATCTGGGTGCAGATGGGTCCGCCGTTCAGGTCCTCGGCGGTGGTGCCGCCTACGGCGGTACACGGACCGGGCGGCGGCGGGATAGATGAGGAGGACTGCGCGACCGACGCTGGGTCAACAACAGCAGCAGCTGCAGCTGCAGCTGAGGGCTGCTGCTGGCTGGCTGCCGGGGCGGTATTTGATCCGCTGCTGCACCCATGAGCCACGATCAGCAGGCTGATGATCATTACGGCCAGGATCGCGAAGCCGACGCCCAGACATCCGCCGAATCCTGACATGAATGAGTTGGGCACACGGTTCGGGTCAATGCGGTTCGGGTCATGTACCATGCGTGATCGCTCCGTATATTGGCGTAATAAACAATGTCAGGAATGAACATACACGGCCTTGCGGGTACCGTCTACATGCACTAGTGTCGTCTCGTACCACTCAATCATGCATCCAGGAGACGCACATGTTCACTGATCTCACTCCCCTTGAGCGGGAAACCCTCGCCGTCAAGCTGCAGCGCGCCGGGCACGCCTTCTTCGAGGCCGCCGACGCCATCGCCTCCACCGCCCTGTACATGCACAAGACCGGCAGGATCACCGCCGACAGCCCCGAGTGGGACGGCCTGTGGAACGTCCGCGCGCCAGCCGTCGCCGCGATGGACGAGATGCACGCCCTGACCGCCGAAGTCGACGCCGGATCCAGGAAGGCCCGCGCCAGTGCCTGACATCAGCCTTGACACCCTGCACCTTGCCGCAGGCGGCCACGACCGCCGCGAGGACGGCATGTGCCTAATGGAGGCCGCCGCGTGGCTCGCCGGCCAGGACCACTCCGCTCGCCCGCCGTGTGTGTCCCCCGTCCTGGGCGCGCTCGGCCGGGACCTCAATGATGTGCTGCCCGACGATACCCGGCAGCAGCTCAAGCAGTACCTGCGGCCGATGCTCGGCACGGCCGGTGACGGCAAGGACGAGACCCGGTCGTACCTGGCGCTGGACTGGCTGATCCGGACGTGGCTGCCCGCGTGGCTGGACCTGGCCAGGCTGGCCGCGGATGCTGCGGCGGTGCGGGGCCTGGCTCCGGTCACGGATCTGGCGTCTGCGCATGCTGCCGGTCCCGTCGTCCGCGCCGTGCGGGTCAATGCACTCGCAGCCGAGGCCGCAGCCTGGGCCGCAGCCTGGGACGCAGCCTGGGCCGCAGCCGGGGCCGCAGCCTGGGCCGCAGCCTGGGACGCAGCCGGGGACGCAGCCGGGGCCGCAGCCGGGGACGCAGCCTGGGCCGCAGCCGGGGACGCAGCCGGGGACGCAGCCGGGGACGCAGCCTGGGCCGCAGCCAGGGCCGCAGCCTGGGCCGCAGCCAGGGCCGCAGCCAGGGCCGCAGCCGGGGCCGCAGCCAGGGCCGCAGCCAGGGCCGCAGCCGGGGACGCAGCCGGGGACGCAGCCGGGGCCGTGCTGGCGCCGACCGTGACCAGCTTGCAGACTGACGTGATCCGCTTGTTCGGGATGATGATCGATGCCTAAGCCCAACACCACGATGGAGCGGATAGCCGATCTGGAACGCCGCATGGATCTTGTCATGAGAACCCTGGATAAGGTTCTCACCGCGCTGAAGGCGATGGCTGACGATGGCTGACCTGATCGACGTCGAGCCCGGGTCGGCTGAGTGGCTGGCGGCCCGCCGTGCTGGTGTCACCGCGACCGATATCGTGACGATCGTGGGCCTGTCCGCGTGGGACAGCGTGTATTCGCTGTTCTGGCGGAAGCTGGGCCAGGTCCCCGACGAGCCTGAGCGTGACCGGTGGGAGCTGGGCAAGGCGCTCGAGCCGTACATCATCAAGCGGTGGGTGCATCAGGATCCAGAACTGCCGCGTGCCATCCAGCCCGGCGGCCTGTACCGCAGCTCTGAGCGTGACTGGCAGATGGCAACTCTCGACGCGGTTGTCATCATGCCGGGTAATGCCGTGCTCGAGCTGAAGTCGTGGGCCGATGCTGACCGGAGGCGGTGCGAGTCGGGGCCGCCCGCGGCGGTCCGCGCCCAGGTCCTGTGGCAGATGGATGTCATGGACGTCGCCGCCGGGCATGTGGGGGTTGTGTTCCTGCCGTCTGGTGAGTTCCGCTCCTACACCATCAGGCATGAGAACGAATGCACGGGCAAGGGGAATAAGCTGTCCTACCCGTCGCTCAGCTGCTCGATCTGTGATGACCAAGTACTCATGCGTGAAGCCGGACTGGAGTTCATGGCCAGGTTGCGGCTGGAGCTGCCCCCGCCCGACCCCGACAGCTCGGCGGCCACCCTGGCGGCGGTGCGGGCCCGGTTCGCGCGCGTCCCGGACAAGCAAGCCGACGTCGACCCGGAGCTGTGGGCCAGGTACCAGGCGAATGCCCTGATGATCGATGCCCACGCCACGCTGAAGCGCGAATACGAGATCGCTCTCCGCGAGGAGGCGGGTGAGGCGCAGATGCTGTGCGTCGACGGCCAGCCGGTCGCCCGCCGGATCGTCAGCGATTCGCAGGTGAAGGCGCACACCAGGCATGTGGATTACCTGCGCCGCATCACCCCCAAAGGAGACGACGATGAGTGACGCGCAGACTGTGAGCGGCGCCGTGGAGCAGGTCACCGCCGTCCCGAAGATGCTCAGCCCCGACACGTTCGCCCAAGTGCTCCCGCAGCATCTGGGGGCGGAGAAGTTCACCCGGTGGGCGCTGACTCTGCTTCGCAAGCCCGAGCTCGCCGCGGTCGCCGCGACGGACGCGGGCAGGCTGTCGATCATGTCGGCGCTGATGGACTGCGCTTCGCTGGGCCTCGAGCCCGGCCGCACCTACCACCTGGTCCCATTCGGCGGGCGGGAGAAAGACGGCACCCCCAAACCGCAGACCGTCACCGGCATCACCGACTACAAAGGTGAAATCGAACTAATCTGGCGGGCGGTGCAGCGGCCCGTCATCGCATCCCTGGTGTACTCCAAAGACTCATTCGCCATGACCGGCGCCAATATCCCGCCCCGCCATGAGGGCGAATGGTTCAGTCCGGCCGGCCGGGGAGACGTCATCGGCGGATATGCCTATGTCGACTATGGCCAGCAGCTCTATTCGATGGTTGTCCGCATGTCCGAGGCTGACTTCCTCAAGCACCGGGCGAAGTCCAGGAAGCAGGATCTGTGGGATGAATGGCCGGAATCGTACCGGCTGAAGACGCTGGTGCATCAACTGCGGAAGTGGGTGCCGTGGTCGGCGGAAGTGAGGCAGCCATGAACGGGCCGATGGCCCAGTGGGACGCCGACATCATGATCTTCTTCCTGGCCGGGATCTGGACGTGGCTGCTGATCATCGCTGGCCGGGTGAGGAAGTGAGCGGGGTGTCGGGGCGGACGGGGCCGAACTGGGAGCGGATCGTCGCTGACTATGCCCGGGACGTGTACGGGCTGCCGTGGGACCGGGCCCCGCTCCGCGGCACGCGTGACCTCCTGGACATTCAGGGCAGCCTGCCTGCGGGGTTCCTGGTCGGCTGCAAGGCCATCCGCCGGGGGACCCCGTTCGGGCAGAAGGTCTCCGGGGCGATGGACCAGTGCGATCGGGCCCTGGTCAACATCGGGCGTCCCGCGGCCGCGGACGGGAACGGCCGGCTGCATGTCGACTGCGGGGGGATCGTCCCGGTGCAGGTGATGCAGCGGTCGGGGTACCCGCCGGGGAAGGCGTATGTGGTGACGGAGCTGGATTATTTCCTGGACCTGGCGGTGCGCCGGGCGAAGTGGAGGGACGACGAATGAGAGCGCCAGGGTTGAGGCTGCATCCGCGCACGATGCTGGTGCAGCGGGCCGAGGCCGAGTTTCATGTGCTGGTGGCAAGGTTCCTGGATGCGCATTCGGATCTGACTGATGTCGAGCTGGCCCAGATCATGCTGATCGCGCCGCCGATCCCGCTGAAGTATGCGCTGCGGGCCGAGCGGCACCCGGATGACCCTAGCCGGAAGGCGGATGAGGAATGAGCGCGGCGATCACGATACCGGTGTGGGCGTACCTGCTGCTGTTCGCCGTCGTGCTCCTGGCCCTGGGGGCCGGCATGTGGATGGGGTACGGGCGGGGGTGGGACCACTGCGAGGAGGACCAGCACTACGAGCGGCTCCAGGCGAAAGACAAGGGCCGGCACCCGGCCGGGAAGGGGAGGCACCGGACGGGCGCGGACATGCCCGGCGTGCTCCTGGAGCTCCCGCCCCATAGTAATGAGCCGTGTCATCCGGAGTGTTTCGGTCCAAGATGCCGCTGCCATCGTAAGACGGACGATTACCTGGCCTATCACCGTGGAGAATGGCCGCCCCCAGGCGAGGAGGCGTTTCCGGTCCCGCCGCAGCCGCCACCGGTCTCGGAGGAATCGTGGCTGGCCTACACCGAGCAGGCGCTGGCCGTCGTCAGCGAGCCTGCGACGGAGCTGCAGCTGGTGGCGGCGGCCCCTGATCCGTGCTGTGAGCCGTGCGATGAGTACGCGCGGCTGACGCTCGAGCGGGTGAACCGGGAGACGGCGGCCAGCGAGACGGACAGCGCGTTCACCCGCCGGATGGCTGTCGAGACCGACGAGCTGATCAAGAGCATCCGGGAGCGGTCCAACTACTGGCGGCACCTGATCCAGGACCAGTCGTGAGGACGCTGGCGCTGCTGGTGCTGGCGGCGGCGCTGGCCTGGATGATGGTGCAGTGGGCGGCGAACACCGGATGGTGACGTGGTGGCGGCGGCTGCTGGCCAGGTTCGACGCGTGGGTTGACGGGCTGGATGTGTACGGGCCGTCGTCGAATGTCAGCCGTCACGAGGCGCCGCCGTAGGGACCTGGGCTGCTGGCGGGAACGGAGCCCGGCCAGCGGTTGCGCCCGGCTAGACCCGGCCGGCCAGGAAACGGGCGATCTCCCCGCCGCCGCTTGGTCCCCACTCGGCGGCGGCGGGGAGCCTGGCGCAGGGGACGGGAGCCGGTTCGACACCGGCCGCCAGGACGAGGCCGAGACGCTTACCGCCGGGCTTGCTAGGACGGCCTCCGACAAAACTGAGGAAGCCCGGGGCGCGCTGGCATGCCGCGCCCAACGCATGCCACCCGCCGTCAGGCCCCACCCGGGCGGCGGCGGGGGGACTGGACGAGGAGAAGGAACGGTGAAGCCGCGATGTGGCCGGATATTGCGCACCGGCAAAGCATGTGCGCTGCGCGTAGGTCATCCACAAGTCTGCAACTCATATGTCAGGCCAAATAAGACGGGCCGGACCATCCGGAATAGATCCCCGGATGGAATCCGGCGGAGCAGCATGGAGGTCATGCACGGCCCGGAATGGCCTGAATGGTATGCGCGCACCTGGCAGGCCCAGGATGGCCGGTGCTTTCTGTGCGGCAATGAGCTGACAGGAAAAACCCGGGAGACGCATACCGATCATGATCACCGATGCTGCCCGCAGAATCGATCTTGCAGACGGTGCCGACGCGGCCTCTCCTGCAGACGGTGCAATCAGCTCATCGGCTTGGTCTTTGAAGACCCTGACCTGCTCAGGCGGATAGCGGACACCCTGGAGCGCCTGCCGCCCCTGGCTCCGAGGGAAGCGCTGCAGGACCCGCTAGCTCTTGCAAGCGCCTAGCGGGTCACGGATGGTAGGGGTCTAGACCAGTGCCGGTGAGGGTCCCGCACGTCCCCGCAGGTCAGAAGCTTCTGACCTGCGGGGACG
>WNGL01012031.1_pt1 | contig 10579 bp, 9 predicted proteins | sample 5400591 | NCBI WGS metagenome assembly WNGL01 (sample SAMN13153377, study PRJNA577476) | soil metagenome | isolation source: 80 cm soil or saprolite under Garry oak tree replicate 1 | place: USA:California | collected 2016-06-15
TTGATTTCTTCGCCAAGCGAGGCAAGATTCTTTTCCAGAAAATAGATATGGCTCCGAATATTGCGCTGCACCGGCGTGACACGCGTATTCAGCCGGCTTCGTTCTAGGGCGAGAATGTTCAACAATTCCCGCTGCCGGGTCTTCAACGCCTGTAACTGTTCAACAACAGTGTTCGGGATAGGCCGAACTTCCGGCCGGGCCAGTTCTGCAAAGTGTGCCAACAATTCCGCGTGACTTCGGTCCCCCCGCGCTCCGACCAAGTGGGCGAACTCGCGGACATTGCGACGGGACACAAACGCGAGCGGCAAGCCTGAAGTGGCAAGGGTGCCGGCCACAGGCAATTCGATGCCGCCTTGCGCTTCAATCACAATGATTTCCGGTTGTACGGAAGACAGCACATTCGCGATTTCGCAGATCCCTGCGTCATCGGCCTTTGCAACCCATTTTTGACCTGCCGGCCGTGCCGCGGCCTGCAAGCTGGAGCGACCGATGTCCAAACCTACAAATACTCCTGCATTCATCAAAAAGTTCCCTTTCTTTCGTGCGGAGCTCTAAGCAACTCCGCTGCCAATGCTCTTCCATGAAAATCAACGAAGAACGATAGAATCCCATGCCAAACGTATGGAATTTTTGGATGAGACGGGCGTTATCGGTCCGCAGTCGGGGCCGATCCGCCGCTGAAGAGCTCGCGTCCGTCGGCCAATTTGATGGAACGGCCGTTTCCGACCGGTCCTCCGGCTTTTGCCCGAAACCCTGTAATTTCGACATCCGTACCCGGCTTAATCGTGTCTGTCCGCCAACCGAGCCTGATAAGAGCGTTTGGCGCGCCAAGTTCGAAACGCCAGTTGGTTACCGTGCCATCCAGTTCTTTAACATCGACATATAGCCAAGCGTGTGGGTTAGTCAATTCAAACCTGGTGATGGTTCCATTCACCTTGACCGGCTTGTTCACATCGAATTCTGCAGCAAATGCATGATGCGCGGCTGCCGGTACGGATGCCGCCCCCAGCATCAGAAGCAAAATCCACAACTTGCTATAAATCACAAATCCCTCCCTATCCCGCTACTCGCAGAGGCAACAATATACTTCAACCGGCCCAACCGCATCGGAGAATTTTTCTCGAGTGGACGCGTTCCGCTCAACGGGTCGCGGGCGGCAGCCCAAAGATGTTCTGCAGCGTCTGACTTCCCTCCGCGCAAGCGAACTCGAGCGACTCAACCCCCTGGGCCACTCTCGAGAAAGAACCGGCAACCTTCCACGGGCCGGTAAACAGTTTGGGATCGTCGATCGTTACTTCGTATTCGATCGTGTTCTCGTCGACGATCGTAAAACGCTCGATCGTATGTAAATCCTCGCTCAAATACGGTATCTCGCGGGAATACGCCACATGGCCGTTGAAATTGGTCGTGTCCACCACGAGCGTACTTCCTTCCCAATGGCCGAGGGAGTCGCCCATGAACAAACGGATATTTTTGCCGAAGTGTTCCCGCCGGTTGAGGTCGATCTCTCGGCTGGTGTGGTTGTAATCGTAGACAATCACAACTTTCCCGGGAGGCTGAAGGATCGTATACGGGTTGTTGCCGTCTTCACCCTCGAACAGCCCGGGCAGCGCGCATCGTGAATTCAGTTCAACGTGCTTGAGGTCCTTCGCCGGATTCATGTCCAACAGGAATTGCCGCCTCTTCGCATCTTCATCGGGACGCCAGGGCAGTTTTCTGTCTTCCGGGAAGACAATACCGAGCCTTCGTTCGACGCGCTGTTGGCCGCCGCGCAGAACATTTCCACCTTGTCCGAAGATTCGCGGGTATGGCCCGAGTCCGTCTTCGCGATTCGAAACGGAAAGAGGATTCTTCTCGCCAGGATCAATGGGATTAAACGGCGGATTTGCCTCCAGCCCCTTCACACCGGCACGAGTGTAAGTCCCCTGCATGTTGGGCTGTCCGTCCGGTAATTTTTTTGGTGACTGGGCAGTTGCAGAAGACGCAAGCAGCACGATGCTAATTAGTGCCGTTCGGCTATTTGAAAGGCGCATTCTTGTATCGCTCCTCCTGGAGGTAAAACACGCATTCATACTCCATCAATTTTGCGTTCTTGTCTACGTGCCGGTATAGAGGCATGCTCATTTTCCAGGGCCGTGTGAATACCTTTGAATCTTCAATTGTTGCCTCGTACAGAATGTGGTTCGGGCTGGTCATCGTGTAACGCTCAACGACGTGTAGTGCGTCGCTATGAAAATTTCCGGCGTGGTCAAACCACGTTTCATCATTGAAATTCGCCACATCTACCACGAGTGTGTCGCCCTCCCAATGGCCGCGCGAGTCTCCCATCCAGGTTGAAGGAAGCCCTTCGGCATGCTTGGCCCCATTCACGGGAATCATGCGAAGCGCGTGAGCGAATTCGTAACGAATCGCCATGTTATCGGAAGTCTGAACAATCTCGAACGGATAGGGCATATACGTCGCACGCGGCACGCCCGGCAAAAAACAGTTCGCTTCGGCGGGGTCGGCGGTCATCCGTTTTGCGCGGTTTTGCTCCTTTTTCGCCAGCGCCTGGGACTGGTACGGGATTTCACCGCCTTCCACCACACCCAGGCCCGGCGGGATGCCCAGTTCCCCTCCGTGATCCTGAATGTCCCAGGCAGCCGTGTTCAACACTTGCCAAATACCGTTCAGATTGGGTTTGCCGTCTGCGGTGCGGGGGAGGGCTGCGGGAGATTGAGCTGAGGCGGAAGCAGTAAAGAACCACAAAGACGCAAAGACAAAGGGAAACAACTGTAGTGGAATTCGGAACTGATATTTACGCATAAGTCTTCGCTGAACACTGGGACCGGCGCGACATGTCCGCATGTGGCAATCTGGTGGTTGAAACAACTACATTCCACATCGCACAACAGACATTCGAGATTTGACATTTCCGGCCGTTCAATCAAACAGTTCCGGGAAATAGAAGGTCAGCACCCGGTTCTGAAGGGCGCTGGCGATCATAATTTCTTTGTGCTTTGGAATTACGGCTATCCCGGAATTTTGTCCTCCGCCGGTGATCTGCTTGACCGGAATTCTCCAGCGCGGGGCAACATCTCCATCATCATTGATACTCCAAACGGCCCAGCCGTCCATCGAGTTGGTCAAGATCAATCCCTTTTCGGCGTAGACGGTAATTTGTCCGCCGCCGAATCCTCCAGTCTTGGGTCCTCGAATGATTCGCAAGGGTTTGGTGTTGCCCTCGGCAGTGCGATCGAAAATCAGCAGGCCATTGCTCTTGACGACTAATAAATTGTGAATGGGATCCACGGCAACTTGCGGAGTCGAGTTCCGGATCTGCGTATCGGGGCCGGCAAGCATTCGTTTTGGAGCGACGTCTCCGTTCCCCATACGATCGAATACCAGTACGCCTTCGGGTCCGCCCGTCCCGGCGCCTCGATATCCACCGGAGCCGATCGGAAGAAATATCTCGTTGTGCGCTGGATCGGCGGTGACAGTGCTGAGAGCGGCATAGCCCATGCCAAGGATCTGCGTTTTCGGTCCCTGAATGACGCGAATAGGAGCTTCTTCTCCGTTGACGGATCCGCGGAAAGTCAAAATGGCCTGCGTCAGCGGGCTATTCACAACGATTTCGTCGTGGATCGGATCGTAGGAAAAACCATGCATGGTCCTGCTGAGCAGCGTTTTCTGACCCTCGATCGTTCTTACCGGCGGCTGATTCTCCTTCGCCTCCCGGGCGAAGGCCGCAATCTGCGGATGGGTCACTCAGTTCGGCACCCAGACCTGATCCCTGCCTTCGTCGTACGCCAGCGCCTCCACTTTGCCGAATTTCAGAGAAACCTTATTTGAAGGTGCGCTGCGGATCGTGCGCAGCGGCGCGACATTCCCATCCGCATTGAGCGGAAAGACTTCGGCAGAAGAATTACCGAAGTTCGAAACCCACAATTCCTTGTTCTTCGAGTCCACGAACACGCCTGAAGGATTCGCCAGACCGGTGCGGTTCCCTTTGATCACGCGCCTGGGAGCCACGTTGCCCTGATCGGTTCCCTTGAACACAAGGACGGAATGGCCCATGTCGTTGGCGACGTACAGATTTCCCGTGTCCGGATCGATGGTCATTTGCGCAGGCCAATTCATCTGCGTCTTCGGACCCTGAATGACTCGCAATGGGGCGGCATCGCCCTCGGCATTTAGCGGGTAGGCAGAAATCGAAGGATCTTCGAACCGGCCGGTGCCCGCAATCCTGTAGTCGCTGACATGACCCCAATTTGCGGCGTAGAGCAACTTGTTCTTGGGATCGATCGCGATTCCATGCACGTCCGATAGCCGGGTGCTTTCACCCTGCAGGCTGCGCAATGGCTTCTCATTTCCGGATGCTTCCTTACGGTACACCGCCACCTCGGGCGGGTACTGCACTCCGACAAAGAGTTCCTGCTTATCTTCATCGACAGCCAACGCAAATCCGCGATGAGGCGTGGCGAGAATACGCGCGGGTTTGATATTTCCCTTTGCGTCGCGAGGAAACACGACCACCTTGTCGCCGGTGTCCGTCTCGACCGAATAGATGTCTCCATTCTTCGGATCAATATAAAGGCCATTGTTGAACTGGATGTCGGTTTCGGGCCCCGAGATGATTCGTTTCGGGTCGGTAAACGGCGCGTCGGGCTCTGTATTATCCAGCCGGTTGAATACGCGGAGGCCCCACATGTTGTTATCCATGAGGATCACTTCGTCGAAACGCGTATCAACCGCGACGGCACTATAAATCGGATCCTTGTCCCGGATCGTGCGGATCGGGGGACGAGTGATGATCCCCGTCTCCCCAGATTGGGGCGATCCTGCATACACCGAACTGTTCCCAAACGCAGAAAATAAGTTGCTATCTTCCGGCACTGCCGGCGCAGCCGGCGGACACCAGTCTGGACTCATTCGCAAATCTTGGATCGACACCAATTGCGGATAGCCTGCCGGACGACGCGCGCTCGGTCGTTCAATCCGGGTCAAACAGAAAACGACTGTGACGAGCGCTACGGCAACGGTTGCTTTACCGACGCTGTGCCATTTTTTATGCATGAATCCCCTCTTTTGGAACGGATTGAAGCGAATGTACTAAAAGCGGCTATTTCAACGCAATTCGTATCTGAACAAAGTTCGCTAAAGCGCCAGCCAGCCCCCGTCGACGTGCAGCATCTGGCCCGTCACATAGGATGCTGCATCAGAGGCGAGATAGATGGCAGCACCCACGATTTCTGCGGGGTGGCCGAGGCGTCCAAGCGGCACCTGCCGAATCAGAGACTCGAGATGCTTTGGGCTTTCGCGCAAGCCTTTGGTGAGATCTGTTTCGATGAACCCTGGCGCGATCGCATTGACCAGAACGTGATGCGGCGCCCATTCCACAGCAAGTACACGCGTAAGTTGATGGATCGCACCCTTCGCCGAACAGTACGCAACGAGCCGGGGAAGAGCAACCGTGCCACCGATCGAGCTGATATTGATGACACGTCCAGATTTCCGAGGAATCATCACGCGGCCGGCTGCGCGGCAGCATAGAAAAACACCCTTCAAATTGACCTTCAAGATCTCGTCCCACTCGGCTTCGGCCATGGTTTCGGCGGGCTTGAAGTAAGGCGATATGCCGGCATTGTTGACCAGAATGTCGAGACGCCCGAAGTTGGCGACAGTCGTGTCGATGAGACGGTCGACCTCTGTGGCGTCACTGACGTCGGCGACTACGGCGAGACTCTCGCCGCCGGCGGCCACAATCGCGGAGGCGGCCGTTTGTGTCGTTTCAGGATCGCGGCCGTTCACCGTCACGGCCGCGCCCGCGCCGGCCAAACCTTCGGCAATGGCGCGGCCGATACCCCGGCTGCTGCCGGTCACGATGGCAACTTTCCCTTCCAGCGAAAATTGACGGAGTACATCCATAGAATTGGTTCGCTACACTCCCGCCACCCAGCGCGCATAACTCTTGACACGTTCCCGATCGTATTCCCGCAGAATTGTGAGCTTCTCGGCCTCGAGCGATCCCTCAGCGTGGATCGCGAGCGTGGCCTGATAGCCGCCGAAGTCACCGGTCGTGAGATCCGAAATCAGGTTGATCATCCGTAATCGGTGCTCGCCTGAAACACCAGCGGCTCCGCCGAGGTAGCGCTCAATGTATTTGCCCGTTTCCGGATTTTTTAGATCCTCCTCGCCTGGCCCGGTGACCAACAAACCGCCGGTCAAATCCTGCACGTGCATTAGTGCTTGATGGTAATTGGAAGCGAAGTGCAGTTTCGCGATGTTTACCGCCGCAGTGTCCGGAACCGCTATTCCATCTTTTAACGTGCAGCGGATCGCCGACATTTTCGTCAACATGCGGACCGTCTCGGCATAGCTGATCAACCACGTGAGCTTTTCGCGAACGTGGCCGGCGCGTTCGATCCCGTTTTGCTCGGCAATCAACAGACTGCTGCCGGTCAGCAGATCCAGCAGAGGCAGCTTGTAAGAGATTGCCGTGAACCTGTGAAATTCTACAAACGTTTTGGCTAAAGCTCCGGCAAACTGCCACTCACCATTCATGAGGACACGCTCGTTTGGAACGAAGACGTCGTCAAAAATCGTCAGAGTCTCCATCATCTTATGGCGAGAGCTGATGGGGTGAGTGAATCGGTTGTCGTGACCCGCGCCGTATGGGCTCGCGATCTGCTTGAGACCGGGCGTGTTCAACGGTATGCAAAAGGAAACAGCGTAATCCTTATCGGCTTCTGTCAAATTCCGGGTTGGAATGACGAACAGTTCATTCGCATTGGGGGTAATCGACGTGTGAACCTTCGCACCCCTGACCACAATGCCTCCGGGCCTCCGGTCCACAACGCGGACATAGTAATCCGGATGATCCTGTTCAGCCGGTCCACGGCTGCGGTCGCCTTTGACATCGGTCTGCGCGACAGCCATAGCCAAATCATTTTCCCGGCAATGCTCATAAAGCGCGCGCACGCGCGGAAGGTATTCGGTCCCGAGCTTTTCGTCCATCTGTTTCGCAATCAGATGCAGCGCGAAGAGGCAATCGGTGCCGATTTCCTTAACCAAGACAACCAATGTGCGTCCGAGGCGCGTCGAGGTCTCGATCAATTCGCTGCGTTTGAGAAGATCTTCGGAAACTCTGGGGATCTTGAAGTATCTGCTATATTCATCGCCCGATCCGGGATCCCGATAGACGGTCAAATCGCGGTGCTCCGGTTCATGGGCCATTGCATAGTCGATTGCCGCATGGTTCACGGCGATGCCGATGACCGGGTGCTTCGTCACATCTTCCACACGATGGCCGCGGAAGTACACCACACGTCCATCACGCAAACTTTCCTTGTACTGCTCGACTGTTCGTAATGCCATACTCTGTCCTCTCCCAGGACCATGGGAATAGGCCACAAAAAAGTAGAAAATTCACAGTGATTTTCTTGCTCATTTGAGATTTTTGTTCCTTTTTGCGGCAATTACAACAACCTGGGAGCTGATTCCGGAGCTTGAACACAAGATCGTACCCAAACCCGGCGAAGCATTCATTTACGGACTCTATACCGCGCCGGGATACCGCCGGCGCTGCATCGATTCGTTCACCGTCAATACACGTATTTTCTGGTGGCCGAACGGGAAGATGCCGCGTCTGGTGCCTGCTCCGCGAGCCAGCCGCTCGAGCGAAGAACGAGTCTTCGGTTGATTCCACCTCAAATGTTGGAACTTACAGTCTGAAATTATTTAAAATTCCAGACTTCAAGATTGGAAAATAGAGATTTTGATACTGGAGCTTTGTCATGAAAGCGATATGGAACGAGACCGTCGTCGCCGAAAGCGGCCACACTGTGGTCGTCGAAGGCAATCACTACTTCCCTCCGGCATCTATCAAGACGGAGTACTTTCGCAAAAGCGAGGCCCACACGACCTGTCCCTGGAAAGGCGAGGCCAGTTATTACGATATCGTCGTGAATGGGAAAGTGAATAAAGAGGCCGCCTGGTACTACCCGGATCCGAGCGACGCAGCCAATGAAATCAAAGGACACGTCGCGTTTTGGAGGGGTGTGCAAGTCACCGGCTGATCTGGAATTTTGAAAATTTCCCACCCTTCACAAACCCGGTTCTGCTCCTGCGTTCTTCCCTTTTCAGGAACACGATCACTCTTCTTTTTTAACCTGCCAGTCACATTTTCGGCTGGGAACCGAATGAATCCCCCACTTTCGGACTAGGCCGAAAGTGTATTCACTCGGATCGGCAAACCCGGATAACGCCACGAAAGTACCACAAAAAGCCTACTACTAAAATCCGATTGACCGACCTTCACCAAAGCACCATTGGCGGATAGTCAACCGCAAACAAGAATCACGCAGGTTGAGCTTGCGTTGTCGTCCGTGTACGGCTGCCAGGCAGTGGAAGGGAGTCTTTGCTCCTTTTCAGAACTTTTCAAGGAGGAACCAAACGAAAATGAAACGTCTCGCACTTTCAATGACGATTCTGGGCGTGGCGTGGTGGCTGTGGACCGTACGCACCATCAATGCGTCCAATGACCGGTATATCGTCGCCCAGTTCACCAATGGCACATCGCAGGAGCCAGGGGGCGCCAATGCAACCCTCGACCTGACGGTGTTTAACGACATCCATAACCTTTCCTACCCGAACCATTTCATCCAGTGGATCCAGGTGACGGTGCCTGCGGGCCTCACCGGCTCCGGCCCGGGTGGGGCTTTCACCAGCGCCGATTTTATCCCTGCGTCGGGATGGAGTGTTTCTTCCATTGCCGGTAACGTGAGCACGGGTTACGTGATCACGTTCATTTCGGCTTCAACCGACTACACATTTAACGCGGGCCAAAGCCGCACGTTCCTGCTCAAAGTACATACTCCCATAGCCACCGCCTGCCCGGGGACGACCTACACGTTTCACGTTCTCGGCAACCAGTCGACCAATGGCGGTAATGGAAACACCTACAAATATAGGCCGACCGCTCCGCTCCCCACAGTTGCGGTCACCAACTGTGTCACTCCGACCTACGTGGTTCTGAATTCCGTCCTACCGGGCAGCATCTTCACCACCGGCAACAGCCAGACCGTCACACTGAAGGCGACGCTGACGACACTGGCGGGCCACGACCCTGTGGGCAATCCCATACCGGGTGTCGCGATAGCGAATGAGCCGTTGACCTTCAATGAGGGTAGCGCGGCGATCACGACGTGTCAGGAAGGAGCAGCGCCTCTGACGAATTCCTTGGGAGTCGCGACCTGCACATATACACCGCTGACCGGACCAGTTACGCCTTTGGTCGCCGGTAATTACGACGAGAGCGCGTCCTTCGCAGGAGATTCGGCACCTTATCCCCCATACGGCGCCAGCAACAGCTCGACCAAGCAGCTTACGGTAAGTGCGACCGCCACCAGCTTGACGGTGCCGGACGCCTCGGGTCCGTACGGCGGCTCGGTGACCCTAAATGCGACGCTCGCCAGCGGAGCAGGGCAGACGGGTATTTCCGGGCAGACGATCACCTTCTACTTGGACGGCAGCAGCGTCGGTTCAGCTAGTACAAACAACTCGGGAGTGGCGACTCTAGACAACGCAAGTATCGCAGGAATAGCAGGAGGCACCTACCCGGCATCTATAAAGGCCAGCTTCGCCGGGAACGGGACGTACGACGCAATCACTAATTACGCACAACTCATTGTGACGCCAGTGGGCCAGACGATCACTTTTAATGGACCCGGAGATCAGGCCTTCGTTAACGGATCGGTTGGCATCAGCGCCACGGATAGCGTGAGCTTACTGGTGACCTTTACCAGCAACACTACAAACATCTGTACCGTTGGGACGGACACACTGAACGGCTCTATGACGAGCGCCACGGTGTCCTTCGTCTCGATCGGTTGGGCAACATGTCCGTGATCTACACGGGTCTGGCGCAGTCGCCGACCTGCAGCACTAATGTTTCAAGCGCCTCCTGCAAGGCCGACGATGCTCCACAAATCAGCGCCGGCTCCTATCCGGAAAATGCGGTCTCCCTGACGGCGGGATATACGTGCTCGTCGGTGGGGCCGACCAGTACGGGCGACTTTATCATCAACAAGGCAACGCCCACGATCACGGTGACCGGGCCAGGCAGCGTGACCTACGGCAACACTGGAACGGCAACAAACACCCTGACCAGCGGTGACACGGGAACTGTCACGTTCAGCGCGGGCAGCTCGAATGGTTGCTCAGTATCTGGAACGACGGTAACTGTGACCAATGCCAGCGGCACCTGCTCTCTGACCGCCTCGGTCACGGAAGATAGCAACTACACGGCAGCAACCAGCGCGCCATTCCCTGTGAAGCTGAACAAGGCCACGCCGACGATCTCGGTGACGGGGCCTACCAGCGTAACCTACGGCAGCACCGGGACGGCAACGGCCACCGTGACCCCCGGCGCCGGAACGCCGTCCTTCAGCGCGGACACCTCGACGGGTTGCTCGGTATCAGGAACGACGGTGAGCGTGACCGATGCCGGCGGCTCCTGCACTCTGACGGCGTCGGTGGCGGAGAATAACAACTATTTGGCGGCAACCAGCGCGCCCTTCTCCGTGACGCTGAACAAGGC
>WNGL01024029.1_pt1 | contig 10579 bp, 3 predicted proteins | sample 5400591 | NCBI WGS metagenome assembly WNGL01 (sample SAMN13153377, study PRJNA577476) | soil metagenome | isolation source: 80 cm soil or saprolite under Garry oak tree replicate 1 | place: USA:California | collected 2016-06-15
GACCCGCCCGCCTCTGCTTTCGCCCAGGCGCTCGGACGCGGCGGGCCCGAATGCGTAGTCGGCGAAGACTTCGTCGGCGATCAGGGCCGTGCGCCTCGCCCTGCAGCAACCAATCAGGAATTGGAGTTCGCTTTGGCGAACGAACGAGCCCGTCGGATTGTTGGGGTGGACGACGAGAATCGCCCGGACGTTCGTTCCGGCCCGAGCGGGCTCGCTCGAACGGGCGCGCAGGGCCGAATCGAGCCCATCCAGATCGATTCGCCATCCGCAATCGTACACGAGGGGGTACGGAGCCAACTCCAGATGATCCAAGCGAGCTAAAAAATCGAAGAGCGGGTAGCCGGGCCGCGGGATGAGCACGCTGTCTCCCGGGTTGGCCAGCAGGCGAAAGACATAGGAATAGGCTTCGCTGGTGCTCGTGGTCAGGAAGATTCGCTCCGGATCGACTTCGGCGCCGCGCTCGGCGTAATAGCGCGCCACAGCTTCCCGGGCGACCCGCGGCCCTCGCGGTTCCGGCTCGTAGGTGAGCGAGCGAGGATCTCGAAGCGCGCCGAGAATCTCCTCGGCGTCGAAGCTGAAGCCGCAGCGCGTGGGGTTCGACTCGGTCAAGTCAAGGATCGGCAAGCCGCGCTCGCGGCGCGCTCGGAGTTGTTCGGACAGGCGGTTCGGAGTCAGCGGCCAGTCGGTGCGAGAGGAGAACATCTAAGAACAGTGGCGAGTGACCAGTGGCAAGTGACCCGAGAGCCTCCACCGTGGCCGCGAGCGACGCGCGCCCCGCCAGGGTTCGCCGGCAAGCCGCAGCGTGCAGGGCAGCAGAATGGCCAGCGCCACTGGTCACTTGCCACTAGCCATTTGTCACTAGGTCTTAAACAGAGAGTCGAACTTCTTCTTGGCGCCTTCAGCGGGTGACGTGGCGCGGCTCCCGCGCGTGAGCGCAGGATTGGGACGATAGTAATCGCAGTAGTTTGCCGCTTCCTTGTCGCGGATCCATTCGGCCTGCGGTTCCGAGCACTGGTTATTCTTTCCGGGATCGTAGAAGTTGCAGTTGCGGCAGGAGTGCAGGTCAGCGTTACATCGCGGACAGGTATCACGCTGCCCCACGCGTTCCGCCGGGGGTAATTCGATCGGCTCGCCGCACTTCCAGCACTTCATTTCTCGGCTTCCCAGGCGCGTCAGCGGTCAGCGATCAGCAAGAACAGACCGTCTGCTGAAAGCTGACTGCCGATTGCTGGCGGCTTAGTTTACTGCGTCCGCGCCTCGTCCTCGTCCGGGACCTCGACTCCCATGCCCGAAGCCGCAGGAATTGGCGCTTCGACCGGCTCCCCTTCGGGCACACCCAGTTCGGGCTGGGGAGGCTCGACCTCGGTGAGCAGCCTGAAGTTCCGGTAAAACTCGAGGCCGGTTCCCGCCGGAATGAGCCGGCCCATAATCACGTTTTCCTTCAGGCCGCGAAGCTGGTCCACCGCGCCGCGGATCGAAGCTTCGGTCAGGACGCGGGTCGTCTCCTGGAAGGAGGCGGCGGAGATGAACGAGTCCGTGGAGAGGGAAGCCTTGGTGATGCCGAGCAGCAACGGCCTGCCTGTGGCGGGCTTCCCGCCGCTCGCGACCGCGCGGTCGTTTTGCTCCCGGAACCGGAACTTATCCACCTGTTCGTCGAGGAGGAACTCGGTGTCGCCCACGTCTTCCACCTTGACCCAGCGCATCATCTGGCGGACGATCACCTCGATGTGCTTGTCGTTGATGTTGACGCCCTGGAGCCGGTAGACCTCCTGGATTTCATCGACCAGGTATTTCTGCAGCTCCTTCTCGCCCAGCACCGCCAGAATATCGTGCGGGTTGCGCGGGCCATCCATCAGCGGTTCGCCCGCGCGCACGCGTTCGCCTTCCTGGACCGCCAGGTGAACGCCGCGGGGCAGGGAGTATTCTTTGGGTTCGCCGTGGTCGGGCGCCACGACGACCTTGCGCTGGCCTTTCGAGATTTCTCCGTACTTGACGATGCCGTCGATCTCACTGATGACCGCCGGCTCGTGAGGTTTGCGAGCTTCGAAGAGCTCCACCACACGCGGCAGTCCGCCGGTGATGTCCTTGGTCTTGGTGGTTTCGCGCGGGATCTTGGCCAGCACGTCGCCCGGCAAGACCTCGTCGCCGTCCTGCACCATCAGGTGGGAGCGCGACGGCATAAGGTACTTTCTGACGGCTTTCGCCGCCGCTTTGTCGCTCCGAATAACGACCTGGGGCTGGTGCTCCTGGTCGGGCGAATCGGTGACCACCCAGCGCGAGAGACCGGTGACCTCGTCCACCTCCTCGTGCAGCGTGACGCCCTGCTCCAGGTCTTTGAACTGCACCGTACCTCCCACCTCGGTCAAGATGGAGAAGGTGTAGGGGTCCCACTCGACGACCACGTCGCCCATTTTGACGGGTGAGTTGTCGGCGAACCTGACCTTGGCGCCGTAGACCACCGAATAACGTTCGCGCTCGCGGCCTTTGTCGTCCACCACGGCCACCGAGCCGTTCCGGTTCATCGCCACGAAGTGACCGTCGCGGTTCTTGACGGTCTGCAAGTTCTGGAACTTGAGGAAACCATTGTTCCTCGCCTCGAGGTGCGACTGCTGGCTCACGCGGCTGGCCGTGCCGCCGATGTGGAACGTCCGCATGGTGAGCTGGGTGCCGGGTTCGCCGATGGACTGGGCGCCGACGACGCCCACCGCCTCGCCCATCTCCACCACGCGCCCGGTCGCCAGGTTGCGGCCGTAGCAGCGCACGCAGACCCCGCGGCGTGATTCGCAGGTGAGCACAGACCGGATGCGGACGCGCTCGATGCCCGCCGCCTGGATGGCCGCGGCAAGATCCTCGTTGATTTCCTGGTTGACGTCGACGATCACGTTGCCCTCGTAGTCCCTGATCTGTTCGAGGGAAACGCGGCCCACGATGCGGTCGCGCAGGGGCTCCACCACCTCACCGGCCTCCACGATGGGTTCGACGTAGATGCCGTCCACGGTGCCGCAGTCGAATTCGGAGATGATCACGTCCTGGGCGACGTCCACCAGGCGCCGAGTCAGGTAGCCCGAGTCGGCGGTCTTGAGCGCCGTGTCCGCCAGGCCTTTCCGCGCGCCGTGAGTCGAAATGAAGTATTGGAGCACGTTCAAACCCTCGCGGAAGTTCGCGGTGATGGGCGTCTCGATGATTTCTCCCGAAGGCTTGGCCATCAACCCGCGCATGCCCGAGAGCTGCCGGATCTGCTGCTTGGAGCCGCGCGCGCCGGAGTCGGCCATAATGTAGATCGGGTTAAACTGCGCCGCCTTGTCCTGGGACTCCATAGCCTGAAACATCTCGTCGGCGACCTTGTCGGTCACCTTCGCCCAGATGGCGATCACCTTGTTGTAGCGTTCGCCGTGAGTGATGACGCCGTCCTGATATTGCTTTTCAACCTCGATGACTTCCTTTTCCGCCTCTTTCACCAGGCCCGGCTTGCTCTGCGGAACCAGGAGGTCGTCGATGCCGATGGAGATGCCGGCCTTGGTGGCGGCCAGGAAGCCGAGCGCCTTGATTTCGTCCAGCAACTGGACCGTGGTCTCGAGACCGAAGCGCAGGTAGCAGTAGTTGCACAGGGCCCCCAGTCCCTTCTTCCTGAGCAGACCGTTGACGAAGGGCATTTCTTTGGGCAAGTGATCGTTGAAAATCACGCGGCCCACGGTGGTGCTGACGAATTGGTTCTTGACCGTGATAGGTTCCGTGTGAAGCACGTCCTGGTCGTCGTAAGCGGTGCTTAAATCTATCACGCGGCCGGTGTAGCGGAGGCGAACCGGCGTGAGCGTCTCCACCTCGCCCGCCTCGAGAGCCAGAAGGACGTCGTCCGAGTTGGCGAAGGAGCGGCCCTCGCCCTTGCTGCCCCGCTTTTCCTTGGTCAGGTAGTAGATGCCCAACACGATGTCTTGAGTAGGAATCGCCAGCGGAGCGCCGTTGGCCGGCGACAGGATGTTGTGCGACGAGAGCATGAGCACCGAAGCCTCGATCTGCGCCTCGGGGGAGAGCGGGATATGGACCGCCATCTGATCGCCGTCGAAGTCGGCGTTGAACGCCGTGCACACCAGCGGGTGGATCTTGATGGCCTTGCCCTCGACCAGCACCGGCTCGAAGGCCTGAATCCCCAGCCGGTGCAGCGTGGGAGCGCGATTGAGCAGCACCGGATGGTCGCGGATAACGTCTTCGAGGATGTCCCATACCACGGGCTCCTGCCGCTCCACCATTTCCTTGGCGGCCTTGATCGTGGTGCAGTGGCCGGCCTGCTCCAGACGGTGATAGATGAAAGGCTTGAAGAGCTCGAGCGCCATTTTCTTGGGCAGGCCGCACTGGTGAAGCTTGAGATCGGGACCGACCACGATCACGGAGCGGCCCGAGTAATCCACGCGCTTGCCCAGCAGGTTCTGGCGGAAGCGGCCCTGCTTCCCTTTCAGCGTGTCGGACAGCGACTTCAAGGGGCGGTTGTTGGTGCCGCGCAGGACCCGGCCGCGCCGCCCGTTGTCAAACAGCGCGTCCACGGCCTCCTGCAACATGCGCTTTTCGTTGCGGACGATCACGTCCGGAGCGTGGAGCTCCATGAGTTTCTTCAGCCGGTTGTTCCGGTTGATGACGCGCCGGTAAAGGTCATTGAGGTCGGAGGTGGCAAAGCGTCCGCCGTCGAGAGGCACGAGCGGGCGCAGCTCCGGCGGAATGACGGGGATCACGTCGAGAATCATGTGCTCCGGCCGGTTGCCCGACTTGCGGAACGCCTCGACCACTTTCAGGCGCTTGGCGTACTTCACCCGCTTTTGCTGCGAGGGGTCGGACTTCATCTTCTCGCGCAGCTCCTCGGCCAGCGCTTCGGTCTCCACGCGCTTCAGCAGCTCCTTGATCGCCTCTGCGCCCATTCCTGCCCGGAACTTTCCCGCAAACTGCTGTTGCAATTCCCGGAAGCGTTCCTCGGTCAGCAGGTCCCTCTCCTTGACAGGAGCTTCGCCGGGGTCGATCACCACGTAGCCTTCGAAGTAAAGGATGCGCTCCAGATCCCGCAGCGCAATGTCCAGCAGGTGGCCGATCCGGCTGGGCAGTCCCTTGAAGAACCAGACGTGGGAGCAGGGCGAAGCCAGTTCGATATGGCCCAGGCGCTCGCGACGGACGTTGGACAGGGTGACCTCGACGCCGCACTTGTCGCAGATAACGCCGCGGTGCTTCATGCGCTTGTATTTGCCGCACAGGCACTCCCAGTCCGTGACCGGGCCGAAGATGCGGGCGCAGAAAAGACCGTCACGCTCGGGCTTGAAGGTCCGGTAATTGATGGTCTCCGGCTTGGTCACCTCGCCGTGCGACCAGGACCGGATTTTCTCGGGGGACGCCAAACTGATCCGGATGCTGTCAAATTCCGCGATACGACTGACTCGATCATAAGGGCTGCTTCGAAACAAGGTTTTGTCCTCCTCGGTAGGAGTGAAAGATCTCTTCCAAGGCGGCCGCGGGACGTTCCGCCAGCGCCGCTCCGCCAGACCTTACTCGACCGCCGCAGGCACGAGCTGTTCTTTGGGCTTCTTCAGCAGCTCGACGTCCAGGCACAGGCTCTGCAGCTCGCGTACGAGCACGTTAAAGGATTCCGGAACGCCGGGCTCGATGGCGGCCTCGCCCTTGACAATAGCCTCGTAGATTTTGGCCCGGCCATAGACGTCGTCCGATTTCGCGGTCAGGAGCTCCTGCAGGATGTAGGCGGCGCCGTAGGCCTCGAGCGCCCAGACCTCCATCTCGCCGAAGCGCTGGCCGCCGAATTGCGCCTTGCCTCCCAGGGGTTGCTGTGTGATGAGCGAGTAAGGACCGATGGAACGGGCGTGAATCTTGTCATCGACCAGGTGCGAGAGTTTGAGCACGTAGATATAGCCCACTGTAACCTTCTGCTCGAAAGGCTCGCCCGTCATGCCGTCGTAAAGGGTTTCCTTGCCGGAGGAAGGCAGGCCGGCCTTTTCCAGATACTCCTTGATTTCGCGCTCCGTGGCGCCGTCGAAGACGGGGCTCGAGAAAAGGATGCCCTCGCGCAGGGAGCGGGCCAGGTCAAGAAGCTGCTCGTCGCCCAGCTCGTCGACGGCCGCAGCCTGTGAGCTGTTGCTGAATGCGGCCTTAAGCTGCTTGCGGGCGAGTTCCGCCCGGTTTTCCGCCGCCAGCAGGTGCTGGAGCTTGTTCCCCAGCTCCTTGGCCGCCCAGCCCAGGTGCGTTTCAAGGATCTGCCCGACGTTCATGCGCGAGGGCACACCGAGTGGGTTCAGCACGATCTCAACCGGGGTGCCATCCGGCAGGTAGGGCATGTCTTCTTCGGGCAGGATGCGCGCGATGACGCCCTTATTGCCGTGCCGGCCGGCCATCTTGTCGCCCACGGAGAGCTTGCGCTTCATGGCAATGTACACTTTTACCAGCTTGATGACTCCCGGAGGCAGCTCATCGCCCTTCTTCAGCTTCTGCTCCTTCTCCTCAGTGATCTTCTGCAGGATGTCGATCTGCCGCGAGGTCATCTCTTCGATCTCGTCGATCTTCTCGAGCAGCGTGGGGTCTTTCTTCGCGATCTTGATCCGCTTAAGGTTGCGCGCCGAGAGCCGGTCGAGCACGTCAGGCGTCAGGTCGGTCCCCTTGGTGAGCAGGCGAAGCAGCGCGGAAAGCCGCTTCAGGCGCTCGTCCCTGAGGATGCGGATTTCGTCGCTAAGGTTCTTCTCCAGGCGCGACACTTGGCCGGCTTCGATCGACTTGGCGCGCTCGTCCTTCTCCGCGCCCTTCCGGGAGAAGATCTTCACGTCGACGACGATGCCTTCGATTCCGGGAGGGCAGGTGAGGGACGCGTCGCGGACGTCTCCCGCCTTTTCACCAAAGATGGCCCTCAGCAGTTTCTCCTCCGGCGTGAGCTGGGTTTCTCCTTTCGGCGTCACCTTGCCCACCAGGATGTCTCCCGGCTTGACGTAGGCGCCGATGCGGATGATGCCGCTTTCGTCCAGGTCTTTGAGGAGGGATTCCGCGACGTTGGGGATGTCGCGCGTGATCTCTTCCGGCCCGAGCTTGGTGTCCCGCGCCTCGATCTCGAACTCTTCGATATGGATCGAGGTATAGGAGTCTTCCTTCACCAGCTTTTCGCTGACCAGGATGGCGTCCTCAAAGTTGTACCCTCGCCAAGGCATGAAGGCCACCAGGACGTTGCGTCCCAGGGCCAGCTCGCCGTGGTCCGTGCAGGGCCCGTCCGCCAGGACCCGGCCCGCCATCACGCGCTGGCCTTTCCGCACCAGCGGCTTCTGGTTGATGCAGGTGTTCTGATTGGAGCGCCGGAATTTGATGAGCGTATAAATGTCGGCGCCGACCTCGCGCGAAAGCTGCCCGCCGTGGCCGTCTCCCTCCACGCGCACGATGATGCGCTCGCTGTCCACACTGTCGACCACGCCGTTCCGCTTCGCCAGCACCACCGCGCCTGAATCGCGGGCGGTGACCTCCTCCATCCCGGTACCCACGAGCGGCGCCTCGGCGCGCAGCAGCGGGACCGACTGGCGTTGCATGTTCGAACCCATGAGCGCCCGGTTGGCGTCGTCGTTCTCGAGGAAGGGAATCAGCGAGGCCGCGACGCTGACCAGTTGCTTGGGGCTGACGTCAATGTAATCATTCTCATCGCGGTGTTTGAGCACGAAGTTTCCCGCCTGGCGAGCGTTGACCAGCTCGTCCACGATGCGTCCCTTCTCGTCCACCGGGACGTTGGCCTGCGCGATGACGTATTGATCTTCCTCCCAGGCGGAGAGGTAGAAGGAATAGGGCTCGTGTTCGACCAGCTTGCGGCGCTTCTCGCGCAACTCTTCGTTCTGTTTCTCCACCTCGTTCCATTCGACGTGCTCGCCCACCTTCCACGGCCCGTCGCCGCCGTGCGTGATGGTGACGTAGTCCACGACTCTTCCGTTGCGCACCTTGCGATAAGGGCTTTCGATAAAGCCGTACTCATTGATCCGCGCGTAGCAGGAGAGCGAGGAAATCAGCCCAATGTTCGGGCCCTCAGGCGTCTCGATGGGGCAGACAGGCGCCGCTTGTGGGTGATCTCCGAAAGCGGGTTGGTCTGGTCCATGAACTGGGAAAGCTGCGAGGAACCAAAAAACTCCCGGATCGCGGCCATGACCGGCTTGGCGTTGATCAGGTCGTGGGGCATGGCGGTGGACATCTCCTGGTAGACGGACATCTTCTCCTTGATGGCCCTCTCCATGCGCACCAGACCGATGCGGAACTGGTTTTCGAGCAGCTCGCCCACGGCGCGCACCCGCCGGTTCCCCAGGTGGTCGATGTCGTCCACGCTGTAGCTGCCGCCGGGATTCTTGCGCAGTTTCAGGAGGTAACGGATGGCCGCGTAGAAGTCCTCCGGATCGAGCGTCCTCTTGTCCAGGGGCAGTTGCACGGGGGTGAGTTCAGAATGGTCCGTCGCCAGCGTTCCCTCGCAACCCCGGACCACTTCCGAGCAGACGTTGCCATCGCGCTTCCCGACGAAAAGCTTCTCATGGTCGACGATCAGGTAGAAGTTCTCCGCCGGGAGGTTCCTCGGGTCCAGGAGCTCGAAGGCGCTGGCCTTTTCGTCCAGCCGGGCCTTCAGCTTGGCGTAGTAGCCGAGCTTGATGTTGAACTTGAGCCGGCCCACGCGGGAGAAGTCGTACTTGCGGGGATCGAAGAACATGCCATTGAAGAGCGCCGTGGCGGTGTCGGTGGTGGGCGGGTCCCCCGGCCGCATCTTCCGATACAATTCGATCAGCGCCTCCTGGGGCGTTTTGAAGCTGTCGCGGGAGAGTGTCTGGCTGATGACCGGACCCACGTCGTCGCGCTCCGGGAAGAAGATGCTCAGCTCGGTGACGCTGGAATCTTGGATAGAACTGAGCGCGCTCGAGGTGAGCGCGTTGTTGGCTTCCAGGAGCACTTCGCCGGTCGAGGTGTCCACGATGTCGACCGCGGAAAAGGCGCCGTCGATGTCGTGCGGGGCGATTTCCACCTGCGTGATATGCGCCTTCTGCATCTCCTTGAGGGCCGCTGCGGTGATTTTCCGTCCCGCCTGCAGGACCGTTTCATGCGTGCGGGGGTGCTCGATCTCCTTCGAGATTTTCCATCCCTCGAGTCCCTTGGAGACCTCCCAGTATAGTTTGCGGTCCTTGAGCGTGATCTTTTCCGCGCTGTAGAAAGTCTTCAGGATCTCGGAGTTGTCCTTCAGACCGAGGGCGCGCAGGAAGATGGTGGCCAGAAACTTCCGCTTGCGGTCGATACGGACATAAAGGACGTTCTTCGTATCGTACTCAAACTCAACCCACGAGCCTCGGTAGGGGATGATCTTGCCGAGGAAATAGGTCTTTTGCGGGTTTGACTCGAAGAAGACCCCGGGAGAGCGGTGGAGCTGGCTTACGATCACGCGCTCGGTTCCGTTGATCACAAAGGTGCCGTTGTCGGTCATCAGCGGAATTTCACCGAAGTAGACCTCCTGCTCCTTGATGTCGCGGATGCTCTTGTGGCCGGTTTCTGCGTCCTTCTCGTACAAGGTCAGCCGGATGGTCACTTTCAACGGCGCGGCGAACGTCATCCCGCGCTCCTGGCATTCGGTGACGTCGTACTTCAACTGTAACCCCACCGGGTCGCCGCACTTGTTGCAAAAGGTCACCACGTTCTTGTTGAAGGTGCCGCATTTCGTGCAGAGGACGTCGCCCACCTTGAACGGGTTCGTAATGACGGTGTGCCCGCAGTGCTTGCACGTGCTGCGGAGATGGTGGAGGCCCCGCAGATTCCCGCACTTACACTCCCAGTTCCCGATCGAGTAGTCAACAAAATCCAGTTGCGAGATGCCCCGGAAGTCGGTGATGGGGAAGACGGAATTAAAGACTCCCTGCAGGCCGGTGTCTTCCCGTTCCGAGGGCAGAAGGTTCATCTGCAGAAACCGCTCGTAGGACTGCCTCTGGACCTCGATCAGGTTCGGGATCTGGATGACGGTCGGAATTTTGGAGAAATTGATACGCTTGCGGACGGCGCCGTTACCACCCGTGGGCATTCCTGTCACTCCTTGCTTAAGATTAAGCTTCTGATCGAAGAAGACAACACTACCCTCTGTTGTATTGATGCATCACGGAGGCATGAGGATGCATCGGTCCCGCGTGCTGGGAAAGCGCCCCCATCGTTCATGCGTTTTGCGGCCTTTCATTTCTGAAGGCATCTCTCTGCGGGGCACCCGTGGCACGAACGCCGGGGACAACGCGTTCGGGCCTTCGCCCCGGGAAGCGCCGGCTGAAGAGGGGGCTATTTTACTTCGACCGTCGCGCCGGCCTCGGTGAACTTCTTTTTGATGGCCTCGGCTTCTTCCTTGTTCACGCCTTCCTTGATCGGCTTGGGAGCGCCATCGACGAGGTCCTTCGCCTCCTTCAGACCGAGGCTTGTGACCTCGCGAACGGCCTTGATGACGTTGATCTTGTTCGCGCCCACGGCCGTCAGCACTACGCTGAACTCGGTCTGCTCTTCAGCGGGAGCGGCAGCCCCGGGAGCTCCTGTTCCCGCCCCGGCCACCGCGACCGGAGCGGCGGCG
>WNGL01010672.1_pt1 | contig 10578 bp, 14 predicted proteins | sample 5400591 | NCBI WGS metagenome assembly WNGL01 (sample SAMN13153377, study PRJNA577476) | soil metagenome | isolation source: 80 cm soil or saprolite under Garry oak tree replicate 1 | place: USA:California | collected 2016-06-15
GCGCGACTCAAGCGAAAAAGATTCGGCCGCGCTTCGCCTACCTCTCGCCGTTCCTGCGGCAATCGAAGACGGTGGCGTGGGACTATCTGCGCACGGCCATGGCGCCGGTGCGGGCCAACGGGGCGAGCGCGCACGAAACCGAGCTGCGCGTCGATTATCCCAACGGCGGGCAGGTGCGGCTTTATGGCGCCGACAATCCCGACGCGTTGCGCGGCATCTACCTCGACGGCATCGTGCTCGACGAATACGCCGACATGGACCCGCGCGTGTGGTCGGAGATCATCCGGCCGGCATTGGCCGATCGGCAGGGCTGGGCGGTCTTCATCGGCACGCCCAAGGGCCGCAATGCCTTCTTCGAGCTGTGGCGGCGCTCGCAGTCGGAACAGAATTGGTTTTCCCTCATGCTCAAGGCAAGCGAGACCGGCCTCATTCCCGAAAGCGAGCTCGCGCTCGCCAAGCGCGATCTCAGCGAGGACCAATATGCGCAAGAGTTCGAATGCTCGTTCGAAGCCGCGATCGTCGGCTCCTACTACGGGAAGCTGATGGCGCGCGCCGAGCAGGATCGGCGCATCGCGCCCGTGCCCTACGATCCGGCCGCGCTCGTGTGGACGTCCTGGGACCTCGGCATCCGCGATGCGACCGCGATCTGGTTTGCGCAGGTGATTGGGCGCGAGATCAGGATCATCGACTACTACGAAGCCTCCGGCGTCGACCTCGGCCACTACGTCAGGGAGATCGGCGCGCGGCCTTACGTTTATGCCGGTCACATCGTGCCGCACGATGCCCAGGCCAAGGAGCTCGGCACCGGCAAGAGCCGGCTCGAGGTGCTTGAAAGCTTGGGCCTGAAAAACATCAGCATTGCTCCGCTGCATCGGGTGGAGGACGGAATCAACGCGGTGCGCGTGTTCCTGCCGAAATGCTGGTTCAACGCGAAGAAATGCGCGCGCGGGATCGATGCGCTCAAGCTCTACCGCGCCGAATACGACGACAAACTGCAGGCGCTGCGGCCCCGGCCGGTGCACGACTGGACCTCGCACGCGGCCGACTCGTTCCGCTACCTCGCGCTCACGCTCGACCGCAAGGCGACGCAAAGCGGCTTTTATCGCCGCATCGAATATTCGCAGCTGGGAGTGGTGTGAGCGCGAAGCCAGTTCGGCTTGTGCGGGGAGCGAAGGCCCGCAGCGCACGACGTGAATTCTTGCGTCGGTGACAAGTCATGCCACGTTCCGCTTCCGGCTCGCATACCTGAAAATAACCAGGCCGATTGTGAGCCAGTTCACAGCCCGCGGCAGCATTTGTCGTAGTTTGGAGAAGCCTCGGCAAAGAGACGGTTGGCGACAAGGAGGACGTGTCATGAACCTGAAAACTTGCCTGTCAGGCCTGGGATCGGCTTTCGTTCTGTCACTGACGTTGGCCGCGCCGGCGAACGCAGAAGGGTGCAGCTATAGAATGGGGCCGTACTCGACCCAGGACGCGGCTCAAACGGCGGCGCAACAGGCGAGGTATCTCGGACTCGAGACCTCCGGCGTATGGGGTCAGGGCGGTCTCTATTCGGATTGGTCGAACCGGCGGTACTTTTTCAACGTATTCTACGACTGCTGATCGGCTGCAAGCCGTTGACGTTCGTCGGGCGCGGCAACGGGAGAGTGCGCGCTCAAAAAAGCGCCGCCGAAAAGGGGCCGCGGAACACGAAATAAGCGCCGCCGGCGATGAGTGCAAAACCGATCGCATAATTCCAGGTCATGGGCTCCCTCAGATAGAGGATCGAGAAGCCGACGAAGACCAAGAGCGTAATCACCTCCTGCATGGTCTTGAGCTGCGCGGTCGTGTAGACGGCGCTGCCCCAGCGATTGGCCGGCACCGCCATGCAATACTCGACGAAGGCGATTGCCCAGCTCGCCACGATCACCCCCATGAGCGGGACCTGCTTGAAGCGCAGGTGCCCGTACCAGGCGAACGTCATGAATAGATTGGAACCGATGAGCAGCAGGATAGGCCGCGAGTGAGCAGAGACGAGCGTTGCGAGCATGGGAGGGACCGGGAAACGGAAGGTGGAAGCGCCGAACCTTATTTGGGCCTCACATCGGCGAGTGCCAGAGGGGGCCAACCGATGTCGGCCATGCTCCGCAAGGGGAGGGGAGCATGTCGCATCCGCGGCGCGGCCGCGCATGAACCATAAGAATAACCTGCTCTAAGTCGCGATCCCGCTCACGCCGCCGCGCCGATGCGATCGCGCAGACCCGTTACGCCAATGACCTCGGCGCAATGCTCGCAGCAGAAGAAGGTGCCGTCTTTCTCGAGCCCGTGACCGACGATGCGGATGCCGCAGTTCTCGCAGGTCGGCGCCAGCGCATGGATCGCGCATTCGAAGCTGTCGAAGGTGTGGGTGGCACCGTTCATGGTCACCTGAAATGCCTTGTCGTAGTCGTTTCCACAGGTTTCACATCTGGCCATGGCAACCTCGCAACCGGCTGTGGTTTTTGGGGGCTTGCGGTCATAACCCCGCGCCGCCGCGCCGGTTCCAGCCGCTTTTGCGTCCCCAAGGCAGCGCTTGTGCCTGCCAGTCGCGCCGGCTGCGGCATTTTGGCCGGAAAATGGCGGGAAAACGCGTCCGCGGGCGTGAACCTTTCGTTGCGCCGCCGCGACTAACTCGGAGAACCCCCGAGCGCGTCTCCGACGCAACGGGGGCGGCTGGGTGAGTGGTCAAATGTCCAGGCTCGCAGCTGGCGTCATGGCGCTTGCAATCGGCGCCGCAGTGGTGACGGCGCTCGCCGCCAATCCGGAGGTGAAGACCGACTCCGCTCCGGCCGCTGCCGTCGCTGCCAATTCCGAGGCGAATGCCGACCCCGCTGCCCCGGCCGCCGCCAAGAGCGATCGGCTGATGATTCGTGCGCCCCAGCCCGCCGCCGGCCCGCCCAAGCCCGCCGCCGGCCCGATCACCTCCGTCTGTCTGCAAGAGCCGTGGCCGTACGGCTGCCAGTGGCGCTCGCCGCCCGCCCGCAAGGTTTACCGCAGTTCGCGACCGGGCTGACCGCTCACAAAAAAAGCGGCATTAGGCAGCAAACTCGCCGTCCAACCTGCCGACCAAGGCTCTCTCCCCATGCCTGCGATGAAGATCGCGATGAGCGTGCTTGCTTGCGCGATCGCGCTGTTGGCGGGATGCGGCGTGGCCGACCAGTACGCCACCTTCGTGCCGAAGATTCTTCGGCAGCCGAGCACGGAGCCTCCGGCGCCGGACCCCGAGCCCGATATCAAAGAATTGATCCGCGTCAACGGCGATACGTTGTTTACCGCCCGTCCAAGTGCCGTGGCGGTTTCGCGACCGCGCCGGATTGCGGGTGGAGGATTTAGTGCCTGCGTCAAAGCGATGGTCGTTGGGCCGATGAACCCCGAGCCGCAGCCTGTCACTCTGCTGGTGACGATTGAGCATGGTAAGTTCGCTGATCGTCACCGAGCGACGTCACAGGACGGCTGTGCGACCGAGACCTATGAAAGGGTTGAAGTAGCGCGATAAATCTGCCGATACTCGAACGCACGGACGGCGGTTTTCGCGTCTCCTGAATTTTTCGCTTGACTCGCGTAACGAGAATCTTCCAGAAAAGCGTATTCACCGAAACTACGCATTGACCACCGTCCCGATGTCGCCGGGTTCGCGCATCGGGCAAAGTGCATCCCCGAGAAAGCTGGAATCCATGGCTTCGTTTCCGACCGATCGGACCTCGGCGGCTCTTTGCCAAGGTTGCTGCTAAGTGCAGCAACGGCACGACAATTTTGTCCTCGCGCATTTTTTGCTTGACTCGCGTAACGAGAATCTTCCAGAAAAGCGTATTCACCGAAATTACGCGTTGACCACCGTTTCGATGCCGCGCTTCCTCCGGCCGGCGTCGGCGCGGGAGGATTGCCTTGCGCAGGCCGCGTAGGCGCGGTCCTCCCGATGACTCTCGAGCACTGACTCACGTGGATCGGCGCTGACCGCGCCAATGGTTGCGAAATGCCCAAAATGACTGCCGGCGATCTCAAGGCCCTGCTCTCGGCCGAGCGTTACGACGCGCTCTCGGCTATGGCGGCAAGCAAGCTCTCCGACGAACGGGCGTCCGCCCTCAACTACTACATGGGCAACATGTCGAAGGACATGCCGGCACCGGACGGGCGAAGCAAGGCGGTCTCGAGCGACGTCGCCGACACGATCGAAGGCCTGATGCCGCCGCTGATGGAGATTTTCGCCTCCGGCGACGAAGTGGTGCAGTTCGCGCCAGTCGGGCCCGAGGACGTGGCCGCGGCCGAGCAGGAGACCGATTACGTCAACCACGTGTTCATGCAGCAGAATCCGGGCTTTCTCGTGCTCTACTCATTCATCAAGGATGCGCTGCTCTCGAAAGTCGGCGTGGTGAAGGTGTGGTGGGAGTGCCGCGACGAGGTCGAGCGCGAGACCTATCTCGATCAGCCCGACGATGCCTTTGCGCTGATCGTTTCGCAGCCGGGCGTGGAGGTTGTGGAGCACACGGAGCGGGAGATTGCGTTCCCTCGTCCTGAGGAGGGCGCGCCAGCGCCCGTCTCGAAGGACGGCCGCGCGCTCCAGCCCTCGTCCTTCGAGACGCTCCCCCGGCTCTCGCTTCGCTCGGTCGGGCTCGCTCCTCAGGACGAGGGCTTGCCCCGCCCCAAGCTGCACGATGTGACGATCGAGATCCGCCGCACGCGCGAATGCGCGCGGGCGGAGGGCGTCACGCCGGAAGAATTCGGAATCAGCCGGCGCGCGCGCTCGATCAAGGATACGGATTATTGCTTCCACGACGTGTTCCGCACCGAATCGCAGCTGATCGCCCAGGGCTACGACCGCGACCAGGTGAAGAAGCTCCCCTCGTACACGCTCGCGCACACGATCGAAGAGCAGGCGCGCGACACGGTCAACGAATCGACGCTGCGGCAAGGCGACGACGGGCTCAACACCTCGAGCCGGCTCATTCGCATCACCGAGCACTACGTGCGCATGGACTACGAGGGCAACGACGAGGCCGCGCTCTACCGCTGCACCACCGCCGGCGAGGAGGGCGAGGTCCTCCTGCGCAACGGCGAGCCCGACGTGGTGCGCGAGGACGTCATCCCGTTCGCGGCCATGACGCCGGTCATCGTCACGCACCGCTTCTTCGGCCGCTCGATCGCCGACCTGGTCATGGATATCCAGCGCATCAAGACCGCGTTGCTGCGGGCGCTCCTCGACAACGCCTATCTCGCCAATAACCCTCGCACCGAGGTGCCGGAGAGCCACGCCACGGAGACCACGCTCGATGATCTCCTCGTATCGCGCCCGGGCGGGATCGTGCGCACCAAGATGCCGGGCGGCTTGAGCGTCATCGAGCATCCCGACATCGGCAATCACGTCTTCCCATTGCTCCAGTATCAAGATGCAACGCGCGAATGGCGCACGGGCGTGTCGCGGCAGGGGCAGGGGGTCGACCCCAACGCCCTGCAGAACCAGGTCGCCACCATCGCTAACCAGATGTTCAACGCCAGCCAGGCCAAGGTGAAGCTGATCGCCCGCATCTTCGCCGAGACCGGCATCCGCGACCTGTTCTCGCTCTTGCACATGACGATCCGCAAGAACGGATCGCAGGCGCAGACCGTGCGGCTGCGCAACCAATGGGTGACGGTCGATCCGCGCGACTGGAAGGCTAGAGCCGACATGACCATCAATGTCGGGCTCGGCACCGGCTCGAAGGCAGAGCAGCTCGCGCAGCTGCAGCTCATCATCGGCGCACAGAGGGAGGCGATCGCGGCGGGCCTGGTCAGCGCCAAGAACCTGTTCCATTCGGCGAAGGAGCTGGTGAAGCTCGCCGGGCACAAGAACGTCGACGCGTTCTTCACGCCGCCGGGCGCGCCGGCCGACCCCAACGACCCGGCCTCGGCGCCGATTGCGCCGCCGGCGGACCCGAAGCACGCCGAGATCGCGGCGAAAGCGCAAACCGAGCAGGCCAAGATCACGGCGGATGCCGCGCACCAGAAGATGAAGCTCGACGCGCAGCTTGCGTTCGAACGCGAGAAGTTCGCGCTCGAGAAGGAGCTCAAGCTCCTCGACCTGCAGATCGCGCGCGAGCGCCACCAGCACGATATGGCGCGCTCTGCCGTCAAGACGATTGCCGATGCTGCCCATGCGGCGGCTCCGGCGCCGGTGCAGTAGGAGGCCAAGCCATGCCGCTGAAACGGGGCACGTCGCGAGCGACCATCTCGAGCAACATCCGTACCGAAATCGCCGCCGGCAAGCCCCAGAGGCAGGCCGCCGCGATCGCGCTCAATACGGCGCGGCGGAGCGGCGCCCGCATTCCGCGCCGCCGCGGTGGCGGCATTCTCGGAGGGCTCTCCAAGTGACCGACGATAAGCTCGAGGCGGCGATCGCGCGGGGCGCGCGTGCGAAAGATTTGCTCGGCAGCGAGCTGCTCAAAGAGGTCTTTGGCCAGATCGAGGCTGACTATATTGAAGGATGGCGTCACACGTCGGCGCGCGACACGGACGCGCGCGAGCGGCTCTGGCTCGCCGTGCAGGTGCTGGGCCTTGTGAAGGACCATCTCGTGATCATCGCCAACGATGGCAAGCTGGCGCAGGCCGAGCTCGATCGGCTCGCAGGCCTCGCCGCGTAACATGCCGGCGCCTATCGTCAAAAAGGTCCTCCTGCAGCTGCCGGAGGACATGAAGTCGCTCGACAAGGGGCTGGACTCGCTCGCCGAGATGCTCGCCAAGGGCGACGAAGACTTCATCCGCGGCTTCCTTGAGGAAGTCATCGAGCCCGTTATCATTCGAGACTGAGAGGCCCATCATGGACGTTGCCAAAGACGTCGGCGCCGAGGCGGCGCCGGCTGCCATCGAATTGACTGCGCCGGCCGACACGCCGGCCTATCTCTCGACCCATGACGCCGCGGCAGTGCTGCGCAAGCTACGCCAACCGAAGAATGATCAAACGACCGAGCGCGCGAGCGACGCAGCGTCGGCCGACACCACCGAATCGACCGCCGAAAAGGCGGGCGAGAGCGCGGCGGAAACGCCTCCCGCTCAGACCACGGACACCGATCGGCAGGAAGAGCCTGCCCCCATCGAGCCGCCGAGGTCTTGGACGAAGGAAGACAAGGAGCTCTTTGCGAGCCTCCCTCGCGCGACCCAGGAGCGTCTGGCCGAGCGCGAGCGGTCACGGGAGAGCGATTTTCTCCGCCGTCAGAACGAAGCCGCCGAAAAGCTCAAAGGCCTCACGGCCAAAGAGCAAGCGGTGGAACAGGCAAGGCAAACTTACGAAGCGGCGTTGCCGCAGCTTCTCCAAACCCTCCAGCAGCAACAGGCGGGCGAGTTCGCCGACATCAAATCGATGGCGGATGTTGAACGTTTAGCCCGTGAAGACTGGCCGCGTTACCTGCTCTGGGACCTGCAGCAAAAGAAGATTGCTGACGTCACCCAGCAGCTGCTCGCGACCCAACATCGGCAGGTGCAGGAGAGGCTCGCGCAATTTACCGAGTTCGCCAAACGCCAGGACGATCTCTTCAAGGAGAAGGTCCCGGACATGGCGGACGAGGCGAAGGCCGCGGAACTGCAGCGACAAGCGCTCGCCGTGCTCGGCGACCTGGGCTTCGACGAAGCGGAACTGGTGCCGCTCTGGAACGGTCAGAAGGAGCTCTCGCTCCGCGACCACCGGCTGCAGCTCCTGATCCGCGACGCGACGCTCTGGCGCGAGGCGCAGGCGAAGGCCAAGGCTGCGGCCGTCAAGCCCGTTCCCCCGGTTCAGCGGCCGGGCGCCGCGACCGCCCGTCAAGGCACGGACGAAGCGCGCGTCCAGCACCTCACCCAACGGCTCGAACAAACCGGCTCGCTCCGCGACGCGGCGGCACTCGTGCGCGCGCGCCGCGCCGCAGCCCGGTAACGCACGGTCTGTCATGGCCGGGCATAGCGCGTCGGAAGACGCGCGTGAACACGCTTATGACCCGGCCATCCATCCTTCTTCGCAAGAAGATGGATGCGCGGGTCATAAGCGCGTTCACGCGCGTCTTCCGACGCGCTATGCCCGCGCATGACGGTTCTGTGCGCTGACAGAAAGGAACACACCCCATGGCAATGCCTACCAACACCTTCGCCACCTACGAGGCGATCGGCAACCGCGAAGATCTCTCCGACGTGATCTATCGCATCGACCCGACCGACACGCCGTTCATGACCGGCATCGAGCGCGAGAAGGCGACCGCCGTCAATCATGAATGGCAGACGCAAGCGCTCGCCGCCGCCGATACCACCAACGCCCAGCTCGAAGGCGACGACGCCGCCACCACCGCCACCACGCCGACGGTGCGGCTCGGCAATATCTGCCAAATCTCCTACAAGGTGCCGCGCGTCAGCGGCACGCAGCGGGCAGTCGAGCACGCCGGCCGCGACGACGAGCTCGCCTACCAGGAGATGCTCAAGGGCCTCGAGCTCAAGCGCGACATGGAGGCGATCCTGGTCGGCACCAACCAGGCCAAGGTGACCGGCAACGACACCACCGCGCGCAAGACCGCCTCGGTGCTGTCCTGGATCAAGACACGTCGAAAGGCTCCGGCGGCTCCGATCCTTCGGCCGCCGACGGCACCGGCACCCGCACCGACGGCACGCAGCGCGCCTTCACCGAGGCCAACCTGAAGACCGTGCTGCAGTCGATCTGGAACGCGGGCGGCAAGCCCGACATGATCATGGTCGGCGGCTTCAACAAGCAGGCGTTCTCGAGCTTCACCGGCCGCGCCACGCCGATCGAGGATGTCGGCTCCAAGAAGATCGTGGCCGCGGTCGACGTCTACGAGTCCGACTTCGGCCGCCTCAAAGTGGTCCCCAACCGCTTCCAGCGCGCGCGCGACGTGCTGGTGCTGCAGATGGAGATGTGGGCGGTCGCCTACCTCAACGGGCGGCGCATGGTCTCGATCCCGCTCGCCCGCACCGGCGATTCGGAACGCCGCCAGATGCTCTCCGAATACGTCCTCGTCGCCCGCAACGAGAAATCGTCGGGCGGCGTGTTCGACAACACCACGTCGTAACAAACTCGGTCCTACCCTCCCCCTTGTGGGGAGGGTCGCCCGCCGAAGCGCAGCGAAGGCGGGCGGGTGGGGGTCGTGCGGTGATCCGTTGACGGACCCCCACCCCCAACCCCTCCCCACAAGGGGGAGGGGAGCGCACCGTGTGCGCTGCAAGGTGGCGGCGCCGGCAACATCAAGGTCAGCGCCGACTTCTGATCGTCAATCCGCAATCTTGTCCACTTGGTGGCCGGCATCAATGCCGGCCTTCCTCTTATAGGAGACCAACATGGCTTACCCGAGCATCCATAAACTCACCGTGGTCCACGTTTCGGCCCACTCGCCGTCGATCGGCGCGTCCCCGGTCGCCGCGTACCTGCGCGTGCCGTTCCGCTGCAGCATCGAAAAGCTCACGGCGGTGGCAAACGGCTCGATCACCACGGCCGACTGTTCGATCGCAGTCGCGCTCAACGGCGCTGCGATCTCGGGCAGCCCCTTCGCGCTGCCGGTGGCGGGGGCCGGCGCGGGCCAGGTCGCCGCGATGACGCCGACGGCCAAAACCTATGCCAACGAGGACGACACCATCTCGTTCACGCCGTCCGGCGCCTCCGGCGCCAATATCGCCGGCAACTTCACCGCCGTGCTCAAGCAGGGTTCAGCCATGGGCGCGGTTCAATACATCGGCACCGGCCGCCTCGGCGCGTCGCAGGACGTGGCCTACGGCTCGAGCTCGGCCGCGAGCTCGGCGTTCGGGACACAGACTTACAAGGTGCGGCTCGTCGCCACCACCGATTGCCGAATTCGCATCAGTGATGGGACGCCCACCGCGGTCGCGACCGACACGTATCTTCCCGCGCTCGCGGCCGAATATTTCACGGTGACGCCCGGGCAGAAGGTCGCGGCAATTCAGGTGTCGTCGGCCGGCACGCTCAACGTGACCGAGGTTTCGTGATGGCGTTCGGACGTCTCGGCGCCGGCGACTTTGGGCGGCTCGGCCTCAAGGCCATCGCCGCGCGCTTGGCGAGCCTGCTGTTGCGCGACGGGTCTTCGCATCTGCTGTTGCGCAACGGCTCGGGCTTCCTCCTGTTGGGACATTAGACCATGGCCAACTCGACGCTTGTCAATCTGACCGCCTCCGGCGCGCTGACCGGCACGGAGCTGTTCTACTCCGACAACGGCGCGCAGGACGTCAAGGTCACGGCCAATCAGCTCAAGACCTTCATCGTCGGCGCAGGCTCGGTCTCGGTTGCCTCCGGCAAGACGCTGACCGTCGCCAATACGCCGACGCTCGCCGGGACCGACGGCGCGACGCTCAATGTCGGCGCGGGCGGCACGCTCGGCACCGCGGCCTTCGTGAACACCGGCACGAGCGGGGGCACCGTCCCGCTGCTCAACGCCGCCAACACGTTCTCCGCCGCGCAGACCATCACGCCGGCCGCAAACGCTAGCGCCCTCGCGGTCTCGGGCTATAGCCTCACGGGCGCGAATGCGCAAAGCCTGCTCGATCTTTCCGGCACGCTCAACACGAGCGGCAATCCGGCGGTTATCAAGCTCAATCTGACCAACA
>WNGL01010674.1_pt1 | contig 10577 bp, 9 predicted proteins | sample 5400591 | NCBI WGS metagenome assembly WNGL01 (sample SAMN13153377, study PRJNA577476) | soil metagenome | isolation source: 80 cm soil or saprolite under Garry oak tree replicate 1 | place: USA:California | collected 2016-06-15
GCAGCACCTGGGCAAGCTCGCCCGGCCCGATGCGGATGCCCACCGGGGCGCTGAGCTGGTAGTGCCCGAGAACATGATCGAGCACCTCCAGCAGCAGCGGATGCAGGGCTGCCCCGTCGAACGTCCGGGTCTTGGCGAAGAGGGCGTACACCCGCTGGGTGGCGAACCCTTCGAACGCATTGCGCCCCGTGGGCGTCGCCGCAAGCACCCGGCCCAGATCCGCCCTGGCGGCCCGCACATCATCGGCGGTCATCATGCCGGACACGATTAGTAGCCGTCGTCGATCAGCCGCCGCGCCACGTCCCGGCCGGCCGACGTCGCGCCTGGCATTGTCGCCATCACCACCACGAGCCTAAGCCAGCCAGGCTCGCTCCGGCCCGTCCTGCCAACCGCAACACGCGGCCGACCAGCGCGCTAACCGGTAGATGCAGGGGAGTGGCGACATCATGGCCAACACCGACCCGGGCCGGGTGGTGGCCTCGGCCTTTGATGCGCCTTCGGCGTCGTCGGGTCCAGGCAGTCACTGTCGGCCCGAGCTGGACCGCTGCTACCGGGTGCCAGTCCCAGTGGCGCTCGGCTCCTTGCTGGGCGGTGAGGCTGATACTGCTGACAGTGATCTTGCATTAAGTATCCCCTCCCGCTCCGCAGGCCTACAGCCTGGATTAGGCGGCGGTGCGCGACCCGCACCGCGCTGTTGCCCGGTTATTCCGGGTTTGATTGAATATCGCGGATGGTCACTGCTTGCCGCCCTGGCGGATGAACGCGACGCTCGGCGCCAGGCGGCCACTCGGCCGCTCGGCCCGCACGATCTCGCGGATCGCGCTCGGCTGCGGCAACTTCGGCGGGGTCGGCTCGGCGCCGGAGTTCTTCGGTCAGGGGCTGACCGATGACCAAGCGCTCCAGCTGATGGACGCGGCCTGGGAGTTCGGCATCACGCACTTCGACACTGCCGACGCGTACGGCGGCGGGCGCAGTGAGCTGGCGATCGGCCGCTGGATCCAGTCGCGCGGGGTTCACCCGGAGCTAACCACCAAGACATTCAACCCGATGCAGGCCGGGGCGGACGGCGGCCTGAAGCCGGAGCGGATCACCCGCCAGCTGCACGCGAGCCTCGAACGGCTCGGGGTGGAACACGTCGACCTGTACCTCGCCCACGACTTCGACCGGGACGTGCCGCTGCCGGAGTCGTTCGGGGCGCTCGACGCGGCCCAGGCCGGCGGCACGATCCGAGCCTACGGAGTCAGCAACTTCGACGCTGCGCAGCTGGCAGCCGCGCTGGCGGCGGGCACACCGCAGGCGATCCAGAACTGCTACTCGCTGCTCAGCCGCCAGGACGAGCCGGAGCTCCTCCCGCTTTGCGCGCAGCGGCAGGTCGCCTACCTGGCATTCAGCCCGCTGGCCGGCGGCTGGCTCACGGGTAAGTACCGCCGCGGCGAGCCGTTCCCGGCCGGCTCGCGGATGACCCAGCGCCCAGGGCCGTACCAGGAGTTCCTGGTCGGCCGGACCTTCGACGCCCTTGACCGGCTCCAGTCGATTGCCGCAGGTCGCGGCATCTCGATGGCCGGCCTCGCGCTTGCCTGGCTGCTCGCCGACGAGCGGGTGACCCAGATCGTGATCGGCCCTGGCCGCCCGGAGCACCTGGCGCCGGCCGGCGAGGCACTCGGGCATCCGCTCACCGGCGGGGAGCGGGCCGCGATCGAGCGGATGGTCGCCTGATGCGCGTCCTCGTCCTGAGCCACCGCGACGCGGCGACAGCGCGACCCGCGTGCTGGCGCGGCAGGACGCGCGGACGCTCGCCATACTCGGGGCAGGCACGCAGGCGCGGGCTCATCTTCAGGCACTCGCGCACGTGCGCGAGTTCGAGCAGGTACGCGTCTACGCGCCGACCGAGGCGCACGCGCGCGAGCTGGTCGCACGCGCCGCGGGCCCGCGCTGGGAGCTGAGCGTGGCGCCGAGCGCCGAGGAAGCGCTCCGCGATGCCGACGTCGTGGTGACGGCGACCAGCTCGCGCGAGCCGGTGCTCCGCCGCGACTGGCTGAAGCCCGGAGCCCACCTCAACGCGGTCGGCGCAAGCTCACCGCAGGCCCGTGAGCTCGACACCGCCACGGTGGCCGCGAGCGCGCTGTTCTGCGACAGCCGTGAGTCCCTGCGCAACGAGGCCGGCGAGTTCCGGCTCGCGATCCGCGAGGGCCTGATCGCCGCGGATTCCCATGTCCGCGCCGAGCTCGGTGAGGTGCTCGCGGGCACGGCACCGGGGCGCCGCGACGCTGGCGAGCTGACGCTGTTCCGATCGCTTGGCCTGGCCATCGAGGATCTCGCCGCGGCCGGGTGCGCGGTAGCGGCAGCAAGGGAACGCGGCCTCGGCACGGAGGTAGAGCTGTGATCGAGCTGGCCGCGATTGAGGCGGCGCGCGAGCGGATCGCGGATGCGGCGATACGCACGCCGCTGGTGCGCCTGCGGGTCGAGGACGCCGCGGCCGAGATCTACCTCAAGCTCGAGAATCTGCAGCCGATCAACTCGTTCAAGATCCGTGGCGCAACCAATGCGATCATGCTGGCGCCCGCGAGCGAGCGAGCGAAGGGCCTGGTCACCGCGAGTGCGGGGAACATGGCCCAGGGCGTCGCATGGGTGGCCCGCGAGCTGGGCGTTCCGGCCACGATCGCCGTGCCCGAGCACGCGCCAGAGGCGAAGCTCGCGGCGATCGAGCGGCTGGGCGGCCGGGTGCTGAAGCTGCCCTACGACGACTGGTGGAACGTCATCGTCACCAGCCGCGTCGACGGGGTCGATGGGCTGTTCGTGCATCCGGTCCAGGATCCGGGGGTGATGGCGGGCAACGGGACTATCGGGCTCGAGATCCTGGAGGACCTGCCCGACCCGGACGCGGTCGTGATCCCGTACGGCGGGGGCGGGCTGACGGCCGGCATCGCCAGCGCGATCAGGGCGCTGCGGCCGGCTACGAAGATCTTCACCGCCGAGCCAGAGACCGGCGCCGCGCTGGTCGCCGCGCTCGACGCCGGGCACCCGGCCGACGTCGACTACCGTGCCTCGTTCGTTGACGGCGCCGGCAGCCGCCGCGTGCTTGACAGCATGTGGCCGCTGGTCGCGCCGCTCGTCGACCGCGCCCTGGCGATCCCGATCGGCGAAGTCGCTGCCGCCGTGCGCACGCTCGCCGAGCGCGTCCGGGTGATCGCCGAGGGGGCGGGCGCGCTCGCGCCGGCCGCGGCACTGACCGGGCGGGCCGGGACCGGGAAGGTCGTGTGCGTCGTCTCGGGCGGCAACATCAACCTGAGCAAGCTGGCGGAGATTCTTAACGGAGCGGCGGGATAGCGAAGTCCGCAGCCGGTGAACCGATAGAACCATCTGAAACGGGCCGCCCGGTACAGCCGTCCGAGCGGCGAGCAGCTCGTAAGGCCCGGGGTCAGTCCCGCGACTGAGGCAGCTTGACCGAGCCGGCCTTGACGGCGGGCGCGGAGGACGGCGGCACGACCGGCCCGATGTCCCCGTCCGGCGCCTCGTCCAGGTCGACGATCACCGGGGCGTGATCGCTCGGCGCTGCGCCCTTGCGAGCATGGCGGTCCACCCATGCCGCCCGCACCCGGTCGGCCACCGGGGCTGTGGCCAGCACCAGGTCGATCCGCATCCCCAGATCGCGATGGAACATTCCGGCCCGGTAGTCCCAGTAGGTGAACACCCGCTCGCCCGGCCAGCGGTCCCGCAGCACGTCGCGCAGGCCGAGCGCCTGCAGCTTAGCCAGTGCAGCCCGCTCTGGCGGCGTGACGTGGGTCTGGCCGGCGTAGGCATCCGGATCGAACACGTCGGCATCGGTCGGTGCGATGTTCATGTCCCCGCAGACGATCGCGGCCTCCGGGCCGGCCGCGACCACCTCGTGCAGCGCGGCCAGCCAGTCGAGCTTGTACTGGTAGTGCGCGGAGCCCGGCACCCGCCCGTTCGGCACGTACACCGAGTGCACCCGGATCCCGCCGCAGGTCGCGGCCACCGCACGCGCCTCTGCAGCGGGGAAGCCAGGCGCGCCGGCCAGCCCGGCCGCTGCGCCGTCAAGCCCCACCCTGGACAGGATCGCCACCCCGTTCCACCGCGGCTCGCCGTGCAGGGCGACCGCATAGCCGCGGCCGGCCAGCTCGTCACCGAGCAACCGGGTGAACGCATCGTCGGGGAGCTTCGTCTCCTGCAGGCAAACCACATCGGGCTGCCGCTGATCCAGCCAGGGCAGCAGCCGCGGCAACCGCTGCTTGACCGAGTTCACGTTCCAGGTCGCTACCCGCACCGGGCCTACGGTAGCCGCCGCTCCGGACATCCCGGGTCGGCCCAGGCTTGCGCATGCCGCCGATACGTGCGCATGCCGCCGGTACCTGCCGGGCCGGGGCTGATAAGCCTGCTGTGGTGGGTCACCCCGCCCGCTGCAGCCCCGGCGGGAACGCGTGCAGCCGGTGCGGCCCCTCCTCGGTCACCAGGAGGAGTTCTCCGGTCTGTACGCCGGCTCGCCCGTCGCGGGTGACGACGCTTGGCTGCACTACCAGGGTCATGCCGGCCGCCAGGGTGAACTCGGGCGCTGGCATCCGCCGGCCAGGGGCCGGCACGACCGGCGGGAGGTAGCCGCCGCCGAAGCCGTGCACAAGGTCGTCAATCCCGGTGAAGCCAGCCTCCTCGATGACGGATCCGGCGGCCGCGAGGTCCCGGGCGCTCGCGCCAGGGACCAGGTTCCGCGCGACAGCGTCGAACGCGGCAGCGGCGACGGCGTGCAGTTCGGCGTACAGCGCCGTCGGGGCCGCCCCGACCGTGAACGTGCGCAGCACCTGGCCCGCGTACTCAGGCGCGGCCGCCGCGCTGATCTCGCACGTTGCGACGTCGCGATGCCGGATCAGGCGCCCGGTCGGCCACTGCGCCGGGACGCTGAGAGCAGGCTCATCCATGGCGGTGACGCCCAGGTAGTGGATATGGTGCAGCCCGCCCTGCCCGACGTACGCCTGCTCCGTCCGGGCCAGGACCTCGTGGTCGCTCGCCCCGGGGCGCAGCGCCGCCGCGAGCGCCGCGATGGCGGCATCGCTCAGGGCGGCCCCGCGCCGCAGCGCCGCCACCTCCTCCCCGGACTTCACCATGCGCAGCGCGGTGCACGCCGGGTTAAGGTCCAGCACGTCGCGTACCTGCTCCGCCAGCAGCCGGTACTGGTCGAACGGCAGCGCCCCGGCAAGCCCGATCCGGTCGGGCAGCCGCCCGCGCGCCGTGATCAGGTCGAGCGCCGTCGTTACCGCACGCGGGCCGGCCCATTCGGCGCGGGTCGCGGCGAGGCGGCGAGCCTGGGGCAGGTGATTGTAGAACGAGACGAGCAGCACGTCCTCGTCCTCGTCCGGTCCAGCGACGAGCAGGGCTTCCCTGGTGACCGGCCACCCGGTCAGCCACGAGACCGCGGCACCGGACCGGTTCGCGCCGTACACGAGGGCATAGGACACCCCGCTGCGGTCTAGCTCCGCACCGAACGCCGCCCGGCGCCTGCGCATCTCGGCAGCGGAGAACACCGGCTGCTGGCCCGTTGACACGCCTGACATGGTGGACCTCAGGGCCGGGCGGTATGCACCGTGCTCACGGCCAGCAGGAACATGTCGGTGCGCCGCAGCACGCCGCCGGGGGCATCCGGATCGAGCAGGCCGGAGAGTGCGGCAGAATCGGCCGGGGTCAGCTTGCCGCCCGCGATCTCCTGCATCATCGCAAGCCGCCCGTGCAGGTACTGACGCACCGCGGGTGACACCGGCGCGGGCAGGTCGAGCAGGAAACTGCGGCTGCCCGCGGGCTGCAAGCCCGCCTCGAGCAGCAAGTCTGGCCATCCGCCGCGGTGCGGCACTACCCCCATGGGATGCTCGGCCTTGACCGCCAGGTCCTCGTCCATCGCCTCAAGCCGCGCCAGCAGGCCGGGTGCCACGCCATCAGGCAAGAACCGAGTCGGCAACCCGCCCTCGCGAAGCGCGAGCAGGCCGCCAGGCCGGATCAGGGCGCCGAGCGCGCGCAACCCCGCCACCGGCTCGGGCAGGTGATGAGCCACCCCGCTGACCCACACGATGTCGGCCCGGGGAAGATCAGCCAGCCCCTCCGGCAGCGACACCAGGCGGGTAGCGACCCGGTTCCCGACGCCGAGCCGCGCTGCCCGTTCCTCCGCCATGGCCAGCAGCGGCGCGGCGCCATCGGCCGCCAGGACGCGGGCTCGCGGCAGCAGCTTGGCGAACGCGCAGGCCGCCACGCCCGGGCCGCTGCCCACATCCAGCACGTCCCGGGCGGCGGGCACTCGCCCCGCCAGCCATTCCAGCGCCTGATCGACCATCGGCGCGGTGGTCTCGCCCTGGCTGACAAGCTGCTGGCCGCGCACGGACCAGTCCACCTGGCCGTGGGCGTGGCCGTGCCTGGCGTGGCCGCAGTGCAGCCCGGTCGTGCTCGCGTCGTCCGTCATAACGGCATCATGCAGCAGGCCGTCCCGGCCTAGTGATGTGGGCCTAGCCGGTCAAGCAGCTTTGCGCAGGCATGCACGGTCCGGATATGCGGGACGTCGATGTTGAATCGCTCCGCGAGTTCCACGATCGCTCCGGTCATGCAGTCCAGCTCGAGCCGCTTCCCGGCTTCGAGGTCCTGCAGCATCGATGTCTTGTGCGCGCCCACCGCCAGGCCGGCCTCGAGTCGCCGGTCCAGCGAGACCGGGAAGCTGACGCCGAGCCGGCCAGCCACCGCGGCGCATTCCGCGAAGATCGCCCGGAGCAGGTCACGCATCTCCGGCAGCGTGCCAAGCTCCCCTAGCGTCGCCCTGGTCAGCGCCGTCACCGGGTTGAAGGCTACATTGCCGACGAGCTTGAGCCAGATCTGGTCGCGCAGCCGGGCCTCGACCGGCGCCTTCAGCCCGCCCGCGGCGAATGCGGCCGAGATCAGCCTGCACCGCTCGGACGCCGATCCGTCTGGCTCACCGATGGTGAACCTGGTGCCCTCGATATGCCGGATCACCCCTGGTTCGATGATCTCGGTGGAGCAGTAGGCCACGCAGCCGACGTTGTGCTCTGGCCCGACCGAGCCGGCGATCACGCCGCCCGGGTCCACGCTCTGCAGGCCGGCCCCGCCCACCGGATCAGGCAGCGACTGGAAGTACCACCACGGGACCCCGTTCTGCGCCCAGATAGCCGCGGCAGCGGGCGCGAGCAGCCTGCCGAGGCGCGGCGCGATCTCGGGCAGGCTGTAGGCCTTGAGCGCGACGAGTACCACGTCGGCAGCGGCGACCGCGGCCAGGTCATCGGTCGCGCGCGGGTGGGCGGTGAAGTCGCCGCGGGGCGATAGCACCCGGACGCCATGCCGGGTCATCGCCGCCAGGTGCGCGCCCCTGGCGATCAGGGTGACGTCCGCGCCGCCGCGCGCGAGCGCGGCCCCGGCGTAAGCGCCGATCGCCCCGGCGCCGAGCACGGCGAACTTCATTGCGCGGTCGGCCGGTGCGCGACGAACTCGGCCACCCGCCGGCGCTGCACCTTGCCGGTGGGCGTCCGCGGTATCTCGGCCAAGACGTGGATCCTGGCCGGCACCTTGAATGCGGCCAGCTGCTCCCTGCAGTGCGCGATCAGCTCCCTGGGCTCGGCGTCCTGCCCGAGCGTCACCGCGGCGGCCACCAGTTCCCCGTACTTGTCATCCCCGACTCCGAAGCAGACCGCGTCGCGCACGGCAGGATGGGACATGAGCACCTGCTCGATCTCCGCCGGGGCGATGTTCTCGCCACCGCGGATGATCATTTCCTTGAGCCGCCCCGCCAGCGAGAGGTAGCCGTCCCGCAGCACGCCGAGGTCGCCGGTGCGGAACCACTCGCCGAAGAACGCCTCCGCCGTAGCCGCGGGGTTGTTCACGTAACCGGACATCACCCCTGGCCCGCGGATGACGACCTCGCCGGCCGTCCCGTCGGGGAGGAAGGTTCCTTCGGCGTCGGCCACGCCGATCTCGGTGCCGGTCGCCGTGCCGACCGAGCCCGGCACCCGCACTGCCGGGGGCAGCGGGTTGGACGCCATCTGATGGCTCGCCTCGGTCATGCCGTAGGCCTCAAGCATTGGCACCTGGTAGCTGCGCTCCGCCCGGTCCAGCAGCGCCGGTGACAGCGCCGAACTGCACGAGCGCGCGAAGCGCAGCGCGGCAGGCGGGCCGGCCTCGTCGGCCTTGTCCAGGATCATCTGGTGCAGCGTCGGGCCGGCCGACAGCCAGGTGGCTCCGTGTTCGCGCGCCTGTGGCCAGAACCGGTGCGGGGTGAACCGGCGGGGCGCGATGACCGCGCCCCCGGCGCTCAGCGCCGCGAACGTCGAGGCGACGAGCCCGTGAATGTGGAAAAGCGGCATCACGCAGAACGAGACATCCGCGGAGCTGAGCCGGTAGTGCGCGGCGATCGTGCGGGTCGAGGCCATCAGGTTCCGCTGGCGCAGCGGAACCTGCTTCGGGCGGCTGGTCGTGCCGCTCGTGTGCAGGACGACGGCCACGTCGTCCGGCCCGCCTTGCTCGAACGACCGCTGCAGCCCGGCCGGACGGCCGGCTGCCAGCAGCCCAGGCGGGCCGTCATCAGTGGCATCGACCGTGAGCACCGTCGTCGCGGTGGCCGCGGCTGCGACGGCCGCGGCCCTGCTGGCCTGGATCAGGACCAGCCGGGGAGCAATATCGGTCAGGAAGAAAGTGAACTCGGTATCCGTGTACGCCGGGTTCAGCGGCGCCGCTGCCGCACCGAGGATGATGATCGCGAGCAGCAGCAGAACGAAGTCGGGGCCATTGGGCAACGCGAGGGCAACGCGGTCGCCGCGCCGGACGCCAGCCCCGGCCAGGCGGCAAGCCAGCGTCTCGATCCCGTCCGCCACCTGCGCGTACGTCAGTACCTGGCCGCGCTCAGGTACCACAAACGCCGGGCCGGCCGGATCTGCACCCGCCAGCAGCGCGCTGAGCGGCTCGCCGGCCCCCAGATCGGTTCCCTCGGTCATCGGCTGGCCTCCGGTGGTAGGTGCACAAGCCGCGCGGAGCGCCCGCCCGGCTGAGCCTGTCGCCGGCCAGCGCAGCCGGCCTATCCGCTCGGCTGCTTCCTAGTCTGCCGTGGCACCGCACGCACGGCATCTCTGCTGGTCACGCTCTGGCCGACGAAGGCAGCGGCCAGCCGGGCAGGGGCCCGTCGCCGATCGCGCCGGCTGGCCCCGGGCAGATGGTGCCGGGCTACGTCTTGCGGGCCACGCCGCACCAGACCGCGACCTCGGCCTCGGATGTGGCCGCCGGGGGGCGCCACCACTGCGGCTGCAGGACACCAGGTTCGACCAGCGCCAGGCCGTCGAAGAACCGCGTGACCGCGGCCTGATCGCGCAGGGTACCCCTGGTCGGCCCGAGCCGCGCGTTCATGCGCCTGCTCATCTCGGCTACTGCCGCGGGCCTGATGTCGCTGGCCGGATGGCTGATCACCAGATAGCTTCCCGGCGGCACGGCGGCCATCAGCGTGGCGACGATCTGCTGCGGGTCGTCCTCGTCCCGGATCAGGTGCAGGATGGCGAGCAGCGTGACCGCTACCGGGCGGCTGAAGTCCAGCGTCCTGGCCGCCCCGGCCAGGATCTTCCGCGTGTCCCGCAGGTCGGCGTCGATGTAGGCGGTAGCGCCGAGGGCGTCGCTGGTCAGCAGCGCACGCGCGTGGGCAAGCACCACCGGGTCGTTGTCCACGTACACGATCCGGCATTCCGGCGCCACCGACTGCGCGACCTCGTGCGTGTTATTCGCAGTGGGAATGCCGGTGCCAATGTCAAGGAACTGGCGGATTCCGCGCTCGGCGGCCAGGTAGCGCACCGCGCGGGCAAGGAACGCGCGGTTCGCCCTGACGTCGCGGAGTATGCCGGGATTGGCGGCGATCGCCTGCTCGGCGGCCTCCCGGTCGGCGGCGAAATTGTCCTTGCCGCCCAGCCAGTAGTCGTACACCCGGGCCATGTGCGCCACGCTGGTGTCGAATGACGCTGGCTCCCCTCCGGCCGGAGCTACTGTCCGCTCACGTTCGGCTGACAATAATCCGCCTTCCCTCGCGCCAAATCACATCAGACGTGAGCAAGCGTCCCTCATTATGGCAGCAGGGCGCAACTCGCGCGGCCAGCCGCCAATGGTCTTCTCCCATGCCGCAATGAACTGCCTGGCCTCGTCGGCGGCAGCTCGAATGCGTTCCTGGCCCCGTCGGCGGCAGCTCGAATGCGTTTGATCAAGACCAGTGGCTCAGCCATGGCCCTGCACTCCCGCTGCCGTTGTCAATGGCTCCGTGGCCAGCCTGCGGCGGTCCGGCGGCCTCCCTTGGCCTGCGGCGGTCCGGCGGCCTCCTTTGGCCTGCGGCGGTCCGGCAGCCTCCTGGGCCGGCCGCCCGCGCCCGCGCAGGCAACCCAGGGCGCGGCCAGCGAAGGGGCGCAGCGCAGCCGAGGCGACCGGCCACCGGCCATCCGTTTCAGGTGGGGTTAGCCGGGAGCAACCTGGTTTGCGTTACTATCCTAGCGGCCATAGGCCCCTGACCTGTTGCGACGGCTTGCCTGTCCGGGCGCTGCTGGAGAACGGCTGGG
>WNGL01018471.1_pt1 | contig 10577 bp, 10 predicted proteins | sample 5400591 | NCBI WGS metagenome assembly WNGL01 (sample SAMN13153377, study PRJNA577476) | soil metagenome | isolation source: 80 cm soil or saprolite under Garry oak tree replicate 1 | place: USA:California | collected 2016-06-15
CGCGATTTTGTGTCTGGGCTCCGCGGTGTACCGCCCATAGCGTGTCGAAGACGCGCGTGAACGCGCTTATGAGGCGCTGCGCTGCGTCCGGGACACGAGATCGTTAGTGCTTCGCGCTCACGGCGAATCGATCCAACTCAAATGCATCATGCTCTGGAAGGCCATCGCGGGCACAGGGGTTATGGATTCCGGGCTCGGCGCTTCGCGCCGCCCCGGAATGACGAACGATAAGTTGAGATCGATGGCTTCGCGATCAACGGCGGCGGCGAGCGCCGGCCAAAAGCGCGATCGTGAGGTCGCCCCGCTCAGTCCAGCCGCGAGACTACGGCCAGGCGCTTGACCTCGCCGTTCCGGTAGGCGTTCAGGAACGCGTTGTAGTCCTTGAACGAAACGCAGCCGTTGGAATCGCCGTTGGGGCCGAGCATGTAGGTATGCGCGAGCAGACCGCTCCGCCCGAAGATCGCTTCGTCGCCGCCGACGGGCGTGAGCCGCAACGCCGGCACGCCATGGAACAGCGCCTCCCGCGGCTCCAGGTCGTAGACGTGCGGCGGCGTCGCGCCCGACATCTTGACGTGGACGAATTTGGGATCGTCGAGTTTGGAGCCGAGACCCGAATGGGCCTCGAGTTTGGTGCCGTCGGGCATATAAACCATATGCGCGGAGATATCGTAGATCGCGGTCGACCGATCGTAGGGTGCCGATCCGCCCAGCGCGCTGTTTTGGGTCGGTCCAATACTGCCGGTGGCGCTGGCGTCGGCGGACGCGTAGGCCAGCGTCGATCCGGACGACTTCAACTTGCCAAACAGCTTCTCGAAGATCGTGGGTTTTTCCTTTTCCGCGACGGCGGCCAGCACGGCCGCTTTGGCGCTCTGCGTCATCTCGCGGACCGAAGCACCGGCGTTTTTCGGTCCAGCGTCGGCAGGACGCGGCACCGGCAGCCGCGCCATCTGGGCGACCTGGCGATCCGGCGATGGCGGCGGCGCAAGTGCGGCGACCTGGCGGTCCGCCGGCGGCGATACCGGCTGCGGCCTCGGGGCTTCGCCTTGCGGTGATGAGGCTGCAAACCGATCGCTAAAGGTCAGCGATGGGCCCAGCGTTAAATTGACCGGCGCGGAACTCAGCGGCGCAGGCGCGGACAGGGCAGCGAAAACCTCGTCGAAGGCCGGTGCGGCGCTCTGGACGGCTGGCGCCGGCGACCGCTTGATGACAGCGACATCAAAGTTGCCGACAATCGCGGCCGGATAAACACTCGCTCCGAAAACATTGGCATAGACGGTCCAGGCGCAACCCAGCATCAGGCAGGCGACGAAGGCGCCGCCGACCATCGTGTAGGAGTTGGCTCTCCGGGATGAACTTCTTTGGTAATGTGCCCCGAAATCTTGACGCGCGCCGGTACCGTAACTCATTCGCCTTGCATCCAGAATGACTCCACCTTGTTCCCCTGCGGGCAGCATTCGATCGTGTGCACCTCACCGGCACGTTCGAACACAAACCTGCGTGCAATACCCCGTGGTATCATTAGTCCCAAAAACGCATTTCGCAGAGGAGCGGAGCGTCATTAAGGCGGTTTTTAGTTAAATGCGAATTAAGTGTGGGCGGATCTGAGGCACGTCGAAATACGGAGGAGCGCCCGGCGCGCGGCGCTCCCCCGAGAATGATCGATTCTAGCGCGTAAATACAAGTGTTTTCAGTAATTCAGCTTCGGATACCAATCCGTCCCCCGCCCTTGCGGCGTGACGTCGAGAATGGTCCAGAGCGGCATCAGATCGGGCGCGCCACGGGGATCCTGCCCGGGATCGGCTGATGCGCCATTCATTTCGCCGCCCCAAAAATGCCTGATTTTCCCCTGGCGCCGGGTGAAGACGTTGAACGCCGCGTCGTCGCCGCCGTCCTTGGTCAGCGCATGATAGTCGCGGCTGAATTCGCCCGAGATGTCGGAAAACAGCGGCAGATAATGCCAGCCGCGCTCCTTCTTGAAGGCTACCAGCCGCTGGATCGGTGACCGCGCCACCACCGCAAGCGCGACGCGCTGCTGGACATCAGGCACCTCGCCGTCCCAGGCCGATAGCAGCGACGTGCACATCGGACACGGCCGTTCGCGCTGCGGGCCGAACATGTAATTGTAGACAACGAGCGTATCCTTGTCGCCGAACAGGTCGGCGAACGACGCCGGTCCTGTTTCGCCCTCGAAAGCGTAATTCTTTTTGACCTCGCCGCCCGGCGGCAGCGCCCGGCGCTGCTCGGCCACGCGCTCGATGTGGCGGCGAAGCTCGATCTCCTCGGCCAGCAGCGCTTCACGGGCGCGGCGATATTCGGCGCTCTCGTTGGGAAAGCGAACGCCACTGGCGCGGGCGAGCTCGGCGGCGGGTTTCAGGGTGGAACTGCTCAGGGGTTTTGGATTGGAACTAGCCATGGCATGACCTCGCTTCGGTGGATTTTACGGTCCCGAATGTAAGACGTTCCGGCAGGCGTCGATCCGACGGGATCGAGGATTATTTTTGCGGCCTCGGGCCGCTTCCACCCCGTCATTGCGAGCCAACGGGGCGGCGCTTTGCGCCGACCCGTTGGCTCGCAATGACGTGCCGAGATTGGATCTTCCGGCCAAGTGCGCCGGGTATGACGGCGAACCCGCCCGCTACTCCAGTTCCGGCGGCGGCGAACGGTCGAGCACCTCGCCCTTGGCGCCTTCGAGCAGATCGAGCGCGTAGGTTTCGATCGTCAGCGGTCCGCGCCTGCGCGTGAACTCCGCCACCCTCTCGATCCGCGCGAACATGTCCTTCAGATACGGTGGTGCGCCGGGCCGCGCTTCGTCGACAGACAACAGCTTGCCGGCGAGCAGCGCCCGATCCGGCTCGGGCATGTTAACCCAGCGGATCCGCTGCGTTGGCTGCACCACGCAGGTGCCTTTCGGCAGATAGAAGGCGAGCCAGCCGGTGGTGCCGTAATCCGGCGCCAATACGCAAGCCGCACCGACGCGCGCTCGAACCGCTTCGATCTCGCCGGCGAGTTCGCGCCAGCCAACGCCAACGCTGCGCACGGTGGCGTCGCGGCGATAGCCCGATCCCATCGCGCGAGGTGGGCGGCGACGGCGGCGGCGATCGCGAAGGCCGGATAGACCGGCGCGAACCAATTGGCCTCGACGCGGGCGTGCAGCGAATGCCAGATGAAATACGCGACGATGGTCCAGAACGCCGCGCTGATCAGCGCGCGCGCCGCCAGCGCGCCGGCATCGCGCTTGAATAGCGCGTAAAGCCCCATGGCACCGAGAATCCACACCAGCGGCGTTGCGAACGCGATCTGGGTCGGGATCAGTTCGGCGATGAAGGCTGGCCTGAAATCCTCGATTCGGGCGCGGCCGATCTGCTTGATGAAGGAGACCCAGTGGTGGTCGGCATTCCACAGAATGACCGGCGAAAATACCGCCAACGCCACGAGGCCGCCGAGATAGGGCCACGGCGAGATCAGCCAGCGCCGCAGCTTGGGGACGCTCACCAGCCAGACCAGAATCGCCGGCCCGAAAAACAGTGACGTGTATTTCGACAGTAACGCCGCGCCGACGGCGGCGCCGACCGCGAGCCACCACGCGCCACGCCCGGTCTCCAATACCTTCGCCAGGAAAAACAGAACGAAGCTGGAGGCCACCAGCAGCGGCGAATCCGGCGTGACGATCAGGGTGCCGACCGCTGCCATCAGTGTGACGTTCAGGAGGATCGTCGCGGTCGCCGCCACCCGCCTACCGCCGAACAGGATCGCGGCTGTGCGATACACCGCCCAGCTCATCGGCAGCGCCAGCAATATCGACACCAGCCGCACGCCGAGCTCGGTGTCGCCGGCGATCATGGTTCCGAGCCGGATCACCACGGCAACGCCGGGCGGATGATCGTAATAACCGCCGGCGAGATGCTTCGACCACATCCAGTAATAGGCTTCGTCGAAGGTCAATGGCGTCCAGGCGGCGGCGACCAGCCGCAGCACCACCAGCCCCAATATCGCAAGAGCCGTGTTGCGGACGACCCGCACCTCGGCCGGGCTCGTTGCCGACACCAGGCCCGGCAGGTTCATCGCTTGCGCCAGACGAACAGTCCGGACATCGCGTAATTCCATACCACGCCCATCAGCGCGCCGGCCGCACCGGCCAGCCACCAGATCGGCTCCTGATCGTAGACCGAAAACGCGACGCCGACATTGGCGAACAGGCCGACACTGCACACGAGGTAAAACAGCAAGAGGCCGCGCAGGATCGCAAAACCCTTCAGCCGCTGGTCGCGATAGGTGAGAAAATTGTTCAGAATGAAATTACTGGTCATGGCGACCAGCGCGCCCGCGGCCTGCGCCTCCGGAAACGGCACATTGAACATATCAAGCGCGATGAACAGCGTGCAAAGATGCACGAACAGGCCGATCGAGCCGACCATGGCAAACAGCAGGAACCGCAGCGACACCACGTCGTGGGTCAGCTTCGCCAGCACCAGCCCCAGGAAATCCAGCGCCACCATGGAATCGAGCTTGCTCTCGCCGTGCAGCCGCGAGCCGAAAGCGTAGGGAATTTCCTTCACCCGCAGATCGCCGCGCGCGGTGGCGACGACATCGAGCAGGATCTTGAAGCCCTGGGTGGAGAGCTGGGGCGCAAGCTGCTCGAAGCGATCCCTGCGGATCATGAAAAACCCGCTCATGGGATCGGCGATCTTGATGCGCAGCACCCGCTTTGCAACCTCGGTGGCAAGCTGACTGGCCCCTGCCCGCTGCCGGTTGAAGCTGTCGGCGCTGCCGCCTGCGACATAGCGGCTGCCGACCACGAGATCAGCCTCGCCATCCTGCAGCAGCGCCAGCATGACAGGCAGTTGCGTCTCGTCGTGCTGCAGGTCGGCATCGATCACGGCGGCGCACGGCGCGCTCGATGCCAGAATGCCCTCGATGCAGGCGCCGGACAGGCCGCGCCGCCCGATCCGCCGGATGCAGCGGACGCGGGAATCTTCCCGCGCCAGGCCCCGCACCACATCCCAGGTGCCGTCGGGGGAGTTGTCGTCGACGAAGATGACTTCCCAGGCGACGCCCGTCAGCGCGGTCTGCAGCCGCCGAAACAGCGTGGCGACATTGTCGCGCTCGTTGAAGGTCGGGACGACGACCGAAAGTTGAGGCAAACCCGCAGCCTGCGGCGGGTTCTTCGGTCCCGGTCTGATGGCTTCATTCATGCCGCCAGCGTATATCCGCAGCCTCCGGGGAAGCCAAGGCGCGGGCCCAAAACACCAGTGGGCAAGACGTGGGGCAGAACTTGGGGCAAAACTTGGGAAGGGCCGTCAAACGGGCCAAAAGAGGCCCCAAAATGCCAACGACCACGAACAACAGGCGCGCGTACATCCGGCGCAGCCGAGCTATTCAGTGGTCGTCCCAGCGCCGGAGCTATGAAGCATCGACGTCGCCGTTAGAAGCAAGATAGGGATGATTTGGGTGTTTCGCAAGGGGCAAGCGAGCAAGTGAGCGCAGGGACACCGGTTCAGCAGAATTTTTTAATCAGCTTATGCTGAAATCGAAGGACAATTTGGGCCTCCCCATGCCGCCGCCCTTCGTAGCAACCATATTCGGGATTCTGGGCCTGATCGCGCTCCGGGCGATCCGGAACAATATCAGGTCGGGTACGGCCACGAGCCGCGGCTGGACTTGCACCATCTACGCCAACCCGATTCGATTTTGCCTGATCGTTTCCACCAGGGCCGCTTTCGTCGGCCTTGCATTTGCTGAAATATTGCATGCTTTCGGGCTGGTCGGCGATCCCATCGCCAACATCAAACACGCGCTGCCTTTCCTTGCCTGATCGTTGACCTTGTGCGCGGCAGCGGCCCGTCAAGCCATCAGCGGGTCCAGAGGTAGAGCGCGTCTGGCTCCTTCTCCTCATTTCTGGCGCCGTCGGTTTGCTGAATGAGCGCGAAACCCCTTGCTTCGTAAAAGCGCCGGGCCTGCGCATTGCGCTGGAAGGTCCAAAGCTGCAGACGATCGAACGCGTTTTGGGCGACCTGGAGCAGGTCTTTGCCCACGCCGCGCCGTTGCGCCGTTGGCAGCACGTACAACTGGTCGATCCAGCCCTCCCGGAAGGCGATGATTCCCCTCATCGCGGCGCCATCGAAAGCACCCCACACCTCGCAGGTTTCGAACACGCGCTCCCGGAAGAACCATTGGTCCTCCTCGGGCGTATGGAGACCGGCCAGCGAAGGTAATGCCTGATCAAACGCGGTTCGAACAACCCGCGCCGCGGCGTCCATATCGTCAAGCTTGAGCTGCCTCAACATCCGATTGATCGGTTCGTGCTCTCAATTATACTTAAGGCGCGAATGTGCAGAATATGGCTCACTCGGGCTATTGTCGTGTTATTCTTGATCAATTGCCCAGCCTTTGGCGGCATATCAATACCGCAGCGGTGCGAGTTCCGAATTCTTGATGCCATCACATGAGCGCCACGCAAGAAACAAGTCAGAGCCGCGATTTCTTCGCAGCTAGGGCGGAGTCTGGCGTCCAGGTAGTGAAACAATGGAGATTCCAAAGATGTCGGGCCCAAACCAGAACAAGCCGGGCGGAAAGAAGCACGGCAAGAAAAGCCGTAAGCCGGATCAACCGCAGAACGTGAAGCCGGAGCAACTCCTGACCGCGAAGCCGGAGCAACTCCTGACCGCGAAGCCGGAGCTACTGCAAAGCAAAAAGCCGGAGCCTGTGCAGAGCCAGAAGCCAGAGCCGCTTCAGAGCAAACAGCCGGAGCCGCTGCAGAGCCAGCAGCCGGAGCCGCTGCAGAGTAAGCAGCCAGAGCCGGTGCAAAGCAAGCAGCCAGAGCCGCTGCAGAGCAAGCAGCCAGAGCCGCCGCAGAGCAAGCTGCCGGAGCCGGTGCAAAGCAAGCAGCCGGAGCCGCTGCAGAGCAAGCTGCCGGAGCCGCTGCAGAGCAAGCAGCCGGAGTTGCTCCAGCGCCAGAAGCCGCAGGTCGACGCAGCCCTTGCGGCGGCGAACTGCCCCTCGGTCGACTTTCAAACGCTCGCGACAGCCTACGGCAACTACACCAGGAAATCTTTTGAAGACACCAAGGCCTTTGTGGAGAAGCTCTCAGGCGTGCGGTCGCTCGAGAAGGCCGTTGAGATCCAGACCGAATTCGCCAAGCAGGCTTACGAGACCTTCGTCACCGAGTCGCAGAAGATTCGCGAACTCTACAGCGGTCTTGCCAAGCAAAGCTTAAAGCCTTTCGAGAGCCTGGTTGCCAAGAAGAGCCAGCCGACGCGCTAAATCTGGCGGCGCTTGCCGAAGCAGCCAACATGCTTCGGTGCAGGTTGGGTATGAGGGACTGGTTAAGCGCGGGCGCGCCGTTTCGGCGAACTGGCCAATCGCGATCGATTTGATTAGGGTCGGCCCGACAAAGTTCCTTCCGCGACGAGACCAGCCGGTGAGCAAGCCCCCCCAGACCGCGTCAAAAACTTCAGGAAAAATCTACATCGGCATCGGCGGCTGGACCTTCGCGCCGTGGCGCGGGGTGTTCTACCCCGAGAAGCTGACGCAGGCGAAGGAGCTGGAATACGCGGCCTCCAAGCTGACCTCGATCGAGATCAACGGCACCTATTACGGCTCGCAGAAGCCGGAGAGTTTTCGCAAATGGGGGCGCGAGGTGCCCGACGGCTTTGTGTTCTCGTTGAAGGGGCCGCGCTTTGCCACCAACCGCCGGGTGCTCGCGGAGGCCGGCGATTCCGTGAAGCGGTTTTATGATTCAGGCGTGCTCGAACTGGGCGACCGATTGGGTCCGGTGCTGTGGCAATTCGCGCCGACCAAGAAATTCGACGAGGCAGACTTCGGCAAATTTCTCGAGCTGCTGCCGCGCAAGCTTGACGGGCGCGCGCTGCGCCATGTGGTCGAGGTGCGCCATGACAGTTTCTGCGTTCCTGACTTCATCGCGCTGTTGCGCCAATTCGAAACACCCGTGGTGTTCGCCGAGCACGGCAAGTATCCGGCGATCGCTGACGTTGTCGGCGACTTCGTCTATGCACGGCTGCAGAAGGGCAACGACGAGCTCAAGACCTGCTATCCGCCGAAGCAGCTCGATGCCTGGGCCAAGCGTTTTCAAACCTGGGCCGGCGGCGGCGAGCCGGACGATCTGACGCGCGTCGATCCGGCCAAGACGAACAAAGCGCCGCGCGACGTCTTCGCCTATGTGATCCACGAAGGTAAGGTGCGCGCGCCCGCCGGCGCCATGGAACTGATCGAACGCGTGAAGTAGACAGGCGTTTCAATCCAGCTTGATGCCGGCCTAGAGCCCGCCGACCAGCAACGTGTAGCCATAATCCGAGCGGTTATGGAAATCATTCCAGGACTGACGTAGCCTTGAGCGGATGACATCCCCAATGCCTGGACGCTGATATGGCACGCAGAAAGCTCTTCACCATCGGCTATGAACAGACCCCCGCCAAGGCCGTGCTCGACGAACTCGAGCGCACGGGAGTGAAGCTGCTGGTGGACGTGCGCGCCGTCGCCGCCTCGCGCCGGCCCGGCTTTTCCAAGAACCAGCTCGCCGCCGGGCTCGACGAGCGCGGCATTTCATACTTGCATCTGCGCGGGCTTGGCACGCCAAAGGACGGCCGCGACGCCGCACGCAGCGGCCAATTCGATGCGTTACACAAGATCTATGCGAAGCACCTGAAGACGCCGCAAGCGAGGGAAGAACTCGACGAGCTGTCGGCGCTGGTCAAAAAATCCGGACCGGTCTGCATTCTCTGTTACGAGCGCGATCACCTGCACTGCCACCGGCAATGGATCGCCGAGATCATCGAAGACCGCGACGGCGTGAAGGTCGAGAATCTGGTCGCGCCGCAGGTGTGATTGTCATTCCGGGGCGACGCGAAGCGTCGAACCTGGAATCTCGAGATTCCGGGTCTGGTGCTAACGCACCATCCCGGAATGACGGACGAAATCCCGCGAACCCGGCTCTCACTCCTCCCCGGCCAGCCGAAACGTTCCTTCCATCATCTGCACGCAAGCCCCGCCGACATGCGCGGACATGACAACGCCGTTCGCTTTGCGGACGCGGGTCAGCAGCAGGCTCGGCCTGTTCATATCGACGCCCTGCCCGATGCGCAGCTTGAATTCGCCATCCCGCTCGCCCGACAAGTCGGCGAATAGCGCGGCGGCTGCCGCCGTGGCGCTGCCGGTGGCTGGGTCTTCGGAAAGGCCGCTCGATCCCGGGTGAAACATCCGCGCCTGCAGGTCGCAGGCCTCGGCTGTGGGGACATCGCGGGTGTAAAGATAGATCGCCTTGCTGCCGTCGCAGGGAAGCGTGCGGGCGAATGCGTCCGCGTCGGGCCTCGCCCGCCGGAGCGCGTCGCGCGAGGCTACCTCCGCCACCAGAAACGGCAGCCCGACCGAGACGATTTGCGGGGGATGCCGGTCGGTTCTGATATCCGCCGCCGGCAGCGAAGCGCAGGCGGCGGCCTGCTCCGCGGCGAGTTGTGTGAGCTTCTCGAGGCCCTGCGGCGCGGTGAGCTCGGCACCGACCACCTTGCCGCCCTCGATCAGGATTTCGACCGGCACGAGGCCTGCTTTTTCCTCAAACACCAGCCGCGCCGGCGGCTTGGCGGCCTGCGTTGCCAGCACGAAGGCGGTACCGACATTGGGATGGCCCGCGAACGGGAGTTCGGAGCGTACCGTAAAGATGCGAACCTGCGCGTCGTGCGCCCGGCCTTGCGGCGGCAACACGAAGGTCGTCTCGGAATAATTGAACTCGGACGCAATGGCCTGCATCTGGGCGGTCGACAGCCCGCCGGCATCCAGGATCACCGCCAGCGGATTGCCGCCGAAGGCGCGGTCGGTGAAAACGTCGACGGTGATATAGCGCCGTTGCATTTGAGCTCTCCGGTTTCGCCTCAGCCAGAACATGACGCGGGCGGGTTCGTCAAGCGCGGCGAAAGCCTGCGTTTCTATCCCAGCTGCCACACCGTCATCGGCCGGTCATAACCCCTGATCGCGACTTCCCCGAGCGACACCGCGTCGCTGCCGGCCTCGTCCAGCGCGTCACGAACGGCGGCCGAAATCAGCAATTGGGAATTGAATTCCTTGTTGAGCGATTCAAGCCGGGCGGCAAAGTTCACGGTGTCGCCGATCACGGTGTACTCCTTGCGCCGGGGAGAACCGATATTGCCGGCAACCACTTCGCCGAAATGAATGCCGATGCCGATCCGCAGCGGCCAGCCGGAGGCCGCGTTGATGCTGTTCATCGCGTCAAGCATTTCGCGCGCGGCATCGACCGCGCGGTGCGCGGCGTCGGCGGCCTCAAACGGGGCTCCGAACAGCGCCAGAAATCCATCGCCCAGGAACTTGTTCACGATGCCGCCATGGCGGTCGAGTATCTCCACCAGCACCGCGAACGCGCCGTCCAGGCGGTCGACGACGTCCTGCGGTGAACGTGAACGCGCGGCCGCGGTGAAACTTCGGAAATCGACGAACATGACGGCGACACGCCTGATATCGCTGGCCGTGCTGACGCCCTCGGCCATCAGCCGCTCCACCACCTGCGGCGAAACGTGCTGGCCGAACAGATTGGTGATGCGGTCGCGCGCGGT
>WNGL01022402.1_pt1 | contig 10577 bp, 16 predicted proteins | sample 5400591 | NCBI WGS metagenome assembly WNGL01 (sample SAMN13153377, study PRJNA577476) | soil metagenome | isolation source: 80 cm soil or saprolite under Garry oak tree replicate 1 | place: USA:California | collected 2016-06-15
CTGCTCGCCGCCGCTTCGGCCGTGTGGGGCCAGGGCGCCCAGCTCGTCGTGGAGGACTGGTCCAAGACGCCCGTGGGGCAGAAGGGCGTGCCCGCGGGGTGGAAGGCGCAGAACTGGGGCAGTCCCAGCTACGACTTCGAGATCGTGAGCGAGGACTCCACGCGCGTCCTGTACATGAAGAGCAACGGCGACAGCTCGACGATCAACAAGGAAATCAAGGTCGACTGCAAGGATTACCAGATCCTGCAGTGGAAGTGGAAGGCGGTCGAGCTTCCCAAGGGCGCCGACGCCCGCAAGAAAGCCACCGACGACGAGGCCGCGCAGATCTACGTGACGTTCCCCCGCTTTCCCTCGGCCGTGCGGTCGCGCATCATCGGATACATCTGGGATACGACGGCGCCGGCGGGGAGCATCTTCAAGAGCCAGAAGACGGGGCTCGTGACCTACGTGGTCGTCCGCTCGGGCGAGGCTGATCTCAACAAGTGGCTGACCGAGTCCCGCAATGTCTGCCAGGACTACAAGAAGATCTACGGTGAGGAGCCCGAGGAGAAGATGGAGGCGATCTCCATCGGCATCGACTCCGACGACACCCGCTCGCGCGCCGGAGCATACGTCGGCGAGATCCTCTTCCGAAAGTCCTGAACGCAGCTCGAGACGGGAGGCCGAGGGTGGGCAGAGGCGGTCTCGAGGCATATGGCACCCTGGTGCTACGCCTCTGTCTCGGTGTCATCTACCTCGCCCACGCCTACCTGGCCGTGTACAGGATCGGCTTTCCCTCGGGGCTCATCGCCTACCAGCGCAGCGCGGGCATACCGCTGCCCGAGCTGGGGGCCTGGTACCTGTTGCTCGCGCATGGGCTGGGCGGGATCCTGCTGGTCCTCGGCATCCTCGTCCGCTGGGCGGCATTAGCCAACATCCCGGTCATGGCAGGGGCCATCTGGTTCGTGCACTCGAGTCAGGGCTTCTTCATCTTCGCGGGCAAGAACGGGTACGAGTACGCGCTCTTCGTCCTCGGCGCGACCGTAGCCCAGATCCTCCTGGGCGCGGGAGCCTTCACGCTCAAGAAGTAGCGGGCTCGCATAGCTCGATCAGCTCTCCCTGTACGTGCCTGGCTTGACGACCCACCGGCTCGCGGTCGCGTCGTAGATGAGGCTCTGCCGGGCGACGGCTGTCGCCGGCCGCAGACCGGCTGTGTTCGCCGTGGACGTCACGCTCACCTCAGTCGCGCTGACCCAGGCGGGGGCTGTCGAGAACGTGCAGACAACGACGCCATCGACCTCAAGCGAGTGCGCGCCCCATGGCGAGCCGCTGGGATTCTGAAGCTGCGCTAGGGCCAGCTCCAATCCAGCCTCGGCGCAGGCCCTGGCCTGACTGTTGTCCGCGAGGTTGGCGGCAAGGATGCCCTCGCTGCCGGCGAGCTGTAGCAGCGCAACCGTCCACACGCTGACCAACATGAGAAGCACTAGGGCCATCACCAGCGCGAAGCCCCGCTGAGCGCTCGCGCCGTTACCGACGCCAGATCGGCCGACGTCGCCTGTCGCTACAATCCCTTTGTCTCCTTGGCCCATATAGTCGGAGCACCCCGCCCCTCCTCCGGCTTCAGCAGCGCCTCGAAACACTGAACCTGCAGCTCCAGATAGTCCGTTCCACCGAGCCCCGTGGCGATGCTCAACTTCATCTTACTAGCGGTGAACGTCCTCTGCACCTCGGCATGCAATCGGCCGATGGCGAGGCTCCCGACGAGCGGGCGGCCCAGCATGCGGTTTCACACCAACCCACGGCTGGCCGCGGGCGCGGCCGCGGCGGCCCGAGGAATGCTCAGTATCGGCACATGCCCTCAGTCGCAAGGTGCCGCCTGGCCTCTTCACTGACCGAGAAAGATGTCTCGGGGGTCTGCCTCAAGGCGCGCTTGGTTGTCACGCGCGGCTCGGAGCCAGGTCAGCGGACCGGGGATGCTCATCTCGATTGGTTTTCGACGTCGCCGCAATTAGCTGACCCTGAGTCTCACGCCTCATAGAGGATCTGTAGACCGATTGCGGGTTCGGTACCTACTTCGCACTTGTGGCCAATCATGGCTTGGGTTCGTCCATGACCCGGTGCCTGGGTGGTTCGTTCAATCCATTGAGTCACCGTTACTGAGCGCTCCGAATACGTCTACCCTCTCGTCCTCAACGAGGAGATCGAAGAGTGACGTGATCAAGCGGACCCGTGCACAGTGCCCGGCGTGGTGGCTTGGGACGGTCGGTGGGTTTCTGAAACGCTCCCCCCTGGAGGGAACACGTCGCTCTGATGCTGAAACGCGACTTTCAAGCTCCGGCGCGGAGTGCGAAAGTCGCCTGTCGGGTGCCCGGATGCGGGCCATGAGTGACCATTTTCGGGAACGAGACCCAGGAGGATCGCGGTAAGCAGCTAGTTTTTCTGCGAGCCCAAGATGGCCCCGCGCTTGCTGTCTTTATGCTGAGGTAACTTGCGAATGCCCACCGAACCGATGCCCAGTACCGAGGCCCGCCGTGCCTGCATTCTCGTCATCGATGACGAGCCCCTGGTTGCGGCAGTCATCTCAGACACCCTGATGGTGATCGGGTGCGAGGTCGAGGCGGCCAAGAATGGCCGGGAGGCCCTGGAGAAGATCGCGGCCTGCTCATACGATCTCATCCTGAGCGACCTGCGTATGCCGGAGTTCGACGGCATGGACCTTTATCGCGAGCTTGAACGGCACGCACCGCGGTTGCTGCAGCGGCTTATCTTCTTGGGCGGGAAGACAGACTCGGCTGAGTACATGCGGTTTCTTGAGGGCACGGGCGCCCTCGTGCTCTGCAAGCCCTTCGACGTTGGCACCCTGCAGCGACTCGTCCGCCAGCTCCTTCTGGACCAGGATACGCCACGCCCCGCGAATGGGGCCTCGCCAAGCTCGCAGCTAAGTCACGCGGATAAGTCGATGCTGAATGCCGCGGCTGAACAGAAACGCCAGTCCGTCGGCATCGATCCGCCACACAAGCGCCCCGACGTGGAGCGGAGGCCCCTCGGGGGGAACTAACTCCAGCTGCACCGTGGTCCCCGTCTTCAACCGGGCCTTGGTTCTGACTTTCGCACCACGCATGCTGACATCCACGGAGCTCGACAGGTATCGGCTCGTCCCGACGTTGACGACGACGGGCCACGCCACGCGGGTACGAGGGTGACGCCGTCGGTCTTGCTGCCGTCGAAGAGGCATGAGGGTCACGCCCGGCAACTCATGTCCACCCGGAATCGGCCCGCTCATTGCCTACCGCGCCCCGGTATTCAGCCACGAGCGCCCGACGAGCAGCGCGGCGATGCTACATCCGAGAAGCCATAGTGAGGAGGGAAGAGGGATGCTCCGCCTGCCTGCTTCCTTCATCAGGTTGTCCATGGCGATGACTCGGAAGTCTGTCAGGGTATCAACCGCGTGCATGCGGCCGATCCCGCCGACGTCCTCCCACCCCGCGAACCCAAAGGAACCGGGATTCCCGGAAATGCTGACGGTCCCGAGGAGGGTGTTGGCCGCGTTGAAGAAACTCACATCAGCTGCCCACGTGGAGTCGTCGACGCCAAAAAACGCCCCGAGACGCTGGACGGAACCGCCGAGCACCACGTCGATGAAGCCTCCGTCCGTATCGCTGCCGACGCAGTTCGTGCCCGTGCACCCACCGAGGGATGTGAAGTAGCGCAATCTACCATCGTCGGTCGTGTACGTGTCTCCCGCGATGACGATCGGCGTGGCATTGAAGAACGGAAGCCCGAGCCCCTCGTACGCGACGGTGGTTGGGCTCACGAAGGCTCCTGGGCCAATCGAGGCGGCTTCGGCGAGCGTCGCCCAGGCCAGCAGTGCCAACACACCAACGATGCTGAGGATCATCCGTTTTGTGGTCACTCGCATATCCTCCCATTCGTCACCTGTGAACACGGACACCTTTCGTCTTAGCATGTGCGGTGCCAGATCTGGAAAGCTATCGCGCGCCCAGATTGATGGCGAAGAGTGCGGAGAAGTCGACGCAGGCGACTCTAGATTGCCTCCCGGGGGTCGAATGGCCCGAGGTCGTCGAGGGAGAGGAGAGGGAGCGCCACGATGTCGGACACCTGACGTCCGGCGTCATCATTTGGACAACGTAGGCTGAGATCATTTCGCTTCGCCCGATTTGGCCGTGCGGATTTGGGAATCAGGCTAGCTCTGGTCGACTGGTAAGCGCCCGATTTCTAGCCGTTCGCAATGGTGCGCCCTTTGCTTGTAAAAGAGATCGAAATGAACACTGCCAACGGACCCATGAGACGATCGATTCATATCCTCGTGATCGACGACGAGCCTCTCATCGCTCAGCCGTTGGTCGACGCGTTGGCTGCCGAAGGGTATGAGATCGACGTGGCCGTCGACGGTCAGCGTGCCCTCGAGAAGATCAAGGACCGAGCCTACGACCTCATCCTCAGCGATCTCCTCATGCCCGGGCTCGACGGGGTCGGCCTCTGTCAAGAGCTGGAGCGGCGGCAGCCGGATCTCCTGCGGCGCATGATCTTCATCACCGGCGCAATCGAGCACCCGGACTACCGGGGCTTCCTCGCCCGGACTCCAGTGCCGGTTCTGGCCAAGCCCTTCAGCCTGTCAGCACTGCACGCCCTTACACGCCAGGTCTTGTCGGCCTTCCGACCGGACGTCAAGTGACCACGACGCACGTCTCTCCGTGATGATCCGGCGTTCCGCGCTGGTTAGCAGAGAGGAGACGTCTTGACCGGCGTCGTGAAAGGTCAGGTCGCCTGAAGCATATAGGCGGGTGTCTGGGTCGTATCTGGCAATCTCCTCCCAGGACACCTGCACGGACGGCGCCCCCTCGCGGCTATGAGGGTGGTCAGATGAGCCCCACAGATCGGCGGGCCCTCGCGACGTAGGCGTCCAGGGTGCGGTGGGTATCGTCGCTCATGTCACCCAGATCCTTGGCGAATCGCAGGATGGTCCGGACCTGATTGAGCGCTCGGATGACCTCCGGCTTTTCGCCTCCCACGCCACGCTGTAGGGCGTAGAGCGCGACGTGCTCGAGCTCCCGTCCAACGGATTCCCGCGCCAGCGGGGACAGCGCCCGAGTCGCGCGAAAGATCTCGAGGGCCAAATCGTAGAGCTGAGCGTGCGCAGAGGGCGTGCCGCTGGGTGCGGGCTCAGTCGGCGCTGTCGCGGCAGCTGCCGTTGCCATCAGTTTGTCAACCGCGCGGCTTAGGTAGCCGAAGTCGATGGGCTTGAGCAGGTAGTCGTAGGCGCCAAGCTCGATCGTCTCCTTGGCGAGGTCGACGTCGTCGTTGCCCGTGATCATCAAGATGCCGACCTTGGAGTCAAAGCTGCGGATGCGGCGGAGAACCTCCACGCCGTCCATCTCTGGCATCCGAACGTCGAGCAGAATCACGTGGGGCTTCTCCACGTCGAGCTTGGTGAGGGCCTCGATCCCACCATGGGCCGAGATGACCTGGTACCCGAGCTCGGTCAGATGCTCGGCCAGCATTTCCGCCACCGGCACGTCGTCGTCCACGACGAGGATCTTGCCCTTACTTTCGGTCATTGAGCCGTGCCCTTCACGCGCGCCATCGTCGACTGGCAGATCGCACCGAACCGTCCCCGCGCGTCAATGGAAGTCATCCTGACGAACCCCGCCGCGATCTAGTCTTGTCCTTTTACGCTTGGCCACTCGGCCGAGTGTCGCGCAAAGATGTCGTCGCTACTTTGCCTTGCGAGTGCTCGGTTCCCACTAGAACTCTGGCTCAGGCCGCATCCCGCGGGCCATCCGAAGATTCGCTCAAAAGAAGCGCTGGGTCAAGCCACGTGGCTCATCGCGTTCAGTCGCACAGCCATCGCGCGGTCGCTCGAGACGCTCGTAATTCTAGCCGCCGCCTGCCTCGTGTGTGGTCTCGCCTTCAAGGCGCCGCCATTCGGTTACGCTGTGCTGGGGCTTCTCCTCATTGGACTGTTCTTCAAGGGACTGGCGCTGAAGCTCTCAGAGGCATGGCTCAGGTTCGCGGGAATCCTTGGCGTGGTCAACTCGAAGGTCCTTCCAACTCTGATCAACTATCTCATTCTGATTCCCGTGGCGGTACTCTACCGGAGGAATACCAAGGATGCGCTGCAACTGAACCGCCCCACTGATAGCCACCGGTTGTATTGGATCGTACGTGAGCACCAATTTGAAGCGCGCGATCTCGGACGCTCCTGGTAAGTCGGGCGCTACATGTTTCGGCGTGAGCTCACGCGAATTCTCGAGCGCTATCTGGTGAGTGAGTAAGGATCGCCGTCCGCTAGTCCCCGCCTCCGTTCAGGAGGCCTTGGGCGAGGCATGGGCTCGTGGGTCGAAGACGTCCGGGAAACACGCGATGAACGTCGAGGTCTTCTCCTGCGCCACCCGACTCTCAAACATCTGCTGGGCGGCGCTGCACTGAGCCCGTGTCTCGTAGCCGTCGCGAGGAAACCAGACGACCGGCCCGGTCGAAGTGGACGCGCTCGGAGAAGCGAACCAGAGAATCCAGCCGGCGGCCAGCAAGAACCCAAGTCGGCTCAACGGCTGGTGGAAACCCTGGGAAATCATGATTGTCTCCGGATACCGAGGCTCATCGCTGGTGATCCTCCCGTGTGCTGAATCTTATCTTCCTGCGTTAACGGTCGAACACATGACCCACCGGAGTCGCAAACATGCTGGAACGGCATAGAGCCGAGCGAGAGAAGGAAATTAGCGGGTCTGGGGAAAATCGTCGCGCACGGAAACGGTGTTGCCGGGATTCAAGTCGAGCTGCTGCTCGTCGCCGGGCTTGAGCTCGACGCGGAGCCGCCAGATCGGCTGGCCCGCGAGGCGGTTGGTCAGCATGTAGGGCCCGGGTTGAACGTCGGGGAACTTGAAGTTCCCGTCCTCGTCAGTCCGGAGCACGTAGCGCTGCTCCTTCAGAAACAGCTGGAGGCGTTGCATCGCCTGCGGCTTGGCGCCCGACTCGGCGAAGAGGGCGCGGCCCGCCAGGACCGCATTGCCGGTCTGCCGCTCGCGTTCAACGGTCCCGCGGGACGCTGCGGGGCGAGGCAGGAGGCCAGCGCGGGCGAGCCACGCGCGCGACTCGACCGCTTCGCGCGAGCCAGGCGGGGCGCTCGCCAGTACCCACTGAAACTCGGCAACGGCGGCCGCGCGGTCGGTGTACGAAAGCGCGACGGCCAGCCCATAACGGAGAGGCACGCTCTCTGATGTGCGTATGAGCGCTTCCCGAAAGAGGCTCACGGCCTCGGTGTAGCGACCCGCCTCCAGAGCGGCGCTCGCGCGCACCGAAGGATCCGTTTCGACGCGAGCCGGCGGTGGGGGCACCTGAGACTGGCAGGCGGAGCACGCCAGCACGAGGAACCCCAGCAGTGCGAGAACGTGTGGGCGCACGTTAGCCGGAGATTTCCCTGTAGGTGCCCGACTCGATGGTGAAGGTCTGGGGCAGCTGCCCGCCGCCGGTCCTGGCGTAGCCGCAGTTCCAGATGATGGTGGAATTGCCGCTCGTATCCGTGTCGATTGACGTGGCCGAGGTGTCGCGGACGTTCTGGCTCATGACGGCCCCAACGATCTGCCCGGTGCCGGTGCCCAGGTAGGTGAAGTCGTTCATCACGTAGACCATCCCGTGCATCTGGAAGTTGCCATGGATGTTGAGCGATCCCGCCACGATGAGCATGCCACTGAAGATGTGGCTTCCGTCGAGCGGGGCATTCCCGTCGATGTCCACATCGGCAAAGTCGCTGGTGGGCGTGGTGTTCGCTCCGCCGGCGTCGATATTGTTGCCGCTCACGGTGTCCACGTAGACGATGCCGTTCGGCATCCGGTTGCTCGAGTTGAAAGTCACCGCGCCCTGATAGTAGGTGCCGTTCTTCCTGGCGAGGGTCTTGAGGGCGTTGAGCTCGGCCCCCGAGTACGTGTAAGGGTCGAAGGACGCGTCCGGCTGGTTCTGGATCAGATCGGTGCCGTCCTGATTGTGGACGTTATTGCCGTCGGCGCCGTAGATGTCGGCCGACCCGCCGACCGACGTGACACCTTTACTGAACGTCCCGGCCTTGTCCCCACAACTCCGGTCGGACCTGGAGTCTATGAGAGCGTTGCCGCCCACACCGATCTCCCCGCGGACGGTGAGCGCGGAAGGAGGGTCGAGGAAGCGCGTCTGATAGACGGTCACCTGGATCTTCTGCTTGACCTTGGGGCCGGTGCCGGTATCCGTGGGCGTCCAGCCTGTCGCGACGATGTTTCGCTCGTTGGCGGTGGCGCCGTTGGTGACGGCGACGATGAACACACCTACCTGGGTGCCGTTGATGAGAACGGGGATGGCGGTCGTTCCGTTGTAGAGCGCCCCGGCGGTGACGAGCGGGTTCGCGATGCCGCTGGCGTTGGCGGGGTTATTGAGCGCCCAGATGGCCCGCTCCACTCCGCTCTCGGCGACGGCGCGGGCCTGGGCGACCTGGAGTTGGTTGTTGGCCAGCACGGGCTCCGAGGCGGCCATCATCGAGAAGGCGACGATGAGCGCCGAGAGAATCAGCAGGGTTATCAGGGCCATGGGCAGCGCAACACCGCGCTGGCCACGCATGAAGGTCATGAGTCGTTGAAAGAGCATGGGTCCTCCTACATGTTCCGGAGACGGACGAGCATCTCGACGGTGGCCTTCTGATTGGCGGCCGAATAGGTGGCAACCGACCGCTCCGTCCCCGTCACGATCTGCAGCCGGACGAGCGTGACGCTCCCGGCGACAGTCGTCGTGGTTCCCGTATTGGTGGAGCCGTCATAGGCAGAAAAATATGTCAGGGCGAATGTCTGGACGCCGCCGATGAGCGGGGTCGTGACGCCGCCCGTGATTCGATTGAGCACCGCGCCGGACAGCTGGTACTGGATGGTGGCGCCGGTCCCGTCCACGAACGTCATGTTCGTGGCACTCGGAATCGCAGTCATGGACTGGGCGGAGCGAAGCTCGCGGACCATGAGCTCGAGGGCGACGCGCGCGTTCTGCTGGGCTTCAACGCGGCTGGATCCCACGAGGTAGGTGTCCTGGCCCTGCATCTGCACGGACACGAGACCGGCGAGCATGAGCCCCAGGATGGCGATGACGACGAGCAGCTCGGCCAGGGTGAAGCCGCGCTCCTCCCGGACGAGTCGGAACATGGCCTTCATCGCTGCGCCATCAGCATGGACACGATCGCGCTCTTCGTGGAGCCGACGGCCGCGACACCGGTAGCAGTCGAGGGTCGGTAGCTCACGGCGACCGTGACCTGGCGAAGCCCGGGGTCCACGATGCCGCCGCATCCCGCTCCCACGCCGCAGTCGGTGATGCGGACCGTCCGCGAAAAGCCGCTGTACGGTGCCGCCATGGGGGTTTCGTCAGCGAAGGTGGTCGCGCCTCCAGAGATCGGGGCCACGGACGTCGACGCCGAGACACCGAGAGTGTCGGCGGCGGGCGTGGCCACCCATTGCGCATTGCGGACCTGTTCGAGCCTCTGGTTGGCGAGAAAGGTGGCGGTCGAGAGCTGCTGGCCCTCCTGGATGCCGTAACTCGCGGTCGGAACCGCGGACAGGAGGCCAACGAGGCCGATCGCTATGATGACGCAGGCGACCAGGATCTCCGCCAGCGACATCCCGCGCTGGTCCGCCACGACGAATCGGAGTATGCGACGCATCTATGGGCTCCTCACTCGGCCGGTCAGCGCGATGGAGATCGTCGTGAGGGCGCCGGTGGTGGAGTTGGTCATGGTGTAGCTCGTGGCTGCGCCGGCCGCTCCCAGATAATTGAACGTCATGTTGTTTAGCGGCGTGATCGTGAATCCCTGCGGCAGATTGATGTTGCCGGCGACGTCCGTGCCCGTTCCTGTCCAGGCGACGCCGGCGCAGCTGCCCTGCAGGATGACCATCTGGGCATTGTTGGGCAGCGTGACGCAGACCGTATTGTTCTGCCTGATCGCCAGCTCGCGGGCCTGGTTGAAGAGCGTCATGACCTGCTGGACATCCGCGCGCGCCGCAGCGGCCTGGTAGTAGCTGATGAAGAACGGAACGGTCATGACGAAGAGGATCCCCACCACGGCGATGAACACGATGAGCTCGGTCAGGCTGAAACCGGCCTCTCGAGCGCGAAGCCTGGCCGCCTTCCTGACCTCGTCGTGATCCACCTGAATCATGCTCTTGTCTCCCTCACCCGCCTGCCCTCTCCGGATCGCATCCGCTACCGGCGGTCCGGGGAACACGATGGAGGCCGCGGCCTGCTGGCGGCTAAAGACGAGCCCGAGCGCCGCCACCGAAAAGAGAAGCGAATAGTCCTGCCGCAGTCTCACTTTTTGCGTCCCCCGTTGCCGAGCTGCCCAGCGGGGAGTCCGAATGAGTCGCTGCTCGAGCCGAGACCCGCCGGTTCAGTGGAGAGAATTGCCTTCCGCGTCGGAACGATCTTCTGCGCGGCGCGCGGAACGATTCGCTGTACTGCGCTCACGTTGAGCAGAGTCAGGACCAGCATGGTCATGACGAGGAGCGCGATCAGCGCCAGCCGAAGCGCTACGCTCCGCCCCGCCTCGACGAGGGCGGCCGGAGCGACGATAGTAGGTC
>WNGL01044872.1_pt1 | contig 10577 bp, 9 predicted proteins | sample 5400591 | NCBI WGS metagenome assembly WNGL01 (sample SAMN13153377, study PRJNA577476) | soil metagenome | isolation source: 80 cm soil or saprolite under Garry oak tree replicate 1 | place: USA:California | collected 2016-06-15
TCGAACTCTCCGGCAACACCTCGTCACAGAAACGCGCCACATCGTCAAGCAGATCACCCTGACGATCCGCCAGTCCCAGCGCCATACACCACTCCCGGATCGAGAACTACAGCAATGTAATTCTCGACCCCCATGCCCATGCCCAAGACCACCAGGGCCAGGGCCTCACGAAAGACACCAGCCACCTAGGCGGACTTCTCCTCGCGCTCGCGACGAGCCCGCCGGCCGACGAACTCGCGAGGCACGATCGTCGGGTTGACGTTTTCCAGGACGACCTCGCGGGTGATCAGTACCCGGGCCGCGTTCGGGTTGCTCGGCACCTCGTACATCACGGAGAGGAGTACCTCTTCCATGATGGCCCGCAGGCCCCGGGCGCCGGTGCCGCGCAGGTTGGCCTGGTCGGCGATGGCCTCCAGCGCGTTCGGCTCGAACTCCAGCTCGACGCCGTCCAGCTCGAACAGCCGCTGGTACTGCTTGACCAGCGCATTGCGCGGCTCGGTGAGGATGCGGACCAGCGCGTCGCGGTCGAGGCTGCGCACGTTGGTGATCACCGGCAGCCGGCCGATGAACTCTGGAATCAGCCCGAACTTCAGCATGTCTTCCGGCATGACCTGGGCGAAGATGTCGTCGAGCGAGCGGTCGTTGATCGAGCGCAGGTTGGCGCCGAAGCCGAGGCCGCCCTTGCCCACCCGGGCCTCGATGATCCGATCCAGCCCCGCGAACGCGCCACCGCAGATGAACAGCACGTTGGTCGTGTCGATCTGGATGAACTCCTGGTGCGGGTGCTTGCGGCCACCCTGCGGAGGGACGTTGGCGACGGTACCTTCGAGGATCTTGAGCAGCGCCTGTTGAACGCCCTCCCCGGAGACGTCGCGGGTGATCGACGGGTTCTCCGACTTGCGCGCGATCTTGTCGACCTCGTCGATGTAGATGATCCCGGTCTCCGCGCGCTTGATGTCGTAGTCGGCGGCCTGGATCAGCTTGAGCAGGATGTTCTCGACGTCTTCGCCGACGTAGCCGGCCTCGGTCAGGGCGGTGGCATCGGCGATCGCGAACGGTACGTTGAGCATCCGGGCCAGCGTCTGCGCCAGGTGCGTCTTCCCGCAGCCGGTGGGGCCGATGAGCAGGATGTTCGACTTCGCCAGTTCGACGCCGGAATCGCCCGGGCCGTTGCCCTCGGCCTGGATGCGCTTGTAGTGGTTGTACACGGCGACGGCGAGGGCCTTCTTGGCCTGGTCCTGCCCGACGACGTACTGGTCGAGGAACTCACAGATCTCGATCGGCTTGGGCAGCTCGTCCCATTTGACCTCGTTGGACTCGGCCAGTTCCTCTTCGATGATCTCGTTGCAGAGGTCTATGCACTCATCGCAGATGTATACGCCAGGCCCAGCGATGAGCTTCTTGACCTGCTTCTGCGACTTCCCGCAGAAGGAACACTTCAGTAGGTCGCCACCGTCGCCGATCCGTGCCACCTACGTACTCCCTGCGTGTGATGGGCCCGCCTGGGCTGACCGTACCGGTGGGTCCAGGCCGGAGGACCGACTTGCTGCCTCGACGTTACCCGGTCCGGGCCCGGAGTTGTCGACCCCGGACCGGGTGTCGCGCCGAGAGGCGAAAATCCGATGTCAGCTCGACCCGGTGGTGGCCAAGGTCTTCTTGCGGCTGGACAGCACCCTGTCTACCAGACCATAGTCCTTGGCCTCGGTCGCGGTCAGGAACTTGTCCCGGTCGATGTCCTTGCGGACCTTCTCGATCGGCTGATCGGTGTGCCGCGACAGCATCTCCTCCAGCTGCGAGCGCATCCGCAGGATCTCCTTGGCCTGGATCTCGATGTCGGTACCCTGCGCGTAGCCGCCTTCGGTCGCCGGCTGGTGGATGATGATCCGCGAGTTGGGCAGCGCCATCCGCTTTCCGGGCGACCCGGCCCCCAGCAGAACCGCGGCGGCGCTGGCCGCCTGGCCCAGGCAGCAGGTCTGGATGTCTGGCCGGACGAACTGCATGGTGTCGTAGATCGCCGTCATGGCGGTGAACGAGCCGCCCGGGGAGTTGATGTACATCATGATGTCCCGGTCGGGGTCGGCCGACTCCAGGGTGAGCAGCTGCGCCATCACGTCATTGGCCGACGCGTCGTCGATCTGCACGCCGAGGAAGATGATCCGCTCCTCGAACATCTTGTTGTACGGGTTGGACTCCTTGATCCCGTACGACGTGCGTTCGACGAACGAGGGGAGGACGTAGCGGTTGTACACATCCATGGTCAGGTCCTCCTCTACTGACGGGTACCGGCGCCGGCGGGCGCCTGGCTGGCCCGGGTGATCACGCGGTCGATGAACCCGTAGTCCTTCGCCTCTTCGGCGGTGAACCACCGGTCGCGGTCGGAGTCGGCCTCGATCTGCTCCGGCGACTGCCCGGTGTGGAACGCCACCCGTTCCTGGAACATCCGCTTGGTGTACAGCATCTGCTCGGCCTGGATAGCGATGTCGGCCGCGGTGCCGCCGATCCCGCCGGAGGGCTGGTGCATCATGATCCGCGCGTGCGGCAGCGCGTACCGCTTGCCCTTCGTGCCGGCGCACAGCAGCAACTGGCCCATCGACGCGGCCATGCCCATCGCGACCGTGGCCACGTCGTTGATGACCAGCTGCATGGTGTCGTAGATCGCCATGCCGCTGTACACCGAGCCGCCGGGCGAGTTGACGTAGAGCCAGATGTCACGGTCGGAGTCCTCGGCCGCCAACAGCAGGAGCTGGGCGCAGATCCGGTTGGCCACCTGATCGGTCACCTCGCTGCCGAGGAAGATGATCCGCTCCTTCAGCAGCCGGTTGTAGACCGAGTCGTCAAGGTTGCCGGCGGGTTGGTCGGCGTTGCGCGCCGTCGGAAGAATCAGGTCGGTCATGGCAGCCCTTCGCCGTGAAGCTTGTCGGAACGGCGACAGTCAGTGATCTACTGTCGCAGAAATCCGTCGGTACCGCCGACCCTAGCCGGTCGGCGACGGCACAAACCCGTCCTAAGGCGCCTGTTCGCTCAAAGCGCAGGCGCCGATGAGTCCTCGTGCTCGTGGGCGTCGGCGTCCGGACCGCCGCGAAGGTCCTCGGCGCTGACCGGGTTGCCCGACGAGTCCGTGATCTTGATGCGCTCCAGAACAAGGCCGAGTGCCTTGCCCCGGCGCACGTCGCCGTAGATCGCCGCCGCCATCCCGGACCGGACCAGCTGGTCGTAGTAGGCCTGCGGAGCAATGCCGGCACGCTGGGCGCGGTGGACGATCTCGTGCCCGAACTCGTCGTCGGACACCTCCACCTTCTCCTGCTCCGCGATGGTGTCCAGGACGAGCTGGATCCGTACCCCTTCGGTGGCCGCCTGGGTCAGCTCGGCCTCGATCTCCTGCTCGGTCTTGCCCTCGGCGGACAGGTAATCCTCCAGCGAGGCGCCGACCCGCTCCAGCTCGTCGACCATCGCCTGCTTGCGCTGCTCGACCTCCTCAGCGACGACGCCCTCCGGAGCCGGCACGTCGGCCGCCTCGATCAGGGCGGTCAGCGCCTTGTCCCGGGCGGAGTAGAGCTGCTCCACCCGCTTGATCTTGGCCAGCCGGGTGCGCAGGTCCTCCCGCAGCTCAGCCAGCGTGTCGAACTCGCTCGCGAGCTGCGCGAAGTCGTCATCGAGCGCAGGGAGCTGCTTCTCCTTGACGCCGCGGACGGTCACCGATACGTCCGCGGCCCGACCGGCGAAGTCCCCACCGACCAGCTGCGTGCTGAACGTCGTGGCGTCGTTCGCGCCGAGCCCGGCCACCGCCTCGTCCAGCCCGGGCAGTAGCTGGTTGCTGCCGACCTCGTGGGAGACGTTGGTGGCCGTGCCGCCCGATACCTCCTCGCCGTCCACCGTCGCGGCCAGGTCGATCTGCACGAAGTCGCCGACCTGGACCGTCCGCTCCACCGTCTTCAGCGTGGCGAACCGGTCGCGCAGCGAGCCGAGCTGCTCGTCGACCTCCGCATCGCCGATCCCCACATCGTCGACCGTCACCGCGATCGTGCTCAGGTCGGGCAGCGTCAGCTCCGGCCGGACGTCCAGCTCGGCGGTGAACTTCAGCGCCTCGCCGTCGACGAACTCGGTGATCTCCACCGACGGCCGGCCCAGGGTCCTGACCTCGTGCTCGCGTACCGCGGCGACGATGTTGGTCGGGATCGCGTCCTGTACCGCCTCGTTGAGCACCGCTCCCCGGCCGAAGCGCTGGTCGATCACCGCGCTGGGTACCTTGCCCTTCCGGAAGCCGGGGATGGTCACCTGGGCCCCGATATCCCGGTACGCCTTCCTGAGGCTCGGCTCGAGTTCGGCGAACGGCACCTCGATGGCGAGCCGCACCCGGGTCGGGCTCAGAGTCTCGACGGTGCTCTTCACAGGCGTACTCCTTGGCGATCTTCGAATTCCGGTGCCCCGAACGAGTCTAGGCGAGGGCGCCACGGCGCCCTCGCGCGAGTCGGGGTGGCGGGATTTGAACCCACGGCCCCTCGCTCCCAAAGCGAGTGCGCTACCAAGCTGCGCCACACCCCGTGGCGTGGTGAAGTGTATGCGGTGTGCCCCGGAGTTGGCGCGCTGGATCGATCGGCGGGGGGTGCGGGTTCGATTCCCGTCGGCCGCTCTCGTGCTCCACGTGCAGGTCAGGGCCGGTTTCCCGGCCCTGCTCCCACGATCCAGTGGATCTCTGTTTGGCGGTTGGGCCATTCGTGGGCCATTACCCGACCCGGGCCACTACGCCACCGGTACCGTCGTCCGGGTCGTCGCCCTTCCTTGGCCGCCTTGGCCTGGCTACCTTCTTCGTCGGGCTCTTCTTCGGCGGGACCTTCTTGCCCTGGCCCCTGGCAATGCGCTCGTCCATGCCGTCGGCGATCTCACGGTCCCGCTCACTGGTCGCGTGCTGGTAGATAAGCGCGGCGCGCATACTCGCGTGGCCCATCCGGTGCATCAGCTCCCGGGTACTGGCGCCTGCCGCCGCCGCCAGGTTGTTCCCGGTGTGGCGGAGATCGTGGAAATGGAACCCGACCGGCAGACCCGCCTTCCTGACCGTCTCGGCCCACTTCACCGCGCGCCGAAAGTTGCCGGTCCGCAAGAGCCCGCCCTGGTCGCCGACGAAGACCAGAGCGTCCTGGTCGGCGTCGACGAGCTGGAGCAGATGTAGGCGGAGCGCGGCGACCGCCGCCGCCGGCAGCGCTACCACCCGCCGACCCGCCTCCGACTTGGGCGGCCCGAACTCCATTCGGTTGCGCAGCGCCGCCAGCTTCCGGGGTACCCGGATGACGCCCTCGGCCAGGTCCACGTCAGCGCGGCGCAGCGCGGCCAGCTCGCCCCACCGCAGCCCGCTCAGCGCAGCCACGATGACGAGTGCCCGGAACCGGGGCGGCATCTCGTCGGCCAGTCGGTACACCTGCTCGACCGTGGCCACCGGCCGCTCCGGTGTGTGGTACCGGTCGTAGCCTCTGATTCGGCACGGGTTCTCCCGGATGATCCCGTCGTCTTTGACCGCCGTGTTCAGGATCGCCCGCAGCAGGCAGTACGCCTTCACCGCCTGCGGTTCGGTGCCCCCGCCGTCGAGCAGCCGCTTCCGCCAGGTCCGGATGGTGGCCGGCTTGATGGCGCCGAGCATGAGCTTGCCCAGGTGCGGCCGGATGTGTAGGCGGAAGTGATCCTCGTACAGCTCGCGGGTGCGCGGGGCAAGCTTTCGCTCGGCGATCCACTGCTCGCCGTACTCCCCCAGCTCGACCTCCCCGGCCTCGGGCGGCACCCACGCACCTTTGATGATCTCGGACTCGACGACGGTGAGCCACTTCTCCGCCTGCCGCTCTGTCTCGAACGTTGTCGGGGCGGTCCGCTCGATGCCGTCTGGTCCGACGTATCGCGCCTGGAACCGCCCGGACGCACGCTTGCGGACATTGCCGAAATGGGCGGTACTCGCCTCGCTGCCGCTCGGCCGATGTACTGGTGACTGAGGTGGCGGGTGGCGGGTGGCGGGTCGCGCAGAGGATCGTCCTTGACAGCGCCTAGTGCCCTCGCTTGTCGGTGACCTTCGGATGTCGAGTGCTGGCGTATGTAACCACCACTCGGCGCTGACGCTCATCCACCACGTACCAGATTCGCCCGCCACTGGTCACCTCGATCTGCCACTGGGGAAGCTCTTCCCCCTGGAAGACGCGGGTTGCGAGTTCTCGCCTCATCCGGTGGTGCCGCGGCGTCTCCGCATCGGGCGCGGGATCAAGGCGCATCGCCTGCCACGCAAGCCGCGCGTTCGTGGCGGCCTGCCGGCAAAGCTCCTCCCAGCCTTGAGCTGCCTCGCTGGTTCCAAAGATGACATCCCATTCGCCTGGTCCTGGCGGCGGTGCAACCCGATCGCCGCGCTTGGGACTCATCCGGCAGACGGCTCGGGGACCGGCCCGAGATCACCATTGATCGGTTGCGTCAGCGCAGCGAACAGGTCGGCGTCGGCGCAGACCTCGGCCGTGTGCCGCCAAGCGGCGAAGAAAGCCTCCAGTGCTGCCGAATCGCCCTCGTCTGCCGCCTGCTGGCATACCTCAACGAATTCTCTCAGGAACGCCGCAGCGTCCGTCGACGACATGTGCGCCAGAACCAACCGCACGGTCTCTGTACCGTTCGCGATCAGGCTTCGAGGGATGAAGATGTTGTCCTCGGTCGGGGCCAGAGTGAGGGGCCGATGGGCCGGCCTTGCCAGGAAGATGACCTCCCCGCCCTCGGCGTCACGAATCGCCTGCCCGACGCCGGACCCGACGACCTCGGGATCCTCAGGGAGGGCGCGAATGCCCGCGATCATCGCAATCTCAGTTGGGTCAAGCTCCAGGGCGCCCGCCAGCGCCTGCACGATGCGTGGGTGAGGAACCCGAGCGGTCGTACGAAGGTTCTCGATCAGTACGCGGGACAGCCCAGCCCGTTCCGCGAATTCGTCCTTGGACCAGCCGCGCGACTTGCGCTCCTCCTCGATGCGCTCCCAAAGGGCGTGGGCGACGCCTGGAGCAGTAGCCAGCGACGGGGCAACCGTTGCCATAAGTTGGAGAAGAAGCTGCTTCTGCCTCTCGGATAGCGACGCAGAGTCAGCGATCATGTCCCCAACATTGCCGCCGGGCTCGCTCTCGGGGTCGTGCGCATGAGCAGCGGTCATAGGTCAACAGTACCTTCCAGGCCCCAACGCCGATCCGCTACCTCGGACCGGTGGACGGAATGCCACTTTTGGCACGCGATCGCCCCTCAGCGGCGACAAGGCCCCGTCAGACGGCGATGACGGGCAGGTCGGCCAGAGGCTTGGCGGCGTAGCCGGCCGGGGCAGCATCTAGGCAGCGTCTCAGCGTCCTCCGAGCGTCCGGAAGGCTTGGTGTGCATTGAACCGATGCCACAGGTGAATCATGTACTGCCGAATTCCCCTTTTCTCAATCAAGGCGCCGCGCAAAGCGCAGCGCACCGCGCGCGCTCGGCGCTGCCCTGCTGGCGGCGCTGGGGCGCCGGCATCGGGCGCGCCGGCGCGCCGCACCACGCGTCGATCGATGTTCAAAATGCCTCCGGCGGGGGCACTTCGGGCTCCGGGATGAGCGCCATCCCGTCTGCCGTAGACCCGGACAAGCCGAGCAGACCGCCACCGGGGCCACCAGCGTCCGTGCGATGCTGCCGGGTCCATGCGTCATGGCGGCCCCGGTGTCAGCCAGCTCCCCGGAGGGCGGGTCGACGGCAGACGACCCGTCCGGATAGGCACCCAGCGCGGCGGCCAGTCCGGCTCAGGCATGTGACGACCCCATGACGCGACCCGCCACCCATCGGGCAGGTGCCGCATGATGACCTCGAATGCCCGCGTGGGAAGGTCCGACGGCCAGTACCGCTGCCCATTGTCGTCGACGGGGAATGCCTCAGGATGTACGAAGATGACGAGTTCGAGATCCGGTCCGAGCGCACGCGGCGTTACTGACGGAACCCAGTCATCTCCGAGCCCTGCCACGAGATCGGCAAGGAGGCTCCCGACACCCTGAGTGAACGGCATCCACAGCTCGTGATCGGCAGTGTCGTTGGCCGCAAACCGACGAGCCAGGGCCTGTGGATCCGTTTGGGTGAGATGCGGATGAGCTCTGTTGCGATAGCACCAATTCTGTGCAAGCCAAAGACGGAGATCGAAGTCCATCACAGACCATGCCCGCCGGAAGTCCCCAGCAAGAGACGCCTCAACCCACTCGCTCGCCGCGCGCGGCGGACCTGTCAAGAGGTGGGCGAACTGCTCTGGCCGAAGCGGCGGCGTCTCCACGTGTTCCCCTCCGGTGGCTACCCGATACAAGGTCAACGATCGACTGCAGGTCAAGTTACCGGCGACATCCAGGCAGCGACGGGGGCCGCAGAACAAGATCGGACGGGCCTTTCCCGGGCCAGTAACCGAGACCGCCAGGGGTCACGAACGGCCACAAACGGTTCCCGGAACAGCGACTCTGACCAGGCGATTCGGGCGTACCACCCCTGAAGATCGACGTCTTCCAAACTGACGGTGCGGGTTCGATTCCCGTCGGCCGCTCTCCTTCTCCACACGCAGGTCAGGGCCGGTTTTCCGGCCCCTCGCCCGCAGTCCTGTTGATCTCTGTTTGGTCGGCGTGCCAGTAGGTCGCATGGACTCTCAGCTCACGCGGGCCGGGACGCCGGCCGCACCGTCGTCCGGATCCTGCCCCTTGCGGCGCCGCTTGGCCGCCTTCCTCAGCGGGGTCGCCTGCTTCTTGCCCTGTGCCTTCGCGATGCGCTGATCGATGCCGTCGGCGATCTCCCGGTCGCGCTCGCTGGTCGCGTGCTGGTAGATCAGCGCGGCCCGCATGCTGGCGTGGCCTACCCGGTGCATCAGCTCCCGGGTACTGGCGCCGGCCGCCGCCGCCAGGTTGTTGCCGACGTGGCGCAGATCGTGGAAGTGGAAGTTGGCCGGCAGGCCCGCCTTCCGGACCGACGCGGCCCATTCACCGCGCGCCGGAAGTTGCCGGAACGGAGCACGCCGCGCTTGTCGCCGACGAACACCAACGCGTCCTGGTCGGCGCCGACGAACTCCAACACATGCGGGCGCAACGCCGCGACGGCCGCCCCCGGCAGGGGCCACGGCCCGTTTGCCCGCCTCCGACTTCGGCGGACCGAACTCCATCAGGTGCCGCAACGCCGCGAGCTTGCGGGTACCCGGACGATGCCCTCGACCAGGTCCACGTCGGCCCGGCGTAGCGCCGCCAACTCACCCCAGCGCAGCCCGGACAGCGCAGCGACGATGACCAACGCGCGGAACCGGTCCGGGGGCAGGTCGGCCACGCGGTACACCTGGTCGATGGTGGGCACCGGCCGGCACCGGGGTGTGGTAGCGGTCGTAGCCTTGATCCGGCACGGGTTGTCCCGGATCAGCGCATCCCCCTTGACGGCCGTGTTCAGGATCGCGCGCAGCAGGCAGTACGCCTTGACCGTCTGCGGCTCAGTCGTGCCGCCATCGAGCAGCCGCTTCCGCCAGCTCCGGATGGTCTGCGGCTTGACCGTGTTCAGGGTCAGGTGTCCCAGGTGCGGGCGGATCCAGAGCCGGAACAGGTCTTCGTACAGCTCCCGGGTACGTGGGGCGAGCTTGCGCTCCGCGATCCACCGCTCGCCGTACTCGCCCAGTTCCTCGTTGCCCGCGTCGGGTGCCGACCACTCCCCCTTGATGATCTCGCCCTCGACGATCGTCAGCCAGCTCTCGGCCTGACGCTCGGTCTCGAAGGTGTGCGGTGCCTTGCGCTCCACCTGGTCCGGCCCGAGGTACCGTGCCTGCCACCGCCCCGACGGGAGATTGCGGACGTTCCCGAACCGCCGCCGGCCCTTCTTGCTGTTCGCCATCACGCCACCTCTCGCAGGTACCGACGGAGCTTCGCCCGGTCGATGGGCACGACCTTGTTTCGCTGGATGTACCCGGCCACGGCCGCGGGAGCGAACCGCACCAGCCGGCCGACCTTCACGTACTCGATCCGGCGTTCCGCCACGAGCCGGCGGACGAACCGAGGAGTGGTCTTGAGCAGTTCGGCGACCTCACCGCCGGTCAGCAGATCGTCCAAGTCGTCCCTCCTTCGGGTCAGGCCGCCTGCGCGGCGGGTACGGGATCTTGAGTTGCCGAAACAGCGCCGGGCGGTCCCTGCCTGGCTCGGGCCAACGCGGCACGCCACCGGATCCGGGTCGAGACGGCGCGCAGGATCCGGTGTTCGGTCGGGAGTACGTCCGGGTCGCCGGGCCGGGTGTTGCGCGACGTTCGGGGTGAGCAGGTTGGCGCCACTGCCGGTGAACACGAACGCCCAGCCGTCCGAACGGAGCCAAACCAGACCGGACGACCCTGCCTGGCCTCGCGTCCGACCCCACCGACCGTCGTCGTTGCCGATCTCTGACACGGAAGAAGTCACACGCGGCCCGCACTTGCGGCCGCACTCCATTGAGCTTGGTTCATCCTGGCGTTACGGCAGCTCACGGCCCGATTTGACAGGTGTGGTGATTCTGCATTGCGGCAGCTCAACCCCTCGATCACCTGACTGTCCGGAGTGGAACCGGGCGTCCAACCCGGTAGGTCA
>WNGL01010677.1_pt1 | contig 10575 bp, 10 predicted proteins | sample 5400591 | NCBI WGS metagenome assembly WNGL01 (sample SAMN13153377, study PRJNA577476) | soil metagenome | isolation source: 80 cm soil or saprolite under Garry oak tree replicate 1 | place: USA:California | collected 2016-06-15
GTGCTCGCCGTCATGGGCCTCGGCGCCACCCGCGGGCAGCGGATCACGGTCCGCGCGGCGGGCCCCGATGCGGCCGAAGCCGTCACCGCGATGATCGGCATCCTCGCCGAAGCAACCCCCGTCGGCGGCTGACCGCGCCGGATCCGGGGCCGCCCCGGCCCGCGGCTGACCGGGCAGGCACAGATGGCTGCGCCGGCGCTGCCTCACATGCGCTGCCCCGGGCCAGGTAGTCCACGGGTATCCGGAGCATGCGCGCTGGACCCAGCGGCCGCGGTGAGCTAAAGTCGCTTACATTGTAAGTAGCACTTACATCGGCTGCGGCGGTGGTCGCGCGGGCGGCCGTCGCGGCCGGTGCGGCCGGGCGGAAGGCGGTGGCGGGATGAGCCAGCAGGCAGGGACCGGGGTGCTGCGCACGGCGGGCCGGTGGACCGAGGCGGACGTGCCGGATCAGTCCGGCCGCACGGCGGTGATCACCGGGGGCAACTCCGGGATCGGCTTCGAGGCCGCGCGGGTGCTCGCCGGGCGCGGCGCGCGGCTGCTGCTGGCCTGCCGGGACCTGGGCAAGGCGCACGACGCGGTGATCCGGATCCGGGCTACCGCACCGGGCGCCGACGTCCGGGTGGTGCCGCTCGACCTCGCCTCGCTGGACTCGGTCCGTGCGGCGGCCGGCCAGATCCGCTCCCTGACCGGCGGGATCGACCTGCTGATCAACAACGCCGGGGTGATGATGCCGCCGTACGGCCGCACCGCCGACGGGTTCGAGACGCAGTTCGGCATCAACCACCTCGGTCACTTCGCGCTGACCGGGCTGCTGCTCGACCGGCTGGCGGCCCCCGGCTCCCGGGTGGTGACGGTCAGCAGCAACAACCATAGGGACGGCCGGATCAACTTCGACGACCTGCAATCCGAGCACGGTTACCGGCGGATGGCCGGTTACGCCCAGTCCAAGCTCGCCAACCTGATGTTCAGCTACGAACTCCAGCGGCGGCTGGCCGCGGCCGGGCACCCGGCGATCGCGGTGGCGGCCCACCCGGGCCTGACGAGGACCGACCTGGCGCGGTACCTTTCCCGGGTGATGACCGCGCTCTACGTCCTGATCGAGCGGCCGCTGGCGCAGAGCGCCGCGATGGGCGCGCTCGGCACGCTGCGGGCCGCCACCGATCCGGCGGTGCGGGGCGGCGAGTACTACGGGCCGGTCCGCTGGCGCGGCGAGCGGGGCTGGCCCGCCCGGATCGGCTCCAGCGAGGGCTCCCACGACCGGAGCGCCCAGCGCCGCCTGTGGCAGGAATCGGAACGGCTCACGGGTGTCCGATATCCCCTCTGACGGGCCCGCCAAGGGCGGCCGGTACCACCATGGCGACCTCAAGGCCGCGCTCATCGACGTCGCGATCAGCCTGATCGCCGAGCGCGGGGTGCGCGAATTCTCCCTGGCCGAGGCCAGCCGGCGGCTCGGGGTCACGGTGGCCGCCCCCTACCGCCACTTCGCCGACCGCGACGACCTGCTCGCGGCGGTGGGGGTGCGCGCGCTTGACGCCTTCGCCGCGGCCCTGGCGGCGGAGGGCCGGGACACCGATCCCCCCGGGCGGCGGCTGGCCGCGCTGGCCCGCGCCTACGTCAGGTTCGCCGGTGAGCAGCGCCCGCTGTTCGACACGCTGTTCGTCGCGGGCATCGACAAGAGCCGTTACCCCGAGTTCCGGCGTGCCTTCCACGCTCTGGAGGAGACCTTCCGCGGCTGTGCCCTGGAGATCTGCGGGCACGACGCCCCGGCGGCCGAGGCCCTCATGGCCGCGGCCGAGGCCACCGCGCACGGCCACGCCGCGCTGCTGCTCGACGGTTCCTTCGCCGACCAGGAGGACCCCGTCGGCAGCGCCGCCGACCAGGCTGCGGCCGCCACCCTGGCGCTCATCCAGGGCCGCACCGCGCTCATGTCCTAGGTCCTAGGGCAGGTGCCGCCAGAGCAGCACCCCGCCGGTGTGCAGCGGCGGGCGCCGCACCAGCTCCTGGATGAACCGGGTCAGCGCGGCACGGGCACCGGGGCCGGCCACGATCGCGTGGGCGCCCCAGTACGACATGTCCTGCCAGAAGCTCGCGCGCAGTGACGGGGTGACCGGCGGGGCCGGGATGCCGAGCTGTATCTCGATCAGCGTGGCGGCCACCGCAGTGGGGCCTGGCCCGCCGACAAAGGCTTCCCCGCCGTAGGCCGGCCCGATGAAATAGCCGCCGGGCATCTGGAACGCCATATGCGCCGCGGCCTGCCACACCAGCGGCTGGGTCTGCAAGGCGGTCGGGTACGGCAGGACCAGCACGGTCGAGCCGGGGGAGAGCCACCGGCCCGCCGCGGCGAAGAACGGCGGCGCCTGGGCCGCGGTCACCGCGGGGTACGGCCTGGGCAGCAGCGGTACCACGCAGGCCACGGCCAGCAGCGCCGCGAGGATGCGGGCGCGGGCCCGCCCGGTGTCCAGCAGCCAGCCGACGCCCACGGCCAGCAGGCCCGCGGCCGCCAGCGCCACCACGATGGCGAACCGGTCCGGCAGCGCCGACCCGAACACCGGCCAGTTCTCCACCAGGCCCCAGGGCAGGTGGACCGCCGTCTGGTGCCCGTTGTCGAGCAGCGTGCCGCCGAGGGAGAACAGCGCGAACACCGCTCCGGTACCGAGCAGCAGCCGGGCGCGCGGATCGGAGCTCCGCGCGATGCCTGCCAGCGGGGCGGCCACCAGGAGCGGGATGCCCAGGTAGGCCAGGTACTCGGCGGCACCGGGGATGTAGGAGGCCGCGAACGCCGAGCTGCCCTTGCTGGTCAGCCAGAGCAGGTGCGAGGGGACATAGAAGCCGCGCAGGTCGGTCTCGAAGTACGACAGCGTGAACGGGCTCCCGTGCTGGTGCAGCGGCCCCCAGAACTGGATCCAGAGCGGCCCGGCGCAGACGAACAGGAACACGCCGAGCCCGGCCGCGGCCCCCCTGGCGATCCGGTCGAGCGCCGCCGCCGTGACCAGCCGGGGCCGCGTCACCAGCACCAGGACACCGGCCACCACGATGACCAGGCCCGTCTGGAACAGCAGCTCCTCGGAGGTGAAGAGCTGGGCGGCCATGGCCAGCCCCAGGGCCGCGCCCCCGGTCACCGGACCGCGCCGGCCCGTGACCAGGTCATGGGCCAGGAGCAGGCTGATCGTCATCGGGGCGGTCAGCGCGAGGTTGATGTGCCCGAAACCGGACGCGAGCACGGCGGGAGAGAAGCCGAACACCAGCGCCCCCAGGCCCGCGGCCGTGACGTTGTCCACGAACCGCCGCAGCAGCGGGAACGCGCAGAGCGGCCCGGCCGCCAGCCCCAGGATGAACAGCACGTTGTAGGCGGCCAGCGGCCCCGCCAGCAGCGTCACCGGGGCCATGATCAGGGCCGGCAGCAGCAGCGAGGTGTTCCACATCCCGTTGACGCCGGCCGGGGCGTTCATCGTGGTGAAGAACAGCGGACTCTGCCCGTGCAGCACGGACACCGAATCATGTTCCAGGTACCAGGTGAAGAGCCGGATGTCGGCGGGGTTCCCCGCCACCATCCGGTTCGGCAAACCGCCGAGCAGGCGCCAGCTCAGATACAGCGAAAGAAGCAGCGAAATCGGCGCGAGCACAAAGTAGGGCCGTATTTCCGGTGCGCTGAAAGCCGCCGGCCGGCTCCGCGGAGCCGGCTCGGAATCCACCGGCGCCGAACTGGCCCGCGGGTCTGGCACGCCCACATGATGCCACACCGGCGGGGGCGCTCAGCCCCCGCCGGCAAAGGCTAAACCCGCAGGCAGTGAAACCAATGCGAGCGTGCTAACGGCATGCTCTGGGCAGACGCGCCCGTGCCTTACCCGGGCACCTCCCGTCGTTATTGGCTTGTGGCTGTCTTGTCATTTTCCTTCGGTCCCGCGCGCATCACCGTGAGGATCACAAGCAGCGCGAGCACGTCCAGGATCGCCGCCAGGGCGAAGGCACTGGCCATGCCGTGCACGACGGCGGCGTGGCCCGCCGCCAGGTGCCGGGCCCCGCCGGCGCCGCTGGCCGCGGTGACCAGGATGGCCAGCCCGAGCGAGCCGCCGACCTGCTGCATGACGTTCACCATGCTGGACGCGGCACCCGAGTCCTCCGGCCGCACGCCGGACAGCGAGGCCATGGTGAGCGGCACGAACACCACGCCCATCCCGGCGCCGATGAGCACCATGGGGCCGAGGACGCCGGCCAGGTAGCCGGTTCCCGGGGTGATCCGGGACAGCCAGGTCATCCCGGCCACCACCGGCAGCATGCCGGCCACCATGAGCGTCCACGGCTGGAACCGGCTGACCAGGCGGGGCGACAGCCGGGAGACGCCGAACAGGGCGGCGGTCATCGGCAGGAAGCTGATCCCGGCGCGGAGCGGGCTGAACCCCAGGATCTCCTGGACGAACTGGGTGAGGAAGAAGAACATGCCGAACATGCCGGCCACGACAAGCAGCCGGGTCAGGAACGAGCCGGCCCGGCGGCGGTCGGCGAACAGCCGCAGCGGGGTGATCGGCTGCCGGGCGCGCGATTCGTGGTAGAGGAACCCGGCGAGCAGCACGACCGCGGCGGCGAACGCGCCGAGGGCGACCCGGTCGCTCCAGCCGTCCGCGGCGGCACGGATGATGCCGTACACCAGCGAGACCATCCCCGCCGTGGAGGTCAGCGCGCCCGTGACGTCGAAATGGCCGGGCTGGCGGTCGGTCTCGGGCAGGAACAGCGGGGCGGCCAGGGCGACAAGCACGCCGATCGGCACGTTGATGAACAGGACCCAGCGCCAGGACACCCATTCGGTGATCACCCCGCCGAGCACCAGGCCCAGCGACCCGCCGCCCATCACCACGGCGGTGTAGATGCCCAGCGCCCGGGCGCGCTCGCGGCCGTCCGCGAAGCTGGCGGTGATCATTGCCAGGACGGCCGGCGAGGCGATCGCGCCGCCGACGCCCTGCGCCGCGCGGGCGGCCAGCAGCCAGCCCGCCGACTGCGCCAGCCCGCCGGCCAGCGAGGCCGCGGTGAACACGACGATGCCCGCGCCGAACACCCGCCGCCGCCCGAGGATGTCACCGGCCCGCCCGCCGAGCAGCAGCAGGCCGCCGAACGTCAGCGTGTAAGCGTTCAGCACCCAGGACAGGCTGGGCACCGAGAAGTGCAGGCCGCGGGCGATGCTCGGCAGGGCGATGTTCACCACGGTCATGTCGAGGATGATCATCAGCTGGGCGCCGAGCACGATCGCCAGGGCCAGGCCCCGGCGGTCGCGCAGCGCGGCCCGGCGGCCGGAGCGCTGGCTGATGTCTTGCATGATCGACGAGGTCGACATGAGTTCCTTTCCGGGAGCGAGCTGCGGGCGGAGCCGAAGGGAATGTGCGCCGGCCCCCTCGCGTTGACTATCGTGTAACCGGAGCCAACCTCCGCTAACTATACGGAGGGACCCTCCGTTTCGCAAATGATTTAGGACCAGGCAGGATGACGGCCGATGGGCGGGACCGGGACGCGCGAGCAGGCCGGCCAGGCACGCCCGATGCGGGCCGACGCGCAGCGCAACTACGCCAGGCTGCTTGACGCGGCGAGTGCCGCGTTCGTGGAGCACGGCGCCGACGACGTCTCGCTCGAGGAGATCGCGCGCCGGGCCGGCGTCGGGATCGGCACCCTGTACCGGCACTTCCCCACCAGGCAGGCGCTGCTCGAAGCGGTGTACCGGGACCAGGTGGAATCGCTCCGCGCGCGAGCGGAGGAACTGCGCGAGGCCGAGTCCCCCGGCGACGCGTTCGCCGAGTGGCTGCGGGCCATGGTGAGGTTCAGCAGCACCAAGCGGAGCATGACCTCGGCCCTGCTGGCCACCCTCGGCACCGACTCGGAACTGCTGTCCGCCTGCGCCACGGTGATCCGCGGCTCGGCCGAATCCCTGCTCGTCCGCGCGAAGCAGGCCGGGGTGGTGCGCCCGGATGCGGACGCCGGGGACGTGATCAGGCTCGTGCACGCGGTCAACATCGCCACCGAGAAGTCGGCGGACCCGGGCCAGGCGGACCGGATGCTGGCCCTCATCGTGGACGGCCTGCGCCCCCGGCCCGCCGGCTAGTACAGGATCGGGCCCGGGCCGCCGCTGAAGAAGGAGCGGGCGTAGTCGGCGTACAGCGTGAACACGTCCTGCGCCGCCGGCTGGCCGGCCACCATCAGGAAGCCGGCCGCCACCAGGCCGGCCGACACGCCACCGGCCACGACGTTCGCCCGCCAGGGCCGCAGCAGCATTCCGGCGACCAGCGCGAACGGCAGCCCGCCCGCGGTATAGGCGAGGGCCAGCTGGGCGGCGAAGCCGAACCCGGCGGCGAACGTGATCACGGCGGCATAGGACCAGCCGAGCAGCCCGCCGCCCCCGACGAGCAGGACCCAGAGCAGCCGGGCCCGGCCGTCGCCGGTCAGCCAGGACGCCCCCGCGGTCCACCAGCTGAGCACCGCCAGCGCGACGAACAGCAGGGCGACCAGGGCCAGCACCGCCAGCCGGGCTAGCGGCATGAGCTGGAAGAACGATGGGGGCTCGCAGGACGGCTGGCCGGGGCAGAACACCGTGATCCTGGCCGGGCCGGCCAGCTTCACCGGGGTCGGCACCGGGATCGAGGTGCCCTGGGCGGACATGATCCCCCACGCCACCGTGCCCATCAGCACCGAGCCGCAAAGCCAGGCGCCGGCCAGTTGCCGTGCCATCAGGCGGGCGTCGGGCGGCCAGTGCAGGCGTCGTGCGACCACGGCCCCTCCGTGCGGACGTGAGCTGCGCTGTCCAGTATCCCCCGCCGGGGGCTTTCTGCCCATCGGGCTCTCCCGCCGTCCGGTGATCCGGCGGCGATGGCTCCCCCCGGGCCGGCCGGGTTACGGTACGGGTGTGCGGGTGGAGGTGAGCGGCGAGGCGGCCGACTTCGTCCGGGCCAGGGTGGAAGCGTACTGGGATGGCTTGCTGACGGCGATGTGAGGCGCGGACCGGGAGGCACAGGATGAGCGAACCGGCCGAGCGGCGGCCCGCGGGAGCAGGCCAGGCGGCCGGCATCAGCCACACGCCGAGCCCGTTCCCGTTCGGCGACACCGTGGACCGGCTCACCGAGGCGATCCGCGCGGCGGGAGCCACCCTGTTCGCGATCGTGGACCACAGCGGCGAGGCCGAGCGGGCCGGGCTGTCGCTGCGGCCGACCAAGCTAGTGATCTTCGGCAGCCCGGTAGCGGGGACGCCGGTCATGGTCGCGGCGCCGCTGGCCGCGCTCGATCTGCCGCTGAAGGTGCTGGTCTGGGAGGACGCCGACGGCGCGGTCTGGATGAGCCATCTGGACGCGGCCTGGCTGGCCGGGCGGCATGGGATACCGCCCGGGCTGGCGGCCCCGCTGGCGGCGGCCGGGACGCTGGCCGGCCGGGTGGCAGGCCGCATACTGGAAGCGTGATCCCCGACCGGAACAGCCCGATGCCGCTGTGGGCCCAGGTGCTCGGCGACCTGCGCAGCCGGCTGGCCCGGGGCGAGTTCACCACCAGGTTCCCCGGTGACGAGGAACTCAGGGAGACCTACGGGGTGAGCCGCCACACCGTCAGGGAAGCGGTGCGCCGCCTGCAGGCCGAGGGCATCATCGAGCGCGGCCGCGGCAAGGGGACCTTCGTCACCGGGTCGCTGATCGAGCAGCCGCTCGGCGCGCTGTACAGCCTGTTCCGGTCCGTCGAGGCCCAGGGCTACGTGCAGCGCAGCGTCGTCCGCCACCTCGAGGAACGGCGCGACGAGGAAGCGGCCAAGGTGCTCGGCCGGCCGCCGGACGAGCCGCTGGTCTACCTGGAGCGGCTGCGGCTGGCCGACGACCAGCCGATCGTGCTCGACTGTTCCTGGCTGCCGGCCGCCCTGGCCCGGCCGCTGCTGCGGGTCGACTTCACCCGCACCGCGCTCTACCACGAACTGCAGGCCACCTGCGGGCTGTGGCCCGACGCGGGCTGGGAGCGGATCCGGCCGGTGCTGCCGACCCGCGTGCAGCGGGAACTGCTCGGCCTGGACGCCCGCTCGCCCGCGCTCGCCATCGAGCGGCTCGCGTCGAGCAACGCCATGCCGGTGGAATGGCGGCACGGCCTGGTCCGCGCCGACCGGTTCAGCTACGTCGCCCGGTGGGCCGCCCAGGACCTCGGGGCCGGCTTCGAGCCCGCCGGGCCCTAAGCATCCCGGTCCGGGACCTACGTCCCTACCGGCCCGGGAGCGCCGCGGCCACGCTGGGCGCATGACGCAGGCAGGGCTGCGGGAAGCGCAGATCACCCAGATACTGCATGCGGCGACGCTGGCGCCGTCGATGCACAACACCCAGCCATGGCGCTTCCGTGCCGACCAGGACACCGCCACCATCGAGCTGTATGCCGACCCGGCCCGGATGCTGGCCCACAGCGACCCGCACGGCCGCGCCGTGCACATCGGCTGCGGTGCCGCGCTGTTCAACCTGCGGATCGCCGCGGCGGTGGCGGGCCGCCAGCCCGTGGTCCGGCTGCTCCCGACGCCGGGCGAGCCGCTGCTGCTGGCCACGATCGGGCTGTCTGGGCGGCACCGCCCGGACGAGGCCGAGCGGGACCTGCATGCGGCCATCCCGGCCCGGCACACCAACCGCGGCCCGTACAGCGGCCGCCCGGTGCCGCCCGGGGTGCTCGCCGAACTCGTGCAGGCGGCCCGGCTCGAGGGAGCGGACCTGTCCCTGCCCAGCCACGACGAGACGTACCGGCTGCTGCGCCTGATCGCGGATGCCGAGATCGATCTGCTCGGCGACCCCGGGTACCGCGACGAGCTGGCCCGGTGGGTCGGCGGGGAGCGCGACAAGGACGGTATCCCCGGCGGTGCCACGGGCCCGCGGGATCCGCGCGGCAGCACCCCGGTGCGCGACTTCCTGCCCGGTCACGCGCCGGGTTACGCCTGGTTCGAGGAAGCGCCGCAGCTCGCCGTGCTGTCCACCGCCGCCAGTACCCGGGTGGACTGGCTGCGCGCCGGCCAGGCACTGCAACGGGTGCTGCTGACCGCCACCGGCCGGGGCATCGCCACCTGCCCGCTGACCCAGCCGCTGGAGACCGCCGACGCCTGGCAGGTGCGCGATCCGGCGTCCGGCCGGGGCAGCCCGCAGCTGATCCTGCGGATCGGCTACGGCCTCCCGGCGCCCGCGACACCGCGACGGGCGGTCCGCGACGTGCTTGAAGACTCGCCGTCGGGCAAGTAATCCCGCAGAGGCGCGGTGGGCCGCGGCCCGCCGCCGCCCGCGCGGAAGGAGAACCACGGTGGCGAACAAGGACGGGAAGAACGGCAAGCCGGCCCCGGACCCGGCAGGCGAGATCGAGCGGCTGCCCCGCAAGATCTACGAGAAGGAGCTGTTCCGGCTGCAGGGCGAGCTGGTGAAGCTGCAGGAGTGGGTGCGCACCGAGGGCGCCCGGCTGGTGGTGGTGTTCGAGGGCAGGGACGCGGCCGGCAAGGGGAGCACGATCAAACGGGTCACCGAGTACCTGAACCCGCGGATCGCCAGGATCACGGCGCTGCCGGCGCCGACCGAGCGGGAGCAGACCCAGTGGTACTTCCAGCGGTATGTGGACCACCTGCCCGCCGCGGGCGAGATCGTGATGTTCGACCGGAGCTGGTACAACCGGGCCGGGGTCGAGCACGTCATGGGGTTCTGCACGAAGGAGCAGTACAGCCGGTTCCTGCACCAGTGCCCGATCTTCGAGCGGCTGCTGGTCGAGGACGGCATCCTGCTCCGCAAGTACTGGTTCTCGGTGAGCGACCTCGAACAGGAGCGCCGGTTCCGCTCCCGCCTGGAGGACCCGATGCGGCGCTGGAAGCTGTCCCCTATGGACCTGGAGTCGATCACGCGCTGGGAGGACTACTCCCGGGCCAAGGACGAGATGTTCGTGCATACCGACATCCCCGAGGCACCCTGGTATGTGGTGGACAGCGCGGACAAGCGGCGCGCCCGGATCAACATGATCGCCCACCTGGTCGGCACCCTGCGCTACCGCGACGTGCAACGCAGGCCGCTGCAACTGCCGCCGCGGCCGGCGTCCAGCGGCTACGTGCGCGCGCCCCGCGAATCGCAGACCTACGTCCCCGATCACGCCGCGGAACTCCTGGCCGGATGATCTAGGATTGGCCTGCCTTTCCGGCGGCTAGGAGATGCTCGTGGATCCTCCGGCCCTACGGCGCTGGCCGGCTCGCGGCGCGGCAGATGGCCGGCCCCGGCCCATCGTCCGGCATATGAAAAACGGCCACTCAGGGCCGGCGGTCAGCCTTTCAGCGAGCCCGACAGGCCGGCGACAATGCGCCGCTCGGCGAGGACGAAGAAGCCGAGCGCGGGCACCATGGACAGCGCGGTGAACGCGAAAATGCGCGCCGTGTCCTGTGAATACTGGGTCTGGAAGGTGGCCACCCCGAGCGGCAGCGTGAAGTGCTCCGGGCTGGTGAACACGATGTAGGCCAGCAGGTAGTTGTTCCAGCTGAAGACGAACGCCAGGATCGCGACCGTGACAAGCGCGGGCCGGCACAGCGGCAGCAGGATGCGGGCGAAGAACTTCAGCCGGGTCGCGCCGTCC